>Ga0079997_117016_pt1 | contig 23322 bp, 26 predicted proteins | sample PerSpoCPS_CMetaG_FD_69200 | JGI IMG/M metagenome (GOLD analysis project Ga0079997, IMG submission 69200) | Archaeal communities from Yellowstone National Park, Wyoming, USA - Perpetual Spouter C (PS_C) MetaG (SPADES assembly) (version 2) | ecosystem: Environmental > Aquatic > Thermal springs >... | reverse complement strand
CTTCATCTACTATCTTGCCATAGAGGAGTGCTTTGCCCGGGGGTGGCAGTTCTACACCCTCAAAGGCTGGGGGCGTAGGTATATAACCAGCTGGTCCTGGAAGTACTTCCATATCTACCTCCTTACTTTGGATTATCAAAAAATTAGCATGTATTGAAAGACTGTCAAGCGTAAAAGGTATGATATTTATCTTAATGATTTAAATCTGGTAAAATATTGTTTACTTTTTAAATTATTCCTTATTGAAGGAGGTAGCTTATGGCGTTTGACTTGACCATCAAGATAGGTGGCGAAGGTGGTGAAGGCGTAATATCTGCGGGTGATTTTTTAACAGAGTCTGCTGCAAGGGCTGGTTATTATGTGGTTAACTTTAAAAGCTTCCCCGCAGAAATAAAAGGTGGATACGCTCAATCCATCGTAAGGGTGTCTGATAAGGAGCTATACACTACTGGCGATGGATTTGATATCCTTTGCTGTTTCAACGGTGAGGCTTATGAATTCAATAAAAGGCACCTAAAACCCGGAACAGTGCTTGTTTATGACTCTTCAGACTTTCAACCTGAAGAGCACGAAGAAGTGATAATGTACCCTGTTCCCCTGTCTTACCTTGCAAAGGATGTAATGAAAGCTTACATAACGAAAAATGTAATAGCCTTAGGAGTTCTCTGTGGGTTATTCGATATACCCGTGCAATCCATAATGGACTCAATACGGGCTAAGTTTTCAAGAAAAGGACAGCAGATAATTGACCTAAATTATAAGGCATTGGAAACGGGCATAAGGTATGTGAAGGAAAACTTGAAGAAAGCAGACAGCTATACCTTTCCACCCGCCAGAGAGCCAAAAGATGTGGTAATAATGGAGGGGAATCAAGCTGTAGCTAAGGGTGCTATAGTGGCAGGCTGTAAGTTTTACGCAGCTTATCCCATAACTCCTGCAACTACCGTAGGAAATTACATAGTGGAGGATCTCATAAGAGTGGGTGGATGGCTCTATCAAGCTGAGGATGAGATAGCTTCTATTGGTATGGCTCTTGGTGCTTCTTTTGCAGGCGTGAAGGCTATGACTGCCACATCTGGACCAGGGCTGTGTTTGATGACTGAATTTTTGTCTTACGCTGGCATGACAGAGCTTCCTATAGTGATCGTGGATGTGCAAAGGGTTGGACCTGCAACGGGTATGCCTACAAAACACGAGCAGGGAGACCTTTATCATGCCGTTTACTCGGGACACGGAGAGATACCAAGGGCTGTGCTTGCTCCCACCAATGTGGAGGAGAGCTTTTATCTAACCATAGAAGCCTTTAATTTGGCGGAAAAGTATCAGATACCCGTAATAGTTCTAACAGATGCCTCCCTTTCTCTTAGGGCTGAGGCTTTCCCTAGACCAAATGTGAAAGACATAGAGGTTATAGACAGGTGGGTGTACAGGGCTGAGGAAGACCCTGAGGGTAAATTTAGAAGGGCGGGAAGATTTTTGAGGTATGCGCTTTTTACCGAGGATGGTATAACACCTATGGGCATTCCTGGGGATCCCAGCGCCATACATGCCATAACAGGACTTGAAAGGCAGGAAAACTCGGACCCAAGAAATAGACCTGACATAAGAACATGGCAGATGGAAAAGAGGTTTAAAAAGCTTAAGAAACTCTTGGAGGAGGACGCAGAGAGGTTTTACCAAATTAACGCACCCTTTGAGAGGGCAGATATAGGCGTGATAGCGTGGGGTCTTACCGTGTCGGCTACAAAGGAAGCGGTTGAAAGGCTCAGAAGCAGAGGTATAAGAATAAACGCCCTGTATCCTAAGTTGCTCTGGCCTTTGAGAGCAGACATACTGGAGGACTTTGCTAAAAGGTGTGAAAGAATAGCCATACCCGAAAGCAATTATGGAGGACAACTTGCCACCATAATCAAAGCAGAGACGCACATAAGACCAATAAGCTACTGCATTTACAGGGGTGAACCCTTTATACCAAAAGAAATAGAAGAGTTTTTGGACTACCTTTTAGAGCATCCTGAACTCGAAGAGGGAAGGTTTACCCCTGCAGACCTATACGGAGAGAAAGCTTACGGACTAATTTAAAGGAGGTTTAACATGATGGAAATACAGTTAAAGCCAGCCGATTACAGAAGCGATGTAGAACCCACATGGTGTGCTGGATGTGGGGATTTTGGAGTTGTTGCAGCCCTTACAAGGGCTTACGCAGAACTCGGACTGAGGCCTGAAAATATCGTCTCTGTGTCCGGCATAGGGTGTTCTTCAAGGCTTCCTCTCTTTGTCAAGAACTACTCAGTGCACTCTCTACACGGAAGAGCTATTCCTGTAGCCATAGGTATAAAACTGGCAAGACCTGACCTTACCGTTATAGTGGAAACGGGCGATGGAGACCTTTTTTCTATAGGTGCTGGACATAATCCCCACGCGGCGCGCAGAAACATAGATATAACCGTTATATGTATGGACAATCAGGTTTACGGTCTTACCAAAAACCAGGTATCACCCACCTCAAGGGAAGGACTTTACGGTTCTCTTACACCTTACGGTTCTATTGATAGACCAGTAAATCCCATTGCCACTATGCTTTCTTACGGCGCAACCTTCGTTGCCCAGACTTACGCAGGTAATCTCAAACACATGACAGAGATTATAAAGGAGGCTATACAACACAAAGGTTTCTCTTTTGTAAATGTGATATCCCCGTGCCCTACCTTTAACAAAGTGGATACTTTTCAGTATTACAAAGGTAAAGTGAAGGATATAAACGAGATGGGGCATGACCCTTCAGACTACAGAAAAGCCCTTGAGCTTGCTTTCCACGATCTTGATCACTACTATGACCCTAATGCACCAGTTCCCATAGGTGTGTTTTATAAGGTTCAGATGGAGACTTACGAAGACAGGATGCTTTCAGTAAAAAACCGGTACAAACCAGTGGAAGATCTACAACCCCTAATAGATGCGTGCAAACCTAAATCGGTATGAGATACGAGAACGCGGACCTTTCCTATAAAGAGTTTGAAAACCTTTCCTTGGAGGGTGGAAGCTTTAAGGCTTCCACTCTCACTTGTGCAAAGTTTAGTAATTGCGTATTGAAAGGGATAGACTTTTCAGAAGGTTTTTTAGCAGAAGCAGTTTTTGAAGATTGTGTCCTTGAAAACTGCAATTTCCAACATGCAAACTTGCAAAGATGCAAATTTATCAGATGCAACCTAAAAAACTCCTGTTTTTCTTCCGCTTATATGGGGCAGGTGCTTTTTGAGGAGTGTGTTATAGATGACTGCGACTTTTCCTTGTCCCAGATACCCGATGGAGAATTTATAAAAACCACCTTACAATATACATCTTTTGAAAGTTCTTATGTTAAATCTGGTGTTTTTGAAAGTGCATTTCTGAAAGCTGTAAACCTATCCTTTGCAGACCTCAGGAAAACAAGCTTTAGAAACACCGCGTTTGAAAACATAACGGACAAAGATGCTCTCTTTTACGGCAAAAAACCTTGGGGTGCGGAGAGATCTTCCGAAGACTGGAACGAATTTGAGAGCTACGGTTTTGACTGATCCTCATCTTTTGTAAATATCCTTTTGTAGATGAGATGGGACAAAAAAACAATTATCAAGAGTAGAGGAATGCCTAGTATAAGCATAGCTATAAAAAGCTTAACTAAAAAGATCAAAAGGGCTAAAAGTTCATCCATCCCCAACCACCAGGTTTATAAGCTTGTTTTTTACATAAATCACCTTTTTTATCTCCTTGCCATCTATGAACTTCCTTACCTTTTCATTAGATAAGGCTGTAGACTTTGCGGTTTGTTCGTCTGCATCTACAGGCAAGGTAATAACCGCTCTTAGCTTCCCGTTTATTTGTACTGGAATCTCAAGCTCCTCTACCTTCAGCGCAGCTTCGTCAGGTTTGGGGAAGGGGTAAAAGCACATGGGTTTGGTATATCCCAGTCTGCTCCATAGCTCTTCACATATATGAGGGGTTATGGGATAAAGCATGAATAAAAGGATCTCAAAAGATTCCTTTAGCACCTTGTAATCCTGCTCTTGTGTTGGCTCAAAGTCCTGAAGTGTATTCATGAGCTCCATAATGTTGGCTATAGCGGTATTGAAGGCGAGCTCTTCCATATCTATCATGTACTTCTTCAGGGTATTGTGGGTTTTTCTCCTTATTTCTTTTACCTTGCCTTTTAGGTCTTTTAGCTCCTCGTAAGAGTAAGATGTTAGCTTGAGTTTCTCAAGGTTTTCGTGAAAGTAGTTCCACAACCTTCTTAAAAACCTGTAAGCTCCTTGCACGCCTTCGTCTGTCCACTCAAAATCTTTCTCCACAGGTCCCGCAAAGAGTATGTAGAGCCTAACTGTGTCTGCTCCGTAAGCATTGATGGCGTCTTCTGGGTCTACCGTATTTGCCTTAGATTTGGACATTTTGGCAGGCTCACCCATCTGGTTCTCTGTATCTTTCAGAAGCTTTTCATCGTGTATACCCAGCTTTTCAAAAAGAAATCTTACATTGTCTCCAACGGAGAGCTTGTGCTCTTTCAAAAAATCCCCAATGCGCATAATTCTTATTTTAACTTACCGAGGGTTCCAGACAGTATTTGGTAATAAAGTTCTAAAAGGGTGCTAAAAGTTTTTTCCCAGGAGAAATTCTCGTGTATGTAAGTGCTTATGGTTTGTCTTGTGTAGAAGTTTTGGCAATTTACAGCTTTTATAAGGGCTGAATAAAAATCACTTACGGTGATATCTTTGACGAGGAATTGTTTAAAAGGCTGAGTTTCAAGACCCATATCTACAGCTACAAGTATGCAACCACAAGCCTGTGCTTCCAGAAAGGCAAGTCCATAAGTTTCATTAGAAGATGTGCTCAAATATATATCACAGCTTGCGTAAAGCTCTGCAAGTTCTTCTCTATCGTGTATATAGCCCAAGTAAGTGACATTAGGTCTCTTTTCTGAAAACTTCTTCACCTTCCTTTTCAAGGGACCATCGCCAGCTATTATAAAGTGGAAAAAAGATGTATTTAGCATGTCAATAACTTCTAACATAAGGTCTATGTTCTTATCTCGGGAAAGCCTGCCTGCGTAGATCACTTTAAAGCTATCATCTCTTATGCCAAAGAGCCTGTTTATGTAGGGATTCCTCTTGGATAAGTTGAAAACTTTTGTATCTACGCCCAGGTTGACTGTGCACACATTTTCAAGACCATAACTTCTGAGAAACTCTTCCTGTTGTTTTGAGGGGGTGATGATCATGTCCGCGTTAGAGAGCTTATTGTAAATAACATAGTCAATTATCTTCTTCTTGAGGTTTCCTGCAATAGGTATGAGATTTACATCTGCTCTTATATCTGCATGGTAGAAGACTACAAGTCTGTACTCTTCTGAGCGCAGTGCTGTTATGGGTATGTATGTTCCTTCAAGCTCCACTATGTCTGGTTTTTCTATCTGTAGAATCTCTTCTATTTCTTTTAAACTGTTGAAAAATCTGTATCCTCCAGTCATAGGAATGGGAAAGGACGGTAATTGGTAAACTTTTGTGGAGTTTAAGTAATCAACTTTTCTCTCTTTTCCGGGTATGACCAGTATGTGTTGCAGTGGTTTGTCTTTTAAGTAAAAGGACTTTTCAAGGAGATAACGCCTTATGCCACCGCTTTTTGCGTGAAAGTAAGGTGCTATATCAAGTATTTTCATAGACAGGTCTCCCCAAACCCGCTATAGCATACATATAGTCAAGATAAGTCTTTCTCATATTAAGGTGTCTTGCTCTTTCTAATGCCTCATAAGACATCCTTCTGTGGAGTTGATGGTCTGAGAGTAATAATCTTACCTTTTGAACCAACTCCTCTTTACTTGTGGTAATAAAGCCGTTCAGTCCGTCCTGCACATGTTCATGTGCTGCGCCTTTGGAGCTTACCACTACAGGAAGACCTGATGCCTGAGCTTCCAAAACTACTTGAGCGTAAGTTTCCGTTTCAGAAGGGAAGAGGAAGATGTAAGAGCTTGCGTAAGCCTTAGCCAAATCTTCACCTTTGAGGTATCCCACTAGATGCACATTCTTAGGCTTTTTCTGTTCTATCTCCTGTCTGTATGGACCATCGCCTACTATTACGAAGGTTTCTTGGGGGAAGTGGTTTGCGGTGTACAAAAAGGCATCAATATTCTTCTCCTTTGCTAATCTTCCCACATACAGCACTACCCTGTCTGTTTTTCTGCGCAGTTTGGTTGTCCAAAACTCATCATCTCTTTTGTAGGGAGAGAAAAGCTCTGTATCTACACCACGCGTAAAGACGCTTATTTTTGAAGGATTCGCTCCTCTGTTGATGAAAAGGTTTTTATAGTGTTCAGAGGGGACAAAGAACTTGTCTGAACTGTTGGCAAGCAAAGTAAAGAATCTCCAAAGGATGTTTTCCAACTCTTCGTCACCCGTGTATACACGAGCATAGGTGGGTATGTCTGTGTGAAAGGCGAAAGTTATCCTTAGTCCCAGCATTTTCCCTGCTAAAAAAGCCATCAAACCAAGAGGACCTGGTGTAGCAATGTGTACACCAGTAAAGTTTTCTCTTTCAAGTATATCAACGATTTGGGTAAAAGATGGTAATCCTAATTTTATCTCTTCATAAAAAGGTGTGGGAACCCATGCTGAGGTCCTTATGTAATTTAAGTTTCCTTCTTTTCTGCTCTCCTTGGCACATACGAAGAATTCAAAAGGTAGGTCTTCCTCGAGGGCTAATACTCTCATTATATCAGCAGTGCGTGCAACACCGTTTATTTCGTGGTATGTATCTGTGAAGTAGGCTACTTTTGTGGTTTTCTGTGTATACATACCAAAATCCTTTGCCAAATTCTCTACCTTCTTTTCTTCTCTTTTTTGAGCGTATCTTATAAAAGCTGGCAGAAGGTGGAGTGGTATGGAAAGTAAAAAACCCCCAAAATCCTGTAAGGACTTTTTCTCCTTGAGCCTTTCCCACATAAAAAAGGGTAGTTTATCTAACAGATCTTTTACCAGATGGCTTCTTTTTGTTTCCTTTCCCAGTAGGTATCTTATACCTATATCTATAATAGGATTGCTTGAACTTGTAAACACATGATCAAGTATCTGTTTTACCTCTTGAGGCAGTGAGAAATGTTTTTTTGCGTAATCGTAGCCCACACGGGTTATCATGTTTACAAGTCTGTGATCTCCAAGCTCTTCTGTATCTACCTGAGTTCTACCTTCTAAAAGCCCCTTTAGATAATCTTGAACTCCCACCGCCCCCTCCACCTGCGTCCAAGTTCTCCCCACATCCATACCTCCGTGGTCATCGGAACCTGCTGTAAAACTTATGCTTTCTCTACTTCTTAGGGTTTGTATGTTGTAGATTTCTTCAAGGTGCCTTATCTTTTCCCAACCTTTGTACATATCTGCTATTTTTTCTTCTATCTGCCTTACATTTGCTCCTCTTGTGCCGTTTATTATCTCCCAGTTATCAAACAGAAGCACAAACTTCTCCACAAGCCTTCTGTTCACACGAGTTCCCTGTACTGAATAGAGGGGATGGGCTAAGGAATGAGCTATTTGGTGTTGTTTTAGATAAGCAACAAACTCGTATATATTTTCTTTTAGTTTCATTAACTCCTTGTGATCCTTTTCAGTTATGCCATAAACTAATACATGGACTTTTGCAGGTTCTTCAGGAAACTCCACCGTATACTCACAACTGATAAATACATCAGGAAGATGGGCTATTTCAAGCACACCGTCTATGGTGTTATGGTCGGTTATAGTCACAAAGCTCATACCCCTGTCTTTGAGTCTTTTATATATCTCAATGGGTTCTGCGTAGCTTTCGGGACAACCTATGAGTTTAGAAAACCACCCCCCGGGTTTATTAGACGCTTTGGAGTGAAGATGCAAGTCCGCTTTGGCTAAAAAGTTCTTCATAGCTTACTAACCTCCTAAGCTTTTTTACCTTTGTTAGTAAAAGTCTCCACAGCTTTATCTTTCTTTTATCTCTAAAATCCCTGGTATGTAAGGCAAGCCTCAATATCCTTCTGTTTTTAAACATCCTGAACATCAAAGGTATAAAAGCCACGCTTAGGGAACTAAGCAACGCTCTGTTGCTAAAAGTAATGGTAGGAGAGGGATGAATGGTGTCAGTGTCTAAGTGCTTTATGTAGGTTCTGTAAGCAACGCCTTTGAAACCTAAGGAATATAGGACATCTTCAAGGTATGGGTTTCCTATCCAGGCAGGTGGCACAAAGAAGCTTGTTTTTATATGTAGCGCTTTGAAAATCTCTAAGGCTTTACTTATCTTTCTGTAGGTACTAAAGAGGTCTAATCCAGAAAACTCTCCCTCTTTATAAGTCCAAAGGAAGTCTTTTATGTTTCCACCTTTGTGGTTATATCCGTGAAGCACCACTTCCTGCCCTGTAGAGAGTATGGCACTTACAAAGTCGGGTTTTTTACACAGATGGTTTTCGTCCCAATAGTTGGGTACTACCAGAAGGGAGTACTTTTTTACACCACACAGAGAGATAAGCTCAATAGCTCGCACTGTCTCTTCGTAATAGCGCGGTGTAATGTCGTGTATTTCAACTATGGCAAAGTTCATGTTTAAAAGTCTATGCTAAGTCTGTTAAGTTTTTATTAAAGATGGTCTGGTAATCCTGCGTAAGAAGCCACAAGCTTTCCTTTGCTGTCAAAGAGGTAAGTGGAAGGCAGAAAGGTTATAGGAAAGTAATCGTTAAACTTCACAGAGGGGTCCACCAAGGTTACAAAGTTTGGATTTATGCCTATCTGTTGATAGCTTTGCTCCACATCCTTTACATCCATAGCTACAGCGTAAGATATTATCCTGTAGTAAGGATACTGCTTTACGAGCATGCTGAGTTTTTTCAGGTCTTTTGTATGTCCTGCGCAGGTTCTGCTCCACACATAGATTAGTGTTTTTTGCCCTTTGTAACTGCTTAGTTTGACCTCCTCACCTTTTAGGTTCTTTACGCTTATGTCTGGCAACATGTCTTTTGAAGAGCAAGAAAGAAGGAGAAATATCAGTATAAGTAGTCTTTTCATCAGGTTCTGACAAGTATTTTTTCCTTAAAGTCCTTGAGGGTAGGTTTTATTTTTATACTCTCGTGCAAATGCCCTTCTAACACTTCCATGGTTTTATAACCGTTGCCAGTAATGTATGCTACTACCACATCTTTGGGTGAAAAGTATCCACCTTCTGCAAGCTTTTTAAGTACCGCTATGGTGGTACCTCCCGCTGTTTCTGTGAATATCCCTTCTGTTTCCGCAAGAAGCTTTATACCTTCTATGATTTCCTCATCGGTAGCGGTTTCCCATGTACCGCCGCTCTCCTTGGTTGTTTGCAGAGCGTATATGCCATCTGCAGGATTACCTATGGCTATAGACTTAGCTATAGTTTGAGGTTTTACGGGTTTTATAAAGTCCCTCCCCTCTTTCCATGCCTGGGCTATAGGAGAGCATCCCAAAGCCTGTGCACCGTAAACTCTGGTTTTTACACTATCAACAAGTCCAACACCATGTAGTTCTTTAAAGCCTTTCCATATTTTTGTAATGAGCGAACCAGATGCTGCAGGCACTACTACGGCGTCTGGAACTCTCCACCCTAACTGTTCTGCTACTTCAAAGGCTAAGGTTTTTGAGCCCTCTGCATAGAAAGGTCTTATGTTTATATTTACGAAAGCCCAGTTTAGCTCGTTGGCTATCTCAGAGCATAATCTGTTGACATCATCGTAATTGCCCTCTACCGCAACGACGGTAGGCTTAAAGACAAGACTTCCAAATATCTTTTGGGATTCAAGGTTAGCGGGTATAAAGACAAAACAGTTAAAACCTGCCTGTGCTGCGTGAGCAGCAACGGAGTTGGCAAGATTTCCTGTAGAAGCACAAGCAACAGTATCAAAACCAAACTCCTTAGCCTTTGAAAGAGCAACAGAAACTACTCTGTCTTTAAAAGACAAGGTAGGATGGTTCACGGAGTCATCTTTTATGTAAAGATTTTCAAGTCCCAAAAGTTTACCAAGATTTTCTGCTTTTTTAAGGGGTGTAAAACCTGCACTCAGTCCCACGCTTGGGTCTTCCACAGGTAGAAGGTCTATATACCTCCAAAGACTTTTAGGTCCCTTCTCTATCTTTTCCTTACTTACTGTCCTTTTTATTTCCTCGTAGTCGTAGACCACTTCAAGGGGACCAAAGCAGTACTCACATACATGGATAGGCTCTACAGGATACTCTTTTCCACACTCTCTGCACACAAGTCCCTTTACCTTTGCCATAGTTAAAAATTATAATACTTTCCCATGACAGAGTTTCAGAGTGTTAGAGGCTTTCACGATGTGCTGGGAGAAGACCTAAGAAATTTTAGGTATGTATCTGATAGCATAAGAAAATTACTCAAACTGTATAACTTTGAAGAGATCCTTCTTCCTGTAGTTGAATACCTTGAAGTGTTTCAAAGAAGCATAGGCGAGATAACAGACATTGTGCAAAAGGAGATGTTTGTTTTTCAGGATAGAAAAGGACGATGGCTTGCACTAAGACCAGAAGGCACAGCAGGAACTGTGAGAGCTTACATCCAAAACAAGCTCTACGCAATAAAACCTTACGCAAAGCTCTTTTATGAGGGACCCATGTTCAGGTACGAAAGGCCTCAAGCAGGCAGGTACAGGCAGTTCCATCAGATAGGCGCAGAGGTTTTTGGAATACAAGACCCACAGGTGGATGCTGAGATGATAGACCTCGTTTATACCGTACTTTCCAAACTGGGTATAAGTGCAACCATAGAGATAAATTCCATAGGCTGTAAGGTTTGCAGACCCGCTTACAGAGAAGCTCTGCATGAGTACTTAGAAAAAGTTGCGGGTCATCTGTGTGATGTGTGCATAGACAGAAAGGACAAAAATCCTCTCAGAGTTCTTGATTGTAAAGTAGAGACATGCAAGTCCGCGGTAAGAGATGCCCCCAAGATGGTGGATTATCTGTGCCAAGAGTGTAAAGAACACTATGCTATCCTCAAGTCCCATCTTGATAAGCTCTCTATACCTTACAGGGAAAACTACTACTTGGTGAGGGGTCTTGATTATTACACAAAGACAGTGTTTGAAGCTGTTTCTGACGAACTTGGCATAACGCTAATAGCAGGTGGAAGGTATGACTATCTTGTGGAAGAACTTGGAGGTCCACCTACGCCTGCAATGGGTTTTGCGGTAGGCATAGAAAGACTGTCCTTGCTGATAAAAGACCTTCCTCAAGAAGAGCCTCTTTATATGGTTTTGCCATTTGGTGAAGTTATGGACTATGCCTTTGAAGTAGCCAAAAGGTTAAGACAGATGGGTAAAAGGGTAGAGTTATCTTACAGAAGGGTGGGATTAAAAAAACAGCTCGAGCTTGCCAACAAACTCAAGGCAGATTTTGTGGTGATCATAGGTGAAGACGAAAAGAAAAACCGCAGGATAACGCTAAAAGATATGCGCACAGGAAAACAAGAAAGTATAAACTTTCCAGAACTTGCCCATGAGCACCTTTGAGAGTTTTTTAAATACCTTAACACAAGGTATACAGCACGAGGGAAAAAGGCTCTATCTGTCAAAGAGAGAAGGGGGAAGGTTTGTTGAGGAAGAAAACCTCACTTTAGAAATTGACGGAAAGAGGATCATGTTTGCTAAGGTCTTCTACGGCAGAAAGCCCTACTGGAAGGAGTGGATAGAGCTCTTTCACATAGAACCTTCTTTCTTTTCAAGCCCTTTTGAGGATAAACTGTACGGACTCATATCAGAACACTTTGGAAGGATATTTGTCGAGTACTACGAAGACAGACAAACTTCCTTGGAACTGCAAAGAGGCTTGCCTGCGGAAGAAACGAGGCTCGGGAAAAAACTTATAAAGCACGGATATAAGCACCTGAGAAACTGGTATTACCCAGAAGGATGGATGGAAGGTGGATACAAACTTCAGGGGGAAAAGTGATTATAATAAATACTTCATGAAGGTGGGTGACAAGGCTTTAGATTTTACACTTTTTTCTTACAGTGGACAGGGGTACTCTCTTTATGGGACCCACGGCTATGTAATGCTTGTCTTTTACAAAGTTACTTGCCCCACATGTCAGCTTACCCTTCCCTTTGTAGAAAAAATGTACAAGCTCTATGGAGATAAGATAACCTTCTACGGTATAGTCCAGGATGGTCCTAAGGATGCGGAAGACTTCGCAAGAAGGTATAGCCTTACCTTTCCTCAGCTTTTGGATTATCCTGACTATAAGGTTTCTGAAAGCTACCTTGTTGAGGTTGTGCCTACCATTTACTTGGTAAATGAGGAAAAACTCATAGAGTTTGTCAGTTCATCTTTTGTCAAAAAGGACCTTGAGAACCTTATCAGAAAACTCTCCTTAGTAGCACAAAGACCGGAACAAGACATATTTGAAGGAACGCAAGTTCCTGTCTTCAAGCCTGGCTGAGGTTCAAGAAGCAAGCGTTAGTTTAACGCTAAAAACAATGGATGCCTGTAGAAGGTTGGAAGAAGTAAAAGAAAAGATAATAAAAGCCTGTGAGAGATCACAGAGAAAACCAGAAGATGTGCTTTTACTTGGAGCGTCAAAGGGTGTTCAACCAGCAAAAATAAGAGAGTATTATCAGTGTGGACTTACTGTGTTGGGAGAGAACAGAGTGCAGGAGTTTCTCAAGAAGTACGAAGAGCTAAAAGATCTAAACATAGACTGGCACTTCATAGGTAGATTACAGAGTAATAAGGTAAAGTATGTAATAGACAAAGTGAGCCTCATCCACTCCTTAGACAGAGAAAGCTTGGCACATGAGATAAACAAAAGAGCACAAGTCTTAGGCAAAGTTCAGGAGGTGCTTATAGAAGTAAATGTAGGAAACGAAGAGTCAAAAGGTGGATTAAAGATGGAGGACCTTCTCAGTTTTTACGAGCGTGCGCTTACCTTTAAAAACTTAAAAGTGGTAGGCCTTATGTGTGTGCCACCATACAAAGAAGAGCCAAATCAGGTGAAGCCTTATTTTGAAAAACTCAGAAAGCTTAAAGAGAAGTTAGAATGGGAATTTTCTGTAAAGCTTAAACACCTTTCTATGGGTATGTCCCATGACTTTGAGGTAGCTATACAAGAGGGTGCTACCATAGTAAGAATAGGCACTTTACTGTTTGGAAAGAGAGCTTAAGGGAAGTCCACGAGTTATATTATTATGTGATGGAGCGCATATTTGTATGGGGTCTTAACTTTAAAACCGCCCCCATAGAGTATAGGGAGAGGCTTGCCTGTAGTAAGAACGAGACTGTTTACCTCCTCCAAGCTCTCAAAACCATATCGGGTGTAAAGGAGATGATGCTTCTCTCTACTTGCAACAGGGTTGAACTTTACACGGTTGCTGAACATCATGGTGTTGTGGATGATTTGGTGGATAACTTAATGGAAATTAAGGGTGTAAACCCTGATGTGAAAAGGTTTTCTTTTCTTTTGGAGGGAAGAGAAGCTCTATTTCACATATTTCAGGTGGTGTCAAGTCTTGACTCTATGGTTATAGGTGAAACACAGATAACCTCTCAATTCAAAGAAGCCTTCCGGATTGCAAAGGAAACAGGCGCTACTGGGAAGATCATCAACAGACTTTACGAAAAGGCTCTTAGAACTGCAAAAAGAGTAAGAACAGAAACGGGTATAAGCAAAAATGCTGTATCTGTAAGTTATGTTGCTGTCGAGCTTGCAAGAAAGATATTCGGAGACTTGAAGAAAACCAAAGTGCTTCTTATAGGTGCCGGAGAAATGGGAGAACTCTGTGCAAGGTATCTTAAAAAGCTTCAGGCAAGTCTCTTTATAACTAACAGAACTTACGAAAGAGCTATAGACCTTGCACAAGAGCTTGAAGGACATGCCCTTAGGTTTGAGAACCTTGAGGACTACCTTCACGAGTTTGAGATAATCATACTATCCACAAGTTCAAAAGAACCCATCTTAAGGAAGGAAATGGTTAAGAAAGCCATTAAGACGAGGAGCTACAAACCCATGTTCATCATAGATATATCTGTGCCGAGAAATGCAGACCCTTCCATAAATCACTTGGATGAGGTTTTCCTTTACAACATAGATGACCTCAAAAGCGTGGCAGAAAAAAACCTGTCAGAAAGGCTAAAAGAGAAAGAGAAAGGGCAGATCATAGTATGGGACGAAGTAGAAAAGTTTGTAAAGTGGCTGGAACTTCTCCATGTAGAAAGATACATCGTAAAGATAAAGGAGACATGGAGTGAGGTGGAGCTAAGGGAGCCCAAAGTGAGGAAGCTAATCCACTCTGCCATAGAAGAGATAAGAAAACAACCCTCCATCGCAGAAAGATTGTTTAAAATATTCGTTCAGGAGGTAGATAATGGAAACGCGCTCAGAAGGTTACCCTATGTCCATAACAGAGCTGATGGAACTTGAATCCGAATACTCTATAAAAGCTTACATACTCATAAAAGCAGACCCAAGAGAGATACCTTCCATCATGTTGGCTCTTTCCACCTTTGAAGGTGTAAAAACAGCGGATGTGGTAACAGGACCATATGACATAATAGTTTTTGCGGAACTTCGTAATCAAGATGAGCTCGGTAGGCTAGTTATAAACAAGATACATTCCTTAGAGGGTGTAAGGGAAGCTCTAACCTGTGTAGTGGTCAAGATATGAAATATCCGCAGGTAATGGAATACGAGGACAGGATAGTAGTCATATACTCTTCTGAAGAGCCTGCTTACAACGAAGAGGATGATGGGGTTATGCTTTACTATTCGAGGAAAGGAGATATAGTGAAAATTATAATAAAAAAAGATGAAAAACACCACATCATATACTTCTGAGAGTCTCATCATAGAAGGAGGCTACAAGCTAAAAGGGAAGGTAAGGATCTCAGGCTCTAAAAACGCATCCTTACCCATAATTATGAGTACACTGCTTACCCATAAGCCCTGTGAAATAGAAGATGTACCTGATCTGCTGGATGTCAAAAACAGTGTGGAGCTCTTACGCTTGCTTGGTGCAGAAGTTATGCAAAGTTCTACTTCTCTTGCTGTTGATGCCTCAAAGGTAAGCAGCTATATCGCACCAGATCATTTGGTGAGGAGGATGAGAGCGTCCGTGCTTGCCATGGGACCTCTTTTGGCGAGGTTCAAAAGAGCGGTGGTTGCTATGCCAGGTGGGTGTTCCATAGGCGTAAGAGCTATAGACCAGCATCTGAAAGTTTTTGAAAGAGCAGGAGCACACATAAAAGTTCAGCACGGATACATTCACCTTGAGCTAAAGGATATAAAACCCGTTGAGTATACCTTTGAAGTGGTCACCGTCACAGGCACAGAAAACGCTCTTATGTTTTTAAGCAGGTGCGAAAAAAGGAGCATACTTAGAAATATAGCCATAGAGCCAGAAGTAATGGACTTGATAGAGGTGCTAAGAAAGATGGGTGCAGACATACAGGTGGAAGGTAGGACTGCTATAATTAAGGGCAGTTCTGAACTTGGGGGTTTCAGTCACAGAGTTATACCTGACAGGATAGAGGCGGGTACTTTTCTGGTAGCGGGTTTTATGACTAAAGGGGATGTGGAACTTGAAAATGTGCGCGTTGATCATCTTGGTAGTATCATAGAAAAGCTTAAAGAAGCAGGAGCGTGCATAGAAGTGCACGCCATCGATAGAATAAGAGTTTATTCAAAGGTAAACAGCGTAATGCCCCTTTCCATCTCTACTTTGGAGTATCCCGGCTTTCCCACAGATATGCAAGCCCAGTTTATGTCCATGTGCTGTTTGGCGGATGGTTGGTCAGACATAACGGAAAACATCTTTGAAAATAGGTTCCAGCATGTGGCAGAGCTAAAAAGGATGGGTGCAGACATACATGTAAAGGGTAGAACTGCTTTTGTAAGAGGTGTAGAAAAGCTCACAGGCGCAGAGGTCTTCTCTACCGACCTGCGGGCTTCTGCCAGCTTAGTACTTGCAGGTCTTGTAGCAGAAGGTGAAACCATTGTGAGGGATATATACCACCTTGATAGGGGTTATGAAAAACTTGATGAAAAGCTCAGAAGCCTTGGAGCAGTGGTTGAGAGGCAAACATCCTATGAATGAGTATATGCTGATCGTAGGTCTTGGTAACATGGGCAACAAGTATCTTTCCAAGTTAGAATATCTGAGAAAACCAATAGTAGTGTGTGATATAGACCCACAAAAGGCTACAGATAAGTACCCTTTTTACTGCCACTTGGACCAAATAAAAGAAAATCTAGAAGCGGTCATAATTGCTATAGATCCTTCACAGCATGTTAGTGTATCAAAGAGCTTTTTAGAAAAGGGTATTCCTGTACTTCTTGAAAAACCACCCGCTCTTAGCATAAAGGAGTTTGAAAAAATATACCATTACCCTAACCTCTATGTGTCCGAGATAGAAACCTTCTCTTCGTGCTTGAAATTTTTTCCACAAAAGGTAGAGAGCATACAAATAGAAAGGTTAGGAAAGGGGAAAGGCTACATATCTCCCTTGTGGGACCTTGCTTGGCACGACCTCTACTTACTTCAGCTGTTTTTTGAAAGTATTAGGATAGAAAAGCTTACTGTCAACAAAGTATGGGAACTTCACGGCAGAGCGGATGATGTACCTTTTTATATAAGGACTGCATGGCAGTATCCACAACCTACACGAAGATGGATCATAAATGGTGGTCAAGTAATACTTGATTTTGCAAGAGAAGAAGTGTGGGAAGAGAATAAGCTCATTCATAGGGAAGAAGAAAGGGACAAGCTAAGGCTCATGTTAGAGAGCTTTATAAAAGGAGACTTTGACCAAAAAAGTAAAGAACGAGCTAAAAAGAACCTTATACTCTTGGAACACGCCGAGCGCCTTCCTGCAACATCTTTTTGAGGGTTAGCCTATTTATACCAAGCGTCCTTGCTGTCTTTGAGTAGTTCCCTTTCAAAAGAGAAAAGGCTTCCCGCACAATGGTTTTGGAAAGCTTATCCATAAGAGTGTAATATATGTTTCTTTCTCCGCCTTCTATTAACCTTCTAACTTCTCTTCTTAGCGCGTCCTCAATGCCTTCAAGACTGTAATCTTCGTAATCTTGGGTTATGATATCAAGGTCTTCTTCTTGGAGAACATCCCCAGAGCAAGAGCTTACAGCCCTTGTAAGCGCGTTCTCAAGCTCTCTCACATTGCCCGGCCAGTTGTAAGACAAAGCCTTCTTTAAAAATTCCTCCGTATAGCCTACTATTCTTTTACCTGTCTCCCGCGAGATATTCTGTAATATACAATCAACCAGCAAGGGTATATCATCCTTTCTCTCTCTAAGGGGTGGTATATGGATCTCTACTGTGCTTATCCTATAGTAAAGGTCTTCTCTGAATTTACCATCTTTTACGAGCCTTTTAAGATCCTTGTTGGTGGCACTTATCAATCTAAAATCGCAGTGTATTTCTTTAGTGCTCCCAAGCCTCCTTACTTTTTTTTCTTGCAACACCCTTAAAAGTTTAGGCTGTAAGTGTAAAGGTAAGTCCCCTATCTCGTCTAAAAAGAGAACGCCCCCCTTGGCAGACTCTATAAGCCCTTCTTTGCTTGATATAGCTCCCGTAAAGGCTCCCCTTTCATATCCAAAAAGCTCCGCCTCAAGCAGTTCCGAGGGCACTGCAGAACAGTTTATCGCAACAAAAGGTCCGTTCCATCTTCTGGATGTCTTCCATAACGCCTTCGCAAAAACCTCCTTCCCAACGCCTGTTTCTCCGACAAAAAGAACGGGAACATCAAGGGAAGCGGCTTTACCTACCTTTAAAAGCACTTCCCTCATTTTACCTTCAGGATTTCCCACTATGGAACAGAGTTCTTTGCACAGCTCTCCAGAGATCTCCTCCTCTTGTCTATGGATGTATATGACCCTATGGACTTTCTGGGAACCGTTCAATCTTGCTTTTCGTTGCCTGTGAAGCCGGTAGGAGGGTATCATGTTTGAATATGTCGCGCTTGGCTTTTTCATAGCCTTTGCAATAGGATTAACTGGCGCGGGTGCCGGAACGCTTACTGCACCTCTTCTTATATTGCTTGGCTTAGACCCTGCAAAGGCTGTTGGTTCTGCCCTTGCCTTTTCTACGGTGGTGAAGTTTCCCGCAATGCTTACCCATGCACTTTTATAAAACCCTTCTTCTCATGCTTTTGGGAGGAGTTCCCGGCACACTCTTGGGTGCTCTTCTTCTTACACTGTTCCACACCCCATTAGGATTAAAAAAGATCCTTCTCTTGGTTATAGGGATCACCATAGTATTCTCTGTTCTTTTAAACCTCCTTATGGTTTGGAAAGGTCGGAGGTTTGACTTAACCAAGTATAAGTATCTTTTACCCGTTGCTTGTTTCTTGATAGGCATTGAAGTGGGTCTTACCTCCGCCGGCGCTGGAGCTTTGGGTATGGTATTGCTCTTATACTTTACAAAACTGAGCCCCGCAAGAGCGGTTGGTGTGGATATAGCATTTGGCTTAGTTTGTTCCTTTGTAGGTGGCGTTTCACACTTGCTACAAAGTCATACGGAAACATGGATCTTTGTTCCCATGTCCTTTGGCGGTCTTGCTGGAGTATTGCTTGGAACCCACTTAGCAAGGACATTAAACCCCAAACCCCTAAAAGTAGCTATATCAATACTGCTTGTTGTAATTGCCATAAACCTTATACAGAAGGGGTTGAGCTGATGGGTAAAGTGTACATAGTAGGTGCAGGACCTGGAGATGTGGAACTTTTGACCCTAAAGGCTTACAAACTCATAAAATCTGCGGATGTTATCCTTTATGATAGGCTCATAAACCAAGAGATACTGTCCCTTGCAAAGCCCTATTGTGAGCTCGTGTATGTAGGCAAAGAGGACGGAAAGCACACCGCAGAGCAAGAAAAGATAAACGAGCTCTTGCTCAGGTATGCCCACACTAAGGATATAGTGGTAAGGTTAAAGGGAGGAGACCCCTTTGTCTTTGGTAGAGGAGGAGAGGAAGCCCTCTTTTTGGCACAGCATCAGGCATACCGTTGACCTTCAGAGGTGTATCCTCTTCCTTTGCAGTCATTACAGGACATGAGGACCCAAGAAAAGAACGCTCGGACATAGATTGGGAAAGTCTGAAAGGTATAAACACTCTTGTCTTTCTGATGGCAGTAAAAAACAGGCGGGAGATAGCCAAAAAGCTCATAGAGGTAGGGAGGAACCCAAAAGAGCCTGTAGCCTTTATAGAGAGGGGAACCACCCACGAGCAAAGGACTGTAATAAGCAGTCTTTTGGAAGTTTCCCAGAGTGCGATAGAAGTTAATCCGCCCGCGGTTATGGTGGTGGGTAAGGTGGTAAAGCTTAGAGAAGTAATTAAAAAAACTATTGAGGGGGTTTTGGTATGATACTACCACACGGCGGAGAGCTAATTAACAGAGTAGTTCCCGAAAGGGAAAAGCTAAAGATCGTTGAAGATGTAAAAAAGCTTCCGAGCCTTCAGGTGGATACAGACAGTCTTCTTGACATTGAGAACATAGCGGTGGGGACTTTTTCGCCTTTAAAGGGTTTTATGACTAAGGAAGAGCTCCTTAGCGTAGCACACAACATGACTTTACCGAACGGAATTGTACGGACTATCCCTATACTCCTTCAGCTTAGAGAGGAGCCAAAGATAGGTGGAAGGATAGCTATAAAGGATGGTAAAGGTCAGGTTAAAGCGGTGCTGGATTTAAAAGAGGTGTATAAAATAGACCTGAAAAAAATAGCCAAGTTAGTTTGGGGGACAGAGAGCGATGACCATCCGGGAGTAAGGCTCTTTTACTCAAAGGGTGAGTGGGCTGTAGGTGGTGATGTGTGGCTTTTGGAACCGGAGGAGACAAGAAAGGTTTTTGAATACAGAGGATGGAAAAGTGTAGTTGGTTTTCAGACAAGAAACGCACCGCACAGGGCACATGAGTATTTACAAAGGATAGGTCTTGAAGTTGCGGACGGGCTATTTATAAATCCAGTATTAGGATGGAGGAAGTCTGATGATTTTGATCCACAAACGGTCCTCGTAGCTTACGAACATCTTATAAACAACTACTATCCAAGACACAGGGTATTGCTTTCAGGACTTGCCACAGCAATGAGATACGCCGGACCCAGAGAAGCGGTATTTCACGCCATAATAAGAAAGAACTTTGGCTGCACACACTTTATAGTAGGAAGAGATCACGCTGGTGTTGGAGACTTTTATGACCCTTATGATGCACATAGGATATTTGATAGATTACCCTCATCCATAGATATAGAGATAATAAAAGTCTCTGCTGTTTTTTATTTTCTGCTTGACAAAAATCTTTAGTGGTTTTATCATATTGAATGAATATTCAATAAAGTAAGGAGGTGTGAAGATGGAGACCTTCTGGGAGGCTTTTAAAAGGCAGGGTGTAAATAGGCGGGACTTTTTGCGTTTTGCCTTTACCATCACAGGGCTTATGGGGTTGTCTCCCTCTATGTTTCCGGAGGTGGTCAAGGCATTGGAGACAAAACCGCGCGTTCCTGTGCTTTGGATCCATGGGCTGGAATGCACTTGCTGTTCTGAATCTTTTATAAGGTCTGCAACTCCTTTAGCTTCAGATGTGCTACTTTCAATGATCTCTCTTGAATACGATGATACACTGTCCGCTGCAGCTGGAGAAGCTTTAGAAAACCATAGAAGGGAAATTATTAAGAAGTATTGGGGGAATTACATCTTGGCTGTTGAAGGAAATCCTCCCTTGGGAGAGGATGGAATGTATTGTATAGTAGCAGGTGAGCCCTTTTTAAAACATCTAAAGGAGTCTGCGGAGGGAGCTAAGGCTGTTATTGCTTGGGGTTCGTGTGCCAGTTGGGGATGCGTGCAGGCGGCAAAGCCAAACCCAACGACTGCTGTATCAATTGATAAGGTAATAAAGAATAAACCGATCATAAAAGTTCCCGGCTGTCCTCCTATAGCGGAGGTTATGACTGGAGTAATAATGCACATTGTCCTTTTTGACTCACTTCCTCCTTTGGATGCTCAGGGGAGACCAAAACAATTTTATGGAAATAGGATACACGATACATGCTACAGAAGGGCATTCTTTAACGCCGGACAGTTCGTAGAAAGATTTGACGATGAAGGTGCCAAAAAGGGATGGTGTTTGTATAAGGTAGGATGCAGGGGACCAACTACATACAACTCCTGCGGAAACATAAGATGGTATAACGGACTTTCTTATCCAATACAGGCAGGGCATGGTTGTATAGGCTGTTCCGAAGAGAACTTCTGGGACAATGGACCCTTTTATCAAAGGCTTACCACAATTCCCGTGCCGAATGTGGAGGCAAACGCAGATAAAGTTGGAATTGCTGTGGCAACTGCAGCCGCAGCGGGTGCTATAGCCCATGGTGTTATTTCTAAGTTCAGAAGCAAAAACAATGAAAAAGGAGGTGAATAAACATGGCAAGGATCGTGGTGGACCCAGTAACAAGAATTGAGGGACACCTAAGAATTGAGCTTGTAGTGGATGAAAAGACTGGAAAAGTGGTGGATGCAGTCTCCTGTGGCACTATGTGGCGCGGTATTGAGCTCATTCTCAGGGGAAGGGATCCGAGGGATGCGTGGGCTTTTGCACAGAGGATCTGTGGAGTTTGCACATCTATTCATGCTCAGGCTTCCGTCAGGTGCATTGAGGATGCTCTTGAAATTCAGATCCCTAAGAACGCCAACTACATAAGGAACATAATGTATGGAAGCTTACAGGTTCATGACCACTTAGTGCATTTTTACCATCTTCACGCCCTTGATTGGGTGTCTCCCGTGGAAGCTTTGAAGGCGGACCCTGTTCAAACTGCGCTACTCCAAAACCAAATTCTTGAAAAATACGGTGCTATAGCAGACCTACTACCAGACCCCATAGGACATAGGGCGTATCCCAGAAAGTTTCCCAAGGCTACGCCGGGATACTTCAGGACATTCCAAGAAAAAATAAAAAAGCTTGTAGAAAGCGGACAGCTTGGTATATTCGCCGCTCATTGGTGGGACCATCCCGATTACAAACTGCTGCCACCGGAAGTGCATCTCATGGCTGTAGCCCATTATCTCAATATGCTTGATGTTCAGAGAGAATTTTTCATTCCACAGGTAGTGTTTGGTGGGAAAAACCCGCATCCTCATTACATAGTAGGAGGGATGACCTGCTCTATATCTTTGGATGATATGAACGCCCCTGTCAATGCGGAGCGTTTGGCGGTTGTTGAGGATGCAATATATACCCAGGTTGAAGCGGTTAACTTGTTCTACCTTACAGACCTTTTGGCAATAGGACACATATATGCCCAAAAAGGGCAGGTTTATGGGGGTGGTCTTGCAAAGAGGAGGGTAATAGGCTACGGTGAATTCCCCGACGAACCCTATAAGGGTATAAAGACCGGAGATTATCACAACAAAATCCTATATCACTCCAACGGTGTTGTAGAAAACTTTGTAGAGGGTGTTGAGAAGGCTAAGTATTATCCTCTTGTGGGTAAGGATTTTGCAGACCCTGAAGTTATCCAAGAGTTTGTGGCACACTCTTGGTATAAGTATCCCGATGAGAAAAAAGGCTTGCATCCTTGGGATGGGATAACTGAACCAAACTACACAGGACCGAAGGAAGGAACAAAGACTCATTGGAAGTATTTAAACGAGCAGGGTAAATACTCTTGGATAAAGTCTCCAAGATGGAGAGGAAAGCCCTGCGAGGTTGGTCCACTTGCAAGATACATAGTAGTTTATACCGCAGTAAAACAAGGTCATATAAAGCCATCCTGGATGGACGAAATGGTTGTGAAACAGATAGACTTTGTGTCAAAGGTTCTTGATATTCCACCTCATGTATGGCTTACAACCACAGTTGGTAGGACTGCTGCAAGAGGTCTTGAAGCACAGCTGGGCGCAGCTGCAAACCTATACTTCCTCAAAAAGCTTTACGACAACATAAAGGCGGGGGATACCTCGGTAGCCAACATGGAAAGGTGGGATCCATCCACTTGGCCTAAAGAGGCAAAAGGTGTAGGAATTACGGAAGCTCCAAGGGGTGCTTTGGGGCACTGGGTGATAATAAAGGGCGGAAAGATCGCCAATTATCAATGCGTAGTTCCTACTACGTGGAACGGTAGTCCAAGGGATCCGATGGGTGGGCAAGGCGCCTTTGAGGAATGTATGAAAGACACGCCACTTAAAGTGATAGATAAACCTTTGGAAGTCTTAAGAGGGATACATTCCTTTGACCCGTGTCTGGCGTGCTCTACGCACATTTACAACGCAAAGGGAGAAGAGATAACCA
>Ga0079997_122269_pt1 | contig 23469 bp, 26 predicted proteins | sample PerSpoCPS_CMetaG_FD_69200 | JGI IMG/M metagenome (GOLD analysis project Ga0079997, IMG submission 69200) | Archaeal communities from Yellowstone National Park, Wyoming, USA - Perpetual Spouter C (PS_C) MetaG (SPADES assembly) (version 2) | ecosystem: Environmental > Aquatic > Thermal springs >... | reverse complement strand
TAGAGGGCCCGGATGAGGGTGAAGGTGGCGGTTTTGCCGTTTTCCAGGGCGTAATCGACGGTCTGCCGCTGGATGTCGGCGCAGGCCTCCATCAGGGCGCGGATCCTGGGGTGCTCCTCGAATCGGAACCGCAGGCAGACCGTCGGCATCGTCGCCACCTCCATAATGATGATAACCCATCCGCCGCGTGGGGAGAAGGACGAATCCAACTGCGTAACTCCTGGCTCTATGAAATGGGACGCCTATCCTCCGGGCGAGCCGCAGAGCTGGCCGGGCTGTCCCGGGTGGAATTTTTGCTGAGCCTGGAGCGATATCGGGTGTTCCCACTTCAGCATGAGCTTCAGGAGCTGGAAAAGGCTCATCACTAAAGCGATATGCCGCGCCTCGGATTGAGACCCCAATCAAGAAACCTTCGGGCCTTCCCGGTGGTCCTGAGCTTCTCCTCTACTCTTACTCTTCCGCTTCGAGGCCCAGGTTGCCGGAGAGCAGGAGGGGGCGATTCTCCCGTTTGGCCTGGCGTTTGAGGGCGGCCAGGTGGCGGATCAATCGTTCCAGATCCGGCCCCTGCTTGGGATCCACGACGCCCCCGACGATGGAGACCGAGAGCTCCGGGGCGCCAACAGCCTGAGGGAATCTCTCGAGGATCTCCCGGGAGACCGGGCTGAGGACGTAGGGACGGGTGAGGAGGACGAAGTCGTCGCCCCCGATGTGGCCGATGAAGTCCCGGGTGGGATCCCCGTAAGCGGCCATGGCTTCCTGCAGCAGCCGGGCGAAGGCCTGGAGCACCCGATCCCCTTCCCGGAACCCATAGCGATCGTTGAAGTCCTTGAAGGCGTTCAGATCCACATAGGCGATCCCGAAAGGCTCCCCGCTGCGGAAACGTCGCATGATCTCCGCCTCGATCTCCGGGTTCCCGGGGAGCCCGGAAAGGGGATTGGTGGCCCGTTCCCGCCGGGAGCGGCGCAGATGCATCTCCACCCGAGCCAGGAGCTCGGGGATGGCCACGGGCTTGGTGAGATAATCGTCCGCGCCCGCCTGGATCCCTCGCAGCTTGTCCTCGATGCGTCCCAGGGCGGTGAGCATCAGCACGGGGACAGTGCGCAGATGCCAGAGCTCCCTCACCCGGCGGCATACTTCAAAGCCGTCCAGGCCGGGCAGCATGACGTCAAGAAGGATGAGGTCCGGCTGCCGGCCCCGGATCCACTCCAGGGCGGCCGGGCCGTCCTCGAGGGCCGCCACCTCGTAGCCGGCTTTTCGCAGAATGGTGACGAGCAGCTCCCGCAGGGCGGAGTCGTCTTCCACCACCAGGATCTGAGCGGGCTTCTCGGACATCGCGTATAGGCTCCATCTGGATATAAGGGAGTTCAGCCCCCGCCGGCGATCCGGGCCTCGGCCAGGCAGGCCTGCGCCTCCCGAAGGGGCTCGCGCCAGGAGGCCCACGTCGGATCAGCGGAGGCCTCCCGCAGCATCCGCTCCACGGCCGCGCGGCCGGGGAAGGATCCGATCACGCCCCAGGCGGTGCAGGCCAGGGCCCCGGCGGCGTTGCCCAGCAGGGCGGCTGTCACCGGGGAGGCGCCCCGGGCCAGGCCGAACAGGAAGCCGGCGTTGAAGGCATCCCCGGCGCCGGTGGTGTCCCGCACGGGAACCCGGAAGGCCGGCACGGTCTGCTCCTCGCCCGCCCGCCCCAGCAAGCGGCATCCCCATTCGCCCTGTTTGAGGACGATCCAGCATAGCCGCGGGGCCTCCTGGAGGCCGGAGCGAGGATCCGGCCCGAACAAGAGGTCCGCCTCCGCCTCGTTCAGGAGCAGGATCTCCACCTCCCGGAGGGCCTCCCGCACGGCCTGGGGAGCCATCCGGCACGCCGGCAGCCCGGGATCCAGGGCGCACCGCAGGCCTGCGGCCGCGGCTTGCTGCAACAGGGTCAGCGCTGCGCGGCGGAGCGGGCTCTCCTCCAGGAGGGCATAGCCGGAAAGATGGACGAAGCCCGCCGCCGGAAGGGAGAGCTCCGGAAGGCGGGCAAGCCGGCTGGCCCCCCGGTGCGAGAGCATCGTCCGCTCCCCTTCCGGCGTCACCAGGACGATGACGGTGGAAGTCGGCGCTTCGGGACAGCGCTGGAGGAGATCCGTCCCCACGCCGCTGGCGCGCAGCTCCTCCGCCACCCACTCTCCCAGGGGATCCTGACCGATCGCGCCGATCAAGCGAGCCGGGAGCCCCAGCTGGGCGGCCACCGCGGCGGTGTTGGCTGCGGATCCCCCGGCCCGCAGGATCATCCGGGCGGCGTGCAGATCCTCTCCAGGCTTCGGGAGGCGGGGGAGGGCCAGATAGAGATCCACCGTGACATCGCCGATGGCCAGCAGCACGCAGCAGGACCCTCCGTTGGGGTTGTGTCGTTCCGTTGGCCGAGGCGCGCGCCGGCGGCCCCCGCTTCAGGATGCCGGAGCGTGGCGCGCCCGGGCCCGGGCGAGAGCGCGCGCGACGGCCTCCTCCGGCGAGGAGACCGTCTCCATCGGGACGGTGATCCCCGGCCGGTGCAGCGTCCATGTCCCCAGGCCGATGACCGGGATGCCCCATTTGAGGGCCAGGGCGATCTCGGAGAGGGTGCCGAACTCCCCCCCGATGGCGATCACGGCCTCCGCGGCCCGCACGACCAGGGCGTTGCGCGCCTCGCCCAGCCCGGTGGGCAGGGGGAGGCGCACGTAAGGGTTGGCCTCCGCGGGATCGCTCCCGGGGAGGATCCCGACGGTGAGCCCGCCGGCCTCCACGGCGCCCCGGCAGACGGCCTCCATCACCCCGCCGCGGCCGCCGCAGATCACCACCGCGCCGGCCTCGGCCAGCCGGCGCCCCACGGTGTAAGCCCAGGCTTCCTCCTGGGGCGTGGCCTCGCTGCTCCCCACCACCGCGATCCGGAGCGGCCGTTCAACGCTCCAGCCGCTCGACTTCATCGGCGGCCCCCCGGCCCAGCTGCCGCGAACGCACGTAAGCCGCCCAGATGGCGCGGGAGATCACCGTGCGGAAGCCACCCTTCTCCAGGTGATACAGCGCCTCCGCTGTGGTGCCTCCCGGCGAGGTGACCTGGTTGCGCAACGCCGCCAGGTGCAAACCGGACTGGCGGGCGTAGAGGGCGGAGCCGATGACGGTCTGATACACCAGCTGCTCGGCCACCCGCCGGGAGAAACCCAGATGCACCCCGGCGTCCACCATGGCCTCCATGAACAGGAACACGTAGGCGGGCCCGGTCCCGGTCAGGGCGGTGGCCATATCCAGATAGCGCTCGTCGTCCACGTAGACTTCCTCGCCCATCGCCCGCATGAGCAGGATCGCCTGCTCCCGCTGGCGCGGGGTCACCTCTTCCGTGGCCGTCCACACGGTGATCCCCTGGCCGATTTGGGCAGGGGTGTTGGGCATCGCCCGGATGATGGCGGAGACCCCCAGGCCTTCCCGCAGGGTGGCGATGCGCACGCCGGCGGCGATGGAGAAGACGAGGGCCTGCGGGCGGATGTGACCACGCAGCTCCGGGAGCACGCGGGGGATCACCTGGGGCTTGACGGAGAGGACCACGATCTCCGCCTCGGCGGCCGCCTCCGGGTTGTGCACGGTGGCGCGCACCCCATAGCGGCTCCGGAGCTCCTGCCCCCGCTCCGGCCGCGGCCCGCTGGCGATGATGTCCTGGGGGTCGATCAGGTTGTCCCGCAACAGCCCGCGGATCATTGCCTCGGCCATCACCCCGCTGCCGATGAAGGCGATCCGCGGCAAACGTCCATCCACCGACATCGTCCCCTCCCTTCCGAGTTCCCTCCGGATCCTGCGCCCTCGCTGCTTCTCCAAAGCGAGGCGTTTTCAGGCCCCTGCTTCAGGGTTGTTTGTGGAGTATAAGAAGATCCGCCGGCCCTCGCAAGATCGAAGTAGAATTAGGGAAGCGGCCGCTGGCGGATCCCCGGGCCTGGCCGGAGCGGCGGCTTCGGTTATAATTATCCCTTGCGTTGCTTTCCAGCCTTCGCGCGGAGGTTCCGACGAGATGCCCAAGCGGACCTATCAGCCCAAGCGGCGGAAGCGCTTGAAGGTGCATGGGTTCCTGGCCCGCATGCGCACCAAGGGCGGGCGGCGGGTCTTGAAGGCGCGGCGGCTGAAGGGCCGGTGGCGGCTGACCCCCCAATACGAGGGGGCCAAGCGCATCAACTGGAAAGGGAAGTATCGCGGCCCCTCCGGCCGTAAGGATTGATCTCCCCGGTCGCTGTGGCCTCGCTGGTCCGGTTGCGTCATCGCAAAGCCATCGAGCGGGTCCTGCGGGAAGGGCGATCCTGGTCCACACCGCTGCTGAAGCTGATCGCCGCCCCGAACGACCTGGGGGTCACCCGCGTGGCGGTGATCGCGGGGCGACGCGCCCTCGGCAAGGCGGTTCGCCGGAACCGGGCCAAGCGCCTGCTCCGCGAGGCCGCCCGTCTGCATCTCCATGAGATCCGGCCGGGCTGGGATCTGGTGCTCATCGCCCGGCCGGATCTCCCGGAGCGCAAGCGGCAGGATGCGGAGGCGGCGCTGTGCGAGGCGCTCCGCCGGCTGGGGTTGCTGGTGGCTTCGCGGGAAGGGCCCGGGGAGGTGTCCTCTGAGGAAGCGAGGTGAGGGGATGGGGAAGGGAAAGGATCTCCCGGCGCGGGCGGCGATGGGGTTGATCCGCCTGTATCAGCGGTGGATCTCTCCGCTCCTGCCTCCCAGCTGCCGGTTTTATCCGAGCTGCTCTCAATACACCTATGAGGCCATCGCTCGCTACGGATTGCTCCGTGGAGGATGGCTGGGCCTTAAACGGATCGCCCGTTGCCATCCGCTTCATCCCGGCGGTTACGACCCGGTCCCATAGGGGAGCAGGGGCGCCCGGGCGCGTCGGATGAATTCGACCTTGGGAGGCCTGCGGCCGACGGTCGGCCTGTGTGTCGAATGAATTCGACCTGGAGAGGCCTTCGGCCAACGGTCGGCCTGCGCCGACCGGGGAGCGTCGCTTGCGTCGGCGGAGGCCGACGCGCGGCGCGGGGGGCGCCGAATGAATTCGGCCTCCTGAGGCCTTCGGCCAACGGTCGGCCTGCGCCGACCGGGGAGCGTCGCTTGCGTCGGCGAAGGCCGACGCCTGGCGCATCGCGCCTGGGAAGGCCGATTTCAATCGGCGTGAAGGCCTTTGGCCAACGGTCGGCCTGTGCCGACCGAAAAACGTTCCTTGCGTCGGCGGAGGCCGACGCGCGGCGCGCAAGCGCCTGGGAAGGCCGATTTCAATCGGCGTGAAGGCCTTCGGCCAACGGTCGGCCTGTGCCAACCGGGGAACGTTCCTCGCGTCGGCGGAGGCCGACGCCTGGCGCGGAGCGCCTGAGAAGGCCGATTTCAATCGGCGTGAAGGCCTTTGGCCGACGGTCGGCCTGCGCCGACCGGGGAGTGTCGCTTGCGTCGGCGGAGGCCGACGCAAGGCGCGCAAGCGCCTGAGAAGGCCGATTTCAATCGGCGTGAAGGCCTTCGGCCGACGGTCGGCCTGCGCCGACCGGAAAGGCATTCTTTGCGTCGGCGGAGGCCGACGCTCGGCGCGCAAGCGCCTGAGAAGGCCGATTTCAATCGGCGTGAAGGCCTTCGGCCAACGGTCGGCCTGCGCCAACCGAAAAACGTTCCTTGCGTCGGCGGAGGCCGACGCCCGGCGCGCAAGTGCCTGAGAAGGCCGATTTCAATCGGCGTGAAGGCCTTCGGCCGACGGTCGGCCTGCGCCGACCGGGGAGTGTCGCTTGCGTCGGCGGAGGCCGACGCAAGGCGCGCAAGTGCCTGTAGAGGCCGATTTTCAATCGGCACAAAGGTCTTCGGAGCTCCGGTCTTGCATCTCGGCCCGGTCCTGGGAGGACCGGGTTTCCGGAGGTGGCACCGTTGCGGATGTCATTGCGGAACATTCTGAAGGGATTGGGAATGCTGACGGGGGTGGTGCTGGCCGCCTGCAGCGGCGCGCCCCCGAACTGGCCGGGGATGCAGGTGGGGGATCAGACCCTTTACGTTGCGGATCTCGATCACGTGCTGGCGGTGGATCCGCAGTCCGGTCAGGAGCGCTGGCGCTTCCCTCCGAAGAACGGGAACGCGGGCGCCTGCGGCGGGGTTTACCACGCGGCCCCTGCGGTCGTGGCGGAGCGGGTCGTCATCGCCGCGGAGAACCCGGGCACGGGGGAGAGCCGCCTGTGCGGGCTGGATCGGGAGAGCGGGGCCCTGCAATGGGTCTATCCGCCGGCGGAACAGCCGCCCCTGGGCCCCATCTTCGCCGGCCTGATCTCCGATGGGACACAGGTCTTCGTCGGCACGGGGGACGGCTGGGTGATCGCCCTGGATCCGGAGACCGGACAACCGCGCTGGCGGACGCGCCTGCCCGAGGCCGGACGGGGGGCCGCGCGGATCTGGTCCACGCCCGTCCTCTCCGGAACGCTGCTGGTGGTGGGGACGATGGATCATCGGCTGCTGGCCCTGGATCGGGAGAGCGGGGCGCTCCGTTGGCCGGCGTCCTTCCAGGCCGGGGGGGCCATCGCGGGCGCCCTGACCCTGGACGGGGAGATCCTCTACGCAGGGGCCTTCGACGATCACCTCTACGCCGTGGACCTGCAAAGCGGGCAGGAGCGCTGGCGCTTCCGGGCCAGCCACTGGGTGTGGGATGGGCCCGCGGTGGCGGGCGATCGCCTGATCGTTGGGGATATGAGCGGGAAGGTGTGGGCCCTGGATCGCCAGGGACGGCCCCTCTGGGCCCAGCCCTTCCAGGCCAACGGCCCGGTCCGCGCCCGCCCGCTGGTGGTCGAGGATCGCGTGTATGTGGCCGACGAGGCGGGATGGCTCCATATGCTGAATCTGGCGGATGGGACGAAGGTGAAATCCGTGAACCTGGCGCCCGGGCGTCTCCTCACCTCGCCGGTGGCGGCGGCGGATCGGATCGTGGTGGCTCCCACCGGCGGTCCGTTCCGCGTGGTGGCCTTCCACCCGGATCTCCGCGAGGCCTGGAAGCTGGCCCGCTGAGGGGAGCCGGGCCCTTCGGGATAGCCGGTAAGGAGGCCGGATGAATCCGATCACGTTGATCACGAACCTGCTGTTCTTTCAGCCGCTGGTCAACCTGTTGCTGGTGCTCTATGCCCTGTTGGGGCGGAACTTCGTCCTGGCCATCGTGGCCCTGACGGTGCTCATCCGCCTGCTGCTCTATCCGCTGATGGCTCAGCAGCAGCGGGCGGCCAGGAAGATGCAGGAGCTCCAGCCTCGCCTGCAGGAGCTTCAGAAGAAATACGGGAAGGATCGGGAGAAGCTGGCCCAGGAGCAGATGAAGCTTTACAAGGAGGCGGGGGTCAACCCTCTGGGAGGGTGTCTCCCCCTCCTGATCCAGTTCCCGATCCTGATCGCCGTCTACCAGGCCATCATCCACGTCCTGGCCCTCAACCCCATCGCGGTCATCGACCTGGCCAAACTGCTCTACCGGTTCAACGGGTTCCCCGCCCTGGCCACCCTCCTCCCCATCCAGAGCCAGTTCCTGCTCTGGGACCTGGGGCGGCCGGAGCGGATCTTCATCCCGGTGGGCGGGATCCTGATCCCGCTGCCGCTCATGACCCTCCTGGTGATCCTCACGACGTGGTGGTCCCAGAAGGTGATGACCCCGCCGAGCACGGATCCTCAAACGCGGATGACCACCCAGCTGATGAACCTGTATATGCCGCTCTTCTTCGGATGGATCAGCTACAACCTGGCGGTGGGGTTAAGCATCTACTTCATCGTCACCAACCTGATCTCGGTGGTCCAGTTCGCCCTGGTCACGCGGGACTGGCGAGGGGCGCTGGCCCGCCGCCTGGCCCTGGGCCGGGCTCCGGTTACTCCTTCCTCTTCCTCCTCGTCATCTTCGGGACCTGCCACGCCGGCGCCGCCTGCCCGCCCGCGCCGCAAGGCCCGGAGCGCGAAGTGAGAGAAGACCGGGGGACGGTTCTCGCCTTCCTGATCACCGTTCCGGATCTCCACGAAGAGGTGAGCGATTGATGACAGATCTCGGATCGTCTCCGGAGCTCATCGTCAGCGGCCCGACCATCGAGGCGGCCATCCAGGCCGGGCTGGCCCGGCTGGGGGTCCCCCGGGAGGCGGTGGAGATCGAGGTGCTGGATCCCGGGAGCCCGGGCTTCCTGGGCCTGGGGGCACGGGAGGCCCGGGTGCGTCTGATCGTGCGCCGCCCGCCGGAGACTCCCCCTCCGCTCCCGGCTCCGGAGCAGGTCGAGGAAGCGATCGCGGAGGCCATCCATGGCCTTCTGGGGTCCCTGGGGATGTCGGCCCGGCTCTCCATCGCCCAGGAGCCGGTGGAGGGAGCAGAGGAGGGTTCCGAGCCCTCCACCATCTGGGTGGCGCGGATCGAGGGCCCTACGGTCGGGCGCCTCATCGGTCACCACGGCCGCACCCTCTATGCCTTCCAGACCCTGGTGCGGGCCATCGTGGCCCGGCGCCTCGGGGCGTTCGTCCCCCTGATCGTGGACATCAACGGCTACCGGGCGAAGCGGGCGGAGGCCCTCCGGCGCCTGGCCATGAAGAAGGCCGAACAGGTGATGGCCACCGGCCGCCCCGTCGAGCTGGAGCCCATGCCGGCCGCCGAGCGCCGGGTGATCCACATGGCCCTGAAGGATCACCCGCGGGTGACCACTTACAGCATCGGGGAGGGCGAGGAGCGACGGGTGGTGATCGCCATGCGCTGGACCGCCGAGGAGTGAGGATGTCCCCTGTGGATTACGTGATCATCGGCCACGTCTCTCGGGATCGGACGCCGGCCGGCCCGATGTTCGGCGGGACAGCGGCCTACGCGGGGCGGACGGCCCTGGCCCACGGCTGGCGGGTAGGGGTGATCACCAGCACCGGCCCGGACTGGGATCCCCGGCCGGCGCTGGATGGGGCATATCTCCTGAACCTGCCGGCGGAGCGGACCACCGAGTTCGAGAACGTGTATACCCCGGAGGGCCGCCGACAGCGCGTGCACGGCGTCGCCGAGCGGCTGCTCCCGGCCGCGATCCCCCTGGAATGGCGCCGACCCCGGGTGGTCCATTTGGGCCCCATCGCCGGCGAGGTGGATCCCTCCCTGCTGGAGGCCTTTGAAGGCGCGCTGCGCGGGGTCACTCCGCAGGGCTGGATGCGCGCCTGGGATGCCCAGGGCCAGGTCTATCCCCAGCCCTGGCGGGAAGCGGAGTGGATCCTCCCTCGCGCCGATGCGGTGGTCTTCAGCGAGGAGGACATCCAGGGGGACTGGGAGACGGCCCGTCGCTGGGCGCGTCAGACGCGCATCCTGGTGGTCACTCAGGCGGCCCGGGGCGCTACCCTTTTCCTGGACGGCATTCCCTATCCGATCCCGGCGTATCCGGTGGAGGAGGTGGATCCCACCGGCGCGGGGGATGTCTTCGCCGCGGCTTTCTTCATCCGGCTTTGGGAGACGCGGGACCCCCTGGCGGCGGCCCGGTATGCCGCGCGGGTGGCGGCCCTTTCGGTGACCCGGCCGGGCCTGGAGGGCACTCCCCGGCCGGAGGAGATCGCGGCCATCCGGCGGGAGATGGCTTTCTGATCCCGGGCGAGGGAGCGCCGAGCGATGCCGGTTTACGCCTTCGCCAATCAAAAGGGAGGGGTGGGCAAGACGACCTCGGCGGTGAACCTGGCGGCGTGTCTGGCAGCCGTCGGGCGCTCGGTGCTGCTGGTCGACCTGGACCCCCAGGGCAACGCGACAGCCAGCCTGGGGATCGATCGTTCCGCCCTCCCGCGCTCCGTCTATGAGGCGCTTGTGGACGGCGCGCCCCTCCCGGAGCGGATCCTGCCCACGCGCTGGGAGGGCCTGCATCTGGCCCCGGCCGCCGTGGATCTGGCCGGCGCGGAAGTGGAGCTGGTTTCGGCCCCGGAACGGGAGTTCCGCCTCCGCCGGGCCCTGGAGGAGGTCCGCTCCGCTTACGATTACGTGCTGATCGATTGTCCTCCCAGCCTCGGCCTGCTGACCCTCAACGCCATGGTGGCAGCGGACGCCTTGATCGTCCCGGTGCAATGCGAGTATCTGGCCCTGGAAGGGCTTTCCCGCCTGCTTCAGACGATGACGCGGGTGCGCCAGCGATTCAACCCCCATCTGCATGTGCGGGGCTTCCTGCTGACCATGTTCGACGCCCGCTCGCGGCTGGCCCAGCAGGTGGTGGAGGAGGTGCGGCATCATTTCCCGGGGCGGGTGTTTCGGACGGTGATCCCCCGCAGCGTGCGCCTCGCGGAGGCGCCCAGCTACGGCCTCCCCATCATCGCCTACGCGCCGAACTCCCCGGGCGCCCTCGCCTATGCGGCCCTGGCCCGGGAGCTGCTGCAGGGGGATGGCCTGCCGGTCCCTTCGCTGGAAGGAGGCGCGTATGGGGCGTAAATTCGGATTGGGGAAAGGCCTGGAGGCCCTGCTGCCGGCCGGCGAGGCCGCAGGCCTCCTGGAGGTCCCCATCGAGGCCATCGAGCCCAACCCCCACCAGCCCCGCCGGCAGATCGACGAGGCGGAGCTGGAGGAGCTGGCCCAGTCCATCCGGGAGCACGGCCTTCTGCAACCCCTGATCGTCACCCAGACCCAGGCGGACCCGCCGCGCTACACCCTGATCGCCGGGGAGCGCCGATGGCGGGCCGCCCGACGGGCCGGCCTGACGACGGTGCCGGTGGTGGTGCGGGAGGTGGCCCCCCAGCAGATGCTGGAGCTGGCCCTGGTGGAGAACCTGCAGCGGGCGGATCTCAACCCCATTGAGGAGGCCCAGGCTTACCGGTATCTGATCGAGCAGTTCGGCCTGACCCACGAGGAGGTCGCCCGCCGGGTCGGCCGGAGCCGGGCGACGATCACCAACGCCCTGCGCCTGCTCCAGCTGCCGCCCTCCATTCAAGCTCACCTGATGGAGGGGCGCATCACGGAGGGCCACGCCCGGGCCCTGCTGATGCTCCCCCACCCGGCCCAACAGGAGATGGTCCTCCGGCGCATCCTGGAGGAGGGCCTGAGCGTGCGGGCGACCGAGGAGCTGGCCCGCCGCCTGCAGGGCCAGCGCCCGGCCCGGCGGAAGGCGGCTTCCCTCCCGCCCGGCCTGGCGGAGCTGGAGGGCCGCCTGCGCCAGGCCCTGGGCACCAAGGTCCGCCTCTCCCACAACCGCAAGGGTGGGCGCATCGTCATCTACTACTATTCGGAGGAAGAGCTGGAAGCCCTCCTTCGCCGCTTGCTCGGCTCCTCGTGATCCCATCATCTACCTCGACCCGGAGGTCTTTCCATGCCCAATCCAGCCCTCATCCGCGAGAAGGTGCGGCAGGCCATCGCCCTCCTGAACGAGAAGGGGATCGACGCCTGGCTCACGTTCGTGCGGGAGACGGAGCAGACCCGGGATCCGGTCCTCGATCTGATCCTCGACCTGAACGTCACATGGATCTCGGCTTTCATCCTCACCGCCCAGGGGGATCGCGTGGCCATCGTCGGCCGGTTTGACCGGGAGAACGTGGCCGCCCTGGAGGTCTGGGATCCAGTCATCGGCTACGATGAGAGCATCCGGGGGCCCCTGGTGGAGACGCTCCAGCGACTGAATCCCCGGGAGATCGCCATCAATTACTCGGAGAACGATCCCGCGGCCGACGGCCTGACCCACGGGATGTGGTGCATGCTCCACCGGCTCCTGAGCGGCACCCCCTTCGTCGGCCGCCTGATCTCCGCGGAGGACCTCATCGGATCCCTGCGCGGCCGCAAGACCCCCCTGGAGCTGGAGGCGATCCGGCGGGCGGTGGAGACCACCGAGCGGCTGTTCGCGGAGATCGGGGCCTTCCTGCGTCCCGGCCGCACGGAGCGGGAGATCCAGGCTTTCGTCCACGAGCGGATGCGCGCCTATGGGGTGGAGCCGGCCTGGGATCCGGATTACTGCCCCATCGTCGCCGTGGGCCCTGAGGCCCCGGCGGGGCACGCGATGCCGGGGGATCGCCGGGTGGCACCCGGCGTCCTGGTCCACGTGGATCTGGGGATCCGTCAGGAGGGATTCTGCTCGGATCTGCAGCGCGTCTGGTATGTGCTGGGTGAGGGCGAGACGGAGCCCCCGCCGGAGGTCCAGCGGGCGTTCCGGGCCGTTCGGGAGGCGATCCAGGCGGGCTTCCAGACCCTGCGGCCGGGCGTTCAGGGATGGGAGGTGGACGCCGCCGCCCGCCGCGCCCTGACCGGACAGGGCTATCCGGAGTATCTGCACGCCCTGGGGCATCACATCGGGCGGACGGTGCACGATGGCTCGACCATCCTGGGGCCGCGCTGGGAGCGCTACGGTCAGACCCCGTATGGGGTGGTGGAGGCCGGCAACGTGTTCACGCTGGAGCTGGGCGTGCGGGTGCCCGGGTATGGCTACGTCGGGCTGGAGGAGGACGTGCGGGTCACGCCCCAGGGGGCGGAGTGGATCAGCCATCCGCAGACGGAGCTCTGGGTGATCCGACCGTGAAGGAAGCAGGCTATGCCGATCTCGAAGACGCCGCGCTCCTCGCGCGGATCGCGGGAGGCGACGAGCAGGCGCTGGCGGCCCTTTACGACCGGCACGCCGCCCGGGCCTTCTCCCTCGCCCTGCGCATCCTGGGCGACCCCGAGACCGCTGAAGAGGTGGTCCTGGATGTGTTCTGGAGCATCTGGCAGCACGCCGGGGCCTTCGCGCCGGAGCGGGGCCGCTTCACCACCTGGCTCCACGCCATGGTGCGCCATCGGGCCATCGACGCCCTGCGCCGTCGCCGCGCCCGGCCGCCCCAGCTCCCGGAGCCCCCGGGGGAGGAGATGGAGCCCGCGGCCCTCGATCCCTCGGTGGAGGACCTGGTGGAAGCCCGGGAGCTGGCCCAGGCCGTCCGGGAGGCCCTGGCGGCCCTCCCGCCCGCCCAGCGGCAGGTGCTGGAGCTGGCTTATTTCCGGGGATGGACCCATCGGGAGATCGCGGCCCATCTCGGCGAGCCCCTGGGGACGATCAAGAGCCGCCTGTATCTGGCGCTGCGGAAGGTCCACGACTGGCTGGCCGAGCGGGGAATGATCCCCTAAAGCCATCCGGGGAGATCCTGAAGGAGGCCCCGCGCGTATCACGGATAGAGCGCACGACGCAGACCCGCGCGCGGCAGGGGCGCGGCCTCCGGGGATGCTTCCGGAGGAAACCGGAATCATCAGATGGGGTGGATGGAGCGAGGCGAAGCGATGGATCACGAGATCCTGGAAGAGGAGCTGGCGGCTTACGCCCTGGGAGCGCTGCCGCCGGAGGAGGCGGCTGCGGTGGCGGCTCACCTGGCCGGGTGCCCGGAGTGCCGGGAGCGGGCGCGCCGTTACCGGGAGGCCGCCGCGGCCCTGGCCTACGCCGCGCCGCTGCGCCGCCCCTCGCCGCGCCTGAAAGCCCGGCTGCTGGCCCGGGCCCGGGGAGCGGAGCGTCGCCGCGAGCGGGGGCTCGGGCTGGGGATCGCCCTGATCGCCGCGGTCCTGGCCCTGATCCTCTTCGCCCCCTCCCTCGGATTCCGGTTCGGGGCGCCGCCCCAGGTGGTCCCGCTCCAGGGGGCGGAAGCGGCTCCGGATGCGGAGGGCTATCTCATCCTGGAGGACGGCCAGGCCCTGCTGGTCACGAAGGGGCTGGCCGTTCCCCCGGAAGGGCGGGTCTATCAGGTTTGGTTCGCCGACGCCGCCGGGCGCCGCGTCAGCGGCGGGATCTTCCGCACCCAGCCCCGACCGTATGGGGTCTATACGGTCACCGTCCCCCTCCCGTTGACGGCCTATGTGCGTATCGGGGTGACCCTGGAGCCGGAAGGGGGCAGCCCCTCTCCCACCGGCCCCCAGGTCCTGCGCGGCGTCCTGCGTTGATGGATTCCGGATCTTCGCCGCGTTCGGACCCTGATCCGGAGGCGCCCATGCAGGCTGCGGACTGGATCCTGTGGAACGCCCGCATCTACACCCAGGACCCCGAGCAGCCGGAGGCGGAGGCCCTGGCCGTGGTGGGGGAAACCCTCGCGGCGGTGGGCCCGATGGAGGCGGTGCGGGCGTGGCAGGGGCCTCGCACCCGGATCCTGGACCTGAAGGGCGCGACGGTGCTCCCGGGCCTGATCGACGCCCACCTCCACCTGGAGGGATATGCTCGCCTCCAGATGGGAGTGGACGTCGACACGCCGACCCTTGAGGAGGCCCTGGCCCGGGTGGCCCGGCAGGCGGCCACCCGTCCGCCCGGGGAGTGGATCGTCGGACGAGGATGGCTGCAGGAGCGCTGGGGACGCTTCCCCACGGCCGATGATCTGGACCGGGTGGCGCCGGCCCATCCGGTGGCCCTGTGGGCCCGCAGCGGCCACGCCCTGTGGGCCAACCGGGAGGCCATGCGCCGGGCGGGCGTCACCCGGGACACCCCGGATCCCCCCGGGGGGCGAATCGCCCGCGATGCGGCCGGGGAGCCCACCGGCCTCTTCTTCGAACGGGCCATCGATGGGATCGCCCGGGTCATCCCGGAGCCCTCCATCGAGGAGCTGGCGGAGGCCCTGTATGAGGCCCTCCACGCGCTGGCCGCCCTGGGGCTGACGGCGGTGCACAACTTCGATGGCCCCCGCAGCTTCGCCGCCCTCCAGATCCTCCACGCGCGGGAGGATCTCCCGATCCGGGTGGTGCAACACATTCCTCTCTCTGCGTTGGACCACGCCCTGGCCGTCGGGTTGCGCACCGGGTTCGGGGATGAATGGTTGCGCATCGGGGCGGTGAAGATCTTCGCCGATGGAGCCCTGGGGCCGCGGACGGCGTGGATGCTGGAGCCCTACGAAGGGGAGCCGGAGAACACGGGGATCGCTTACACCTCCCCCGAGGTCATGCGGGAGGCTGCCCATCGGGCGACCCTGGGGGGCCTGTCCCTGGCGATTCACGCCATCGGCGACCGGGCGAACCGGGAGGTCCTGGATCTTTTCGAGGCGTTGCGGGCGCTGGAGGCTCCGCGCGGCATCCCCCCGGAGGCCCGGCGGCACCGGATCGAGCACGCCCAGCTCGTGCATCCGGCGGACATCCCCCGCTTCGGCGCTCTGGGGATCGTGGCCTCCATGCAGCCGATCCATGCGGTCTCCGATCGCCCCATGGCGGAGCGCTACTGGGGGAGCCGATGCGCCACCGCTTACGCCTGGCGCAGCCTGAAGGCGGCGGGGGCCCGGCTGGCCTTCGGCTCCGACGCCCCGGTGGAGCCCCCGAACCCGTGGTGGGGCCTGCACGCCGCGGTGGTCCGCGACGGCTGGCATCCCGAGCAGGCCCTCCCCCTGGCCGAGGCCCTGGAGGCCTACACCGTGGGCCCGGCCTGGGCCGCCGGCCTGGAGCGGCGGCAGGGCCGGCTGCGGCCCGGGATGTGGGCGGATCTCATCGTGGTCTCCGCGGACCCCTTCCGGATCCCCCCCGATGCCCTGCGGGACGTGGAGGTTCTGGGGACCATGGTCGGCGGCCGCTGGGGGTTCCGAAGGGGGAGCGCTCTTTTGGATTGACCGCGTTGAGCACGGTGACGGCTCCAGCCCTCTTATGTTATAATCCTGATGGAGGATGCTTTCCGCAATAGAGCTCGGGAAACCGGAAGGGAGAATTGTTCATGAAAATTGCAATCCTAAAGGCTATCGAAGATGCGCTTTTTGCGTTTTGTCGACGCTGGAAGATTCGAGAGTTGGCCCTTTTCGGATCCATTTTGCGGGATGATTTTGGGCCGGAAAGCGATATAGATTTTCTGGTTGAATTCGAGCCCGATGCGAACTGGAGCCTCCTGGATCACATTCAAATGGAACAGGAGCTGTCCGAACTGTTGGGCCGAGAGGTCCATTTAATCAGCAAACGCGCGTTAGAATACACCCATAATTATCTATTTCGACAAGAAGTTCTAGGAACCGCACAAGTTGTTTTCTCGTCCGAGGGATCTTCCGGTCAACATGATTAGCGGGAATGATTCGATGGAGAAAGATCTGAAGATTCTCTTAGATATTGTTCATGCGGCCCGCCTGATCATTCGATTCACCGAAAATATGACATTTGAAGAATTCGTTGATGATGAGAGAACACAGTCTGCAGCTTTGTATCAAATACTTGTGATCGGAGAAGCGGTGAAACGTCTTTCGAGCGAGTTTCGTGCTCAACATCCACATATTCCATGGAAGTTGATTGCCGGAATGCGGGATCGTCTCATTCATGGCTATGATGTCATTGATTGGGTAGAAGTGTGGAATACAGTGCGCAGAGATATCCCTGACTTGCTGAGGGAGATAGAAGCCCTTCTCCCATAAGATCATAAGGATTCTTCTGGTGGTTGATTCCCAGCAGGATGGGTGGTAAGAGCAGGGGATCTCTGGATGGTGAGGAGCACTCCTGTGAGGATCAGGGCGGCCCCGAGGTAGCCCAGCGGCCCGAAGCGTTCCCCCCAGGCCAGGTAGGAGACGAGCGCCGCGACCACCGGCTCCACGGTGGCGACCACCGCCGCTCGCGTGGCCTCCAGCCGTCGCAGGCCGGCGTAGTAGGTGAGATAGGCCAGATACGTTGAGCCCACGGTGAGGAGCAGGACGGCGCCCCATGCGGGGAGGTTCGGCGGATGGAAGGAGACCAGGGGCAGCAGGGCAAGGGCCCCCACCGGCATGGCGTAAGCGAAAAGCGTCGAGGTTTCGTAGCGCGGAAGGTAGAGCTTCCCGAACAGATAATACAGGGCATACGTGAACCCGGCGGTCAATCCCCAGAGGATGCCGGTGAGGCTGACCCGCACAGCGCCCCCTTGAAGGCTGACCCCTGCCACCCCGAGCAGGGTGAGCATCAAAGCGGCCAGCTTGCGCGGTCCCATCGCCTCCTTCAGGAAGATCCGGGAGAGCAGGGCCACCCAGGCGGGGGCGGTGTAAAGCAAGACCGCGGCCATCGCCCCGCCGCTCGCCTGCACCGCGAACTGGAAGGAAGCGTAGAACAGGGCCACGCCGACGAGGCCGAAGGCCAGCACGGCCGGCAGATCCCGTCGGGCCACCCGGACCCGGCCGAGGCGGAGGGCGTGGAGGCCGAACAACAGGCCGGCGAGGGTCGCCCGCCAGAAGGCCACCTCCAGGGGCGTCCACCCGGAAGCGAAGGCCAGCCGGCTCAGCGGGCCGATCAGCCCCCACAGGCAAGCGGCGGCGAGGACGTAGAGATAACCGATCATCCGGAGGACTCCGGGGACGGGCTGGGATTCTGCGCAGGGCCGGCCGGGGCTGCCTCCCGGAGCCGGCGGGCGAGCTCCTCCCGCAACCAGGCCTCGATGTCCTCGACGCCGACGCGGCTCAGGTCGAACCACCGGATGCGAGGGTCTTCCAGCCGGAACCAGTTGTATTGATGGTGCACGAAGGCGCGGGTGGCGGATCGGATGCGGCGGATCGCCTCCTCCAGCGAGATCTCGCCCCGCAGATACGCCCCGATCTGCCGGTAGCCCAGGCCGGTCATGGCCGGAAGCTCCCACGGGTAGCGCTCGGCCAGGCGGCGCACCTCCTCGATCAGCCCCGCGGCGATCATGCGCTCCACCCGCTCGTCGATCCGCCGGTAGAGCTCCTCCCGGGGCCGCGTCAGGCCGACCATGATCGTGGCGTAAGGCGGCGGGCTCTTGCGCCGCTGGGCGGAGAAGGGCTGCCCGGTGCGGTAGCAGACCTCCAGGGCGCGGATCACCCGCCGCAGGTTGCGGGGATCGATCCGGGCCGCCGCCTCGGGGTCCAGCCGGCGCAGCTCTTCATACAGGGTTCCAGGCCCCTCCCGTTGCGCCCGTTCCTCCAGGGCCCGCCGCAGCGCGGGGTCCGGTGGGGCCGGAGGGATCTGCCAGCCCTCCACCACCGCCCAGACGTAGAGCCCGGTCCCCCCGACCAGGAAGGGCAATCGCCCCCGCCGGTGGATCTCCTCGATGGCGGCGTAGGCCATGCGCTGGTATTCGGCCAGGGTCAGGGGGCGGTCCGGGTCGGTGACATCGATCAGGTGATGGGGGACGCGGGCCCGCTCCTCCGGCGTGGGCTTGGCGGTGCCGATGTCCATCCCCCGGTAGATCTGGCGGGAGTCGGCGGAGACGATCTCGCCGTTCAGTCGCTCCGCCAGGATCAGCGCGACCTCGCTCTTCCCGACGGCGGTGGGCCCCACGATGGCCACCAGGGGGCGCAGCGGGGAGGGACGCTCCGTCATCCCCGATCCCTCAGAGGACCTCCGCGATGAGCCCGCCCAGCAGGGCGGTGAGCAGCCCCAGGTAGAGGAAGCAGTGCAACCCCGCCGCCAGGTCCAGGAGGGGGAGACCCGGAGCCAGACGGTGGAGGAGGACCATCAGGAAATCCAGTAGGATCAGGCCGACCCCGATGAGGATGGGCAGGCCCTTGTAGTGGGCCAGGAACTCGGCGGTGCGATCGATCCAGCGGTTCAGATCCGACATTCGGGCCCTCGCCGGATTCACCGCACGGGCTCTCGCGAGGCCCGTTCGGCTTCGGAGTGTTCCAGATAAGGGCGGAAGGCAGCCAGCAGCCGGGCGGGCAGCCGGCCCGAGAGGGTGACCTCGCTGTCGGTGTGGGCTTCCCACTCCACCATGCCCTGCTCATAGAACAGGGCGATGAGGTCCCCCCGGCTCAGGGGCAGCCGCACCCGCACCGGCGTGAGGCTCTGATAGAGGATCGCCTCCACCTTGCGCAGCAGGTCCTCCAGGCCGATGCCGTAGGCGGCGGAGATGGCCACAAAGTCGGGGTGCTCCGCGGCCAGGGCGCGGGCCTGCTCTGGGTCCGGAAGCCGGTCGATTTTGTTGAGGGCGGTGATCATCGGGATGTCCTGCACCCCGATCTCCCGCAGGGTGCGGATCACCACCCGGGCCTGTTGCCGGGCGTTGGGATGGGTGATGTCGAGGACGTGGAGGATCAGGTCGGCCTCGTTGATCTCCTCCAGGGTGGCCCGGAAGGCGGCCACCAGCGGGTGGGGGAGCTTCTGGATGAACCCGACGGTGTCGGTGAAGAGGGCGATGCCTCCCGCGGGGAGCTTCACCCGCCGCGTGGTGGGGTCCAGGGTGGCGAAGAGCTGGTCGGCCACCAGGACGTGGGCCCCGGAGACGGCGTTGAGGAGGGTGGACTTGCCGGCGTTGGTGTAGCCCACCAGGGCGACCACCGGGATCTGGGCGCGGCGTCGCCGCTCGCGGTAGCGCTGGCGGTGGGCCCGCACCTCCTCCAGCTCGCGCTTGAGGTGGGCGATGCGCTCCTTGATCCGCCGGCGGTCGATCTCCAGCTGCTTCTCGCCGGGCCCCCGCAGGCCCACCCCGCTGATCCCCCCGCGGCCGAAGGAGCCGCCGGCCTGCTGGGCCAGGTTCTGCCAGCGCCGGGTCAGCCGGGGCAGGCGATATTCATACTGGGCCAGCTCCACCTGGAGGGCCCCCTCCCGGGTGTGGGCGTGCTGGGCGAAGATGTCGAGGATCAGGGCCGTGCGGTCCAGCACCCGCACGTCATCGCCGAAGGCGTTCTCCAGGTTGCGTTGCTGGGAGGGGGAGAGCTCATCGTCGAAGATGACCATGTTGGCGTTCATGGCCCGGACCAGGGCGCGGACCTCCTCCACCTTCCCGGGCCCGATGTAGGTGGCGGGGTGGATCCGGCGCAGGCGCTGGACCGCCCGGCCGACGACCTCCACGCCGGCCGTGCGGGCCAGCTGCGCCAGCTCGTCCAGGGAGTCCTCCACGGGCAGCAGCCCCGGCTTCCCGTAGATCTCCGTGCCGACCAGCACGGCGCGATCGACCGGGGCCGTCGTCTCCCGGGTTTCTCGTCCGATCGGACACCTCCTTGTCCGCGGTTAGGGGCGCGGGGCGCCGGACCGGCGTCCTTCCCGCCAGGCGGTCCAGAGCGCCCATCCGAAGACCAGGGCTTCGAACAGGGCGGCGGCGATGAGATAGGGCTCATAGCTCATCCCTCACCCTCCCAGAGCCTGCTGGAAGGCCTGGATGCGGCGCGCAGCCTCCTCCAGGCGGGGGACCGGCTGGACCAGGGAGATCCGGATGTAGCCTTCGCCGGCCTCGCCGAACATGGCCCCGGGGGCGACGGAGACGCCGGTGGCCTCCAGCAATCGGGCGGCGTAATCGGCGCTGCGCCAGCCCTCGGGCAGCCGCGCCCACACATAAATCGTGGCACGGGGCCGCTCCGCCGTCAAGCCCGCGGCGTTCAGGGCGTCCACCATCACGTCCCGCCGCCGGGCGTATTCGGCGTTGCGCTCGGCCATCCACTCGTCGTCGTGGGTGAGGGCCACGGCCGCGGCCTCCTGGATGGGGCGGAAGTGCCCGGAGTCGATGTTGCTTTTGAGCCGGGCCAGGGTGCCCACCACCTCCGCGTTGCCCACCAGCATCCCCACGCGCCAGCCGGCCATGTTGTGGGACTTGGAGAGGGAGTAGAACTCCACGGCCACCTCTTTGGCCCCCGGGACGCTGAGGACGCTGGGGGCCCGGTAGCCGTCGAAGGCGACGTCGGCGTAGGGGTTATCGTAGGCGAGGAGCAGGTTGTGCCGGCGGGCGAAGGCCACCGCCTCCTTCAGGAACTCCGGGGTGGGGCAGGCGGCGGTGGGGTTGTTCGGGTAGTTCAGCCAGAGGATCTTCGCCCGGGCCAGGACCTCGGCGGGGATCTCGGAGAAATCCGGGAACCAGCCCCGCTCCCGCCGCAGCGGCATGTAGAAGACGTCGGCCCCGGCCGCCAGGGCCCCATCCGTGTAGGTGGGGTATCCCGGGGAGGGGACTAAGGCGATGTCCCCCGGGCCCAGGTAGGCCAGGCTCAGGTTGAAGATCCCCTCCTTGGAGCCGATGAGGATCAGGACCTCGCGGTCGGGGTCGAGCTCCACGCCGAAGCGGCGGGCGTAGAAGCGGGCCACCGCCTGGCGCAGGGCGGGGATCCCCCGGTAGCCCGCGTAGCCGTGGGCCCGGGGGTCCCGGGCGCTTCTCTCCATGGCTTCGAGGATGAAGGGCGGGGGGGCCATATCCGGGCTGCCGATGTCCAGGCGGATGACGTCGCGGCCCTCCGCCTGGAGCTCCGCGATCCGCCGCTCCAGGGCGGCGAAGGGATACGGCTTCAGGCGCTGCATGCGCTCCGAGGGGGCAGGCGGCATCTCCCTTCCACCTCCAGGGTTTCCCCTATTTTAATCCGCCGCGGGGATGGGTGCGGAGCCGCTGCCTTTCCCGTGGCCCTTCAAACAGCCGGGCGCGGCCCGATTCCTCGAGCCGCGCCCGGGAGGCGCGCCCTCCCCGCCGCCAGCCTGGCCGCCCCAGGCGGCGCGAGGGTTTCCCCCCGCCCCGATGCTACTTCACCGGTTGCAGGACCGCCCAGGTGTCCCTCGTGGCCAGGTTCGGGCCAACGTAGATGTCAACCCGGTAGAGGTTGTTCACAACCAGGCCGAGGGCCTTGCTGTCCAGGTTGTAGATCCAGAACCCCCCGCCCGGCACCGAGCTGTCGGTGGTCCACCGGAAGCGGTTCGTCCCGGCGCTCGACTGACCGGCGTCCGCGTATTCCTCAACCGGGTCAGAGTTCCCGCTACCAGACGTCTTCGAGACCTTAATGGTGACCTCCGTCGTCGGATCGTTCACGTAGGACGCGCGGCAGACGTCGAAGATAGTGGCCTTCACCGGGACGACGCGGCCGTTCTTCATCGTGTTCACGATGAGACCGCTCGGCGAGGAGTCATCGAGCGGGGGCAGGAAGTCCACCGCGTAGACCTGCTCGACCTTGATGGACCCGTTCGCCTCCCCCACGCCACCGTCCTTGTCCGTGACCGTCACCGTGACCGTGTAGGTCCCGGGAGCGGTGTAGGCGTGGGACCTGGGGGCTTGTATACCTCGGGTTGTGGTGGTGAACTCGTCCGTGTTCCCGTCACCCCAGTCGATCTTGACGCTCCACGGGCCATCGTTCACGCCGGGGTCGCTGAACGAGAACCTCAGCGTCGCCTCCTTCTGGCAGTCGACCGTTCCGTCCAGGGATACGATGGAGACGGCCGGCGGCACGTTGTTCACCTGGACGGTTTGGAGGTAAGTCGAAGAACCATCGTCTTTGTCGAAGATGCGGCCGGCCACTATGAAGATTCCGTTGTCCTGGAAGAGGCAGGAGGCGCTGGCTGAGGAGCCAGCAGCGGCATAGGAAGTGGGAAGGTTGTTCACATTTCCGTCACAGGCGAAGGCGTAGTGGAAGCCGGCCTCTGTATCCGCTGTGCTGGGGTCAAAGGCGTTTGTGAACGCAAGGGTGCTGGAGCTCCCTTCATCGATGGGGCTGGTGGCGGTGAAGGTGGCCACCGGCGGGACGTTGTTCACGATCAGCTGGAAGCTCGCGCTCCCAGTGCCGCCCTTGCCATCATCCGCCGTGATGGTCACCCTCTGGCTCTGGGCGGGCCCGTCGGTCGTCTGGAACGACCAGTTCCATGTCCCGGCATCGGCGGTCACCTCGCCGACCGAGGCCGAGAGGCTCACCGGGTCCCCGTCGGGGTCGCTATACGTCCCCGTGTTGGTTGCGGGAGCCCCCTCATCGACCGTCACCGTTGCATGGTCAACCGTAACCGTCGGGTCCCGGTTCGCCGGAGCCTGGACGGTCAGCTTAAAGCGCAGCTTGGGAGGGTCTGGATCCTTGACGTCTCCTGGTGTACCTGCGCTGACCTCCCTGACTAAGGCGAGCTCGTAGGTGTAGGAACCCGGCGCTGTTGGGGCCACGATGGTCACGGTCTGCGTCTGATCCAGTCGCGGGGCCGGCGACGGGCATTCAGAGCCGTCCTTTGGCCAGGTGTCTGGGATGTTGAAGACGACGTCGGGCATCGTGATCGAGCCACCCGTTGGGGCCGAGGACGCTGGTCCCTGGCGCACGGTCACCGTCGTGCCCCGGTCGGCGTGCCTCTGCGTGTCGCAGACGAGCGACACGCCAATCGTTTGGTAGATCGTGGCACCGGGGCTCACCGTGCCGAGGTCAACTGTCGTCTGCACACCGACCTCGATGATGTCACCGTCGTAGATCAGCGTATCCGCTATCGCGGCAGCGGCGCCCCCGATCAGGGCAATCACGGTGAGGAGCGCGACCCACGCCGCTCGGAGACGTGGGGACCTCCGCCGGGGGCGGGACCCGTAATCCAACGCTCCAGGGTTCAGGTGACCGTCCATCTCTCACCTCCTGTTCGTTTCCTGGGAGACAGAGCGCTTTTCCATGCTCATAAACCGCGGGAGCGCCGGATAAAGTTGCGTATAAAAATTCTTACCTGGGTAAGAAATGCGTAAAAAGCCGCAAATCGGTGCGTTCTGGAGGCGGAAAACGCCGGGGAAAGGATAGGACTTTGGTCAGGGGGTCTGGGGGGATGGGGATGCCGGCCGGCGCGCGCGCAGCCGGTCCACCGTCTGGGGGGGAACGGGGAGAGATCCGAGGAGGATGCGGCCGTCGGGGGTGGGGCCGTGGAAGTCGCTGCCGCCGGTGGGGACCAGGTCGTAGATCCGGGCGATCTCCGTCAGCCGGGCGATGTCGGCCTCGGAGTGGTCCGGA
>Ga0079997_138352_pt1 | contig 23477 bp, 23 predicted proteins | sample PerSpoCPS_CMetaG_FD_69200 | JGI IMG/M metagenome (GOLD analysis project Ga0079997, IMG submission 69200) | Archaeal communities from Yellowstone National Park, Wyoming, USA - Perpetual Spouter C (PS_C) MetaG (SPADES assembly) (version 2) | ecosystem: Environmental > Aquatic > Thermal springs >... | reverse complement strand
TGCTAGTAGTCTAGCGCCCGCTTGGCGGCGTTCAGGATCCGGGTCACCGTGGGCATGTAGAGCTTGTCCTGGGCGTAGGGGTAAGGGGTGTCAAAGCCGGTGACCCGGATGGGGGGGGCGAGGAGCATGTCCAGGATGTCCTCGGCGATGGTGGCCGCCACCTCGCTGATGAAGCTGGCGTGCCTGGGGGCGTCGGCGACGAGGACCGCCCGCCCGGTCTTGGCCACGGAGTTCATGACCGCCTCGTAGTCCCAGGGCATGAGGCTACGGAGGTCCAGGACCTCGGCAGAGACCCCGGCCTTCTCCAGCTCCTCCGCCGCCTGCAAGACCTCCGGCATTACCGCTCCGTAGGCGATGAGGGAGAGGTCTTTCCCTTCCCGCCTTAGGGCGGCCTTCCCCAGGGGGAGGAGGTAGTCCTCCTCCGGCACCTCCTCCTTCACCGAGCGGTAGAGCCTTTTGGGCTCCAGGAAGACCACGGGGTCCTCGTCGCGGATGGCGGCCTTGAGGAGGCCCTTGGCGTCGTAGGGGGTGGACACCGCCACCACCTTGAGGCCGGCGGTGTGGACGAAGTGGGCCTCGGGGCTTTGGGAGTGGTGGTGCCCCCCCCGTACCCCGCCCCCGGAGGGCATCCGCACCACCAGGGGAGCGGTGAACTGCCCGCCGGAGCGGTAGCGGAGCTTGGCCACCTGGCTCACCAGCTGGTCAAAGCCGGGGAAGATGTAGTCGGCGAACTGGATCTCGGCCACGGGCCTCAGGCCGTGGGCCGCCATGCCCAAAGCGGCCCCCACGATGGCCGCCTCGGAGAGGGGGGTGTCCAGGACCCGGTCGGGGCCGTACTTCTGCAGTAGCCCCTCGGTCACCAGGAAGACCCCGCCCCTTTTCCCCACGTCCTCCCCCAGAATCACCACCCGGGGGTCTTGGGCCATCTCCTCGTCCAGGGCCCGGTTCAGGGCCTGCACCATGGTCATGAGGGCCATACCCACCCCCTAAAGCTCCTCTTTGAGGAGGGCTTCCTGCTTCTTGAGGTGCCAGGGCTTCTCGGCGAGGACGTCGTCCAACATCCACTCAGGAGGGATGGGCCCGGCCTCCTCCGCCTCCTTTAGGCCCCGCTCCAGCTCGGCGCGGATCTCCTCCTTCAGGTCCTCCTCCCACTCGGCGTTCCAGAGGCCTTGGGCCTCGAGGAACCGCCGGAAGCGGGGGATGGGGTCCCGCTTCCGCCAGGCCTCCACCTCCTCCCGGGGGCGGTAGCGGCTGTCGTCGTCGGCGGAGGAGTGGGGGCCGTAGCGGTAGACCCTGAGCTCCACCAGGCTGGGGCCCTCTCCCAGGCGGGCCCGCTCCACGGCCTCCTTGACCACGTAGTAGCTGGCGAGGACGTCCATCCCGTCCACCAGGTAGCCGGGGATGCCGAAGGCGTGGGCCTTGTCGGCGATGGTGGGGCTTTTGGTCTGGTGGCGGTAGTCCACGCTGATGGCGTAGAAGTTGTTCTCGCAGATGAAGACGGCGGGGGCCCCCTGCACGGCGGCGAAGTTGATGCCGGCGTACCAGTCCCCCTCGCTGGTGGCCCCGTCCCCGAAGGTGCAGACCGCCACCTGGCCGGTGCGCAGGAGCTTCATGCTGATGGCGGCCCCGGCGGCGGGGGGCACGTGGGAGGCGATGGGGGAGGCCACGGTGAAGAGGTTGAGGGCCTTGGAGCCGGGGTGCTCGGGCATCTGCCGCCCCTTGTTGGGGTCGGCCTTGGTGGCCAGCATCTGGCCGAAGAGCTCCCTGGGGGGGACCCCCAGGGCCAGGGCCAGGCCGTGGTCCCGGTAGTAGGGGAAGAGCCAGTCAAATCCCCGCCTCACGGCGTGGGCGATGGCCACCTGGGCGGCCTCGTGCCCGGCGGCGGGGGCGATGAAGCTGGTCTTGCCGGTGCGGATCAGGAAGGTGTAGCGCTCGTCCAGCATCCGGGCGGCCAGCATGTCCCGGTAGAACCTCTTTAGCCTCTCCTCCTCCAGGTCCAGGGGGAAGTCCCCCAGCCACTCCCCCTCCTCGCCGATGAGCCTTATGGGCTCCTCGGTGAAGGGCCGGAACCGGTGGGTGTCCTTGACCATAAACCCTCCTTGGGGCGCTTTTGGCGCCGAAGCCCCGCCCTGGGTAAGGGCCTAGGGGCTTTTCGGGGTGGGGCAGGTCCCACTTTCCCTTCGCCCCGAGTATAACCTGTAGGGGTGCGCCTGCGGGTGGTGGCGGTGGGCAGGCCCCGGCTGGAGTACGCCCGGCTGGGGGTGGAACTCTATGGGGAGCGCATCCGCCGCTACGCCCCCCTGGAGCTTCTCTTTGTGCGTGAGGCCAAGGAGCTTTGGCCCAAGGCGGAGAATCACCGGAAGATCGTCTTGGACGAGCGGGGGAGGCTTTTCACCACCGAGGAGCTCTACCGGTTTCTTTTGGGCTTGGAGGGGGAGCGGGTGGCCTTTCTGGTGGGGGGCGCCGAAGGGCACCCGGAGGCCTTGCGGAAGGAGGCGGACCTCCTCCTTGCCCTCTCCCCCCTCACCCTGCAGCACGAGCTGGCCCTTTTGGTCCTCCTGGAGCAACTGTACCGCATCCTGACCCTGAGGGCAGGGCACCCCTACCACCGGCCATGACCTACGCCGAGTTCGTGAACCTGGTGGAAAGGCTCTGGGACGAGATCCCCGAGGCCTTCAAGAGGGGCCTCCAGGGGGTTCACGTCCTGCCGAAGGCCAAGCCGGAGCCGGGGCTTGAGGGCGTGTGGCGGCTTGGGGAGTACCTGGACCCCGGCCCCCCCTCGGCCTTCCGGGGCTTTGAGGGCCTGGGGCGGCACATCGCCCTTTACTACGGCTCCTTTTTGCAGGTGGCCGGGCCGGGCTTTGACTGGGAAAAGGAGGTCTGGGATACCCTCCTCCACGAGCTCAGGCACCACCTGGAATCCCTGGCGGGCCGGGACGACCTGGTCCAGGAGGACCTCAGGCGCCTGGCCGAGTTTCGCCGGGGTGGGCCACCTTCGGCGGGAGGGTAGCGGCCTCCTCCAGGGGGCGCCGCTCCGCGAAGCCCCCGGAGAGGGGGTGGTAGTGGGTCACCTCGGGCTCCCCCTCCTGCCAGCAGAGGAAGACGATCTCCCCCCCGACCCGGGCGGGGAAGTCCACAAGGCCCCGATCCAGGTCCTTGAGGAGGACCCCCAGGGAGGCCAGGTAGCGGGCGTCGGCCTCGAGGGTGCCCATGAGGAAGCGGATCTCCTCCTCCAACGCCCTCCTTTCCACCCCCCGGGCCTCGGGGAGCCGCGACTGGGCCAGGAGGAGCTCGGCCTTGGCCTGGCGCATCTCCTTAAGGACCCGCCTGAGCTCGGGCAGGAGGGCGTCGGCCTCTTCCTTGGTGAAGATGCGGGTGAACATACCTGCCCCTATCCTAACACAGGAGGCGAGGGAAATCTAAGCCTGGGTTACTCAAGGAGAGGGAGGAGCGCCACCTCCCCCGCCCCCACCCGCACCCCCCCTACCAGGAGGCTGCCGTCGGGGAGGACCTCCTGGGCCACGCCCTCCACCACGCCCTTGGGGGTCTCTACCCGCACCCTCCGGCCCAGGGTGTAGGAGGCCTGGCGGTAGCGGGCGAGGAGGGCCTCGGGGTCCTCCAGGAGGGGGAGGAGGGCCTCCAGGCGCCGGAGGAAGGCCAGGAGGACCTCCCGCCTGGAGTAGGGGCCAAACTCCTGGAGGAAGGCCGCCCCTTCCGGGGCCCAGGCCACGTTGACCCCCACCCCCAGGAGGGCGTAGGCCACCTCCTCGCCCTCGGCCTTGGCCTCCAGGAGCACCCCGGCGAGCTTCCTGCCGTCTGGGGCCAGGAGGTCGTTGGGCCACTTGAGCCCCCCAAGCCCCACGGCCTCAAAGAGGGCCAGGCCTGCGAGGAGGGGGAGGAGGCTTAGGGCGGAGAGGGGCAGGGCGGGCCTCAAGAGGAGGGAGAAGGTGAGGCTCTCCCCGGGGCGGCTTTCCCAGGGCCTTCCCCGGCGGCCCCGCCCCCTTTCCTGGACCTCGGCCAGGACCAAGGCCCCCTCGGGGGCCCCCGCCTCGGCCCAGGCCCTGAGGATGTCCTGGGTGCTCCCCACCCGGCCCAGGTAGCGGTAGGGCTTCCCGAGCCTTCCCTCCGGCTGGAAGAGGTGGAGCAGGGGGGTGCCGGGGCGGATGCGGTAGCCCCGGCGGGAGACCTCCACGGGGAAGCCCAGGGCCATGAGCCTTTTGGCCTCCTTGGCCACCGCCGCCCGGCTCACCCCAAGCCGCTCGGCCAGGGCCTCCCCGCTCCTGTAGGCCTCGTCCAGGTGGCCCAAAAGGTCCATCTAGGCCAGCTCCACCTGGGAGAGGTCGCCCAGGATCAGGCGGTGGGCCCGGGGGAGGCCGTTCCTGCTCATCACCCTGGCCCCCACGCCCAGGATGCTCTCCTGGAGGCGCAGGGGGACGTCTTCCAGGACGGCGTGGTCCTCGAGGATGGCGTACTCCACCTCCGAGCCCGCCACCCTCACCCCGGGCCCCAAGGAGGTGAACGGCCCCACATAGGCCCCCTCCACCACCGCCCCCTCCCCGATGAAGGCGGGGCCGATCACCGTGCTTCTCACCACCCTGGCCCCCTTTTCCACCACCACCCGGCCGGTGAGGGCGCTCTCCACCACCTCGCCCTCCACCCTGGGGGCGAGCTCTTCCAGAAGGAGGCGGTTGGCGTCCAGGAGGTCCTCGGGGCGGCCCGTGTCCTTCCACCAGCCCTGGACCTCCACCCCCACCACCCGCTTCTTCCGGTCAATGAGGGCCTGGATGGCGTCGGTGATCTCGTACTCCCCCCGGGGGGAGGGCTTGAGGCCCGGGATGACCTCCCACACCTCCGGGGAGAAGACGTAGACCCCGGCCACGGCCAGGTCCGAGGGGGGCTCCTTGGGCTTTTCCACAAGGCGGACGATGCGGTCTTTCTCCATCACCGCCACCCCGAACTGCCGGGGGTCTTGGACCCGCACCAGGGCCAAGACGGCGCTCACCCCCTCCCTGAAGGCCTCCAGATAGGGAGCGATGCCCTTCTGGAAGAGGTTATCCCCCAGGTAGAGGACGAAGGGGCTTTCCCCCAGGAAGTCCCGGGCCACGGCCACGGCGTGGGCCAGGCCCTGGGGCTCCTCCTGGAGGACGAAGCGGACGGGGAAGCCCTCCAGGGCCAGGCGCAGGTCCTTTTCCGTCTCCGGGGAGACCACCACGCCGATCTCCCTCACGCCAGCCTGGAGGAGGTTTTCCACGGCGTAATGGATGATGGGTCGGCCCGCCACCCGGATCACGGGCTTGGGCCTTGTGTGGGTGAGGGGGCGGAGCCTGGTCCCCCTCCCCGCCGCCAGGATGAGGCCCTTCATGGTCCTGGAGTATACCCCTTAGAATGGGGGAGGAGATGGCCAGCGCCCTCCTCAGGGCGGCCTACGCTTACGACCGCCTCCGGGCCTACCCGCCCGAGGTGGCGGGCCGCATCGCCACCGCCATCGGCCACGCCGTGGCGGCCAGGGGGGAGGAGCCCGTCCTCCTGGAGCTGGGCGTGGGCACGGGGCGCATCGCCCTTCCCCTCATCGCCCGGGGGTACCGGTACCTCGCCCTGGACTGCGATCCGGCCATGCTGGAGGTGTTTCAGAAGAAGGCGGCGGGGGTTATGCGCAAGGTGCGCCTTCTTCTGGCGGACGCCCGGGAAATCCCCCTCCCCGACGAGAGCGTCCACGGGGTCATCGCCGTCCACCTATGGCACCTCCTCCCCGACTGGCCCAAGGCCCTGGCCGAGGCCCTAAGGGTCTTAAAGCCCGGAGGAGTTCTGCTGGAGGGCTTTGAGAGCGTGGCCTCAGGGCCCGAGTGCCGCCTGCAGGAGAGGTGGCGGGAGCTTGTGGCCGAGGAGGGGGTCTTGGTGGAGCGGGGGCTTCGCCTCCACCCCAAGGACCGCCACCGGGAAGGGAACAGCGACGCCCACCTGAAGACCCTCCTCACCGGGGTCCACCTCCTCCTCCCGGCCGAGGGGGGAAGGCTCAGGCTTGGGCGGTGGCAGCAGGTCTTTCTGGCCGAGTACGACGGGCCCCGGGAAAGGGAGGTCTGGATCAAGCTCCTCTGATACCACCCCATGCTGGCCCAAGCCAGCATGGGGGCCCCGGCAAAAGGTTCCTGGGGAAGTTACCAGGCATGGTGGGCCGAAGGAAACGGGAAGCAATGGTATAAACCCTTGGCCCCTATACCCAGCGCACCGCTTCCACGCTCTTCACGCCCTTCAGGGCCCGGGTCAGGGCCTCCCGCTCCCCGTCCTCCACGGTGAGGCGGAGGCGGATCCGGGCCACGGGCCCCAGGATGCGGGTCTCCGAGCCCAAAGCGCTTTTCCCCGCCTCCGCCACCACCTGCATCACGTCCCGGAGGAGGCCGGCCCGGTCCTGGGCCAGGACCTCGAGGGTGGCCACCTTCCCGCCCACGCCCTCCCAGTAGGCCCCGATGACCCGGTCCGCCTCGGGCCCTTGGAGGAGGCGGCGCAGGTTGGGGCAGTCGGCCCGGTGGACCGTGACCCCCCGGCCCCGGGTGACGAAGCCCAGGATGCTGTCCCCCTTCATGGGCTCGCAGCAGGAGGCCAGGCGGATGGGGGCCTCGAGGTCCCCCTCCAGGCGGATGCCCCAGGTGTTCCTGGGGGCTTCCTTGGGCTTTTCCGGCTTGAGGAGGGCCTTGGGGTAGAGCTTTTCCGCCACCTGCCTGGGGGTGAGGCGGTTCAGGGCCAGGGCCAGGTAGAGCTCCTCGGGGGAGGGGGAGAGGCCAAGCCGCTTGGCGGCCTCCTCCAGCCCGCTGTCCGTGGGCTTGGGCAGGCCCTTGCGCTTCAGGTAGCGCTCCAGGAGGGTCTGGCCCCTCTCCAGGGTCTCCTGGCGCTCCTGGGCACGGAAGTACTGGCGGATCTTGCTCTTGGCGGTCCGGGTCCTGGCGAACTCCAGCCAGTCCTTGGAGGGGTGGGCGTTTTTGGCGGTGAGGATCTCCACCATGTCCCCGTTTTGCAGCTCGTAGGAGAGGGGGACGATCCTGCCGTTCACCTTGGCCCCCACCATGTGGTGCCCCACCTCGGTGTGGATGTGGTAGGCGAAGTCCACCGGGGTGGCCCCCTTGGGCAGGTTGATGATGCGCCCCTTAGGGGTAAAGACGAAGACCCGCCCGCCCAGGAGGTCCCGGGTCACCGCCTCCACGAACTCCCGGGAGCTACTGAACTCCTGCTGCCACTCCTGGATGTTCTTCAGCCAGGAGACCCGCCTTTTCACCTCCTCGGGGTCGGTGAGGCCCTCCTTGTAGAGCCAGTGGGCGGCGATACCGTACTCGGCGATGCGGTGCATCTCCCGGGTGCGGATCTGCACCTCCAGGGGGAGGCCCTCCAGGGCGATGACCGTGGTGTGGAGGCTCTGGTAGCCGTTGGGCTTGGGCACGGCGATGTAGTCCTTGACCCTTCCCGGGATGGGCTGCCACAGGGCGTGGACCAGGCCCAGGACGTGGTAGCAGACCTGCTTCTCCCTCAGGCCCCTGGCCTCCTCGGTGGGGCTTGGCTTGGGGTCCAGGATGACCCGCACCGCCAGGAGGTCGTAGATCTGCTCCAGGGCCTTCCCTTCCCTTTCCATCTTCTTCCAGATGGAGTAGAGGTGCTTGGGCCTGCCCGTGACCTCAAAACCCTGGAGCTGGCTTTGCAGGAGCGCGTCTTGCTTCAGGGCCTCCTCCAGGACCTCCATGGCCCGCTTCACCATCCTTTCCCGGGCCTCCTGGGTCTCCTGAAGGCGGGCGAGGAGGGCCTGGTAGGCCTCGGGGTGGAGGTAGCGGAAGGAGAGGTCCTCCAGCTCCCACTTGATCTGCCCCATCCCCAGGCGGTGGGCCAGGGGGGCGTAGATCTCCAGGGTCTCCTGGGCGATGCGCTTTTGCTTCTCAGGGGGCATGTGCTCCAGGGTGCGGAGGTTGTGCAGGCGGTCCGCCAGCTTGACGATGATGATGCGCACGTCCTCCGCCATGGCGATGAACATCTGGCGGAGGTCCTCGGCCCGCTTCTCCTCCCCCTCGAGGTTGGCGAACTTGTAGAGCTTGCTGACCTTGGTCTCCCCCTCCACGATGCGGCGCACGGCGGGGCCGAAGCGCCTTTCCAGCTCCTCCCCCGCTACCCCGCAGTCCTCCATGGTGTCGTGGAGGAGGCCCGCCGCCACGGTGTCGGCGTCCATGCGCAAGGAGGCCAGGATCTCCGCCACGGCCACGGGGTGGGTGATGTAAGGCTCCCCGCTTTTCCTAAGCTGGCCCCGGTGGGCCTCCTCGGCGAAGAGGTAGGCCTTGTGGACCTTCTCCCGGTCTTCCGGGGCGAGGTAGGCCAGGACCCTTTCCAGGTTTTCCCAAAGAGCCTCGCGAACGACCACTACAGCTTTCAGTGTAGCACGCTAGGAGCTTAGCTTCAGGAGGAAGGCGGATAGGGCCCAAGGCTCCATGAGGGCCACCAGGGTCTTACCGGAGAAGGGGGCCAGCACCAGGGCTTTCCGGCCCAGGAGAAGCGCCACGGGCCCCTCTTCCTGAAAAAGCCCCCGCAGGGGCTCCAGAACCCGCTTTAGCTCCTGAAGGACCTCCTTGGGCAGGGGAGGGTTTTCCTCCAGGAAGCCCAAGGCCTCCACCCCGGGAAGCCGGAAGCGGTCCAGGTCCAAGGGGGGCTTCTCCTCAAAAACCCCCAGGAGGGCCTCGAGGTCCGCCCCCTGGATCTCCTTCAGGATGCTCTTGGCGGCCTCGGCCTCCCTTTTGAGCTCTTCCAGAAGGCTCTCGGCCTCGGCCAGGGTCTTCTCCACCTGGGCCAGGCCTTTGGGCCCCAGGCGTGGAAGCCTTTCCTTGGCGCTTTGCAGGAACTGGAGGAGGGGTCTGAGACGGCGGTGGGTCTCGCTCTGGAAGCCCTCGAGGCCCCCGTAGGCCTGGAAGAGGGCGGTGAGTCGGGTCAGGACCTCCTCCCGTTTGGCCTCAAGCCGCCGCTTCAGGGCCTGGAGGGCCCGGGCCACCGGGGTGGGGTCGGGGAGGGGTTTGGCCTTCTCCTCGGCGATGAGGCGGAGCACGCCCTCCCCCCCAAAGCCCAGGAAGCGCTCCGCCAGCGCCTCCATCCGGGAAAGCTCCTCCAGGGCCTCCTGCCTGGCCGCCTCCCGGGCCTGGGCCACCTCCCGGCGCAAGGCGGCGAGGTCGGGGAGCTCGCCTTTGGCGAGGGCTTCTTCCGCCTTCTCCAAGGATTCCCATAGGCCCAGGGCCAGGGCCTCGGGCCTTAGGGCCTTTAGCTCCTCCTCCGCCTCCTTGAGCTTGGCCTTCAGGGCCGCCTCCTCCCCCTGGGTCATGAGGAGGGCGGCGTAGCGGGCCTTGATCTCGGGGAGGCGCTGGAGAAGGGCCTCCAGGGGCACGGCCCTGAGCTCCTCCAGAAGGGGCGCGAAGGCCTCGCCCTTCGCGGCCAGCTCCCGGGCCAGGGCCTCCCTTTCCGCCTCCAGCTTGCTCCTTTCCTCCTCCTGGCGCCTGGCCTCCGCCTCGAGGCGGGCCAGCTCCCCCTCCAGGGGCTTGAGGTCGGGCAGGCCCCCTTCCCTCAAGGTCTCCTCGGCCAGGGCGAGGGCGCCCTCTAGGGAGGCCTTGGCCGCCTCGGGCAGGGGGAGGGTTCGCAGGCGCGCTTCCAGCTGGATGAGGCGGGCCTTCTTTTCCGCCCGCAGGTTGGCCTCGGCCTCCTTTAAGGCGGCCTCCAGGAGGGAAAGCTTTTCCCCCGCTGGCTTTCCCGCCTCCAGAAGGGCCTGAACCTCGGCGAGGAGGGGGCTCACCGTGGGCTCCTGCAGAAGGTGGGCGTGGCGGGCCAGAAGCTCCTCCAGCCTCCGCCCTTCCTCCTCCACCTCCAGGGCCTCCAGGCGCCTCGCCGCCTCCTCGGGGAGGGCCTCCAGGTCCACGATGAGCTCCCCTTCCAGCTCCTCCGCCTCCTCCACGATGAGGAAGACGTCCTCGGGGGGCTCTTCCTGGGTTTCAAAGACGATCTCCGGCAGGGTGGGGGGGCGGGCCACGCTGGACTCCAGGAGCTTCCTGAGCTCCAGGGCCAGGCTCCGGGCCCGCTCCACCTCCGCCTGGGCCAGGAGGCCTTCCTTCTGGGCCTCCCTTACCGTCTCCACCAGCTTCTCCAGCCGGCGCACCTTGGGCCCCCCCAGGTGGCGCACCCTTTCCAGGCTCTCCTCCAGGTGGGCCAGGTCCTTGGCCTGGCGCAGAAGGGCCTCCTCCAGCTTCTCCTCCAAGGCCTCCAGAAGGGCCTTGGCCTCCCGCATGAGCCTGGGGTCGGGGTCCTGGCGGAGGCGGTTGACGAGGGCCCGGTAGCGGGCCACCTCCGGCCAGTCCAGATAGAGGCCAAAGCGCTTCAGGCCCGCCTCTAGAGCCTCGAGGTCCGCCGGCTCCGAAGGCGCCGAGAGCTTCCTCAAGGCCTCCTCCACCACCCGCTTGGCCTCCTTGGCGGGAAGCCTCGCCTGGAGCTCCCGGAAGGCGAGGCCCTTCAAAAGGGTCTCCCCGTCCTTTGGGGAAAGCTCAGCGGCTCGCCGAAGTAGAGCTTCTGGTGGGGGTAGGGGATCTCTATGCCCTCCCGGTCCAGGCGGTTTTTGATGCGCCTGCGAAACTCCCGGGCCACGGCCCACTGCTCGGCGGGCTTGGTGTTGAAGAGGACGCGGATGACCACCCCGGAGTCGGCCAGGCTCTGGACCCCCAGGACCTCGGGTGGATCGGCGAAGCGTTCCCGCCACTCGGGGTCTTGGTAAAAGCGGGCCACCTCGTCCCGGAAGACCTCCAGCGCCCGGTCCAGGTCCTCCCTGTAGGCCACGCTCACGTCCACCACCGCCCGGCTCCACTCCTGGGTGAGGACGGTCACCTGGCGCACCTCGGAGTTGGGGAGGAAGTGGACCCGCCCCTCCAGGTCCCTCAGGACCGTGAGGCGCAAGGAGAAGCGCTCCACCTTCCCCCCCACACCGCCGATCTGGACGATGTCCCCCACGCCGTACTGGTCCTCCAGGAGGATGAAGAAGCCGTTGATGAAGTCCCTCAGGAGGTTCTGCAGGGCGAAGCTCAGGGCGAGCCCCGCTACCCCCGCCCCCGCCAGGAGGGCGGTGACGTTGAGGCCCAGGTTGGAGAGGAAAAGAAGCCCCCCCAGGACCAGAACCACCGCCTTCAGCGCCGACTCGGAGACCCGCCTCAGGGTCCTTCGCCGCACCGCCTCCCGGCTCAGGCCTTCCTCGGGTTCGGGGAGGCCCCTCAGCAGAAGGGGAACCAGGCGGTAGCCCAGGAAGGTGAGGGCCAGGACGGCCAGGGCGGAAGCCCCCTGCCTCCCCAGCCACCGGGTGATCTCCCGGCCCCAGGTGCGCCAGGGCTCCAGGGGGAGGTCCAGGGCGTGGGCCAGGCGGCTGAAGGCCAAGAGGCCCACCACCCCCCACCAGAGGAGGCCCAGAAGCTGGAAGAGGCGGTCGTCCCCCTTGGTGGGGGTGAGGCGGCCCAGGGCGTTCAGGGCCCGGGCCCCGTAGCGGCCCAAGAGCCAGGCCACAAGGAGGGTCAGGGCCAGGTCCAGCCAGGGTGCCATGGGGCCACTATACCCAAGCCCCGGGGCCTTATAGTGGGGGGCATGGAAGGCCACGTGCCCGAACCCACCCACACCCTCGAGGGCTGGCACATCCTCCACGACTTCCGCCGCCTGGACTTCCCCCGGTGGCGCAAGGCCTCCCCCCTAGAGAGGCAGGCGGCCTGGGAGGAGCTTTTGGGCCTCCTCGCCCTCTGGCGGCGGGTGGAGGAGGAAGGGCGGGGGTCTTTTGGCGTCTACCAGGTCATCACCCAGAAGGCGGACCTCCTCTTCCTGAACCTCAGGGAGACTCTGGACGAGCTTCTGGAACTGGAAAGCGCCTTGAACAAGAGCCTCTTCGCCGAGTACCTTCTGCCCGCCTACGGCTTTTACTCCGTGGTGGAGCTGGGAAGCCAGGAGAAGCCTCTAGACCCCGAGTCCCCCTACGTCAAGCCCCGCCTCACCCCCAGGGTGCCCAAGGGGGGCTACGTCTGCTTTTACCCCATGAACAAAAGGCGGGAAGGGGGGGACAACTGGTACATGCTCCCCGCCAAGGAGCGGGCCCACCTCATGCGGGCCCACGGGGAGACGGGAAGGAAGTACCAGGGCAAGGTCCTCCAGGTCATCAGCGGGGCCCAGGGCCTGGACGACTGGGAGTGGGGGGTGGACCTCTTCAGCGAGGACCCCATCCAGTTCAAGAAGATCGTCTACGAGATGCGCTTTGACGAGGTCTCCGCCCGCTTCGGGGAGTTCGGGCCCTTCTACGTGGGCCGCTATCTGGACGAAAAGGCCCTGGCCCGCCTCCTGGACGTAGGATAGGGGCATGGAGCGCTACTTTTCCCTGGGGCTTTTTAGGCTCCTTCCGGCGTTTCGCCGCCTCGAGGCCGAGGCCCAGGAGCACCTGAAGGAGGAGTTCGCCCTCCTTCTCCGCCGCTTTGCCGAGCGGGGGGGCTCCCTCAGGGCCTACAGCCTGGTGGGCCTCTCCGCCGAGGCCGACCTCCTCCTCTTCCAGGGGGTGGAGGACCCCAAGGCCTTCCAGGCCCTTCGGCGGGAGGCCAACCGGACCCGGTTCATGGGCTACCTGGAGCCCGTGGCCCTCTTCCTGGACCGGGGGGAGGGGGAGCCGGGGGATGACCCCGTGGCCCTCTTCCCCTACGGGCTGGAAGGCGCCCCTCCTCAGGGGGCGAAGGTCCTCCAGGGGCGGCAGGTGGTCCTCCTGGAGGGGCCCCTTGCCCTCCTCTTCCCCCTGGCGGTGGCGGAGGGGGGGTATCTGGCCCTCCCCCGGGGCTTCCGGGAAGCTTTGGACGACCTGGGCTGAGGGTTAGCGGAGGGCCCAGAGGGCCAGGCCCAGAAAGCCCCCGGCGCCCAGGGCCAGGGCGAGGAGGGCGGCCTTTCGGGTACGGGGGAGGATGACCCCGAGGAGGAGACCGGTGAGGCTCACCAGGGCCAGGAAAAGGGCGGAGATGTCCAGGAAGGTCTTCCAGCTCCCCGGAGTGTCCCGCCCCTTGTGCAGGTCGTTGAGGGCGGCCACCAGGCCGTGGTCGGTCACCACCAGGCGGTAGGCCCCGGTTTTGGGGTCCACTTCGGCGTCGGCGGCGTAGCCTGGGGCCCGGAAGGAGAGCCACGTCGTCTCCCCGCTCTCACCGTGGTCCGCCACCTGGCCCCGGAGGCCCAGGGCCCGGAGGTCTTCCGCCAGGCGGAGCCAGTCGGGGCGGTCCCCGTCCAGGTAGGGGGCGTGGGGCAGGGTGCCGGAGAGCTTCCTGGGCGTCCCCTCGCCAAACCACTCGGGGTGGTTCAGGGTGAGGCCGGTGACGGCGAAGAAGAGCAGGGTGAGAAAGGCCAGGAGGGAAAGGTAGAGGTGGAGGGTGCGGCTTAGGGTGTAGAGGCGGCTTCGCCAAAGGCTCGCCCGGGGCCTAAGCCTTTCCGTAGTCAAGAACCACCTCCTTGAGCTCGCCCTTCAAGGTGTAGACCTTCTGGAAGGGCTTGTCTTCGCAGGCCACCTTCTCCCGGAAGAGCTCGTAGGGGCCGTGCTCCCGGGCGTACTCCACGCAAATGTAGTAGAGGCCTTGGGGCACGGGCTTACCCTTCTCGTCGGTACCGTCCCAGGCCACGGTGTAGCGGCCTGGGGGGCGGGTGGGGCCGGAGAGGGCGCGCATGGTCGCCAGGTTTCCCAGGAGGAAGTAGCGCCTAAGGGCGTCCCACCACCTTTCCCCCTTGCCGGGCATGAGGAAAAGGGCCAGGGTCTTCACCAGGTTGCCCTGCTCGTCCTCCACGTAGGCGGCCACGTAGGGGGCCCGGTATCGGAACCCTCCGCCCTCGTAGGCGAAGGTCACCTTCAGGGCGAAGTCCTTGGGCCAAGGCTTGGCCTGGGCCTGGCCCAGGGAAAGGGCCAGAAGGCCTCCAAGGGCGCGGCGGAAAAAGCTTCTGCGGCTGTAGTAGCGTTTCAACATCCCGTCCCTCCTTCTAGGGGCCGAATACGGGGCCCTGGGGGGTGAAGAGGACGCCCTCCGCCCCGTGGGCCTTCAGGATGGGCCAGGCGGAGGGCCCCAGGACGAAGAGGGCCTTGGCCAGGCCGTCGGCCAGGAGGGCCGAGGGGGCCATTACCGTGGCCTGGAGGCCTTGGGCGGGCCTTCCCGTGCGGGGGTCCAGGAGGTGGGGGCCCTTGTGCCGCACCCCGCTGGTGGCCACGCCGCCCTCCTCCAGGGAGAGGGTGAGGGCGGGGGGAGCGTTGTCGGGGCCCCAGGGAGGCTCCACTGCCACCTCTGCCCGCCCCGGTCCCCGCCGGGCCAGGTCCCCGCCCAGGTTGACCAGACCGGCCCGGGCCCCCGCCTTTAGGGCGGCCTCCGCCGCCTTGTCGGCGATGTAGCCCTTGGCCAGGCCGTCCAGGTCCAAGGGGGCCAGGACCTCCACCTCTTCCCCAAGGAGGCGCAAGGCCTCCCCGCCCCGCTCAGGCGAGGGGTGAAAGGCGCCTCCCGTGGCCTCCTGGAGCCTCAGGGCCCAGGCCAGGACCTCCCGCATCTCTGGGCTTGGCCGCCCGCCGCCCTGGCGCACAAGGCGGGTGAGCTCGCTTTCCCGGCGGCGGCTGAAGACCCCCTCGAGGCGGGCCACCTCGGCCACCACCGCCTCCAGGGCCCTTCTGGCCCGCCAGGGGGGCGCCTGGAGCCAGACCTCCAGGAAGCTCCCCAAGACCCCTTCCCACCTGGCCCCGTACCGGCCCATGGCCTAAAGGGTAGGGGAGGGCGGTTAGGCAGGCGTTAGTAACCCCAGGCTAACCGGCCCCTGGGATACTGGAGGGGTGCAGGTGCTCCTTCTGGAGGACGAGCCCCGGCTTGGGCAGGCGGTGGAGCGGGCCCTTCTGGCCCAGGGGTATGGGGTGCGCTGGGCCAGGAGCTTGGCCGAGGCCCGTGAGGCTTTTTTGGAGGCGGAGCCGGACCTCATGGTCCTGGATGTCCGCCTCCCGGAGGACCCCGACGGGGGCTTCCGCCTGGCCTGGGAGGCCCGGGAGGCCGGATATAAGGGCCCCATCCTCTTCCTCACCGCCCGGGACACCCTGAAGGACCGGGTCCAGGGCCTGGACCTGGGTGGGGACGATTACCTGGTGAAGCCCTTCTACCTGGAGGAGTTTCTGGCCCGGGTTAGGGCCCTGTTGCGTCGGGCCTCGGAGGTGAAGGCCTCCAGGGTCTTCTTGGGGCCTCTGGTGGTGGACCTGGCCGGGCGGGCCGTGTACTTGGAGGGGCGGCGCGTGGACCTCTCCCTGAAGGAGTTCGCCCTCCTGGAGCACCTCCTCCTCCACCCGGGGCGGGTCTTCTCCCCAGAGGAGCTGGCGGAAAAGGTCTTCGGTGACCCGGAGAAGGTGGGGGCGGTGAAGGTCTACGTCCACTACCTCAGGCAGAAGCTCTTCCCGGAGGTGGTGCGCACCGTGCCCGGGGGGTACCGTCTTGGGGATGAGCCTTAGGACCCGCCTGGCCCTTTTCCTGGCCCTGGCCGTGGGGCTCGCCCTCCTAGTCCAGGGGAGCCTGAGCTATCTGGCCTTCAAGCGGCTTCTGGAGGGGGAGCTGGACCGCTCCCTTTTCCTCTACGTTCACGCCCTCTCGGAGGGCCGGCGCTTTCCCCGGGGGGAGTTCGCCTTCCGGCTCACGGGGGAGGTGCGGCAGGAGAGCGCCAACTTTCCCCCTCTGCCGGACCTCCCCCCGGGCGCCTACTGGCGGGAGGGGTGGCGGGTTTTGGTCCTGGAGGTGCCGGGAGGGCGCCTGGCCGTGGCCCGCTACGAGCCCGAGGCGGCGGCGGCCCTGGCCCGCTTCCGCCTGGCCCTTCTGGCCCTGGGAGCGGGCCTCACCCTGGCCTTCGCCCTCCTGGCCTCGAGGCTGGCCGGGACCGCCCTAAGGCCCCTGAGCCGCCTCACCCAGGTGGCCCAGGCGGTGGCCGCCTCCCAAGACCTCTCCCTGCGGGTGCCCCTGGAGGGGGAAGGGGAGCTCCGGGCCCTGGCCGAGGCTTTCAACCACATGCTGGAGCGCCTAGAGGCCTTTTTGGAGCGGGAGCGGCGCTTCACCCGGGACGCGGCCCACGAGCTCCGCACCCCCGTGGCCGCCGCCCTGGCCCAGGTGGAGGCGGCGGAGATGGGCTACCTGCCCAAGGAGGAGGCCCTGGAGGGGGTGAAGGAGGAGCTTTTGCGGATGAAGCGCCTGGTGGAGGCCCTCTTGCTCCTGGCCCGAGAGGGGCGGGTGGCGCGGGTCCCCATGGACCTGGCGGCCCTGGCCAAAGAGGAGGCGGAAGCCTTGGGGGTTCCCTACCGGGGTCCGGAGGCCCTTCCCTACCAAGGGGACCCCCTCCTCCTGGCCCAGGCCCTGCGGAACCTGCTGGCCAACGCCCTCCTCCACGGGGAAGGGCGGGGGGTGGAGGTGGTCTTGGAGGTGGGGGAGGAGGTCTTCCTGGAGGTGCGGGACCAGGGCCCGGGGATGCCGGAGGCGGCCAGGAAGGAGGCGGCGAGGCCCTTCTTCCGGGCCTCGGAGAAGCCCGGGGAGGGGCTTGGCCTCTCGGTGGCCGCCAAGGTGGCCGAGGCCCACGGGGGGCGGCTGGAGCTATTGGAAAACGCCCCTCGAGGCCTCGTGGCCCGAATCCGCCTCCCCTTGGGGCCCCCGCCGTGGCAAGAGCCACGGCGGGGTACTTAGCGGAGCCGCTTCAGGGCCTCCTTGATGAGCTCCTGGGCCTTGGCCTTAGGGTTTTTGGCCAGGAGGTCCAGGACCACGCTCCGGGCCTGCCCCTCCTTGAAGCCCAGGGCGGCCAGGGCCAGGATGGCTTCCTCCGCCTCCCGGCTTTCCACTTTCTCCCCGGTGAGGAGGTCCTTGGGCACCTTGCCCTTGAGCTCCAGGGCCAGGCGCTCGGCCAGGCGCTTGCCCACCCCGCTGGCCGAGGTGAGGAGCCTCAGGTCCCCCTCGGCCAGGGCCTGGGCCAGAAGCCTCGGGGGGAGGGCGGAGAGGAGGGCCAGGGCCACCTTGGGCCCCACCCCGCTCACGGAGAGGAGGAGCTCAAAGAGCTTGAGGCTTTCCTCATCGGGGAAGCCGAAGAGGAAAAGGCCTTCCTCCCGAAGGGCCAGGTGGGTGTGGACCCCCACCTCCACCCCCTCCCTCAGGCCCTGGAGGAAGGGGCTTGGGGCCTGGACCTGGAAGCCCACCCCGCCCACCAGGAGGAGGAAACTCCCCTCCTCCTTCTTGGCCACCACGCCCTTCAGGTAGCGAATCATACCCTTGTTTCCTGTTTCCTTCGGCCTTTTGCCGGGGCCCCCATGCTGGCTTGGCCAGCATGGGGTGGCATCATCTCCCTTGGAAGCGGGGCGGGCGCTTCTCCCGGAAGGCCCTGACTCCCTCCTCGTGGTCCAGGGTGCGCCCCGCCTCCCCTTGGAGGATGGCCTCGAGGGCCAAAGCCTCGGTGAGGGAGAGGCGGTAGGTCTCCAGGAGGAGCTTTTTGGTGAGGGCCAGGGCGCGGGTGGGGCCCTGGGCCAGCTCCTGGGCCTTCCCCATGGCCTCCTCCATGAGGCGCTCGGCGGGCACCACCCGGTGCACCAGGCCTAGCGCCAGCGCCTCCTCCGCCGAGAGGCGGGGGGAGAGGTAGAGGAGCTCCTGGGCCTTGGCCAGGCCCACCAGGCGGGGCAGGAGGAAGCTCATCCCCGTGTCGGGCACCAGGCCGATGCGGGCGAAGGCCGTGGTGAAGCTGGCCCCCACCGCCGCCAGGCGGTAGTCCCCCCAGAGGGCCAGGCTCATCCCCGCCCCCGCCGCCGGGCCGTTGACGGCCACCACCAGGGGCTTTTCCAGGGCGCTGATGGCCTCCACCACCCGGTTGTAGCGGCGGAGATGGGCCTCGTAGTCGGGCTTGGCCTCGCCGAACTCCGTGAGGTCCTGGCCGGCGGAGAAGGCCTTTCCCGCCCCCGTGAGGAGGAGGGCGCGGACCTCCTTGTCCTCGTTGGCGGCTTGGAGGGCCTGAAAGAGGGCTTCCAGAAGCTCGCCCGTGATGGCGTTGAGCCTTTCGGGCCGGTTCAGGGTCAGGACCAGCACGCCTTCCTGGCGCTCCGTCAGGATCATGGCCCCATTGTAAAGCCCCAAAGCACCTACACCGCTTTTTGGTGTAGCGTAGTGAAGGGGGTATACCGCCCCGGGAGGTAGGATGGAGCTCACGCTGGAAAGCCAAGGCTACCTGGAGGCCCTGTACCGGGCTTACCTGGAGGACCCCTTTTCCCTGCCCGAGGAGTGGCGGCGCTACTTCTCCGCTTTGGCCCTGGAGGACGGCCGACGAGAACCCCTGGCCAAGGCCCCGCCTTTGGCCGAGGCCTTTGACCCGGCCTTTCCCCTGAAGGTGGAGAGGCTGGCCCAGGCCTACCGGGAGCTGGGCCACCTGGCGGCCCAGGTAGACCCCCTGGGCCGAAAGCGCCCCTGGCCCAAGGCGCTCACCCTGGAGGCCCATGGCCTCGCCCCTGAGGACCTCAAAAAACCCCTTCCCCCCGTCTTTGGGGCCCCCACCCTCGAGGCCCTTCTGGAGCGCCTAAAAGCCACCTATTTGGGCCCGGTGGGCTTTGAGCTCGCCCACGTGGAGCCCGAGGAGAGGGCCTGGCTCCTGGCCCAGGTGGAGGCCCCCTGGCCCAAACCCTCCCTCGAGGCCAGGAAGCGGCTTCTCCGGGGCCTCATGGAGGCCAGCCTCTTTGAGGCCTTCCTGCAGAAGAAGTACCTGGGGGCCAAGACCTTCAGCGTGGAGGGCCTGGAAAGCCTCATCCCCCTTCTCCAGGAGACCCTGGAGGAGGCGGCCCGGCACGGGGTGCGGGAGGTGGTGCTGGGCATGGCCCACCGGGGGCGTCTGAACGTCCTGGCCCACGTGGTGGGCAAGCCCTTTGAGCGCATCTTCCGCGAGTTTGAGGAGATCTTCCCCGAGGGCTACTCCGGGGACGTCAAGTACCACCTGGGCTTCTCCAGCGACCGCCTGACCGCCTCTGGGCCCATCCACGTCTCCTTGAACTTCAACCCCAGCCACCTGGAGTTCGTGAACCCCGTGACCTTGGGCCGGCTTCGGGCCAAGCAGGACCGCTTCGGGGACCGGGAGAGGCGGCGGGGCCTGGCGGTTTTGGTCCACGGGGACTCGGCCTTCATCGGGGAGGGGATCGTCCAGGAGACCCTGAACCTCTCCCAGCTCCCCGGCTACGGGGTGGGGGGCACCCTCCACGTGGTGGCCAACAACCAGCTGGGCTTCACCACCCTGCCCTCGGAGTACACCTCCTGCCGCTACCCCACGGATATCGCCAAGATGCTGGGGGCGCCCATCTTCCACGTGAACGCCGAGGCCTTGGACGAGCTCTGGTTCGTCCTGAGGCTGGCCCTGGCCTACCGCCAGCGCTACGGCAAGGACGTGGTCATAGACCTGGTGGGCTACCGCCGCCGGGGCCACAACGAGACCGACGAGCCCTCCTTCACCCAGCCCACCATGTACGCCGAGATCGCCCGGCGCCCCGAGCCCTGGAAGGTCTACGCCGAGCGCCTTCTGGCCGAGGGGGCCATCTCCCAGGAGGAGATCGGGGCCTGGCAGGAGGCCTACCTGGAGCGGCTGGAAAGCGAGTTCGCCCGGGTCAAGGCCGAGCCGGGCCCGGTGGTCCTCCACGGGCTTTCCGGCATCTGGCAGGGGTACGTGGGCGGGGAGGACCGCCTGGTGCCGGAGGTGGACACCGGGGTGGCCAAGGAGGCCCTAAGGAACCTCCTCCTGCGCCTGGCCTCGGTCCCCGAGGGCTTCCAGGTCCACCCCAAGCTGAAGCGCTTCCTGGAGGCCCGCCGGGAGATGGCCGAGGAAAAGCGCCCCCTGGACTGGGCCGCCGCCGAGGCCCTGGCCTTCGCCTCCTTGGCGGTGGAGGGGCACAGGGTGCGCCTCACGGGCCAGGATGCCCTAAGGGGCACCTTCACCCAGCGCCACGCCGCCCTCTACGACTACGCCACCGGCAGGCCCTACATCCCCCTCCAGCACCTGGCCGAGGGGCAGGCCGAGGTGGAGATCTACAACTCCCCCCTCTCCGAGGCCGGGGTCCTGGGCTTTGAGTACGGCTACAGCCTGGACTGCCCCGAGGGCCTCATCCTCTGGGAGGCCCAGTTCGGGGACTTCGTCAACGTGGCCCAGGTCTACATTGACCAGTTCCTGGCCAGCGCTGAGGCCAAGTGGAACCGGCTTTCGGGGCTGGTGCTCCTCCTGCCCCACGGCCTCGAGGGCCAGGGCCCCGAGCACTCCTCCGCCAGGCTGGAGCGCTTTTTGCAGCTTGGGGCCCGGGACAACCTCCAGGTGGCCTACCCCACCACCCCGGCCCAGTTCTTCCACCTCCTGCGCCGCCAGGTGAAGCGCAAAATCCGCAAGCCCCTCGTCGTCATGACCCCCAAGAGCCTCCTCCGCCACCCCGAGGTGGTCTCCGCCCTGGAGGAGCTGGCCCAGGGCCGCTTCCAGAAGGTCATCCCCGAGCGCGTCAAGGGGGCCAGGAAGGTCCTCCTCACCTCGGGCAAGGTCTACTACGACCTCCTGGCCAAGAGGCGGGAGCTTGCGGCGGAGGACGTGGCCCTCATCCGGCTGGAGCTCCTCTACCCCTTCCCCGAGGAGGAGCTCAAGGAGGCCCTGGGCTTCTACCCCAGGAAGACCCCGGTGGTCTTCGTCCAGGAAGAGCCCGTCAACCAGGGGGCCTGGTGGTACCTCTCGGCCCGCTTCTGCGGAGAGATCTACGGCCACCCCTTCAGCGTGGTGGCCCGGCCCGAGTCCCCAAGCCCGGCCGTGGGCTCCTCCAAGGTGCACAGGCTGGAGCAGGAAGCGCTTCTTGAGGAAGCTTTTAAGTGAGGAGGTCCAAGGTGCAGGAGCTGAAAGTCCCCTCTGTGGGCGAGTCCATCGTGGAAGTGGAGATCGGCGCCTGGCTGAAGAAGGAGGGCGAGGCCTTCGGGGCCGACGAGCCCTTGGTGGAGCTCATCACCGACAAGGCCACCCTGGAGCTCCCTGCCCCCTTCGCCGGGACCCTGAAGAAGATCCTGAAGGCCCAGGGCGAGACGGCCCGGGTGGGGGAGGCCATCGCCCTCCTGGAGGAGGGGAAGGTGGAGGCGCAGGTCCAGGCGCCCACCCGGGCCCCTAAGGAGGCTTCCCCGGAGCCCCTGGCCATGCCCGCCGCCGAGCGGCTCATGCGGGAGGCGGGGGTCTCCCCGGAGGAGGTGGTGGGCACCGGCCTGGGCGGCCGCATCCTCAAGGAGGACGTGGAGCGCCATCTGGAGGCGCGGAAAGCCCCTCCCATGCCCGCCGAGCCCGCCCCCTCCGGCCGCGCCGCCCCCTTCCCCTCAGGCCCCCGCCGATAAGCCCTGGCGGGTGGACGAGGTGGTGCCCATGACCCCCCTCCGCCGCCGCATCGCCGAGAGGCTCCTCCAGGCCCGCCAGACCACGGCCATGCTGACCACCTTCAACGAGGCCGACATGTCGGCGGTCATCGCCCTGAGGCGGGAGCTGGGGGAGGTCTTCCAGAAGAAGCACGGGGTCAAGCTGGGCTTCATGAGCTTCTTCGTCAAGGCCGTGGTCCAGGCCCTGAAGGAGATCCCCGAGCTGAACGCCGAGATCCGGGATGGCACCATCGTCTACCACCGCTACTACGACATCGGCATCGCCGTGGGGGGCGGGGAGGGGCTGGTGGTGCCCGTCCTGAGGGACGCCGACCGCCTCTCCTTCGCCGAGATAGAAAAGCAGATCGCCGACTTCGCCGAAAGGGCAAGGGCTAGGAAGCTCAAGCCCGAGGAGCTCATGGGGGGCACCTTCACCATCACCAACGGGGGGATCTACGGCTCCTTAAACTCCACCCCCCTCCTCAACCCGCCCCAGGTGGGGATTCTGGGCATGCACGCCATCCAGGAAAGGCCCGTGGCCCGGGAGGGCCAGGTGGTCATCCGCCCCATGATGTACCTGGCCCTCTCCTACGACCACCGCATCGTGGACGGGAGGGAGGCGGTCACCTTCCTGCGCCGGGTGAAGGAGCTCATAGAAAACCCCACCCGGCTCCTTCTGGAGGTGTAGCGTGTACGACCTCCTGGTGATCGGGGCCGGGCCCGGCGGGTACGTGGCCGCCATCCGGGCGGCCCAGCTGGGGATGCGGGTGGGGGTGGTGGAGAAGGAGAAGGCCCTGGGGGGGACCTGCCTCAGGGTGGGGTGCATCCCCTCCAAGGCGCTTCTGGAGATCACCGAGCGCATCTACGAGGTGAAAAAGGGCCTCCTTGGGGCCAGGGTCCAGGGCCTCGAGGTGGACCTGAAGGCCCTCATGGCCCACAAGGACAAGGTGGTCCAGGCCAACACCCAGGGGATTGAGTTCCTCTTCAAGAAAAACGGCATCGCCCGCCACCTGGGCACGGCCCGCTTCCTCTCCGAGAGGAAGGTCCTGGTGGAGGAGACGGGGGAGGAGCTCTCGGCCCGCTTTTTCCTCATCGCCACCGGTTCGGCCCCCCTCATTCCCCCCTGGGCCCAGGTGGACGGGGAAAGGGTGGTGACCTCCACCGAGGCCCTTTCCTTCCCCGAGGTGCCGGAGAGGCTCATCGTGGTGGGGGGTGGGGTCATCGGCCTCGAGCTCGGCGTGGTCTGGCACCGCCTGGGGGCCGAGGTGGTGGTCCTGGAGTACATGGACCGGATCCTGCCCACCATGGACGCCGAGCTTTCCCGGGCGGCGGAAAAGGTCTTTAAAAAGGAGGGCCTCACCATCCGCACGGGGGTGCGGGTCACCGCCGTGCTGCCCCAGGCCAAGGGGGCCCGGGTGGAGCTGGAAGGCGGGGAGGTTCTGGAGGCGGACCGGGTGCTTTTGGCCGTGGGCCGGAGGCCCTACACCGAGGGGCTTGGCCTGGAAAACGCCGGGCTTTTCACCGACGAAAGGGGCCGGATCCCCGTGGACGAGCACCTGAGGACCAAGCTCCCACACATCTACGCCATCGGGGACGTGATCCGGGGCCCCATGCTGGCCCACAAGGCTAGCGAGGAGGGCATCGCCGCGGTGGAGCACATGGCGAAGGGCTTTGGCCACGTGGACTACCAGGCCATCCCCAGCGTGGTCTACACCCACCCCGAGGTGGCCGGCGTGGGGTACACGGAGGAGGAGCTGAAGGAAAAGGGCATCCCCTACAAGGTGGGGAAGTTCCCCTACACTGCCAGCGGCCGCGCCCGGGCCATGGGGGATACGGAAGGGTTTATCAAGGTCCTGGCCCACGCCAAGACCGACCGCATCCTGGGGGTCCACGGGATCGGGGCCCGGGTGGGGGACGTCCTGGCCGAGGCGGCCTTGGCCATCTTCTTCAAGGCCAGCGCCGAGGACGTGGGCCGCGCCCCCCACGCCCACCCTTCCCTCTCGGAGATCCTCAAGGAGGCCGCCTTGGCGGCGTGGGAGAAGCCCATCCACCTTT
>Ga0079997_117883_pt1 | contig 23829 bp, 18 predicted proteins | sample PerSpoCPS_CMetaG_FD_69200 | JGI IMG/M metagenome (GOLD analysis project Ga0079997, IMG submission 69200) | Archaeal communities from Yellowstone National Park, Wyoming, USA - Perpetual Spouter C (PS_C) MetaG (SPADES assembly) (version 2) | ecosystem: Environmental > Aquatic > Thermal springs >... | reverse complement strand
GGTCTTTGAAGAATCTGAAACTCATTGCCTCCTTCGGCTGGTTTTTCCTGACCCGGCTGAAGAGCAACCGTCTGGTGAATCCGGATCGGCAGGGGAATCGGCCGATTCGGGAGGTGGAAATCCCACCGGAGGGGCGGGTGGTGCATCTGAAGGGCTTTGGGCTCGTCCGGGTATTTCGGACGGTTTCCCAAAACGGGGACGCGGAATACTGGGCGACCAATGACTTGAAGATGACGGAGGAGAAACGACAGGAGTTGGAGAGAAAAGGATGGGGGATTGAAGTCTATCATCGAGGGCTGAAGCAATGTTGTGGGGTGGAACGGGCGCAAGGGCGCAAAGCCGTCTCCATTCTGGGTCATTTGCTTCTGGCCTTGCGGGCCTTTTTGCGGCTGGAGGCGTATCGGTTGCGGACAGGGGTGAGTTGGTATGAGGCCAAGGCGGCCATCCTCCGGGAGGCCATCCGCCGTTACTTGGCTCATCCCCACCATGTCCTCCAGCCAACTGCGTAACTCCTACCCCGAATAGGAGGGATCGATGAGGCGGATTCGATGGGGGATAGGCCTTGGGCTCGTGCTGGCCCTCAGCCTGTTGGGGAGGGCGGAGTTGTGGGCGGCTCCCGGCCTGTCTCCGGCGCGGCAGACCGTCCCCACGCGGACGCCGGTTCGATCTTCCCCTACTCCTGCGCCGCCTCCGGTGCCCACCGAGCCGCCCCCAACGAGCCCCCCGGGTCCAGAGGCGACCCCGTCGCCGACGTCCGGCCCTTCCCCCACGCCGACCCGGATGGGCCACACGGGGACTCCTTCCCTGGTTCCGGCGAGAACGCCCACGCCGGCTCTTTCAGAAGGGGAAAGCCAGGGGCCGGCCGCCCCGACGGCGATCCCGCCCTCGCCAACCCCGACTCGGCCGTCCCTTCCTGCCCCACCCACCCCGACGGCGTCCCCGTCTCCGGAGCCCTCCCCCACGAGGGCTCCCTCCGCCCTGAGCCCGGCGGCGGGGGGAGGGTTTGGGGGGATCTCCCCCTGGGCTTGTCTGGGGGTGGGGCTTATCGGGGCGGGGGTGCTGATCCTGGTTCGGGGGCGTCCGCGCCGTGAGGGATGAGCGCCGCCGGCTGTTGGGGGTGGCCCTGATCCTGGCAGGGCTCCTGATCCTGGCCCTCTCCTGGCTGAGAGGGCCGCCTTCTTTTCTACCGGGCCCAACCGGGGCTCCCGCTCCGGCCTCCGCGCCTGCATCGGGGTCCGGGGCTCCTTCTCCTCCTGTTTCCGTCAGCCGGGAGCCCCTGGTGCCCACGCGCACCCCGACTCCTCTGATGGGCTCCGCTGTGCCAACGGTGGACGATTCGACGTCGCCTTCGCCGACCCCTTCGCGGGAGGCGTCTCAAGGCGGATCTCCGGCTCCTCGAACGCGCGCTTCAGCTCGGACGCCCTTGCCGGCTCCGCCCTCGCCCGTGCCGTCTCCTGCGCCGGAGCAGGCGGGCTCCCCCTCGCCAAGCCCGGCGGCCTCCTCCCTGCGATATCGGGGGCGGTTTCGCTGGGGGGTCGGCGTGGTCCACGGCCCGATCTCCCGGTATCCCATCGGGCCCCTGCGGCTGGGCTGGTATCTGGACTGGCGGGCCCAGGCCGATCCCCCGCAGCCGGAGGGGATCGAATACGTGCCGATGGTGCGGGTGCGGGGGGGGCACCTGTGGCCCGAGGCGGCTGTCCTGGCCCAGATCGCCCGGGCCCGGCCCGGCGCGCTGTGGTTGATCGGCAACGAGCCGGACGTAAAGTGGCAGGACAATGTGGATCCGACGACCTATGCCCGGTTGTATCATGAAGCCTACGTCATCATCAAAGAGGCGGATCCCACGGCCTGGGTTGGCATTGGGGGAGTTTCCCAGCCCACCCCTTTGCGGATGCGTTATCTGGACGCGGTGCTGGCAGCGTATCGGGAGCAGTTCGGCGCTGCCATGCCTGTCGACGTCTGGAACGTCCATAACTTCATCCTGCGGGAGGAGCGGGGCTCCTGGGGGGTGGACATCCCGCCCGGCTTGCCGGATCGCTGGGGTCGGCTTTACACGGTGGATGACAGCGGCAATTTGGCGGTTTTTCGTCAGCAGATCTGGGAGTTTCGGCGCTGGATGGCGGGGCGGGGCTATCGAGGCTGGCCCCTGATCGTTTCAGAGTATGGGATTCCGATGCCGGAGGACTACGGTTTCCCGCCGGAGCGGGTCATCGGTTTCCTGCGGGGGACCTTCGAGTTCTTTCTTACGGCCGCCGACCCGGTCCTGGGCGATCCGACGGACGGCTATCGGTTGGTCCAGCGCTGGTGCTGGTATAGCCTGGATGACGGACAGGATTATCCCACGGGAAGTCTCTTTGATCCCCAGACCGGTCAGATGACGCTAGTAGGGAAGGGTTGGATGAGTATGGTATCACAGTGGACAGGAGGTGAGAGATGAAACGCTTTTTATTGTTGGTGGCTTTTGGGTCGATCATGATGATCACATTAGCTGTGGCTTCCAATGTTTGGGCAAATAGTCCACCGCTGCTGACCGAGTATCCGGTGGGCGGCAGTCCCCTCTATGTGAGCATAGAAGCGCCGGGGCGGGTCTGGTTTACCTTGCCCGGCCAGAACGCCATCGGTCGGCTGGTTGTGACTTCAACCACGGACTACAGCGTGGTGACTTACACAGTCCCCACAGCCAATAGCCAGCCGTATGACCTGAAGTATGCCGGAGGTGCGGTGTGGTTCGCCGAACTCTCAGGCAACAAAATCGGACGGTTGGATCCGGGCAGTGGGGCAATAGCGGAGTTCCCCGTCCCAACGTTAGGTAGTCAGCCTGCGGGCATTGATGTCTTGCCCGGGAACCCCACCACGCTCTGGTTCACCGAACGGAGCGGGAACAAACTAGGGCGGCTGGTGGTCACCAGCACAATGGACTATTTGTTTGCTGAGTACCCCCTTCCCAGCGATTACTCCGATGCCCAGCCGGAGGACATCCACATCCAGAATACCGATAGCATCTGGTTCACGGCCCCAGGGGCGAATCGGATTGGGAATTTCAAACCCTCTATCTGGCCACAGTCAGATGCTTTCAGGTTGGTCTATACCGGGGGAGGTAGTCAGCCCTGGGCTATAAAAGTAGAGGGGCTCTACCCCTGGTTCACGGAGCGCGCTGGCAACCGCATCGGCCAGTTTTTCCCCCAGACCATTGCGGACTTCCGCCGGTACACCCTGCCGTTCCCATCCAGCGATCCGTATGATCTTGCCATTGGGGCTGGCTATATCTGGTTCACGGAGAACGCGGGGAACCGGATCGGACAGTTGCACCCGACGACCGGAAGGATTTGGGAGTTTGGTCTACCATCAGGTAGCGCGCCGAAAGGGCTGGCGGTAGATGCCAATGCATGTGTCTGGGTGGCTGAAAGCGGACGCAACCGAATTGCTCAATGGTGCCCCCCTTATTTCCGCTACGTCTATCTACCCCTGGTCTTGAGGAATTCCCCATGAACGGTCGGCATCTTGTGCGGAACTTCGTAGGTTGGGCCAGGGGGCTACTCCTGTGCCTGGGGGCGCTTTTCTTGAGTTTCGGTCCCTCTTCCGAGGCCTTGGAAAATATACAGGAGGTTCCCTTTCCGAAATCCGGGATAGCCACAGAGCAGGTAACGCGAACGGTCTTTCTGCCCCTTGTCTTCTCTAATTATGAGCCGCCGGTGCCCACGATTTTCGGGGTACAAATGTACGGCGACCTCACAGTCCCTTCCGCTGGTCTCACCCACACCCATGATGCGCGGGTCTGGTGGGTCCGCTGGCCCATGGCCTGGTCGGCTGTAGAACCAACAGACACGATTCCCGAGAATTACAATTTCGCCTATTACGATGCCAATATCCTGGCTGCCCATCAGGCAGGACTGCACTTGATTGTCACCGTCCAGAGCAACCCCAGTTGGGCCGCGACCTATGCCAATGGCCCGATTGACAAAGTGGACATCGGGGAGTTTGCGGAGTTTATGGGCGCGGTGGCCGAACGGTACGACGGTGACGGCTGGGAAGATGCTCCGGGCTCCCCGGTAGTGGATTACTGGGAGTTCTACAATGAACCGGATGCCGGAGACCGACTTCGCGCTGAATACGGGGACAGTTACTGGGGCCATTTTGGGGCGGAGTATGCCCGGATGTTGTGCGCGGTCTATCCGGTCATCAAGGCGGCCAACCCGAGGGCTCAAGTTGTTCTGGGAGGGCTGGCCTATGATTGGTTTGAGGAGCAGAACGGACCCTTCGTTCGGGAGTTTCTGGATGATGTTTTAAGAGCCGGTGGAGGTAATTGCTTTGATGTCATGAATTTCCACTACTATCCTGCCTTTGAGGCGGTCTGGTCGCTATATGGTTCTGGATTGATCGGCAAGGTGAACTATCTTCGCAATAAAATGGCGCAATACGGAGTTATTAATAAACCGATGATTTGTACCGAAACAGGGTGGTTTAGTGGTAACCATCCGGGTATACCCAGCACGCCAGAGATACAATCCCGATATGTGGTTAAGCTTCTCACCCAGTCTGTTGTCTCCGGCTTAAGGTCTACTATTTGGTTCAGCTGGATTGATCCCGGCTCCCACTATGGTGATTTCGGTTTGCTCACCCGTGATCTGCAGCGTAAGCCCGCCTTCTACGCTTATCGGACGGCAGCCTATTGGCTGGGCCGGGTTTCGTACCAGCGGGCCCTCACCGCTGCGGAACTGGGGAGCAGCGCGATGGAAGGATACCTGCTGACCTGGACCGACGGAAAGCCTCTTTATGTTCTCTGGTCTAACGACGACCAAGTGCGGGCGATCAGGCTGCCAGCAGCGCAAGCGCAAATCCTTAATATGTATGGGGATACCATTGGACTGGTCAACGATGGGGATGACGGCCAGATCGATGGGCGCATTCAAGTGAATGTTGGCCCCAATCCTGTCTATGTGAGGGTGCTCCAGTGAGAAAGGGACAGTTCCTCTGGGAGAAAATTGGGTGGGCAGTTTTGCTGGCAGGCCTGGGGCTCTTCATCACCCTGGACGTTCAGGGCAGGCTCCCGCAGCGCACTGGAGTCTTGGCGAACCACGCGGCTTCCGAGACAGACATCACGCACACTCTCTACCTTCCCCTGGTTATGAATGGCTATGTGCCCCCCTCAGCCCGCCTCTGCCGTTTCGGTGTAGGAGCTGGCAGTGATATTGCTACTTATCCAGTGAATATCCTGCGCTTGGGGTGGTATATAGACTGGACGGTAACGCCCAACCCAAGCCGGCCCGGGGGGATTGCTTACATGCCGACCGTTCGTCTCCGGCAAACCGGGCCTAACTCATACAGTTATTCGCCGGGGCTGGATGTCCTTTCGGCAACGGTTCGGGCGCTCCCTGGTGCCATCTGGCTCATCGGCAACGAGCCCGACCGCCGGTACTGGCAGGATAGCCTGGAACCTCACGTCTATGCCCAGGCCTATCACGACCTATATTATCTAATCAAAGGGTGGGACCCGACAGCTCAAATCGCTGCTGGGGGGATCGTGCAGCCTACTCCGCTTCGCCTTCAGTATCTGGACATGGTGCTGGAAAGTTACCGAAAGCGTTATGGGGAGCCCATGCCGGTGGATGTCTGGAACATCCACGCTTTCATCCTGCGGGAGCGCAGTTGCGATTGTTATCCTGAAGACTGTTGGGGGGCAGAAATCCCCCCTGGGATTGAAGCATGCGAGGGAATGCTCTATGAGATTCAGGACAACGATAACCTGGAAATCTTTAAACAGAACATTGAGCGCTTCCGTCGGTGGATGGCCGAAAGGGGGTATCAAGACCGTCCCCTGATCATCACCGAATTTGGGGTGCAGATGTGGCCGGATTACGGCTTCCCGCCGGAACGGGTCAATGCCTACATGAACGGCACTTTTGATTATTTGATGACGGTGACCAGCACCCTGGGGTACCCGGCCGATGAATACCGCCTGGTTCAACGTTGGGCCTGGTACAGCCTGAGCGATGACCACTTTAACGGCTGGCTGTTTGACCCGAACACGAAAGCGCGTACTGTTTTCGGGGACAACTTTGCCGCCTACACGGCGCAGGTCAGCCCGACCGTCAACCTGAAGCCAGTACGGGTGTGGACAGAGCCCTCGTTGCCGTTCTCAAACGGGGAACCGGTTACAGTGACCTTGCTGGCCTATGTGGTCAACAACGGCAACATTGCTGCTTCTGGTCCCACCACCGTTCGTTTCTATGAAGGCAATCCCGATCAAGGAGGGACCTTGATCGGCGAGCAGAGTATACCTCCTTTAGATGGATGCGCCAGCGGAGTGACAGCCTCGGTCATATGGGCAAACGTGTTGCCCGGGGCTCATACGGTTTACTTGGTGGTGGATCCGGTCAACAGCATTCCTGAGAGCGACGAATCAGACAATGTCCGAAACACCACAATTGTCATTGCAACTTCACGCACATGGTTGCCTATAGTTCTACGAATGGTTCCATAGGTCCCCAAATGCGGTTCCGGCGGCAACTGATACCCCTTATCCTCATAGTACTGTTGGGGGAGTTCTCCGTTTTCGCCACCTGGATTGGGCAAAGGGCTATTATTTCCAGCCAGATGAAAGTGTTCACACAATAGATTACCTTTTACGGATGCCTGCCTTGAATCCTTACGAGGCGGGCGCATATACTTATGGCGGGTTGCCCCTGTATCTCTATTTGTTTAGCGCTCGATTTATGACCGCCGTGACAGGCGATGTTATATGGGGGGATAAATGGCACATCACCCTGATCGCGCGGGCCTATGCAGCTATTGCCAGTACATTTATTATCCTTTTACTGTACCTCTTGAGCCATAAATTGGGGATGAGCCGTACGGCATGGATTCCTGCCCTGGCTTTCGCCGTTAGTCCTCTGGCCATCCAATATGCCCACTATGGAGTCGTAGATACCCTGCTAAGCTTATGGGTAGTGCTTGTCTCGCTGCTGAGCCTCTGGGCATTGGAAGAAAAATCGGGCAGACGCTGGATAATCGTAGGGTTCGTCTGGGGGTTGGCCATTGCCACGAAGACCAGCGCTCTGATCTGGGGCATTGTGCTCGCAGCAGGCTCTTGGCAGCAATGGAGACAAACCCGTAGCGTACTTGCTGCTGCTTATCCACTGGTTTGGGGTGGTTTCGGTGCCGTGATTGGTGTAATGATTGGTTCACCATATTATATCCTTGACTGGCGATCGTTCCACCAAATTATGATAATGCAGGCTGGCAAGACAGTAACGGGGCGAATCCTTTGTACATATCACTGGCAATTCTTGAATGTTCGGCCCTTTCTTTTTGAGTTGGAGCAACTGGGCCGCTGGGCCATTGGTGGCCTGTTGGGACTGATAGCTGGCGCTGGGATGATCGGCCTGTGGAAAGAATGGCTCTATTCTCCCCAACGACGGCAGTGGGCTTTTGTACTGCTTCCTGCGACCCTCTACTTCGGAACCATAGGGCTGTAGCATTCCAAATTCATCCGGTACTTGCTCCCAATCGTCCCATATGTATGCCTTAGCGCAGCCTGGCCATTGGACGCAGTCATAAAATCGTCCCACCGGCTGGGAAAGTGGAGCATAGGGTTACTGACTGCATTGGCTTTGCTTCATTCGGCAATTTTGGGCACAGCAATGTCCAACGTCTACCGAGGACCAGACCCTCGTGTTGCCGCTTCCCAATGGATGCTGGAACACATTCCTCCTGGAGCGACGATTCTGCACGACCCTGAGCCACTCATTATCCTCCCAATCGGCTCTGCGGAGCGTTACCAGATACAGATCCTTGATCTGTATGGGAATGGGATGAAAAACATCAATAATCCAGAGTTCTATGTGCAAGCGCTGGAGGGAAAGCAGTATGTTGTGATCGTAAGCCGACGTAATTATGGAGCGATATACCATCTGAGGGCACTGTTCCCAGTAGCGGCGTGTTACTATCGTTCATTATTCGGCGGCCAATTGGGATATTCTTTGGCGGCTCGGTTCTCTAACTATCCGCATATAGCGAATTGGGTTTGGAATACCGATGAGGCATAGGAAACCTTCCAGGTGTTTGATCACCCCGTTGTATACATCTTTCAGCATTCTAAGGTCCAGACACCCGAGCAGATAAGGAGCACTTTAGAAGCATGCCTTCGTCCGTGAACTGGCCTATCTTTTTAGGAATAATATGGGCTATAACCCTCCTGGGCCTGTTCTCTGCCGCGTTGTGCCTGAATCGGTGGTTTGCTCAAATATCTATAGGGCGGGCCCTCCTCCTTGTGGCAATGGTCGCTTTATGCGTCCGCTTGATCCCCAACCTGTTCCTCCCTATTGGAGCCGGCTATGATATAGAGTCCTATCAGATTGTAGGCAACCTGGTCCTGCACAAGGAAAACGTTTACACCAGCCAAGAAGCAATGAGACGCCATCCTTATCTCCCCCTGCAAATGTATTGGATGGCCTTTTCTCTGTGGTTTGCTCAGACCTTTAACCTCCCTTTTGTAAAAATAGTACGCCTGGCTCCAATTTTTGCCGATGCAGGAATCGCCACATGGATAACACTCCGCCTGCATAATCGTTTACCTTTACCGTCGGCCTTTCGAGGCGGACTTCTATATGCCCTGAATCCCATTACCGTTTTTGTCTCAGCCTATCATGGGCAATTTGATGCTATCCCCGTGCTTCTTACTTTGGTTGCTATAGAAGTGATAGAAGTATCGCCATTGGGAAGTGGACTGGTGCTGGGTCTTGGCATCCTGGACAAAAGCTGGCCAGTACTGGCACTCCCTTCTCTGCTAGCGGCAGTGCGAAACTGGCGGCAGCGGTTTTCCCTTGCCCTGGGGTGCGTTCTGATTCCTGCTTTGGGAACATTGGCGTACGCGCTCTTGTTCAAAGCCTCGCTTTGGGCGATCATCCACCGAGCGATAAGTTATGATTGGGGCATTGGAGTTTGGGGGTATACCTACTTTTTCCATTTGCTGTCTGTGCTTAACCCTGCCCATAGTGAGCCCTTCGCTTTCTTGGTCCATTATGGTCGTTATATTACTCTGACTCTTTTAGGAGGGATATGGTTATGGTGGGCACGAAAGGAGCCAGTGGGGTCGGGTGTTTTGACCATTTTAGTGGCTTTCTTTGCTGTCACTCACGCGTTCTCTATCCAGTACCTGACTTGGCCAGTTGCTTTCGCGGTATTGGATGGCGGCAGGAGAACGGAACAGTGGCTTTTACGCTATACCCTTGGTGCTTTTGCTTATATGCTTTTGACCTATTTCACTTTAATTTTGACATCGGCTATAACCAATTGGATGCCTTGGAAATTAGCTGATACTTTCATCATTCGTCCTTTAACGCTCCCCGTTTGGCTTGTAGCAGTCGTATGGCTAGTAAACAGATTGCGAACAAATGTGTCTACATATAAATGATGACGAAAGTACAAAGATTTCGGCCGGTTGTTCTTTATAGTGGTAGTGGAATATTGGCTCTGTTCCTCTTCTTTGTCTTTTCCTCCTGGGCCTACGACGATCCCTTCATCACTTTCCGTTACGCTCAGAACCTGCGCGCCGGGTTGGGGTTTGTCTACAATCCGGGCGAACGGATACTAAGCACCACCACACCGCTGTACACGCTCCTGCTGGCCGGGCTGAGTTTCCTCTGGTCGGACCTGCCCCGCCTGAGCACGCTGATCAGCGCGCTGAGCCTGGGGCTGGGCACGCTGGCCCTCTATTGGCTGGGCCAGCGATGGGATAGCCCGATGGCCGGCCTCGCGGCGGCCCTGCTGTATCCGCTTGCTCCTCTGCTGGTCACCACTTTCGGCGCGGAGACCTGCTTCTACGTGATGCTGATCCTGTGGGCCTTTGCGTTGTATGCCGGGGGCCAGGATCGGGCTGCGATGGTGCTGGCGGCCCTCGCCACCCTCACACGCGCAGACGGAGTGCTGGCAGGAGCCGTTATAGGCCTGGCCCTTGTCGTTCGGGAGCGCCGTATCCCCTGGAAGCCACTTCTGCTCTTCGGGCTGCTGATTGCGCCCTGGTATCTCTTCTCCTGGTTCTACTTTGGCTCTCCCTTCCCCGTTACCCTGGTCGCCAAGCAACACCAGGCCCAGATGGCGATCAGCGATTCGTTTGCGGAGGGGTTCATTCGGATGGTAAGGGGATACGCGAAAAATCCCCTCTACTGGCTACATGGTGTGTTGCTGGCCGTCGGACTGGGGTATGCGCTGCGTAAGGCCCGGCGATGGCTGCTCCTGCTGGGTTGGGGCCTGCTCTATTTCTTCGGGTACACCTTGCTGGGCGTCAGCCGTTATTTCTGGTACTACGCTCCTATGGTCCCCGTATTTGTCGCCCTTATCGGGCTCGGCGGAGAGGCGGCAGTGAGATTTCTGATGGACCGGTGGCGTTTCCTCAAGCGCCTCTGGCCTGTCCTGGGAAGTCTCATCTTGTTGCTTCTGCTTCTCCCTCAAGTGCGGGACCTGTGGTGGCTGGCGCATCACCCCGACCCACGCGTCCAAATCTATCGGGATGTGGGGCTCTGGCTGGCGGAGAATACGCCGCCAGAGGCCAGTGTGGGCACGCTGGAGGTAGGCATCATCGGTTACTACGCCCGGCGCCGGATGGTGGACTTCGCCGGGTTAATCCAGCCGGACGTCGCCCTGCAGATGCGATACGAAACGACTTACGAGGATACAGCCTTCTGGGCAGTTCGCCAGTACCGTCCCAATTTCCTGGTGTTGAATCCCGCCTGGTTCCCCCGGCTGATGGAGCAATGGGTGAACCCTTTCTGTGAACCGCTTCAGCGGTTCACTCGTCCCGAATATTTTGGGGAATTGGTAGTGTATCGGTGCCGGTAAAAAGGGGTAAAAGGTCCCGACCCTTTGCCTTCTCTACTGATATGTGGTATCATCTTTCCCAAATGACGGAGTGCGGTAAATCCCTACATAGATTGATTCGGCACCTTTCGGGGGCCGAGGAAATCCTCCTCGTCTACCTCTTCGGCTCCCAGGCCGACGAGACCCCGGTCTTCGCTGGCCCTGCAAGCCCAATTGGCTTAAAAATTGGAAATGACTGGTCATCTGCTTTACCTTTTCAAGTGAGGAACGGGAAGGTGGCAATGAGGCTATCCGCAGAGCGGGGGAGATAGAAGGTCTTCCACTTCGTTCCGATCTCTGGTGTTGCAAGCTGGTGCTCTTGTTTCTGCCTGGAGGCGCTTGGATCCCGTCACGGGCCAGGAGGAATGTTGGGAAATTGAAGAGTTGACGAGGTGATTCGATGGGGCTATTTGCCTTTAGGGTTCAGGGAAACCCTTTGAGAAACCTGTGGATAGGCTTTGGATTCAACCGGAAGAGATCCGTGTTTATCGCATTGGGGACAGCAGTTCTCCTTTTAACCGGATGTTCCGACTTTGTGGACCATGATCAAGCAATTGTCTCCCCCGATCTATTGGTCATTCTGGAGCCCGGACATCGGGTTGGCCAAACCTTTGTCGCTCGACATGGAGGGCTGAGTGGGATGGAGTTCTGGCTGGAAGCGCAGCCGGGGAGCGCGGGTGTCCTCCGCCTCCACCTCCGGTCTGACCCTCAGTCTTCCATCGACCTGGCTGTAGCAAGGCTCTCACTGGATCAGATTGCAACCCCCGGCTTTTATCGCTTCTCCTTCCCATCGGACCATCGCTCCCATGGTGTTTATCGTTATGCTGTCCTGGAGCTGGACGGTGTGGGTGCGGTGCGAGTGGGGGCTGCCCCGGGCGATGCCTACATAGACGGCGCGGCCTATCGGGACCACGAACCATTGGATGTCCAGTTGGCCTTCCGGTTGGTCTACAACCCTTGGGGGATGATACTGGAACTGGGACGTGCGGCTTTGGGAGGAATAGGGCTGCTGACGGTAGCGGCAGTTCTCTATCTGATCCCGGGATGCGCGTTGCTGACATGGCTCTGGCGGGGTGACCCGCTTCCTTGGCCTGTCTGGATGGCTCTGGCGGCTGGTCTCAGTTTGGCCCTCTATCCTCTGCTCTTCCTCTGGACAGACCTGGTCGGCTTGCATTTGGGGCCCCTGTATGCGTGGGGGCCGGTGGTTCTGGGGCTGGCCACGTTGGCTTGGCGCTACCGGCGCTGGCGACCTCGCCAGGGCTGGGAGGCGCTGCGGGCCTGGGCTTGCTCCGATGCCCTCTGGCCCGACTTGGCCATGGTAATCATCCTGGCCTTGGTCTTCGGCGTGCGGTTCTTGGTGGTGCGCACGCTGGACGCCCCGATGTGGGGGGATTCCTACCAGCACGCGGTCATCGCTCAGTTGCTGGTGGACAACGGCGGCTTATTTGATTCATGGGAGCCGTATACCCCCTATCGGGGCCTGACAGTCCACTTCGGCTTTCCTGCCGCCGTTGCCCTCATTTCCTGGATGACCGGTCTGGAAATTCCCCGCGCCACCCTGCTGACTGGCCAACTGGTCAACGGACTGGCTGTCCTCACCCTCTACCCACTGGCCGTGCGTCTGGCGCGGGGCAACCGCTGGGCTGGTGTCGGGGCGGTGCTGGTCGCCGGGATATTCTCCCCGATGCCGGCCTACTATGTCAACTGGGGGCGCTTCGCCCAACTGGCCGGGCAGGCAGTATTGCCGGTGGCCCTCTGGCTTCTGTGGGACAGCGTAGACCGGGAACGGGTCACCTGGGGACCGCTCCTTCTGGCCGGACTGACGCTGGGAGGAATGGTCCTGCACTACTACCGGATGCCGTTCTACTACGCCACTTTCGTCCTGGCTTGGCTGGTCGGGTGGGGACTGCCGGAATGGAAGGCCGACGGGCGCCGCTGGCTGGGCGCGTTGAACCGGATGGCCCAGGTGGCCGGAGTCGCCCTGTTGTTGGTGCTCCCTTGGGGCTCGTATATCGCGGGAGGACGGCTGGCGGGCGCCTTAGAGGCTGGAACTTCCGCCCCGAGCATTTCGGAGTGGGAGCGGGTGCTGGCGGATTACCGGATCTGGCGGGACGTGGCCTGGTACGTCCCGTGGCCCCTTCTGGGGGCTGCCCTGCTGGCGCTAATCTGGGCTCTGGTCCGGGGACGGTGGGCCGTCGCCGCGTGTGCCCTCTGGGTAGCCGGGCTGGCATCGCTGGTTGCCGGGCGGTTGTTCCGGCTTCCTGGAGCCAATATGATGCAGAACTTCGCTGTCCTGATCGCCCTATACATCCCTGTCGGGCTGATGACGGGCTGGCTGATCGGTGAGATCGCCCGGGGTCTGGGTCGGTGGGGCGCAACGGCCGTCCTTTTGGCCCTGGCCCTCTGGTCCGTTCGCGGGCAGGTGGGCGTCGTGGACATCCGTTTCGCCCTGGTCACCCGGCCGGACATACGGGCGATGGCGTGGATTCGGGACAACGTCCCCGCCGACGCGCGGTTTCTGGTGGAGGGATTCCGCATCTACCAGGGCCGTTCCGCCGTCGGCGCTGATGCCGGATGGTGGATCCCACTCCTGGCCCGGCGGAAGAGCACAATGCCGCCCCAGTACGCGCTCCTGAACGAAGCGCCTGCCGAACCGGACTACTCTCAGCGGGTGGTGGACTTGGTGGCGCATCTGGAGGAACACTCGCCCGCCTCTCCAGAAGGCTTGGCCCGATTGTGTGAGTGGGGAATCACGCATGTTTACATCGGACAGAGACAGGGGAAAGTGGGGGCTGGGGCAACTCAACTCTTTTCCCCAGAAGCTCTGGCTGACTCCTCGGCCTTCCGCTCCATCTATCACCAGGACCGCGTCTGGATTTTCGCGCTGAAGCCTGAGGCCTGTGAGGAGCGGGGTCCATGAGAGGGGCGTGGGCAAAATTTCTGCTACTGGGACTCATCCCGCTTCTCTTTCTGGAAGGCATCCGCTTGATGATGGGTGCTCCCTTCACGTGGGGCGGGTGGGCAGCCCGGTGGGGGTTCGTCACCGGGGTGCTGGTTGCCGCTGTTCTGACCCGCCCGCACTCTGCAGGGAGGACACGTTGGCATTGGCCGGGGCTTCTCTGGCTGGGACCGGGTGTGGTAGCCGGGCTGGTTTACGCCCGGATCGGGGTTACCTGGGCTGCTTGGCTCTTAGTCGGAACGGTGTACGTCCTGCTCCTCGGCATGGAGACCGTGCTGGCCGGCGGTCGGTCCCGGCTGCGTCGCTGGGCCTGGCGGGGCCTGCTGGCTCTGACGGCCGGCACGTTCCCGGTAGCCCTTTCACAACTGGAATCCCATTTTGCGGACGAAGAGTTCTTCGTTGCCCTGGAGGCGCTGGCTCTGGTCGTCTTCTGGCTTATACTCCTGGGGATGTACCGCCTCTTGGTTCATAGGACGACGGCTCTGCTATGGGGAGTGCAGGTGGACCGGCGTCTGGTCAGTCTGGCATTCTGCCTGCTGGACTTCGGCGGGTTGAACGGCGTGGTCTGGGCCTACCGCCACAGTTTCTACCCGCCCGTTGCCCCTACGTACCCGGGGATTTCGGAGCAGTCCCCTTTCCTCTGCGGCCGGGTTCCGCCGGACCCTCAGGTCTACGATGGCCGGGATGTGTTTCGCCGCATCCTGGCGCGGGTGGAGGCGAATCCCCGCAAGGGGCCGCCGGAGTATGGGATGCTGGCGCTGGGGACGGGCGAGCGCCGTTGGGCGGAGTTGTTCCGGGAGTCGCTTCTGAGGGAGGTGGAAGAGCGGCGCTACACCGGCCCGGCTCACAGCGTCAAGTCGGTCCAGTTTGAGGCGGCGCTCAGGGCCTACTATTACCCCCGTGTGCGGGATCGCTTCCCCGGCCTGTTCTCGGAGGAAGAGGACAGGGCGGTCCGGGCCTGGTTTGCGGCGATCAACCGCCGGGCGCTGACGGTGGAGTGGGTGGACCTGATGTATGCGCTGGCGTTCTCCAAGTGGCCGGAGGGGCCCTATGAGAACCAGGAGAACGGCGCAGGGCTGCTGGCCCTGCTGGAGGTCGAGGGGCTGGCCGATCCAGCGCTCTCGCCGGCGAACCGGGCCTACCTCGCCCGCAACCGGCGTGGCTGGACTGCGCGCTTCCGGGTCACCGATGATGCGCTGGTGTATCAGCCGGAGTGGATAGACAATGTTTATTTCCAGTCCTTCTACACCGGCGAACCCCTGGGCACGAACGCTCGGCTTTCGTTTGAGTGGCTGCTTCTTCAGGCCTTGCCCGATGGGGCACCTTTTGGATATAATCATCCAGGAGGAAATTCTCTGGCCGGGATCTTCTATCTGGGCGCGAGACTCTTCAGCGACCCTCGGTATATCTGGCTGGCCGGCCGGGCGGTGGAGATGTTGGAGCAAAGAGGAGGCTATCTCTTCGCCCAGCCAGGAGTGGAGGAACCGGTCTCGCTAGAGGGCCGCTCTCCTACTGAGGGATCTTGTCTGATCTACGGCGATTCGGGGTTGCCCAACCAGAAGGGCCCGCTGGGACCGGATAAGATCGTCTTTCGAGACGGCTGGGGCCCGGAGGCGATGTATCTCCTGGTCAACCTGCGTTTCACCGGCTGGCACCGCTATAAGGCAACGGGCACGGTGACGCTGGTCTACCGGGGCGAGATCTTGGCGGCTGACGTATTGGATGGTCGGTCGTTCTCCTGGCTACCGAAGGGTCGGAGTCTGTTCCGGGACAAGCGTATCCCGCGGGAGAATTTAAACGGTCTGGTGGTCGCGAAGACTGGGGTAGCGGCCGTTCTGTACACCCTAACTGGTATCGGTGGCTCGTGGGCGCAGGACCCGCCTTACTATGCTGAAGTGGTGGCTTTTGAGACGGGCGAGGAGATGGACTTGGCCCACATCCGGCTGACCGGCTGGCGAGGCTGGCAGCATGACCGGTGGATTTATTTCTACCACAACGGCGGGCCGGTTGTGGTGGTGGATGAGGCCCGGGGGCCAGCGGGAGCCAGGGGGGCGCTCATTTGGCACTTGGTTGGCGGAGAAGAGGTGGAAGCGCACCGTTACCACCTGGGTGGGAGCGGTGGTTCGGCGGAGGTCATTCTGCTCCCTCTGGATAATGATAGCCGGGTAGATGCTCTGGAGCGGGCGGGGAGCTCGTCCGGCCTGGATATGGTGTATTCCGGCATATCACATTTCCGCGCTGCCACGGTATTTCTGTACGGGCTGTGGGTGGGGGCAGAGGTTGGGATGGAGGAGGAAGGTATACGGATAGCGCGGGAGGGGCGGGTGATTCTGGCCCCGCTTGCGGAGGTGACGCAACAATGAAGGTGGCTCTCGTCGGGCCGGTGTACCCGTATCGGGGTGGAATTGCACATTACACAACAATGCTATATCGCGCTTTGCGGGAGCAGGGCCACGATGTGCTGATGGTCTCTTTCAAACGGCAATACCCGCGTTGGCTTTATCCCGGCCGGAGTGATAAGGACCCAAGTAAGAAGCCGCTCATCGTTAAGGATGCAAAATACTGGATTGATTCTCTCAATCCTATTACTTGGCTGACTTCTTTCTGGTATATTCGGGGCTACAGGCCAGATGTGCTTGTTTTGCAATGGTGGACAACATTCTGGTCGCCAGTGTGGTTTACATTAGGAATATTGAATCATCTTTTTTTGCGATGTCCGTTGGTCTTTATTTGCCATAACTTGTTGCCTCACGAAGTGCGATGGTGGGATCCGTGGCTGACACGAATAGTGTTGCGCTGGGGTACACGCTTTATCGTGCAATCGGAGGAAGAGTGGGAACGGCTTTCACTATTGATGCCGAGGGCACAGGTAGTCATTGTTCCTCATCCAGTTTACGATATGTTTGCTGATCAGAGAATTCCAAAAGAGGAAGCACGCAGACGTCTTGGGTTGCCGCTAAATGTTCCGGTTTTGCTCTTCTTCGGGATTGTCAGAGAGTATAAAGGATTGAAAGATGTACTGGCTGCGATGCCGGAAATCCAAGCACGGTTGGGGAAGGTCGTGCTCCTGGTAGTGGGGGAATTCTGGGAAGACAAACGACCTTATCTGGAGATGATCAAGCGACTGGGTATTGGAGACTTGGTGATCATTGAGGACCGCTACATCCCAAACGAAGAAGTGGGGCTTTATTTTTCGGCGGCTGATGTACTTGTGGCACCACACCGGCAAGTGACAGGAAGTGGCGCAATGCAGATGGCAACAGGGTTTGGGTTACCAGTAATTAGAATGCGAGGAGGGAGCGCTGTTGAGAGCATTACAAACGAGATGATTCGTTTATTGAAGGGAGACCGAGTACTAAATGTAGATCACCATGTTGACGCTGAACAGGTGTCTTGGGGTTATCTGGCAAGCCAAATTGTAGGAGGGAACGTTTGAAGATCACTTTCTTGCTGACACAAAGCTTAGAAAGCCCATCTGGATTAGGGCGCTGCTGGCCGGTGGCTAAAGAATTAGCACGTCTTGGGCATGACGTAACGATCTTAGCGCTCCATCACGATTTAAAGTCGTTGAAGCAACGATTTATCATTAGGAATGGGATCAAAATATACTATGTTGGGCAGATGCACGTCCTTAAGAAAGATAATAGCAAGTTCTACTTCAGTACTCCCCGCTTAATATGGATTACAGCACTTGCAACATGGAATTTGATGAAATATGCAATCCAGATACCGACTGATGTTTACCATATTTGGAAGCCTCATCCAATGAACGGTCTGGCTGGCTTATTGGCTAAAGCGTTAAGGAGAAAAAAGGTCTTTCTGGATTGTGATGACTACGAAGCCTTTTCCAACCGCTTTGTTCGGCGCTGGCAGCAGCAAGTTATTGCGTGGTTTGAAGATCATCTTCCTAAGCTTGTCGTTGGTATCACTACAAATACACGTTTTATGTTAAAAAGGTTGGAAAACTTGGGGTGCTCGCCGGATCGAATCGTTTATGTACCAAATGGGGTTGACAGAGATCGTTTTTCAAATATTAATGAGGCAGAAGTGAAAGTTTTACGCGAACGATTTAATCTTTATGATCGCAAAGTGATTCTTTATGTAGGAACTATGAGCCTAACCAACCACCCTGTTGATTTGCTTATAGAGGCCTTTAGACTTGTGCGTCAAACAGCAAAGAAAGCGCTTTTGATGTTAGTAGGAGGCGGGGAAGATTACGATTTATTGAGATTGAAGGTCGCGTCACTAGGATTTAGTTCTCACATATTATTTGTAGGCAGGGTGCCTGCGGTTCAAGTGCCTCTTTACTACCGTCTTGCTGATGTTTCGGTAGACCCTGTATATGATGACTTAGTAGCCAGAGCTCGTTGTCCTTTAAAGATAGTAGAGAGTTTGGCCGCTGGGGTGCCTGTTGTTACTGGCGATGTTGGTGATAGATATGAGCTCTTGGGTGGGGGATGCGCTGGTAAATTGGTAAAACCAGGTGATGCCTATGCTTTGGCTTCTGGAATATTGGAGATTATAGAGAATCCGTCTTTGGCTTTACAACTGCGGCAGGCGGCCGAGTCAATTGGCGCTCAGTACTATTGGGATGTTCTGGTTAAGGATTTCATACGCGTTTATGAATTAGTAAGATAAAAAGGCTAGAAAAATGGCTTACCGTTTGGTCGGAATAGTTATATTAAATTGGAATAGACCTATAGATACCATAATGTGCTTAAAAAGTTTAGAATATATCACTTATAGGGATTACTTCATTGTTGTCATTGACAACGGTTCCACGGATAACTCGCTGGAACAAATTCGAGCTGCGGCCCCGCATGCTACGGTTCTGCCGCTTTCCCAAAACTTAGGTTTTGCTTCTGGGGTCAATATAGGTATTGACCGGGCCATCCATATGGGCGCGGAGTATGTTTTACTCCTCAATAATGATACGGTTGTGGCACCAAATTTTCTAGAGCCGCTTGTGGAGGCCATGGATGAGGATCCAAAGATTGGGATCAGCGTCCCAAAGATATACTTTTTTGCCCCTCCTTGGTTTATTTATGCCGCCGGAGCTAAGTGGACTAATATTCCTCCTCGGGTAAAAATGATAGGATATGGCAAGCCAGATAATCCACTATACAATAAGTCTCGTGACCTTGACTATGCTACAGGGTGTGCTCTATTGATTCGTTGTCAACTGTTTAAATCTGTTGGCACATTTGATCCTATATATTTTATGTATCAGGAAGATTACGATTTTTGCCACCGTGTACGTAAAGCTGGATACCGGATAGTTTATGTCCCCCAATCAAGAGTATGGCACAAGGGCTCCCAAGGATTGGGAGAAAACTCATATATGAAGTGGTATCTATGGGCCAAAAGCACTGTGATTTTTTATAGAAAAAACTTTTCCCTTCTTTCTCTCATGTGTTTCTTGGGGTGGGTTGGGCTGCGGGAAATGATTAGAGGTAACACGTCTTTCCTCAAGCCTTTTATAGATGGCATATGTGACGGATTCAGAACCCCCATAAGAGGATAACCTATGGAATACGTGTATTGTGATCTGTGTGGTCGGGATGATGCAGCTTTGTACCTCGAGCGTGGCGACCGTTTTTCAACTCACGTGTTTCAATATGTGGTTTGCCAAGGATGTGGATTAATCTATTTGAATCCGCGCCCCGATTCTGACTCTCTCTTATCCTATTACCCAACCCACTACGAAGCTTATCAGCCGTTGCAAACTCTACCAAGAGCAGAACGCTGGAAGAGGTTGCGTGCAGTTCAAACTTTAGCGCGATTTGTATGCCATTATCGGGCAAATGGTAGGCTTTTAGATATCGGTTGTGGAACTGGAGAGTTTTTGCATGAAATGCAAAAATTAGGTTGGGAAGTGGAAGGTATAGAACCAAACAACTACGCATCCGCCATAGCAAAGAAATATTATTACCTAAGGGTGTTTGTGGGTCCTGTAGAGAAATTTGAAAGCCCGCAAAGTACATACGACGTTATTACTATGTGGGATGTATTGGAGCATCTTTCTTCGCCATCCAGCATTATGCGGCGAGTCTATTATTGGCTACGTGATGATGGGATTCTGATTTTCTCCACGCCAAATATAATGAGCTTTGATGCGTATTTGTTTGGCAAATGGTGGATAGGATGGGACGCACCACGTCATCTTTATCTTTTCCCTCCAGCCACTTTAAACCGATTGCTAAACCAGACGGGATTCAGAATCATAGCAAAAAGGTGCATTTTAGGTGTACAAGGGTCTTTCAGGCTCAGTTACCAATTCTGGTTAAGCGATAAGCCAAGGTTACTGTATAAACTTTTAAAGCCACTTGAGGCAGTATTCCCAGTAGTCCTTTGGCCATATAAGCAGTTAAGCTATTTACTTCAACGTGGTCCGATCATCACAATAGTGGCCCAAAAGAGCTGAGGGTAAAGCAAGTGAAGAGCTTAAGAGTTATCTGCATGCTAGCATTAGCCATTATACAGCTCGCAATACTTGCTTTCTTTTTAAGTGCGCTACCAGAAGGAGGTCTGCCTTTTGATGATGCTTGGATTCACCTTGTTTTTGCACGCAATCTGGCCGAGCAAGGACGAATGGGGTTTAACTCATGTTGCTGGAGCGGTGGCTCAACTAGCCCACTATGGGATTTTTTGCTCGCTATAGGGTATCGTTTGAGCGGGCATATGTTAGCAATTGCTTATATTTTGGGTAGTTTTTGCTATTTATTAACATCTTTTTGCCTTTTCTTGTTTTTAGACAAGATCTTTGATGGTTTAGAAGGAGGATATGAAGCATCTTTAATGGTTGCTATTTGTTTTGCTATTACAGGGTATATTCCATATTTAGCTTTATCAGGAATGGATACACTGCTATTTCTAGGCCTGTCTTTAGGGAGTTTGGTCTCTTTAGTGCATAAAAAATATCTTCTGAGTGGTTGGCTTTTAGCAGCGTTAATACTCACCCGCATAGAAGGCCTGGGGCTCGCATCTTTATTATGCTTGGTGACGGGAATCAGGGCATGGTATAATTGTAAATGGCGGTATTTCGTTAATATTACTGCCCCTGTCATAGTCGCACTTGCCTTTTATCTCCTCTTTAACCGGATCATTACAGGGTCTTATCTACCTACGACAATGCTTGGCCGTAAATGGCTGTGGGGATTATCGGAAAATCTATGGGCGTTTGATCTTCATCGTACTCAGCGTTTTTTCCTTGACTGGATAAATTTGATCCGAGCTTTCGTCCTCGCTGATGGAGGCTGGGGCCGCACGTTGTTTGTCGGAATATCAGGAATGATAGGCGTGATTGCTCTGATGAGAAAGTTTATTCATTCTACCGAAATCACTTTGCTAGTTGGTTGGGTGCTTATACATAACTTAGCTTATATCTTTCTAGCACCAGTAGCTTATCTGCGATATCAATCGCCCAACTTAATTTTGATACCAGTACTGTTAATGTCTGGTTGGTTATGGTTAGCTCAGATTGTGCGACCATGTCTCCGTAGATGGTTAGTTCTAGGAACAGGGACAACAATAATTTTTTCGTTTCTCCCAGGAACAATTGCCTACCGGCAAGTATTTGTTTGGAATGTAACCCATATCAATCAAGTTCATGTAAATGCGGGTAAGTGGATTTCCAAGCATTTACCAGAAAATGCAGTGGTAGCAGCCTTTGATATCGGTGCAATCAAGTATTTTGGCAATCGTCAAGTTTTGGATCTAGGGGGTCTGATAGATCCTGACTTTGTCCATAATTATTTATATCCCGGTCGAGTGGTGGATTATCTTCACGAGAATAGAGTAAGGTACTTGGTTATGCCAGAACCGTATTCAGGTCAAGCAGACCTAAAATCAAGATTGGGCTTTTACAAGAAGGATCAAGCGGCAAAGATACAGTTACACCCTTTGATTACATTTGAGATTGCGCCCTATATTAAACCTCCTTTTACTTTGAACAAATATCAGTTTTACACAGCTTATCTTAGGATAACTATTTATGAAATTAAATGGTTATATCATTAACACATACTGGTTTCTGGTAGCGAGTATACTGCTCCTATCCTATGGCTTAAGAGTCAGTGGCCTTACATCAGAAAGCCTCTGGATTGATGAGGGATATTCTCTTGCTCTTGCTACTCATAGCATTAAAGAAATAGTGCAAGGAACAGCAGCAGATCAACACCCTCCATTGTACTATATTCTACTACATTTCTGGCTACTTCCGAACCAATCCGTGTTCTTTTTGCGCTATTTCTCTGTACTAATAGGTGTTATAGGAGTAGCTGGTGCTATCTTGGTTGGATGCTCTTTGCTAAACCGAAAAATTGGGCTCCTAACTGGATTCCTCCTTGCTTGCTCTCCGATGCATATATGGTACTCTCAAGAAGCGCGTATGTACATTCTTCTCTCCGTGGAGCTAACATTTTCAGTCTACAGCCTCTGGCGCTTAATCAACAGCAGCAACCGCTTCTATTTTTATATATATCTTTTGAGCACGTTAGGGGCTTTGTATACCCATTATTTTGCCGGTTTTGTAATAATATTTGAAAATTTGATAGTACTGTGCTGGGCGTTGAAAAGCAAGAGGAATTTTCTAGGAAAGTGGGCAAGCATCCAAGGCATGATATTCGTTGCGTTTGCACCTTGGTTGCCAATTGCTCTATATCAGGCTCTTTACCATCAAATGAAGTGGATCCCCCCCCTAACAATAGAGACAGTCTTGAGCACATTGGTCTTAATGGTCTGCGGAGACTCATATAGACAGGTCCCCCCTTTGGCGTTCATCATCGGAAAGGTATTATTCATAGTGGGGATAATTCGGGGATTGTGGCGAGCCCTAAACACCAAAAAACAATATTTTCCCTTCCTTTTCGTCGGTCTTTGGTTTACTATTCCGCTCTCGACTATTGCTATTATTTCTCAAAAATATCCAATTTTTCAGCCCAAGCAGGTGCTGTTCCTCGTCCTCCCTTTGCTTATGTTGATCGCCGGTGCTCTTGTAGAGTTGCCTGTGGTGCAGCAATGGATCACGCTGGGCATGATGAGCGTTTTCATCCTCATCTCGCTAGCCAATCTTTACACTTTAAACACCAAGCATGAGTGGCGTGAAGCGGCTATTTATATTGAACAAAGCTGGCAACCGGGTGATTTGCTATACTTCAATCCGGCTGCTGGTGCGTTGGTGTTTAAAGTTTATGCCAAGGGACCATTTCCTATTGATGGGTACCCTCCAGGATATGATGTTGTGAAAGGAGGGTGGGAAGGGAATCCTGTTACTCCTGAAATGGCTCATAAGATTATGAGTGGCTTTTCAGCTCAATATAAGAGGGTTTGGTTGATTGAGTTTAATCCCCATTTTTGGGACCCAGGCGGCTTTTTAGCTACCTGGCTAGACCAACATAGCCAATTAATTGTTGATCAAAAATTCCAAGGAATACGCGTGAGGCTATATGATTTCAAAAACAAGGTTAAAAAATAATTCTGTGGTTTTTAAAAGAAATATTACAAGAAGAATACGCACAGATAAAAGTAAAAAAGATGAGCGTGCTTGTTAATGCTATCACGTTAGGAGTTAATTTGTTGTTTGTGCTGTACATTGAACTTATATCAAAACCCGGGTGTCCGATTGTAGTATACTCTGTCTCCGGACAACCTGCCTGGGAGGGGAAGGCCGATGGGGTTTCAGGAGCTGACCGATGAACAGTGGGCCTTCATTCAGCCCTTCCTGCCGCTCTGGACTGGGGGTATACGATGGGGAAGGTGAAGGTGGAGGCGGTGGTCGTCGATTCCACGCGGGTGGAGGCGAAAAAAGGGGGGAAGGGGTAGGGATCGACGGGCATAAGAAGCGAAGGCTCATTCCTTCCAATGATCGGAGATTTGGGGGATAATGCGGGGAGAGGAGATCCGAGGGGGAGGGAGAGGTATGGACCGTGAAGCCGTCCGGGAGGTTTTTCTCCCACGTCGGGAAGATTGCCTGGAATCCTTGAGGAAGATCTGGTGGAAGGAGGGGGTGAAGTGCC
>Ga0079997_107145_pt1 | contig 23837 bp, 21 predicted proteins | sample PerSpoCPS_CMetaG_FD_69200 | JGI IMG/M metagenome (GOLD analysis project Ga0079997, IMG submission 69200) | Archaeal communities from Yellowstone National Park, Wyoming, USA - Perpetual Spouter C (PS_C) MetaG (SPADES assembly) (version 2) | ecosystem: Environmental > Aquatic > Thermal springs >... | reverse complement strand
CTCAGGGTGATGAGGCGGTCCTCCCAGGTGCCCCGCTCGGCGAAGAGGAAGGTGCCCACCTCGCCCTGGAAGGAGACGATGCGCACCCCCACCATCTCCTTCCTTTCCATGTCAAAGTCCTGGAAGTAGAGGCTTCGCCCCTGACCGATGGGGATCTGCATGCCCTTGAGGCGGAAAAGCCCCGCCCCTTGGGTGTGGATCTCGTCCCACCAGACCATCCGCACCCGGTTGTTGGCCTCGGGCACCACGTACTCCTGGAGGTACAGGGCGGCCCCGGAGAGGAGGGCCCCAAGCCAAAGAAGGGGAAGGGCGGCCCGCCACAGGGGCACCCCTCCGGAAAGGAGGGCGAAGTGGGCCCCTTCCGCCGCCAGGCGGCCGAAGACCAGGACGGTGGTGGTTACCAAGGCGATGGGAAAGGCCTGGACCAGGGCCACGGGCACGTGGTAGGAGAGCCAGCGGAGGATCTTGGGGATGGGCACCCCCTCCAGCCACCTCGCCACGCCATAGAAGAAGCCGAAGAGGAAAAGGGCGGTTAAAAAGACCAGTATCAAACACAGAACAGGAAGGCTTTCCCGAAAAATATGCCGGTAAAGAATCCCCATCCTTAGTACCGATAGTCCACAAGGCGCCAGGAGCACCCGTCGTGCTCAAAGGTGGCTTGGCCCGAGCCCGAGTACCGGAGCCTCTGGCCGTCCGATTTCCTGGTAGCGCCCACGTTGTAGGTTCCCCTTATCACGCCCCTGTTTCCGTCAACCTGCACGTCCGAGATCGTATATTCCACCAAGAAGTCGGTGTATAAACCGCTTAAGCTAGCGATGACGCTGCTTTTTATTGAGGCCACCAAAGATTGAAAGACCGCAAGGAGGCTTTCCGGCGTGGGTTCACTGGGGTTGGCGCACCCCGCTTCCTTGCTCCCGGAATAAGCTCCTCCCTGTACACTCTCCAGTTTCAGGAAAGGCGCGCTCCAGAAAACTTGGAGTCCCACGATCGCCCTCGGATTGGGTATCCAGTTCCCTAAAGGGAGGCGCACCAAGACCACGCCCGCCGTAGCCTCTAGGGACACGCCAGGCCACGGTAGGAGGGGGGAAAGGGGAAGGATGGGTTGGGAGAAAAGGGCGTGGAGGCCAAGGCCCAAAGACCCCCCCACCACATCCAGGCCCAAAGCAGCAGAAAAGGGGCTAGAAAAAAGCCTCACCCCTCCTTGCACCCCAAAGCGCCAGGATTCGCAAAAACCCGCATTAAGGCCAACAAACCCTTCTCCTTGAGAAATACGCAGACTAATCTCTGGCAAGGAGCACCCAATACCCGCGCCAAGGCCCAAACCCATGGTAGGACTTTCCGCTTTGGCCAAAGCAAGGAAAAGCAAGAACCCCCAAAAGGCACTGAGCTGCAAACTCTTGAACACGATCATCACCTACCCAAATAACCCAAAAGCCGATGGCCCTGAGGAACCTGCGTCTCCGCCCTTAACCTTCCAAACCCAAAACGGAGGAGAAGCCTTGCCGAAGGACCCGTTCCTTTGAGGGTCCTTTGACCGTCCACCAAAGTAAAGCTTCCAGCGGCCAAGGCTTCCCGTCTCCTCAGATCCACCACCAAGGTCTCTGCCGTTAAAGCTGGCTTCTCCGCCCTAACCCCCTTAGCGATAAGGACCTCTTCGCTCAAAAACCCATGTCCTAGTTCCGCGCGCACGTTAGCAAAGTCCTGATTGGAAAAAAGCAAACCCGTGAAACGGGCTTCCTGCTTTGGAATGCTATAATCCAGACTTTGGGCCCGGAAGGTCTCCTTGGCCGAGAGGAGCTCCAGGGCCCGGGCCCGGATGAAGGCCCCCTCCTTGTACTCTATGTAGCCCGCCTTGAGACGGAGGCCGTTCTCGTTGTCCACCAGGACCCCCCCCTGGGGGAGGGTGGTGACCCCGGTGTCCAGGTTGACCCGCTGGGGACCGGCGGGCTCCACGCTGAAGGCGGCGAAGCGGGCCCCCAGGGCCAGGGAAAGAAAGAGGGCCAAGGGAAGAAGCCTCATGGCCTGCAGTATACCACAGCTTTCTGAGAAAGGCCTTATACCCTTGTTTCCCGTTTCCTTCGGCCTACCATGCCTGGCAACTTCCCCAGGAACCTTTTGCCGGGGCCCCCATGCTGGCTTGGGCCAGCATGGGGTGGCATTCCGCCCGGGCTTCCCCTCCAAAGCCTTGTATATTGGGCCCGTGCGCGCGCTGGCCTGGGGCCTGGCCCTAAGCCCCATCTTCCCCCCCCTAAGCCTGCTAAGCCCCCTCTTCCTCCCCCAGCTCCGGAAGCTTCCCAAGGCCGCCTGGGCTGTTTTGGCCCTTTATGGCCTCTCCCTCCTCCTTCCCGCCCTCTTCGTGGGGAAGGAGGCCCTTATGCTGGCTGCGCTCCGCCTCCTCTACGTTCTGGGCCTGGTGGGGGCGGGGGTGGCCCTGGCCCCGGTGGGCCTGGGGCCTTTGGGCTACGGCCTCTTCGTCCTCTACCTGGAGGCCCTCCTGGCCTCCTACCTGGCCTTCGGGGACCGGGTGTCCTCCGAGAGGCTCCTCCACCCCTACCACTCCCCCGTGGGCCTGGGGCTCATGGGGACCTTGGGAATCCTCCTGGCCCTCCACGTCCGCTACCCCTGGCCCTTTAGGGTCCTCCTGGGGCTTGTGGGCGGGGTGGTCCTCCTCCTCTCGGGAAGCCGGGGGGGGCTTCTGGCCCTTCTGGTGGGCGGGGCGGCGGGGGTCCTCTTCCAAAGGCGGGGGTGGCTGGCCCTGGGGGCGGTGGGGCTTTTCCTCTTGCTGGCGGGAAGTTTAGAGGCGCCCGTCGCCCAGCGCTTCTTCCAGGCCCACCTCTCCGGCCGGGAGGGGCTTTGGCTCAGGGCCTACGAGGTCTTCCAGGCCCACCCCTGGACCGGGGTCGGGCCCTACCTCCTGGGGGACGAACTCAAGGGGGTCCTCTTCGGGGACTGCTTCCTCTTCCCCTTCCTGGAGAGGCGGGGAGTGGCCTGTCCCGAGGCCCTGAAGCCCTTGGGGGGCCTCTGGACCTTCGCCCACAACCACCTCCTGCAGGCCCTGGGGGAAAGCGGCCTCTTGGGGGCCATGGGCCTTCTCCTTTTGGTGGGCGCCTTTCTGGCGGGGGCCTGGGGGAGTGGGCTCCTCTTCTCCCTATTGCTGGCCTTTCTGGCCATGGGCATGGTGGACAACCCCTTCTGGGTGCCCGGCCCCTTCCGGGGGGAGGTCTTCTTCTTGGCGGGAGGGATGGCCCTCCTCCGGGGCTTCTGCCCGCCCCTGGCCCTGGGCCTGGCCGGGGCCTCGGCCCTTCTTTTAAGCCTCCCCTTCCTTTACCTGGCCACCCGGACCGCCCCTCCGCCCCCCACCCTCCTCTACGCCGCCATCCCCCAGGGGAAGGGGGTGGGGGTGGTCCGCCTCCAGGGCGAGGGGTACCGGGCCCAGGTCTGGCTCTGCCGGGAGGGGTGCCGGAGGCTTGGGTGGGAGTGGGACGCCAGCAAGCCCATTCTCTTCCCCTTCCCCGAGAACCTGCCCCCGGGGAGGTACCAGGTGCGCCTTGTGCTTTTCAGCCAGCACAGGCTGGCCGATAGGCCCCGGTACGCCCTTCCCTTTGTGGTGGAGGTGGGGCCGTGAGATGGGCCCTGGGGCTTTTCCTCTTCGTCCTGGGCCTTGGGCTTGGCCTTTGGGCCCTGGAAAGGGCTTTCGCCCTCAAGACCGATCTCCCCCTGGCCTGCCTCCCCGGCCCCCTGCCCAGGGAGGCGGCCCTTTACGGCAACGGGGCCCTGGAGATCCCCATCTGCCGGAGGGCCCGGGTGCGGATGGTCCTCGAGGGCACGCTGGCCCAGGGGAGGGGGCCCTGGGCCGTGGTGGTGGAGGGGCGGCGGGTCCTCTGGCAGGGGGAGGTGCGGGGGCGCCGGGAAGTAAGGGTGGAGGCCACGGGGGAAGGGACCCTGGCCTTGGCCTTCATCAACGACCTCTACCAGCCTCCCGAGGACCGGAACCTCTTTCTGAGGGAACTCACGGTGGAGCCCCGCTAAAGGCCTACCTGACCCTCAGGCCAAAGCCCAAGGAAAACCCCGTGGCCTCGTCGTACTGGCCCTTGAGGACGTTCTGGGCCTTAAGCTCGTAGGCGAAGCAGCCATCGTAAAGGCGCAAGGTGAGGCCGTACCGGCTCACCCCCTCGGGGCCCAGGCCCACCTGGGGCGCCAGCCACAGGGCCTGGCAGCAGGCGCGGTCGGGTTCGGGCATGGCGTAGGCGAAAAGCCACTCCGGGTAGCTCCCCTCTCGCCAGCCCACCCGGAAGCGGCCCAGGGCCTCGTCCCTGTAGGCCACCTCCACCCCCACCATCCGGTTTCCCAGGGGGTTTTCCAGGTAGTACCGCCCCTCCAGCGGCCCATAGGCCAGGAGGAGGTCCAGGCGCTGCCCCTCGGGCCTGGCCTCGTAGGCGAAGAGGTTCCGGGGTCCGAAGGGCTCCAGCCGGCCCCAGTAGCCCACCTCCGCCCTGGCCTCGCCTTCCCGGAACGCCGCCCGAAGGCTTCCCCACAGGGAAAGGTAGGGGTCACGGCCGGGGTAGAGGGCGAGGAGGAGGCCCGGTTCCAGGCTTAAGGAAAAGGGGCCCTCCCGGAAGCCCCAGGGGTAGCGGCCCTCCAGGCCCAGGGTCCACCCCTGGGCGCTCGCGGTCTCGGCGTAGCGCACAAAGGGCTTCAGCTCAGCCCCCTCCAGGAGGAAGCGGGGGGTGTAGCGGGCCTCGAGGCGGGGGGTGGTGGCGTCGGGGGGAAGGGGCGTGGCGGCGAAGAGGAGGTCATCCCAAAAGGCCCGCACCCCGGCCCCGTAGCCCAGGCGCACCTCGGCCCCCAGGCTGCCCTCCTTGAGCCCAAAGAGGAGGCTCTCCTTGGAGGTGGTGAGGCCGCTTGCGAGAAGGGTGAGCCGCCTCTTCCAGGCCCCCACCTCCTCCTCTGGCCGGGGCAGGGGGAAGTCCCTTAGGCCCAGGGTGTAGCCCCCGGTGTCCGAGGCGGAAAAAACCAGGGGGCTTTCCAGCCTGGGGGGGCGGTTCAGGTTGACCCTGGCCTCGGAAAGGGGCACCTCCAGGCCGAAAAGGCCCAGAGAGGCCTCTCCCCTAAGCTCGCCGGTGTCCACCAGGAAGGTGGCCTCCTCCAGGGAAAGCCGGAGGTCCTCCCCGCAGGGGCAGGGGGTGGCGAGGAAGCCAAAGAGCCGGGCCTCCTTCTCGGTGAAGGTGGCCTTATCGGCCCGCACCCGGTAGGCGGGGGTGGTGAGGCGGACCTTCCGGCCCTCCGGAGGGGAGCTGAGGGTAAGCTCGGCCGCCTCCGCCCTCAAGCTCCCCCGGGCCAGGCGCACCTCCTTCAGGAGCTTGCCCTCCAGGCGCCCCGCCTCCAGGCGCCAGCCCTGGGCCAGCCCGGTGAGCCCCTCGGCCTGGAAACTTCCCTCCCCTTCCAGGTAGACGATCCTTGGGGCCTCGAGGCGGAAGCCCTTCCCCTCCAGGCAGGCCCGGCCCTCAAAGACCAGGGCTTCCCCGTCGTAGCTCATCTCCTCGCCCCCCAGAAGCCCCTCCTCGGTCTCCAGGGTGTAGGGCCTTTCCGCGCACGGGCCCGCCAAGGCGGCGCCCAAGAGGAGAACCCAGGCCAGCGCCCGCTTCATGTGAAAGAGGATACCACAGCTTCAGGACTTCCAGCCCGAGGGAGCCGCCGGGTAAGGCGGGGCCTGGTTTCGCCTCAGCTCCACCCGGAAAAGCCGGCTTAGGGTGACCGTGCCCCCGGTGCGGGCCGCCTCCCCCAGGGCCTGGTCCAAGAGGGCGGCGAGCTCCATCAGGAAGCGGTCCTGCCGGGCCTTGTCCACGGGCAGGGCCCCGAAGGTGAAGCAGGCCGGGTTCACCGCCTGGCAGTGCCTTTCCAGGCGGAGCTTTCCCCCGACGAAGTAAAGCCGCCACCCCCCCAGGTCTACCCGATACCCCGCCCTGAGGAGATCCCGGTACTGGAGGGATAGGCTCTCCCACATGGCCCTGGCCTCCTCCCCCCTCGGGCTTAGGGTGTAGCGCCACCCCTTGGCCCCTCCTGTCGTTAGGGTCTGGCTTTGGGTGAGCCCCCAGTCCTGGGCCAGAACCGGGCCCCACCAGGCCAGGGCGAGAACCATCCAGCGGATCATGAGACTCATTTTGCTCATGACTCAGCGAATGAGGGAGAGAAGGGCTAGGACCACCCCTATGGCGGTGAGGAGGAGCATGGTCTTGTTGAAGGCGGTGTTGATCTCGGCCTTTACCTCCTGGCGCAGGCTTTCAATGCGCCCTTCCAGCTTGGTCTCTACGGCCTGGATTCGCTCCTCCAACCTGGTCTCTACCGCCCGGATTTGCCCTTCCAGACTGGTCTTAACTTCTTGGATTTGCCCTTCCAGCTTGGTCTCTACCGCCTGGATTCGCCCTTCCAGCTTGGTCTCAACTTCTTGGATCCGTCCTTCCAGCTTGGCCTCAACTTCTTGGATTCGCCCTTCCAGCTTGGTCTCAACTTCTTGGATCCGTCCTTCCAGCTTGGCCTCAACTTCTTGGATCCGCCCTTCCAGCCTGGTCTCTACCGCCTGGATTCGCCCTTCCAACTTGGTCTCAACTTCTTGGATTCGTCCTTCCAACCTGGTCTCTACTGCCTGTATTCGCTCTCCCAGCTTGGATTCAACTACTTGGATCCGCCCTTCCAGCCTGGTCTCTACCGCTTGGATTTGCCTCTCCAGCTTGGTCTCTACTGCCTGGATTTGCCCTTCCAGCTTGGATTCAACTTCTTGGATCCGCCCTTCCAGCCTGGTCTCTACCGCCTGGATTCGCCCTCCCAGCTTGGTCTCAACTTCTTGGATTCGCCCTTCCAGCCTGGTCTCTACCGCTTGGATTCGCTCTCCCAGCTTGGTCTCAACTTCTTGGATTCGTCCCTCCAGCCTGGTCTCTACCGCTTGGATTTGCCTTTCCAGCTTGCCCTCTAACGCCTGGATCCGTCCTTCTAGCTTGGCCTCCATTCCCTGGACCTCTTCCCGTAGGCCGTCAATGCGCCGGGAGAGGTCGTTAATCAAGGGAGGGAGTATTTGGACCGTGGTCTCCACGATCCCCTCCAGCTTTTCCAGGCGCTCCAGCATCCGGTCCTCGGGCATACCTTCATCCTACTCCCTTTCTTGCCTTTGGCGGGAGAGGGTGTGTTATACTCTCTCCCATGAGTGCGCCGACTGGTTTCGGCACCGAAGGCCTCCGTGGGGTCATTGCCCGGGACTTCGCCTCGCTCGTTCCGCTGGGCATGGACAACTCGGACGGGGTGAAGTGGTTCTACGATAGGGCTTGGCGCCTCTTCCGGGCCTCGAGGACTAAGCCCGTGGTCCGGATTAACCCAGAAGCATTGGGCTGGTGCATATCAGGGGGACTCGCAGCGTTAATGAAGTGCTAAACCTAGAGAAACTGGAACGAGAAGCGGTTTTTGATAGCTTTCGTTGGGGTAGCTTATGACGGCCACAAACGCACTTCTGGAAGCCTTAAAAGAAAAGATCTCCCGCCGCACCGCCGTGGTGGGGGTGGTGGGCTTAGGGTACGTGGGCCTTCCCTTTGCTGTGGAAAAAGCCAAAGTAGGTTTCCGCGTCCTGGGCGTGGAGCAGAACCCCTTGCGGGTGCAAAAGGTGAACCGTGGGGAGAGCTACATCGGGGACGTTAGGGCGGAGGAGCTGAAGGAGGTAGTGGCCAAGGGCCTCCTCTCCGCCGAAACCGGCTTTGGGCGGGTCCCGGAGATGGACGTCATCGTCATCGCCGTGCCCACGCCTCTCACCCGGAACCTCACCCCCGACCTCCAGTACGTGGAGCGGGTGACGAGGGAAATTGCCAAGCGCCTCCGCCCAGGCCAGCTCGTGAGCCTTGAGTCCACCACCTACCCCGGCACCACCGAGGAGGTCATGCTCCCCATCCTGGAAGAAAGCGGCCTCAAGGTGGAGGAGGACTTCTTCCTGGTCCACTCCCCCGAGCGGGTGGACCCCGGCAACAGGCGCTACACCACCAAGAACACCACCAAGGTGGTGGGCGGGATAGGCCCCAGATCCCTGGAGGCGGGCGTTCACTTTTACGGCCAGACCATTGAACGGGTGGTCCCGGTGTCCAGCGCCAAGGCGGCGGAGATGGTCAAGGTCTTTGAGAACACCTTTCGGGCGGTGAACATTGCCCTGGTGAACGAGTTGGCCATGCTCTGCGACCGCATGGGGCTCAACGTTTGGGAGGTGCTGGATGCCGCCTTCACCAAGCCCTTCGGCATCATGCCCTTCTACCCCGGCCCCGGCGTGGGGGGGCACTGCATCCCCATAGACCCCCACTACCTGGAGTGGAAGGCCAAGGAGTACAACTTCAACACCCACTTCGTCGCCCTGGCAGGGGAGATCAACCGAAAGATGCCCGAGTTCACCGTGGAGAAGGCCCTTCGCCTCCTGGCCCAAGAGGGCATCCCGGTGCGGGGGGCTAAGGTGCTGGTCCTGGGCGTGGCCTACAAGCGGGACGTGGCCGACCACCGGGAGAGCCCGGCCATAGAGGTCATCCGGGGCCTAAAGCGCCTGGGGGCCGAGGTGGCCTACCACGACCCCCTGATCCCAAGCTTCCAGGACCATGGCCTCCGCATGGAAAGCGTCCCCTTAAGCGAGGACCTCCTGGCTTCCCAGGACCTGGTGATCGTGGCCACGGACCACAGCAACTTTGACTATGGTGAGTTGGTGCGCCGGGCCAAGAGGGTGTTGGACACCCGGGGCGCCACCCGGCACCTGCCCAGGGAGCTCACGGAAGGGAAGGTGGTCCTCCTGTGAGGCGCTTCGCCCTGACGGGACTCGCGGGCTACATCGCCCCCCGCCACCTGAAGGCCATAAAGGAGGTGGGGGGGAGCCTGGTGGCGGCCCTGGACCCGGCCACCAGCGTGGGGATAGTGGACAGTTACTTTCCTGAGGCGGCCTTCTTCACCGAGCCGGAGCTGTTTGAAGCCTACCTCGAGGACCTGGCGGTTCGGGGCCAGGGGGTGGATTACTTGAGCGTCGCCGCCCCCAACTACCTTCACCTACCGCACATCCGTATGGCTTTCCGGCTGGGGGCGGACGCCATCTCCGAAAAGCCCCTGGTCCTCTGGCCGGAGGAGGTGGAGAACCTCAAGGCCTGGGAGGAGCGGACGGGGAGGCGGGTCTACACCATCCTCCAGCTCAGGGTCCACCCTTCCCTGGTGGCCCTTAGGGAGCGTCTTCTCAAGGAGGAGGGCCCCTTTGAGGTCCTCCTCACCTACGTCACCGGCCGGGGGGCCTGGTACCTGAAGACCTGGAAGGCAGAGGAGGCCAAGAGCGGGGGGCTCGCCACCAACATCGGCATTCACTTCTTTGACCTCCTTACCTGGTTCTTCGGGGAGGCCGAGCGGGTGGAGGTCCACGCCCGCACCCCCACGGTGAACGCCGGGTACCTGGAGCTCAAGCGGGCCCGGGTGCGCTGGTTCTTGTCCATAGATCCCTCCTTCGTCCCCGAGCCCTGGCGCTCCCAGGGCAAGCGCACGTACCGCTCTATCGCCATAGACGGGGAAGAGGTGGAGTTCTCCGAGGGCTTCACCGACCTCCACACCGAGGTCTACCGCAAGACCTTGGCGGGGGAGGGGTTTGGCCTTCAGGAGGCCGATGAGGCCATCCGCATCGCCGCTTTGGTGAGGACCGCTCCCCTTAGCCCGCCCGGGCCAGGGAAGAGGCACCCATTTCTAGGAGGCGTTTGATGGGTCCATTGGTGGTCTTCGCTTACAACTTTCCGCATAAGAAAACGGTTGATGTTTTGTTGCATCTGTTTGCGCATGGCTACACCGTGGGGTGGGTCCTGGCGGCCGATCCCGTACCTTTGTCCATTCCTCCACCCGCTGTCCGTACCAAAATCGCCCATTATGTGCCCCTACATCCCCGGACCGTTGCCGAAAGGCTTGGTGCCAGGTACGTGGTTGCACCTCACAACTCGCAACTTGTAGAAGAACTTCTTTCGGAGGCAAAGCCCGACCTCGGGGTTATTGCGGGTGCGCGTATACTGAAGGGGTATGTCATCAGCAAGTTTCGCATAGGGATCGTTAACCTTCACCCAGGGTTACTTCCGGAGGTGCGGGGACTGGATGCCATGCTTTGGTCAATATACAAAGACGTTCCCTTAGGGGTGACCGCTCACCTGATTGACGAGTCGGTTGACGCAGGCAGGCTCTTGTTGCGAGAGGAGATACCGATTTTTGCTGACGACACGCTTCTTGATCTATCGGAGCGGCTTTATGATTATCAGCTTAAGTTGCTGGCTCCGGCGCTAGAAGCTGCCATGCGGGGCGACTGGACACCCTTTGAGAGAGGCACCCTGCCTCGACCAAATAGGAAGATGCCTCCCGAGTTGGAGAGGCAGGTGGTTGGTAAGTTGGAAGAGTACAAAAAGCGCTTTGCGTTGGTTGAAGGGAAAATGCCATGAGGGATGTTGGCGTGAGGCCCATACCCGTTTACGATCCCCTGCCCGAGGTAGAGGCGCTCTGGGAAGAACTCCAGGCCGCCGCCCTTAGGGTTCTCCGCTCAGGGCGGTACATCCTGGGCCCCGAGGTGGAGGCCTTTGAAGAGGAGGTGGCCGCCTATTTGGGGGTGAAGCACGCCATCGGGGTAAACTCGGGAACTGACGCCCTGGTCATCGCCCTCCGCGCCCTGGGCGTGGGCCCGGGGGACGAGGTGATCACCACCCCCTTCACCTTCTTCGCCACCGCTGAGGCCATCAGCCTGGTGGGGGCGACCCCGGTCTTCGTGGACATAGACCCGAGGACCTTCAACATTAACCCCGAGCTAATACCCTCCGCCATCACCCCTCGGACCAAGGCCATCCTCCCCGTCCACCTCTACGGCCTGCCCGCCGAGATGGACCCCATCCTGGAGATCGCCCGCTCCCACGGCCTCAAGGTGCTGGAGGACTGCGCCCAGGCCTTCGGGGCCACCTACAAGGGCAAAAAGGTGGGAACCCTGGGGGACGCCGGGGCCTTCTCCTTCTTCCCCACCAAGAACCTGGGGGGCTTTGGGGACGGAGGGCTCATCGCCACGGACTCCGACGAGGTGGCGGAGAAGGCCCGGATGCTGAGGGCCCACGGTTCCCGGCGGAAGTACTACAACGAGGCTATAGGCTATAACTCCCGCCTGGACGCCCTTCAGGCGGCCCTCCTAAGGGTCAAGCTTCCTCGTGTGGACGCCTGGAACGAGGCCCGCCGTCAGGTGGCCCTGCGCTACAACGAACTTCTTTCGGACATCCCTGGGCTTGTTCTGCCGGAGGTCTCCTCAGGCCACGTTTTTCACCAGTACACGGTGCGGATTCCTGGGCGGCGGGATGAGGTGCAGCGGGCCCTCGAGGCCCAGGGCATCGGCACCATGGTCTACTACCCCGTTCCTCTCCATCGCCTTCCTGTTTACGCTCACATGGGGTTTTCCTTGCCCCAGGCTGAGCGGGCCAGCGAGGAGGTCCTTTCCCTCCCCATGGGGCCTGCCCTGGATGCGGAAGACCTGAGCCGGGTGCGAGAGGCCTTGTGGAGCGCTCTGAAGGGCTTATGAGGGTCTTGCACCGCCTGCGCCAAAGCACCTTCTTCCGGAGCGTGCTGGCCATCGCCGGGGGAACGGCCCTGGCGCAGGTAGCTGGCGTTCTTTTCCTTCCCCTTCTTACCCGCCTTTATAGTCCGGAGGCCTTAGGTCTTGGGGGCCTTTTTGTCAGCTTTTTGGGGGTGGCCTCGGTGGCGGCCACCCTGCGCTACGAGGTGGCCATCGTGGCCGCTAGCTCTGAGGAGGAGGCCCTGGCCCTGACCCGGAGCACCCTGGCCCTGGCCGTCGTTATGGGCTTCCTAGGTGTTCTGGTCCTGGAGCTCATGCGCCGGGCGGACCTTTTGGGCTACGGAGCGCTTCCTTCCTGGGTTGCACCCCTGGGCTTCGCCGCCCTCACAGGAACGGCCTGGGGAATGGCTCTTCGCTACTATGCCGTGCGCCAGGGTGCTTTCGGGCTAGTGGGACGCTTTGCAGTGGCTCAAGGAGTGATCAGACCTGTGAGTCAGATTTTGCTGTCCCCTGCTGGTGTTGGAGGGCTTCTTTTGGGAGAGACTGTCGGCCGCTTCTTGGGTCTCACCGCCCTGTGGCGCGTCTTACCCCGGACTTCTGGTCCCTGGTGGCACCTGGATGTCCTTCTTAGGTTTCGCTCCTTTCCCTTGCTTCAGCTGCCTTCATCTTTCCTCAACATGCTCGCCTTGATGGCCCCAGTGCCTGTTTTTGTAGCCTTATACGGCCCTGCGGTGGGTGGCGCCTTGGCCTTGGCCCAGAGGGCTGTGGGCTTGCCAGTTTCCCTCGTGGGGGGAGCTGTGGCGGATGTCTTTTACGGTCGTGCTGCTGAGCTGGCGCGGGCAGATTCGCAACGGGTTAGACCGTTTTTGGTGCAAACCTCGGCTAGGCTCTTGCTTATGGCTCTTCCATTTGGCCTGGCTCTTGGGATTGCGGCCCCTTTCCTGGCCACTTGGGTCTTTGGAGAACCCTGGGCACTCGCCGGCGAGATGATGGGTATCATGGCGCCTTGGATGGTGGCGCAGCTTGTGGTAAGCCCCGTAAGCCGGGTGGTGTTTCTTTCGCGATTTCCTTGGGCAAAGTTGGTGTATGATGCCTTGTCTGTTTTAGCAGTAGGGGCGCTTTTCATAGTTCAGCTGTCGCCGGAGGGAGCTTTGAGGCTTCTTACGTGGCTCTACGTAGCCTTATACGCTTTATACTGGGTCATTTTGCTATGGCTTGCGGGGGACGAAGGTTTGTCTGCACCCAGGGTTGGTGGAGCGAAAGGTGAATAAAGCCTATGTTCCCGATAACCATGTCTAGGAATGCAGTTGAGCTGATGACTCCGAATGGTCTTGTGACGCTTGCCTTTTTGTCACAAACCTTCCTATCTTTCCTCATCGCTTGGGGGTGGTTGCCTAGGTTCCCCTTGAGCTTAGTGTTTTTGGCGTTATTGTTGGTGAGTTTTTTGGTGTCTGTGTTTCACGTCCTACGAAAAATACCTCAGCTAAGTTCCCAGATCCTGCAAGTAGAAAGACTCTTTTTATGGCTGTTGCTGCTATGGGTTACCGCCGTCCAGGTTTTTTACTATTTTGAATTTGCATCAATTTACTCTGAGGATTACATGAGACTGATCGGAACTGCTGGAATCGGGGCCTGGAGTGCTGCCGTAGCTGGAAGTTTTATGGCTGGCGCTTCTTTTGCGTACAAGTTTAGTGCTTGGATAATACAATTTTTTACGATTTTGCTCGGGGTTTTTATGGGTTGGAAGGCGACAGGTCAGCTTTATTTCCTTTTCTACAACCCCACGCTTTTGGTTTCAAATCCTGATAGTTTCAAGGCCAACTACTTACTTGTTGGTGATATGTTGGCGGTGACCTCCATCATTTTATTGGGTAGCTTCTTAAAGAGGGGCTGGACGGTGGGTGGACTTGCGATATACATTTTCAGTCTAGGGGGATTGTTTATGAGCTTTTCCCGTGGCAGCCTCTTCTTTGGTGGAATATCACTTTCTCTTCTTTGGCTCTTTGGGACTAGGAGGCTTTTGCGCTTTCTGACCGCAATCGGCGTATTGGCTGTGGGTGTGGGGTTTATATTTGTCTCTTTGGAGGCGCAGTCCTCTCTACTGGCCCAGATGGAAGTGGCTACTGGCAGAGTAGCGTCCTTGTTGGAGGGCGAAGACGCTTCTTTTAACGAGCGAAAGGAGCTTCTTAGTGAATCGCTGGATTACCTTTCTCGCTACTGGTTATTGGGAAAGTTTATGTACGAAGTTACGGATGGCCCTGGCCCAGGCCTTTATGTCCACAATTGGCTTTCTTTTTGGTTGGAATATGGGGTAGGTCCGTTCATCTTGAGCTTAGCTCTTTTGTTTTACTTGCTCGTCCGGTCATGGCGTAGAAGAGCCGACGTGGAGGTGAGTCTTCTAATCTTTGCCTTGCTTGCGGTAGCCTTTGCCAGAGCATATGTATGGGTACATTTTTGGTTTATAGCAGCCTATGTGATTTACTCATTGGGCCGCTTGCCGGAGGAGGGGAGATGAGATGAAGATCGCGTACCTTGTTTATTGGACCAGTGCAACGGGGAGGGGTGTTGCGAAGAAGATCGTAGGTCAGATAGAAGCTTGGAAGGAGCATGGGCACAGCGTTGAACTAATCCTCCTGGCGAAAGAGGATGACAGACAAAGTGCCCCCCCTGAGTTGCTAAACAAAGGGACTTTTTTCTGGACTAAGGGGGTTGTGGATAGATTGGCCACGTGGTGGCGGCTTGATAGGTTTGTTCAGGCGGACCTTCTTTATTTTCGTTACGACCTCTATATGCCAGGGATGGAAAAGGTATTTAGGAAGGTGCCGACAGTAGTTGAGATAAATACGAATGATGTGCGTGAATTTTGTCTAAAGCCTAGCTTGAGGTGTTGGTACAACAGGCTTTTTAGATACCGCATCATGAAGCTGGCGGCGGGTTTTGTGGCTGTTACGGGTGAGTTGGGCGAGATGTTAAGCCCCTTTGGAAAGCCGGTTGCGGTCATCGCCAACGGTATAGATTTGCGGCAGTTTCCCATTCTTCCGCCAAATGAGTCGCCTGTTCCTTCCCTTGTCTTTCTTGGTACGCCTCACCAGCCATGGCATGGCTTGGATGTTATACGGAGGTTAGCAGATATCTTTCCATCTTGGCAGTTCCACATCGTGGGGTATGATAGGCAGCCGGGGTTTCCGGTTAACGTGTCGTTTCATGGATACCTATCGGAGGAGCAATATAGACCCATTCTGGCACAGATGGACGTGGCGCTGGGGACGCTTGCTTTAGAAAGAAAAGAAATGTGCGAGGGAGCGCCTCTAAAGGTTAGAGAATACCTTGCCTATGGCTTGCCCGCCATTATCGGCCACAAAGATACAGATTTCCCTGAAGGCGCTGATTTCTTGTTGCGGATTCAGAGTGTTGATATCTCTCAGAGCATTCCTCAAATTAAGGCTTTTGTGGAGCGCTGGAAGGGAAAGCGTGTGCCGAGAGAGCTGGTGGCTCATTTGGATTGGCGGGTGAAAGAGGGTAAGAGGTTGGAGTTTTTTACAAAGATTCTTACAAACGAGAAGGGTGAAAGTTATGCACCGAAGTGAGGGTATTCCCAAGAGAGTCCTTTATGTAATAACAGGATTGAACTGGGGTGGCGCAGAAGCCCAGGTGGTCGCCTTAGCCCAGGGTTTTAAGCGAAGAGGATGGGAAGTTGGTCTAGTTAGCTTACTGGAGGCTGTGGCCTATGTGGACACGCTAGAAAGGGAGGGGATTCCAGTTCACTCCTTGAGAATGCGCCGAGGGGTTCCCGACCCAAGGGGACTGGTGGCTCTTGCCCGTATTTATGGGACATTTAAACCCGCTGTTGTGCATAGCCACATGATTCACGCCAATCTCTTGGCGCGAGTGGCCCGATTGCTGGCTCCTGTGCCAGCTCTTATATCCACGGCTCATAGTACCATTGAGGTTGGGAGATCCTTTCGGACAGAAAGATCTACCCACTTGGCCTATAGGCTCACGGACTTCTTGGCCGATTTGACCACCATTGTTTCCCAGGAGGGCCTGCGGCGCTTTGTGGAAGGTAAAGCTGTGCGCCCAGATAAGGCCCTGTATGTTCCTAATGGCGTGGATGTGAGTATATATAGGCCCTCTAAGGAAGCGAGGGATAGGCTGAGGGCTGAGTTGGGGCTGGAGGGGACTTTTGCCTGGCTGGCCGTTGGCCGTTTGGAGAAGGCTAAGGACTACCCCACCCTCTTAAGGGCTTTCGCTGGGGTTGTTAAGGTTAGGCTAGAGGCCAGGCTGTTAATAGCGGGTGAGGGATCGTTGCGTGGAGAACTGGAGAAGCTTATCGGCGACCTTTTCCTTCAGGGGAATGTGCGCCTGTTGGGCTTGAGGAAGGACATTCCTGCGCTTATGAACGCCGCAGATGCCTTCGTGATGTCTTCTGCGTGGGAGGGGATGCCCATGGTGGTCCTCGAGGCGCAGGCCTCTGGTCTTCCCGTGGTGGCTACCCATGTGGGAGGTATATCTGAAGTGGTGGTGCCCGGGAAGACGGGGTATTTAGTTCCGCCTCGTGACCCCGATGCATTGGCCGACGCAATGAAGAAGCTAATGGCTTTACCTCCTGAAGAACGGATTAAAATGGGCTTAGAGGGGCGGGAGCAGGTGGTAGCCCGCTACTCGTTGGAAGCAATCCTTGATCTTTGGGAGGAGATTTATGAATCGCTCTTAAGGCCTCGAGGGGGTCCTGCAAGCGGGAAAGGGACCCGCATCTAAAGGGTAGAGCGGAGTTGTCATGAAAACTTTAGAAATGCACTCAACCACAGGCTCAGCAAGATCACAACTCCACCTGTGGATTGTGAACCCCTTTGCAGACAGTGTTATTGCCTTCAGGGGGCCGCTTTTGTCTTACTTGCGGGGAAAAGGATTTCATGTGGTTTGCCTGGCCCCCGACTGCCGGGCCAAAGTTGGACAAGCATTGGAAGCCCTCGGTGTGGAACCTCTTGACTATCCTCTTGACCGTACAGGGATAAATCCCCTGAATGACCTCAGAACGCTCTTTCACCTGTATCGCCTCATGCGCGAGGGAAGGCCAGATGCCGTGATTGCCTTCCAGCCCAAGCCCAATGTTTACGCTCTTCTTGCCGCCCGGCTTGCAAGCGTACCCGTTAGGGCGGCGGTGGTGGAGGGGCTGGGCTTTGCCTTCACCCCGGGGGAAGAGACCTTTAAAAAGCGCGTGGTCAGGGTGGTGCTCAAGGCCCTCTACAAGCTCAGTTTCGCCTTCGCCCACAAGGTGTTCTTCCTCAACCCGGACGACCTCAGGGAGTTTGTCGCCCAGGGCCTCGTGCGGCCGGAGAAGGCGGTTTTGCTTGGGGGTATTGGGGTACCTCTGGAGGAGTGGCCTCCCGCGCCTCCGCACCTGGAGCCCCTCACCTTTACCCTCATCGCCAGGCTCCTCAGGGAGAAGGGGGTGCGAGAGTTCGCCGAGGCGGCCCGCCGGGTAAAGGCTAGGCACCCCGGAGTGCGTTTTCTTCTCATCGGCCCCCTGGACAGTAACCCCGGCGCTATCCCCGAGGCGGAGGTGCGCTCATGGGTAGAGGAGGGCATCCTGGAATGGATTCCCTGGACGGAGGACGTCCGTCCCTACTTGAGGGAAACAAGCGTGTACGTGCTCCCCTCTTATAGGGAGGGGGTACCCCGCTCCACCCAGGAGGCCATGGCCATGGCCCGGCCTGTCATCACCACGGACGCGCCCGGGTGCCGGGAGACCGTCATCCCGGGGGTGAACGGCTTTCTGGTGCCTCCTAGGGATCCTGAGGCCCTGGCCCAGGCGATGATGAAGTTCCTGGAAGAGCCGCATTTGGTAGAGCGAATGGGAAAGGAGAGCCGAAGGCTGGCCGAGGAACGCTTTGACTCAGCTAAGGTTAACGCCCGGCTCCTCCAGGCGCTGGGCCTGTAAAATGCGAGGGATGGAGAGGCTGCGGCGCCTGGGGCGCTCATCCTGGTTGAAGCGGCTTTTGGATGTGGTGGGGGCTAGTGTGGCTCTCCTCATTTTTGGCCCCCTGATGCTTTATCTGGCTTTCCGGGTCCGGCAGGAACTGGGTAGCCCGGTTCTCTTCCGTCAGGTCCGGCCTGGCCTTGGGGGCAAGCCCTTTGTGATGTATAAGTTCCGTACCATGACGGAGGAAAGGGATGCGGAGGGCAGGCTCCTTCCTGATGAGAAGCGGCTTACGCCTTTCGGTCGCTTCCTGCGGGAGTACAGCTTGGACGAGCTGCCTGAGTTTTTCAACGTGCTTAGAGGGGAGATGAGCCTCGTTGGGCCGAGGCCATTGCTCATGGAGTACCTGGACCGCTACACACCCGAGCAGGCTCGGCGGCACGAGGTGAAGCCTGGTATCACCGGCTGGGCCCAGGTTCACGGGCGCAACGCCCTCACGTGGGAGGAGAAGTTCAAGTTAGACGTCTGGTATGTGGACAATTGGAGCGTTTGGCTAGATCTTAAAATCCTTCTCCTGACGCTCATCAAGGTACTGAAGCGGGAAGGCATTTCGGCGCCGGGCCACGCCACGATGCCGGAGTTTAGGGGACAGGTAAAGGGGGAGACACATGGGAACTGAGCTTTTGGTTTACGGAGCAGGAGGGTTTGCCCGCGAAGTCGCTTGGCTGGCCGAGGAGGCCGGGTATAAGGTTCTGGCCTTTGTGGATGATGACCCCTCCCGGTGGGGGAGGGTCCTTAATGGAATCCCTGTTATTTCCCTTGAAGAGGCGCAGGCCCAGCACCCTGGTGCCCTTATCACGGTGGCTGTAGGAAATCCGCTTACGCGCAAACGGCTTGTAGAAAAGGTGCAGGAGGGAGGTTTCGGCTTCGCCACGTTGGTCCACCCACAGGTCTCTATGTCGCGCTTTGTTGAAGTGGGGAGAGGCAGCGTTATTACCGTGGGGAACATTCTCACCGTTAATGTGCGTCTTGGGCAGCACGTCCACGTGAACCTGGATTGCACCATCGGTCATGACGCTGTTCTTGAGGATTATGCCACTTTAGCTCCGGGCGTTCACGTGTCGGGCTGGGTCTTTATCAAAGAAGGGGCGTATATCGGCACGGGCGCGGTCATAATCAACGGCACGGAGGACAAACCCTTGGAGATAGGGGCTTACGCAGTGGTGGGTGCGGGGGCGGTGGTTACTAAGGATGTGCCCCCGGGCGTGACGGTGGTGGGAGTGCCCGCCAAGCCTCTCTCCAAGTAGGGCTAGGGAGTGGAAAAAGTGGGTAGAATCTACCTTTCTCCACCCCATCTAAGCGGCCTAGAAGAGGCGTTCCTCAAGGAGGCTCTGGACTCAGGCTGGATCGCCCCTTTGGGCCCCCAGGTAGAGGCCTTTGAACGGGAGTTCGCTGAAGCGGTGGGCGTCCCGCACGCCCTGGCCGTGAGCTCGGGCACGGCGGCCATACACCTGGCGCTTCTGGCGGCGGGTGTGGAGCCCGGGGACGAGGTGGTGGTCTCCACCCTCACCTTCGCCGCCAGCGCCTTTCCGGTACTTTACATCGGTGCCCGCCCCATTTTTGTGGATAGCGAGCGGCGTTCCTGGAACATGGACCCCCACCTTCTCGCCGAGTTTCTGGAGAGGCGGGCTAAGGTGGGGCGGCTCCCCAAGGCGGTGATCCTAGTCCACCTTTATGGACAGAGCGCCGACATAGACCCTATCCAGGAGCTTTGCGAGGCATATGGAGTTGCCTTGATAGAAGACGCCGCAGAGGCTTTGGGAAGCACTTATAAGGGTAGGAGTCCGGGCACATTGGGCGTTGCGGGGATTTACTCCTTCAACGGAAACAAGATCATCACCACCTCTGGGGGAGGCATGCTGGTTTCCTCAGATGCGGAGCTTATTGCCCATGCCCGAAAGCTGGCCACCCAGGCTCGGGAGCCTGTTCCCTGGTACGAGCACGCTGAGGTGGGTTACAACTACCGCCTTAGCAACCTTTTGGCGGCGGTGGGCCGCGCCCAGCTGAGGACCCTGGAGGATCGGGTCCAGGCGCGGCGGCGGATCTTTGAGCGGTACGTGGCGGGGCTTTCCGATTTGCCGGGCCTAACCTTTCAGCCCGAGGCCCCCTGGGGGCGGCACACCCGCTGGCTCACAGTCATCACCCTGGACCCCGAGGCGTTTGGTAGGACACCTGAGGAGGTCCGCCGGGCTCTAGAGGAACAGGGCATAGAGACGCGCCCCATTTGGAAGCCCATGCACCTGCAACCTGTCTTCCGGGAGGCGGAAACTGTGGGAGGCGAGGTGGCGGAGGAGCTTTTCGCCAGGGGGCTGTGTCTTCCCTCCGGTTCCTCGCTAAGCCTCGAGGACCAGGACCGGGTCATTGAGGCCATCCGGGCCCTGGTCCGGTAAAGGGAGGGCTTTCCGTCCCCGGGAGTAAACTGTAAGGCAGTTATGCGGACCCCGTTAAAGTTCGCCATAGACGTTTTCCTGTGGGCGCTAGCAGGTTTTCTGGCTTTTGGGCTTCGCCTCGAGGGCTGGCCAGCGCCTTACTGGAAAACCATCCTTTACTATCTGCTCCTTAGCCTTCCCGTCAAGTCCATTTTGGTCTGGGCCTACGGGCTTCACCTCCAGGCTTGGAGCCGCTTCGGATTCAGGGACCTTTGGCGGCTGGGCCAGGCGGTGGCCGTGGGAACACTCCTCCACTTTTTGGGAACCTTGCTTTTGGGCGAAACCCTGGGGATGCCCCGGAGCGTACCCCTTCTTGAGGGCGGTGTGGCCTTCTTGCTGATGGGCGTGGTCCGCTTTCTGGTGCGGCGCTACTGGGAGCGAACCCGGGCGAGTGGGGCGGAGGGCATCCGGGTGCTCATCGTAGGCGCGGGGGACGCCGGGAGCATGGTGGCCCGGGAACTCCTCCGCCACCCGGAAGCGGGTTTCTTACCCGTGGGTTTTTTGGACGACGACCCCAACAAGCGGGGTCAGACTCTGATGGGCCTCAAGGTTTGGGGGCCTTTAGATCAGCTTCCCGCCGCTGTGAGGGCCTTGGGCGCTGAAGAGGTGCTTATCGCTATGCCCTCCGCCCCAGGTTCCGTGGTGCGGAAGGTGGTGGAGCTGGCTAGGCAGGCGGGGGTCAGGTACCGAATTCTGCCCGCCCTCTATGAAGTAGTTTCCAATTCCAAAGAGATAACGGCCTCACAGATCCGGGAGGTGCGCCTGGAGGACCTCTTGCGCCGGGAGCCGGTAAAGCTGGACGTGGCCGCTATCGCTAGCTACCTCCAGGACCGGGTGGTCATGGTCACGGGGGCTGGGGGGTCTATAGGAAGCGAGATCGTGCGCCAGGTGGCCAGGTTTGCGCCAAAACAAGTTTTGCTGGTGGGAAAGGGCGAAAACAGCCTCTTCTTGCTGGAAGAGGAGCTGAAGGACCGCTTTCCCTCCTTGTTCTACAAAGTGCTGGTGGCGGACGTTAGGGACCGGGAGCGGATGGATTACCTCTTCCGCACCTATCAGCCGGAGGTGGTCTTCCACGCCGCCGCCCACAAGCACGTGCCCATGATGGAAGCCAACCCCGATGAGGCGGTCTTCAACAACGTGGTTGGAACGCGAAACGTGGTCCAGCTCTGCCTGGACTATGGGGTAGAGCGCCTGGTAAACATTTCCACCGATAAAGCGGTGAACCCCACTTCCGTCATGGGGGCCAGCAAGCGGGTGGCGGAGATGGTGGTAGCCTGGGGGGCTTCCCGGGCAGGGGTCCAACAGCACCTGGTCTCCGTGCGCTTTGGCAACGTTCTGGGGAGCCGGGGCAGTGTGGTGCCCATTTTCATGGAACAGATAAGGAACCGTAAGCCTGTCACCGTCACCCATCCAGAGGTTAAGCGGTACTTCATGACTATACCGGAGGCCGCTCAGCTGGTGCTTCAGGCTGGGGGACTCGGGGGTAAGGGGACGGTTTACGTGCTGGACATGGGCGAGCCCATACGCATTGTGGACCTGGCGCAGGACCTGATTCGCCTGGCTGGCCTGGAGCCCGAGCGGGACATCCCTATCATTTTCACCGGCCTTCGGCCAGGGGAGAAGCTTTTTGAGGAGCTGCTTACGGCCGAGGACGGGGTGGTGGACTCCCCGCATCCCAAGATCTTTGTGGCCAGAATCAACGGGGTTCCCGAGGACTTTGAGGACCTCCTGGAGGATCTGCTCCAGGCGGCCAGGAGCCGGGATGGGGCCCGCATCCGGGAGGCTTTCCGGAGGCTGGTTCCCACCTACAAGCCGTATGTCCCGGGGAAGACCATCGTGGCCTGATGGGCCTGTATAATCTGGGCGTTTATGGTGGAGACCCCCCAAGACGAGCTTTCCCTGCGGGACATCGTGGAGGTTTTGAGGAGGCACCGGGTGTACCTCTGGGCCTTTCCCCTGATCCTGGCCGCCCTGGCCCTCATCTACGGCTTCCTCATCGCCGAGCCCACCTACGCCTCCACCGCCACCCTCAGCGTGGCCCCGGTGCAGGTGCAGGCCCAGCTGGAGCAGAGAATCCAGGTGCAGCAGGCCACGCCCATCACCTTTGAGGGGCTAAAGGCCCTGGCCCTCTCCGAGGAGACGGTGGGGGAGGTGTGGGAGGCCCTGCGGAAAGAGGGCAAGCTCCCCACGCGCTGGCAGGACCGGGGAAGCCTGCGAGGGATTGAGCGGATGATGCGGGACCTCAAGGTCAAGGACATCTCCCCCAAGCTCCAGGCGGTAAACCCTAACCAGGTGCCCCCCATCGTGGCCAGCCTCACCGTTCAGGCCCCGGACCCCCAGGTGGCGGCCAAGGCGGCCAACCTCTGGGTGGAGGCGGTGAAGAGGCGGGTGAACGCCATCCCCCTCGCCCGCCTCGAGGCCAGCCTCAAGGCCCTGGAGGAGCAGGTGACCCCCGCCGAGAAGGCCTACCGGGAGGCCCAGGCCCGCTGGGAGGCCTTTAACAAGACCACCACCCTGCCCCAGGACCGGGCGGAGCTGGACGCTAAGACCCAGGAGAGGGTGGGCCTGGACACGGAGCTGGCGGGCCTGGAGCGGGACCTGGCGGCGGTCCAGGGGCGGATCCAGGCCACCCTGGCGGAGATGCGCCGGCAGGAGGCCATCGTGCCCATCGGGACGCCTCCCGAGCAGCTGGCCATTATCAACCGGCGTTTAGCAGAGGCCCAGGCCTCTTTGGCGAGGGAGCTGGAGCGGGTGCGCCAGTCCTACACCCAGGCCGCCCAGGTTTTGGAGAAGTTTAAGGGGCGGGAGCAGATCCCCGTCTGGCAGGCGGAGCTTTCCGCCTATACCGAGGCCTACGCCTCGGCCCAGGCCAGGCTCATCGCCCTGCAGAAGGACCTGGCGCAGAAGCAGGCCCTCCTTCAGGACGCCGAGGCCCGCCTGGCGGAGTACAAGGCCCAGCTCCCCAACCTGTCCATTGAGAACCTGGTGGCTGGGCTCACGGTGAAGGAGGCGGAGGCCTTGGTGGCGGACCGGTTGAAGGAGGCCGATTCCAGGCTCAAGGCGGCCGAGGGGGCCTGGGCGGAGTTTCAGCGGAAGAGCCAGCTGGAGGTGTGGAAGCGGCAGCTGGGCGGGTACGCGGACCGGGTGGCCTCCATCCGCCAGCGGCTGGAGAGCCTGGCCACGGAGAGGGCCATAAAGCAAACCCGCCTGGAGGAGGCGGAAAAGGAGCTGGCCAAGGAGCCCAGGCTGATCACCCTGGAGCGGGAGATCACCGCCGACCCGGCGGTGGCGGCCGCCATCGCCCAGGGGGGGAACCTGAGGGACCTCCTGGGCCTCAAGCTCAAGAACCAGGAGCTAAACCCCACCCACCTGAAGCTTCTCTCCACCGCCTTGGACCTCCGGGCGGACCTGGCGGCTTTGGACCGGGAGGAAAAAGCGCTTAAGGAAGAGGAGGCCAAGCTTGCGCCCTTGGTGCAGGACCTGCAGCGGCGGATTGCGGACGAGGAGGCCACGCGGGCGAGGTTGTTGACGGAGCTGGACACGGCGCGGGACATTTACAACGCGGTGTACCGGTACGCGGAGAGCCTGAAGAAGGTGGCCTCGAGGCCGGACGCGGCCTTGCGGGAGGTGAACCCCGATGTGCTGGCCTACCGGGACCGGATTGTGGACTTGGAGGCCAGGTTGGTGGCCCTGAAGGCGGAGGAGGAGGCGCTCAAGGAGGAGGAGAGGAAGCTTGCGCCCTTGGTGCAGGACCTGCAGCGGCGGATTGCGGACGAGGAGGCCACGCGGGCGAGGTTGTTGACGGAGCTGGACACGGCGCGGGACATTTACAACGCGGTGTACCGGTACGCGGAGAGCC
>Ga0079997_113852_pt1 | contig 23839 bp, 17 predicted proteins | sample PerSpoCPS_CMetaG_FD_69200 | JGI IMG/M metagenome (GOLD analysis project Ga0079997, IMG submission 69200) | Archaeal communities from Yellowstone National Park, Wyoming, USA - Perpetual Spouter C (PS_C) MetaG (SPADES assembly) (version 2) | ecosystem: Environmental > Aquatic > Thermal springs >... | reverse complement strand
CCTCAGATATCTATCTGTAGCGTTTGCACGAAAACCTGTTGCAGGTGAGGATTTGGAAGCTGAGATCAGGAGGTTGAAGGCTAGGGTTGAGGAGCTTGAGAGGGAGAGAGCTAAAAGTTAAGCGGTTCCCTGCGGGTTGCAGGTTCTCTAAGCTTCTGCTACTCTCTTTTTTGACGGTGATCCTTTTAACTCTAATGCTCGTGTTAACACTAGCATGGAGGTCGTGGAGTCCGAGTGTAGAGCCTGGATTAAGCCTTAGTGGTATTAGCCTAGTGGTCTATAAAAGTCCTGAGTGCCAGTGCTGTCTTGAGTATACAGGGTATCTTAGAGGCTTAGGGGCTTCGGTTTTAGTTAGAGATGTTAGCCTTGTGGAGCTGGAGGCTCTTAAGAGAGCTCTAGGGGTCCCGGAGGGTATGGAATCTTGTCATACAGGAGTTATAGAGAATCTAGGGTATTTCATTGAAGGCCACGTACCGGGGGAGGCTATAGTAAAGCTGGTTGAGGAGAAACCTGTAGCTAGAGGGGTAACTCTACCTGGAATGCCACCAGGTAGCCCTGGGATGCCGGGTGTTAAAACAGGAGCTCACACAGTCTACCTCGTCGAGGATGGGAGGATATCCCCCTTCTGGCAAGGCTAACCTCCATAATATGAGATGTCGTCAACAATGTCCCAGTTTATCCAACTAGGAGTAGCGGATCCGTAGGCTGTAGGAGGGTAACCTATGGTCTGCATACTACAAGTCATAGGCCCCAGCGGTTCCGGTAAGACAACAGTTATAGTAGAGGTCTCCAGGAGGCTTAAAACCATGGGGTTTAATGTCTTAGTGTTAAAGCATACACATCACGACATAGACATTCCAGGTAAGGATTCCTGGAGGTTCCTAGAGGAGGGCGGAGCAGATTACGCCATAGTATTCAAAGGATCAGGAGAGAGAGTCGCAACGTTCACCAAGGATAAAAGCCTAGAAGAGCTAATTAAAGAAGCCACAAGCAAAGTAGACGTAATCCTAGTAGAAGGCTTCAAAGATCTAAAAATAGGCCACAGAATAGAGCTAACAAAAGGAGAAGACACAACCAGAATAGTGGAAGAAGCGATAAACCACCTAGTCAAATGCCTAGAAAACAAGCCAAAAGAAAACTTAAATACCCCAACCTAGAAAACTAAAGAGTAACGGAGACAAACAAGGGCCCGTCGTCTAGCCTGGATAGGACGCCGCCCTGACGCGGCGGAGGTCCGGGGTTCAAATCCCCGCGGGCCCACCACCCAATCACTCCCACCAATCACTACAGAGCAACCTCTAGGAGGCACGCTTCTACAATTCCCCCTCAACATATCGGCTTTCATATCAGCTTTTAAACACCTCTATATACCGGAGCTCATGGTGCTGGGGTTTGGTTGACCCAAGCCTAGTGGACTTTAAGAGTTTATCGGATGAGGTTAGGTTCAGGATTTTTGACTACCTTTGAGGTAGGGGTGTTAGGAGCTCTGAGCTTGAAGTTGATCCTACATAAAGATTAAGAATCGTAAGGCTAGGGTTTCTGATACTCTGTTAGAGAGGATGCTTAGGATGCTTAGTGTCGATGAGTTTGCATTGCTAGTAGGCTTTACAGCTTCACAGCAGGCTTTACAACAGCTTATCAGAAGGGAGCCTTAGAGCCTTGGTGAGGCTGCCCTAGCTTTAGATCAGTAAGTTAGGGGGTTAGAGTTAGTGTTGGAGAGATATCCACAGCTTTCAAATATGGCATACCAGAGGCTTGTGGAGCTCCTTAAAACAAGGGTTAGGGGTTATAGTGTAACCGTTGCAAGAGAGCATGTTGATGCTTTCGAGAAGTTGCTTAAGTCTAAGGCTCCTAAGACTAGGGTTGAGAGGCTGCGCTACCTTAGGAGGGCCCTAGAGGGGATCTGGGTTGGGAGCTCTCAGCAGAGAGTCTTCAGGAGTATGTTGCTGAGCTCTCAGAGGAAAGCCCTAACATAGCATAGCACATTGCTAAGGCTCTAAAGCTGTTCATAAAACATGTGCTTAGAGACCTAAACCTCTACAGTACATTCAAAACACCTAAGGTAGAGTACGGTCTAGCAGCAGAGCCCCTAACGTTAGAGGAGGTTAGAACTGTAGCTAGAGCCATAGAGTGGCCTCCAGCTAAAGCATGCTATGCCTTACTAGCAGAGACGAGCCTAAGGCCTGGCGAGGTTCTAAACGCTAAAGTGCAGGACCTAGATCTAAATGAGAAGATGCTTAAGGTTATGAAGGCTGGTAACACGACTAAGAGGTCTTACATAGCATTCTTCTCAGAGAAGCTAAGGGACTACCTTAGGGATGAGTACCTGCCCTATAGAGAGGAGTTCATAGAGGTTAAGGAGGCTTCCGTGAGGAACCTTTTAAAAGAGGGTGTTGCTGAGTGGAGGAACCTGCTGTTCCCGTTCAAAGACTCAGCTCTGAGAGCGACCATATACGATGCTATGGATAGAGCTCTAGGCAGGAGGTTCAGGCTATACGATTTGAGAGCCTTCTATGCAAGCTACATCAAGCTACATGAGCTTGAAAGGAGTGCCGGGGCAGATAATAGACCTGCTACAGGGTAGGGTTCCTCCTAGGGAGTTCCAGGTTCTAGCGAGGCACTACCTAGCTGTTAACATTAGGGAGCTTAGGGATGTCTATGATAGGGCTAATCTCATTGTATTAATTTAGTATTAATTTAGTAAACTCCGCCTACGTGGTATGCTCTCCTCAGAGCTACTGGTAGGTTTTTCGTAATGTCATTGATCTCCTTTGGGACATCCTTCGCACAATAACTGCAGAAACCTTGAACCCTATTCTCCTTACTGTAGTGATGTAGTATAGCTTCTACCACGTCCCTTAGCCTATCAGCCTTCTCCCTTAACTTCTCTCGTGCTCTCTTCATGAGGAGCTCCTCACGTTTAATCATGACATTAATCTTTAGAGCTTCAACAATCTTAGGTGTTATACCTTCCAATATGTTGAGCTGCCTGCTAGCAAATATGCCTCCTAGCTTTTCACAAATTGACCTTATAATAGGTGCTACCTCTCCGGGAACACGTTTCACAGATTCCCCGCAACTAACCTCATCAATGACCATGTCAGCAATCCAGGATAGGACATCTAGGATTGAATACCTACCACCCACGAACCCCCTGATGACATTGAAACCAAGTCTTCTAAACTCATCCACGATGACCTCCTTATAAACTCCCACCCTCTCCCAAACAACATTATCTAAGAATCCAATACAGGGAGTTGAAAGCTCCTAGGATTAGACTGTCAATCGCCTAGCCTAGGGGGCAGAGCTTCAGCTAGCTAGAGCTCAGACCTCTAAGAGGGCTCAGTAAGCTCAGCATGGGGTAGTATAGCTGTACACCACCTTACCCTATCATACCTTAGGTATATACTTAGGTAAGGAGGTGCGGGCATAGCTTGGCTAGTGGTTAGGCTTAGGGTTAGAAGGTTGCCTAGATAACATGTAGAGACCTAACTCGATGAACTATTAAAGGAACTCCAGCAATTAAGACCGGGGCTACCCTAGAGCTAGTTTAAACCAGAGAGTTTTGACTGAAGTTTAAAACCTATGAGAGCATCTAATATCATGGGCTACATTTAGCCTATTACCCGGGCTCCCTCAATAACCCCCACACCGGGCCCACTATGGCTATTGAGGGGGGCAAAATTGCCCCCGTACTCCGGGGAGTATCAACCGTCAAGAGGGCAAGGTTGCCCCCAACCATTTAGATAGCACTCTTAGTAAAACTCCTCTTACATCGTTAGAAGTGTTTTTCCAGCTTTAAGTGAAACCTCCTAACTCCCGCCTTTTACAACGTTCACAATACAAGATCGAAGCTTGTAATCTACTCTTTCTAGACGTCAGGCGAAGTCGTATTCTGAGTCGTATTCTGAGTATACCCGGAGAAATAGAACCCAAGGCCTTCAGCTTTAGCTTCTGTTGGCATTTTAGAGGTTGTTGTTTAAGGCTCTTAGGTTAAAATTCTTAAAACTACCAGTTTTAAGTGAGTTTAAGCTCCGATCACTTGGAGACATTGACATCTTCAAGCTTAAGCTTAGGACTTGTAACTGAGATATGGGAGCTTAAGATATCTTAATCGTAATAATCTCTATTTTCATGAAGTTCTAGAAACATAGTATAGATGCAATGGAAACTGTTTAACTGCGTCTAGACTCTTAGTAATCAGACCACTTGTCTGTGACAAGCCTTGCATCGAATTATAAAGTCACTTTCTACACTTAGAACTATTAGAACGAGTATTTTTCTCAATTTCATCTAGTGCTCTATTGTAAAGGTACATGAAAACCATTATATTTAAAGCTGGTAGGCTCTCAAAACTCCCTTACCTTAGCCTCATGTTTTTAAGTGCTAGTATTATGAGTGCTGGTAGACCTATGATATCCGTTCCTGTGAATAGTGCTCTCGCGAGTAAGGCGAATGCTACAGCAGTTTCGAAAGGCATATCTAGGAGTGTGAGTAGTAAAACATACCCTGTCTCCTGGACACCTAACCCTGCTATTGTGAATGGAATATACCTAAGAGAGCTAACTATAGCGCTTATAAACAAAAATTCAATAAGACTTGGCGACCTAAACCCTAAACTATTAGAAATAAATTTCAACGCAGTTGTATTTGCTATTATCGAAAGTAGAATTAAGAGAGATATTTGAGGAAACCGTTTTTTAATATTCACCCCTCCCTTCTGAATTCTATCAAGCATCTCCACCAGCTTATGCATTAAAACTTCTATTACAGGTATTTTTTCGAGAACTACAATGAATTTCAAGATACGTTTTTCCATTAGAATTATCAAAAGAGCTACTCCTCCTCCTAGAAGAAAGAGCATTCCAACAACCAGAGCACTAACAATCTTTAGATCTAGAGATAGGAAACTCATGAAATACATTAAGGCTATAGCCGATAAAATAACCTTCACGAAAGAGTTAACAATCCCAATAGCGAGAACAGCCACCATGCCCTTATCGACTGGAATGTTAGCCAGCTCTTTAAGAATTAAAGGTGTGACGAGATACCCGGAACGAGCTGGAGTCACATCGCTTAACAGCTGTCCAGCAAAACTTCCCAGTAAGACCTTACCCATCGGTGCTGAATTCTCAAGAGACTTTACCGGAATGTAGAGAGCAAGTGCTACAAAAGTTGAGGCTATGATGAAGAAAAGGGAGGCAAGGAGAATATCTACTAGGTTAACCTTTAAAAGTATTGAAAGCACTTTGCTTGCATCAGCTAGTTGAAGCAAGTAGAGCAAAATAACAACTCCAACAGCAAGCTGAACTATAACCCTAGATTGAAACACTGTCAAACACTGTCACCTACACCTATACTTATACTTAACACCAAGCCACGCGCATCTCAGTAGAATATAGGGCTCCCGGTATTTAAGTTTTCCCCTTTACAGTGGTAACCGACTACGTAGTAGTTGTTAAGAGCGGATCCCTAGATTCACTTAAACATGTCTATCTATTAAAGAAAATTGTTGTAAAGCTTTATTTCAAGATTTATTACCTGCTATCTCAGAGGCCAGGTATAGGGTTTAGTATGTGTTTGTTAATAGAGATTTGAGAGTCTAGGCCGGGGTCGTCACACTTTCGTGTAAAACATGCTAAACGTGAACTCACTTTTTAACTAGAGTTCGACCTCCACCTACCAACCGTGAGCTATGTAAAGCGTAACCATAGGGGGCCATTGTCACAGCTACTATTGAGTCTAAACGAGAAGGAAGCTATCTAAGCTCTATCATGCTAGAGAGTCGCTAGACGAATCCTCTCCTTCTCCGATAGGAGGCACTAGTACTATTACCCCGCTAACTGATCTCCTTTAAGTTAGGCTGCGTTCCCTAGTTAGTGGGAGTACTTGGAACTTGCTAGACCCTATTTAGGTTGCTTGTAGGTATGTGCGAGAACCCTCTATGAAGAGTGAACTTGAGAGCCTAGAGGAGGTGCTATTTATTATCGTCGGAGACGTTAGACCTGGAGGTATCATCACCTCTCCTAGCATCCTCTAGAAACTTTATCGATTATCCTCATAGAAAAACTTAAATACCGGAAACATAGCATATTTGATTAACGGAAGGTTTTATTGGAGTGTGATTAGTTATGTGGAGGGGGTCTAGGGTTCTGGTAACGGGTGGTGCAAGTTTTATTGATAGCCATCTAGTTGATAAACTAGTTGAGCTAGGAGCGGAGATAACGGTTGTTGACAATCTTAGTAGCGGTATAACAGGTCTCCGGTCTTATGTTCCTAGCTTAATACCTCGTGCTACTGACATTAAGTAGAGGAAGGGGGAAAGAGACATTAGGCTGAGTAGCCATGGCGAAAGAGGAGTATATAAATTATCATCAATACATCAATTACCTTGTATATGTGATAATAACTGTTAGCATCGTCTCATGGCTACTTTATATTAAGCTTAACGAAGCTTGGTTCTATACTGTAGGACATGTAATTAGGTGGATTTTAGACCCGGAATTTCATATAACACTAATGTCCCCTTCTATCCCATTAGCACCTGGTTTCGCTTTACCGCTCATTCTATCTAGTCTTCTAGTATATTACCTTTTACGGAAAGTAAGAGTTAGCTATACTGATAAAATAGCGTTGATAGTCCTTCTCTCTTTCTCTTTTGCAGGATGGATAACCATTATATTAGGGATATTCAATATGCTAAGTCCTTTTTACATCAACATTTCTTTTTCCTTCGCAATTTTATGTTTGGCCTTACTTTTCTCTTATCATCTTATTAAATATAAGGGTCTTAGCGAAATACAGGGTCCTTTATCAAAAATCTTAATTCTTATGAGAAGATGTTGCTCTTCTCTTAACATTTACATGATTCTATTCATATTACTTTTAAGTGTCACCTCCTTCTTTTACTTTTACCACGCAATATTGTACCCCGTAGATGAGTGGGATGCCTTAATCTACCACGCGACAATGAGTAAAATAATTTTCACATACCGTACCTTCCCTGTAATCGTGGGGCCTTCAGTTGGGATTGAAATGAGCTCTAACTATCCTCCCCTCTTCCCGGCCATTGCTGCCTATTTCTATATACAACTTGGTACAATTAATGACATTTTTATAAGACTGATCTCCCCCATCTCCGCAGTATTAACAATTTATTTTACGTATAGACTTGGAGAGCTTTTGGTAGGAAGAATTACAGGATTACTTGGCTCTCTATTCATTGCAATAACCCCTTTATTTGTAAACCATGCTTTTTACACAAATTCTTATATGTTACAATCGCTTTTTTATGTATCCGCTCTTTACTTTATCCTACTCTACCTTAAACATAAACATCAGAGTTTTTTAATTATAGGCGGTTTATTAACCGGATTTGCTCTAACAACAGGTTACAATGCTATACCGCTTTCCTTAGTATTAACATCCTATATTGTTTTTAAACTACGTAAAGATCTAAAGGGTATTATGAAGTACATGGTACCGTTGATGTTAATAGGCTCTCCATGGTATCTTAGGAATTTACTCCTCATAGGTGATCCTGTTTTCCCTTATTTAACTTCTCGTCTACAACTTCCCCTAACTGATTTAAACATGCTTGGAGTAACATTAGAAAGTATTAAGATAGTTTCCTACTGGACTGCCTTCGGTAAAGATTCTCCTCAACTCCTAGACTTTCTTTACCTTCTTGCTTTTCATAGAGGGCTTTTCCCATCCCTTAGTCTACTAACACTCTTAGGAGTCATAAAGGGGGTGATAGTTAGAAAACAAGTAAGAGATTACACGTTACTAGTACTTATCACACTTATTATTATTCCGATTTTGAGTGGATTCTTCGTTAGGTACTTTCTACCAGTCTTACCATTATGCGCTATTTTAGCTGCATTTCCATTAACTTTAATCGTGAATGCGTATAAGAGAAGAAAGTTGCTTGCACTAACCCTACTGTTATTAATTGCTATACCAATAGTCTTAATGCCGGGAGTACCGGCATTAATTGGAGGTAGGGGTTTTATACCACATAGTCCTCAACTTCTTCCACCTGGTGATATCTTATTCTTCTTTAAGAGACCCGGAATGAGCTGGTATGAAGCTCTTAGATATGAATTTGGAGAGGATGTTGACGCTTGGATGTATTTAGATGCTCATTTAAAGGATTACGAGAAGGTTCTCACAATGGAATATAGGATTTACTACATTAAAAACGGTGATCCTAAGTACTTTGTTTTCCTTGACTCGGATAAGGCTAAACCATTGTATCATATTTCGGATCCGAGGGAAATGATTGGATGGCTTAAAGAACGTAACATTAGCTATATTTATCTTTCGTACCCTTTGCCTCCTCATTTAGTACAATTGCCTATTATTAAGTTGCTTGGCTCACCCTACTTCCCAGTAGTATACTGGAAGCCCAATCCATTCCATAGGGTTTACAAAGTAGGGCCTATTACCACCCCGATAACGGGTCAAGATAATGTCTACATTAATGTTGATCAGTGGATGGGGCCAATTTACATTGAAAACAGGACTGCGATGGGCATTAAAGCCGGTAAAGAGTTGGCACCAAGAATTTACGTTGCTACACCCTCTTTCATGCTTGTGAAAATGGTTTACCTTGATGTAGGTAAAGGTTCTCTCGACATAAACCTATTTTCACCTACTACTAGTAAATGGTATCTCGGCTTATCCATCGTAAGAAAGGAGGGGTCAGGACTATGGAGGGAGCACCAATTTATAGTTCCGCCCGATCCGCTAGGCTTCGTTGAACTCGGTCTCTACGCATATGAAGACTTCTGGGTGAGCGAAATAAGAGTTGAGCCATTAAACATAATTAGGTACTATTATGATGTAAGAGAATTGAATGAAGTGTTTTCAAACTTAACACAACCACCCTCCATAATGATCCTTCTTCCCCTTTTAACAGGTAATGAGACTGTGATAGTTGAAATAAAGTCGCAGTATAGTATAAGCATAGATGTTTTTGAAGGAATTATCCAGCCTTGGGAAACTACTAGATGGTGGGAGAGGCATAGAATGGTTGCAAGAACACCTGAACTTCCAACCCTAGGCGTGCAGAGTCCTACTTTAACGTGGAAAGCCGAGCCCGGTCTCTATACATTAGTAGTAGCTTTACATGATGAGTATAATCCAAGTATAAAAGTAAATATTTCAGTTATCATCAGAAACTCTAAGTAACTTAATTTGAGATTAAAAAGTTTTAGCCTTCAGCCCCTTTGCCAAGCCAGCATAAAAATTTAAATATATCCTCCAACCTGTGAGAGGAAGCAGAGGCGGTGGGTGAGAGAGAATGCAGAGATATGGAAAAACGACGATTGCAATAGCTTTGACGGTATTATTATACCTAGGTTTTATCATACCAATGCTATCTCTATCCTCTACCTCACCAGAAGCTGAGGAACGTGGTAAAACGTTAAGCATCCCGGTTACTAGCCCTAGTGAACAGTTAAAAACTAGACTTGTGAATGTTACTTTGATAACCGGGGATATTGTTTTTGCTATGGTTGCTGAGAATGGAACTGTACTATCTGTATCAATACATCCTGCAGATCCCACTAAGCTAGGTCAGAACTTTCTAGTTCTAAAGATGCGAAACTTTACATACGTGATTCCTAGCAGTGTAAACCTTAGTAAATTCGATTTAGAACTTTTCAACATAGATCTTTTAATTAAAGAAGGTTACAGCGAGCTCCCCTACATTCCAGTAATTATTGATAGCTCTGGAGTTGTGGGAGCTCTCATAGAACAGTTTCAAAGCTCTGGGGGAAAGGTGACGCATGTCTATTCTATTATCCCAGCATTTGCTGTTAAAATTCCTACAGGTAAGGCTAAGGAGATAAGCGGACTCCTCACTTCATCACAGGATGTGCGAAAAGTTTGGCTCGATAAGAAGGTATACGCTATGCTCAATGAGAGTGCTCCACTAATCGGAGCCCCCGATGCCTGGGCAATAGGGCTAAATGGAACTGGGGTGAGGATCGCCATACTCGACACAGGCATAGATTCTAGGCACGAAGATTTCTTCTTCCCTAACGGAAGTTCTAAAGTAGAAAAGGAGGTGTCCTTCGTACCTGACGAACCTCCCTACGACTTCCATGGACATGGAACTCATGTAGCAAGTATAGCTGCTGGTACGGGGAAAAATCTATCACTACATCATCTATATTCAGGGGGGTTGCATACAATGCCGTCTTATGGAATGTGAAAGTTTTGAATCGCTGGGGTTGGGGTTATGAAAGCTGGGTGATAGCTGGGGTTGAGTATGCTGCTCTCGGCCCTGATATGACTCCAAATACGGGGGATGAGGCTGATGTTTTGAGCTTAAGTCTAGGTGCTTATTGGCCGTCGGATGGGACTGACCCGTTATCAAGGGCTTGTGATAAAGCTGTTGAGCTAGGACGTGTTGTGGTTGTAGCTGCTGGGAATATTGGTTGGAGGGGCTACTTTACCATATCCGTTCCAGGGGTTGCTAGGAATGTAATTACGGTTGGTGCCTCTGATAAGAGTGATGTATTAGCGTGGTTTAGCAGTCGGGGGCCAACAGTGGATTATAGGGTTAAACCTGATATTGTAGCCCCAGGCGTTGGTATATGGGCTGCTTTAGCGAGAGGCTCTCTTATAGAATACTGGGCTAATCAAGGCTGGATACCAGCTTTAGACGTTGATGGGGATGGTCGGTACGACTATGTTAGGCTAAGTGGGACGAGCATGTCAACACCTCATATCTCCGGTGTAGTAGCTTTACTTAAACAGTTAAACCCACATTTAAAACCAGAGGAGATAAAGAATGTATTGATAAGTACAGCTAAGGATCTAGGCTACGACGTCTATCAACAAGGTGGGGGGAGGGTTAATGTTACGTCCGCTATAAACACGCCAATCATAGTAAACCCTGCAATAATAAGCTTGGGTGTTATAACTGAGGATAAGCTTATCGACATCCCCATAACATTTACTTTCAAACCTCTCCTCCACCAATACAGCCCACCGAATGTAACTCTAAGCTTAGAGGTGTTTGCTAGAGATATTACGGGGCGAGCTGTTAGCGTTTCACTTAATACCACGACCATCACCATACCGTTAAATGGATCAAAAGCTGTACTATTAACGGTAGACACTAATGTTCGGAAAGCCATATACGAGGGTAAGGTTATAGCTAGGGTCGTTGGAGGACCTTGGGATGGTAGAACTGTGCATATAATATTTGGGTTTTCAAGATTAAATGAGGTGGTAATAAGGATGATTAATAGAGAAGGCTCTCCAGTAGCCTACAGACCAGTTCTGGTCTTTGGGCATGAAGCGCCATATGAGCCATATCAGACGTTTTGGTTTACGTATACTGATTCAAATGGTACAGCACGTATCTATCTAAGAGACGGAGAATACTATATAATCGGTCATGACGTGGACTACAGTGTTAGCACCGATATCTGGATGATAGTAGAGAGAATCCCCATTAACCGGAACACCATGGTTACGCTAGACGAGAGAAATGCTAGGGAAGTTAACTTCGATCCTGCGAAGCCGAAGCAGGTGTTTGCTGCAAAGAGTATAAATATAATCTACAGGGGAGAAATCTTTGGCCTCCAGTGGGGGAGCCTATGGTGGTATCCATTAACAGCTTTAACATATATAACTAACACTACTACTCTAGGAGTTTCGTTTAGCTATGAGTATTATAATAGAGATTACTTCAACGTAGCATATCCAGGAGTAATTGATGCACCTGAATGGCATAATCTTATCTACTGGCAGAAGGGGATAACACCGCCGGTAACCTATGTAGCTAACTATAGTAACCTAGTTAAGAGGGTAACCGAGTATAGAACTCCAGGAACACCTAGAATATCTGCCTTGCTTGCACAGCATAAATGGTCTCCGCTTGGGTGGTGGAGCTCGGAGTTTAGTTGGATTATGAACATTCCAAGAGCTAGGGTTGAATGGTTAACACCTGATATCAATTATTGGACGTTCTACTGGAAGTTTAGGGATCCACCATGGGTATCCACTCCATACTGGTTCTACGCATACTGGCCTTTCCTTAAGGAGAGGTACTCGGTAGGAGAAGTCAGTGAGGTATTTGGTGGGCACCCGCTTAGCACGCAGCTACTCGTCTTTGTGGGTAGTAGCTGGCTTACTATGGTTTCAGACTTGAACATGGATACGTATGGGCACACTCTCTGGACTGATTGGGGTCGCGTAAGGGTGTATCGTGACGGTAGCTTAATTGCAGACTGGAGTGGGTTTGATCTCTGGTACTATTATATATCGGGCGATCCGCGCCCAGCTAGGTATAAGGTTGAAATAGAGGGAGTAAGCAACTTATGGCTATCCAGCTACACGCGTGCAACGTTCGAGTTTACGGTTGTTAGCGAGACGATCTACCATCTGCCTCCAAACATCTACGTTAACGTGCGATGCCTAGACCTCAACAACACATGCCCGGCAGGAGAGGTTATTGTAGATGTTTTTGTCAACGATCCGAGAGTAAGCTCTGAGGCTAACGTAACGGTTAAGTTCTCTTTAGATGATGGGGTAAGCTGGCTAGGTACCACGCCACTAAGTCGTAGGCCAGGCGAACCATATTCATTTAGACTAGGAGTGCTTAACAATACCTATGTCTCCCTCTGGATAAATGCCACAGATAGTGCAGGTAGTAGCGTATCACAGTTAACAATAAGAGGTTTTTACGTAAAGCCTCATGTTATCATAACTGTTGGACCGCCCGGAAGTGGTGCTGATTATACGAGTATAAGAGAGGCTGTTCAAGTAGCTCCTCCCCACGCTGAGATAAGAGTACTCCCAGGTACTTATGCGGAGGGCGTTATAGTTATTGATAAGCCTCTAACCATAAGAGCAGATTCGTCGGATGTTACCGTCACCGGCCACATACCATTCTACATAACAAACACTAAAGTCACACTCAAAGGACTATCTATCACCGGAAGTATCGGGATTCTCGCGCTAAACTCTAATGTCAAAGTATCGGACAGCAGAATTATGGGAGGTGAGGTTGGCCTACTAGCGATAGATTCAGTAATAGCAGTTGAGAAAACAAATATATTACATAATAATAAGGATGGGCTAGCATTATACGGAAGCTCAAAAGTAGCAATTAGTAATAGCAGTTTAGCTCATAACAGAGGTGCGGGAATTATCTCTGCACAAAGCTCATACGTATCGGTACTATATTCAGAGATTTACAGCAACACATGGGGGATAATACTCTTTGACAATTCAAATCTTAACGTTACCAACACAATCATACATTCCAATACCTTCGAGGGAATAGCTGTACTATCGAGGGGGGACATAAAAGTGAGATTAACGGAAATCCGCGATAATTACCATGGGCTCACCTTACGAGGATATAGTAATTCCCTTATCTCGGAGTCGCAAGTCACTAGCAATAGAGAGGCAGGTATAGTTGTAGCGGATGAAGCTAATGTACTAATAAGCAATAGCCGTGTGAGAGATAATAGGCATGGAATTGTATCCTATGATAATGCAAGAGTTAAGGTATATAACTCTGTCTTCATAGGTGGAAATGAAGGTGTGCTTGCTACAAGGTATTCACGTATTAGCCTAGTGAATAGCTCTATTACCGGTAACAATATTGCGGGGATACTCGCTATAGAGTACTCTAAGGTCGAGTTAATCAAATCTACGGTACATAACTCAAGTTGGGTAGGTATTGCGGCTTATGGTAAGTCTACAGTTGATGTTGTAGATTCACTTGTTAGTAATGCGACTTGGGAGGCTATAATAGCTTGGGAGAAAGCAAATGTTACCATCGTTAATACAATATTAACTAGTTCTGGTAGAGGTGCAACTGCTGGAATGAATTCATCATTATCAATGTTTAGCGTTGAGATAAGAGAGGTGAGATTTGAAGGAGTACTTGCTGTTGGAAACACGAGGATTATCATCAACAATACTCTAATAATGCGATCTGGAATCAGCGGTATTTCTGCCTATGACTCTGGAAAACTCTTGTTAACAAACGTTACTATTAGTATGTCAGGGTGGGCTAATATAGCATTGTTCCATAACTCATTGGCGACGATTAAGCACAGTAATTTAACTCTAAGCGGGGCTAATGGAGTAATACTATATGATAATGCATCAGTATCTATATACTCCTCAGAAGTTAGCTCGAATGTATGGGGAATCATGGTATTCGGCAATAGCCACATAACCTTAAATAAAGTAAGGTTATTCAACAATAGTTGGGATGGACTAGTTCTTTGGGATAACTCTAAGGCATATGTTACAGCTAGCACTATAACATTCAGTAAATTTGGTGCATCAGTCTACCACAATGCCAATTTAACAATTCACTACTCCTCAATAACCAACAATACCGGCTTTGGAATCCGCAGTGATAGCACTATTCCAGTTAACGCCACCCATAACTTGTGGGGAGACCCCTCAGGACCCTACCATCCCACCTTAAATCCCACCGGAAAGGGAGATAGAGTCTCAGACTCAGTCCTATTCAATCCATGGCTAACGAGCCCACCTGAGCAATCCAGCCTAGACTCTCGCTCTCTAAAGAACGTCAATGCATTAAACTCATCGATTTTAACATTTCACCACTCACGTAAGTTCGTTTGTATCGTTTGTGATTAGAAACTACACACGATCCTCTCCCCACTTTTTAATCTACTTGGTAGTATGAGGTCTAAATGTTATATATTAATTTTCGTCAAGTCTTACTAGCTCGATTTCTAACACTATTAGATTTCCTAAATCTTGAGCATCCCAGTAAACAACCAGTAAGGAGTAATAACCTGGAAGGAGGAATAGACTGTTTATTGTGAGATCCTTGGTGCTGAAACCGTCAGAAGAAACTGGCATTCTTTCTATCATCACACTCCACATCCACCAGTTAGTTACAGCATTCCTAGGAATTAGTCCCATATATACTTCTAGGCTAACCCTCCTGCTAAAACTTTGAGCTTTTACTTTCAAAACTGATGGTTTTTCAATGTTTAAGTACACGACTTTCATGGGAGACGTGTGGTAATTGTCTATGCTTAGGTTGAGTACCCTTTTCCCTAAGTTTAAAAACATTTCCTCGACCTCCCATTTAGTATAGAATTCAATATGAATCGTAACATTAAATGGAAGGTTACTCTTCTCCCAGGCTACTACCATCAATGTATAGTAGCCTCCGCTATCTATACTCCAGACAAATCCAGGATTCCTAGCCCCTAATCCTATAGATAGGGGAGGTCCTCTTGCCTTCATTTCAAATCTTTTCCACCACTCTGTAGCATCCAAGTCTATCAGCCCCTTCCACAGCTCAACGCTAACCTGCTTACTAGGAGAAGCCACCCACACATGCATCTGACCTTTAACGTAATCACATGGTATTGCGATGTAGACCCTTCCAGTTGGAGGTCGAGTTACATTAGAAATTGTTATGTTAAGCTTGAGTTCCTTTAGGGGCGGGATTAAATTCTTCTCTCTGAAAAACTTGTATGCCTCCTCGTTCCCCACGGGTTTAACGCTATATATAGTAGCCCCGCTAGGGGAAACATAGACTGGTGGTAGTAGCGGGCTTCCAAGATATCTGGTAATAATAAGTTGGTCGTAGGCTGGAGGTCTTGTAGGTGATTGAGGGCTAACCCATGGAATGCTTAAAATGTACCTTACACCACGTTGACGAAGATATTCGAGTGCTTCACTTATACTCTTAACTCTATAGAGGGGTACAGCATCGTATCCATCGAGTAACATAACTCTCCTATTAATGTAGTATTCCCTGATGTCGAATGTAGCTATTACAGCGTCATCCTCTGTATTATCATTAATCCATTTCCACGCATCAGCTTCAGCGTAGTACCTAATAACATAGTCCATTTCATCCTCAAACTTGAAAACTGGCTTATTGAAGGCTATCGCAGGAGTAAGTAGACTCACTAAAGAAGCTAGAAGCATTATGGAAACAATCTTCTCCTTCCGATTACGGCTATGAAGCATCGAAGTAAATACTCTCACTAAAAGTGCTGATAGAAGGGGAAACGTCAACATAAGATATCGTGGAAATGGTGCGTGGAGTAAGAAGATAGCCAAGATTACCATAGAAAAATAGTTAGATATGAACAGCAACAATCTATCCTTTATATCTAGCTTGGTCAAAAGTAAAACTGTGAGAGGCGATAGAAGACACATCATAACCCAGAAACCCCACTTAATAGCTATAGCGAACTGATCTTCAACAAGTAGGTTAAGGTAAGCTCTGAAATGCTGTGAAGTTGACGCATGTAAAACTGGGTCGAGATACCTACCGATACTAAATATAGGATAAATAGGATTGCCAAGTAGAAATAAGTTCCTTAAGTACCACGGGGATGTAATTAGGAAGAAAACAAGTATGAGGAATACAACACGTTTAATCAATCGCTTCTTAAATATAGAATATATTATGATTACGCCTAGTGCTGACATTCCTATATAGCTAGTTAATCCTGCGAAACCACTAAATAAGGTTGCGGCAATCTCAAAGTAGTTAATATTCCTATCCTCTGGGTTTAATCTCAATGCTTTCAAAATATAGATTAGTGAGAGCGTTACAAACAACGTAGTATAGGTAATGTAGTTTTCTCCTGCAATCTGTCGAATAAAGTTGAACATGTTAAGAGTAATTATTATAGCTAGTAAACTTTGATAACGAGATCCAGTTAGCGTAACTGATAATTGATAAACGGCTAGTGCTATCGCCATTATTACTATCGAGGCGAGAAACCTGTAGTAGAAGTCATCCACCTCACCAGCTAATATGAAAAAGAAAGCTGCAAGCACTTGATGACCGGGGGGGTAGTTGAAACTCGTCTCCTTCCCTATCGAAGGGCCGGCAACGAGAGGGATTCCAGAGCTCTCAAATATTACCTTTGCATAGTTTATGCCGTAAGCAAGGCTGTCCCATTCAGTAACAGGTGTTGATATCAAAGGGTAAAGTGTAAAGCAGATATAGCTTATAGTAACGATTAGAAAAACTATCTCGACCACATTGGTATTCGGTTTATTTATAACATTCTTTATATCAAAGCTAAGGTTGGGGTATAACAGCTTATCCTTTCTCTTTAAGATGTTAAATATCGCAAATAGAAAAGTTGTAAATAGTTGTACAATTAAGATGTTAGCTATTGTAAGTTTCATGAATACTCCAAGGAGGAGTAAAAGAATCATATTTATTCCTAACCCTAAACCCAATGCTACTAGAAATCTCTCGAACGCGCTTAAGCTAGGTAGGAGGGATAATGAAAAGAGATAACCCATCGTCAGTATAACAGTAATCCCTAATACTAATACGCTTAGCTGATAAAACGTGATACTTGGGATCACCAGCTCTAATCTTGGAAATTCCCTATAGGCGTTTAAGTTATAATAGATAATCATAACAGCCGTTATCAACAGTAACATTAAAGTAGCTTCTCTTTGTTTAAAGAGAAAGAAGCTTATCAGCATACTTACTACGATGAAAATAAAGAACAAGCCAGGTTTATCAAGGAAGATAAGGTTTATATGGAGTAATATACTATGATTTACAAAAAAGTAAAACCCAAAAGAGGAGAAGAGAGCAGTCAATATAATAATACCATCTCTACCCCTCATAGTTCTCCACCTTATATAGGGTATAAGGGTGGAGCTCTACAAGTTTACGGAGCATTCCCTCTTCAGCTAGTATAGATAGATCATTAAAAACTCTTTCGAAAACCTCCGGGTCTATTGATGTATTGATGAGCACATAGTCTATATGGTACCGTTTAAGAATTCTAACTAAATCGGCCGAGGTCTTATAATGAAATAAGTCACGCACGTTATACATATGAATAATTTTTTGATCGATGAAGTAGAATTGAATTTCATTCGTCAGCACCGTGCTATTAGAAGTTGCATGTATTTTCATATATCTTTGAATAATACTTAAAGCCTGTGTTTCACCAGGAGCTACTCCTTTAGCCAAAGACATGGCGTAACCGTAGCTTGGTAGAGAGAGAATAATAAGGGTTAGCACAATAAGTACCTTAAGACTTGAATCGTTTGAGGAGAAGATGTTCCTTACAAGCTCCCCTGCTAGTACAGAAAATAACGGTGCGATTACAAGAAGATAGTGTTCAAAACCACAGTATATGACCATGCTTGAGAGTAGCAATATGAAGAGTATGAGTGCTAAAGTACTTACATAGGTAACAATAGTGTTCTTGTTGCGTAACAAGTAATATATAGCCGTGAGACCGTATACTAGGATTGGATATCCTATGTCTCCTCCTTGGAATGTATTGTCAATAAGCAACAATTTTAAATCATATCTAGGCCTCGGAATGAGGCTCATAACCTCCGGGTCTAATCCTCTGCCACCAAGAACATTGTGAAACCATGGATATACCGGGTTACCTAGTAATATAATGTTTCTGATAAGCCATGGTGTCAATATGAGTAACCCTATGCTTAAACCAAGAAGGATGTGTTTTAGGCTTAACTGAGATCCTTTACGTTGATAGGAGTAATAGAAACGTATCAACGTAGAAGTGAGTATAATAGCTACAATAAGAAAGAATGAAGTATAAGTTGTAAGCATAGCAGCCCCTAGTCCCAAGCCAAATAGTAACGCTAAACGAGCATTATTTATAACTACTAGCTTGACAAGATAGTAAACGCTTACAGTTATATAGTACGCCCACACTACTGTCACGTAGCCGTAGTTAACTAAACTTAATGTAAAGAGGCTCGATGTTGTTAGCATGAATGCTGCAATAATGGAACCTCTATTAAGCCCTATTTCCTTTGCTAGAAGGTATGTAGCTAGCAATAGTAGTACGCTGAAAAGCCATGATATGTGATTGAATGTAGGATCGACTCTGTTAAGCAGTATGAAGTAGTATGCTGCCATGAATGAGATCATTGGTGGATAGTTTCCACTCCAAGAAATACCGGGATCATTACCGTAGAAAAGTGGGATGGTCGAGGTTTCAGCAATCTTCTTCCCATAGAATAGCCATACAGCGTAAGGATCTCGGAGTACTGGTGGTAGTAGGAGAGCTGATGGAGCTGTGAAGATGACAAGTGTGATCGTTAGTGATAGCATAGAAGCCTCTAGTGTCGTGAGGTTTCTAGTGAAATCTTTTAAGTTTTTATAAAATACCCTTAGCCTTATTCTAAGTGCTGAAGCTATAACCGATCTAACACCTTTAGACAGTAGAGGTGCTAAGAGCACGGCTAGTGAGATAAGTAATAGGGTATGGCGAGAGAGTAGACCACTATATCCAAGAATGAAGATAAAGTATGTTATAACTGTTGGGCCTATGACTGATGATAAGAGTATTACATCCTGTAATGTAGCTCTTCCCATAGTTCTAAGGAGGATAAGAATGGCTAGTGGAATTCCAAATGTTAGGACAAAGATACTGATTATGAATGAATGCATTCAATACCGCCTATTACCCTAGGCTATTCTAGCTCTCTTCGCAATTTTATTAAGGCGTGGAGTTGTGTAATAGCTATCCTAGGTATCTTCCATGGTTTGTAAACCCTTGTTGTTCCATCCAACCTAGGTCTATGGGTGACTGGAACCTCTCCTATTCTATAGCCCTTCTTATAAGCTCTAATAGTGAACTCTGTCCAGAAGCTCTCCCTCATATACTTACACTCACCTGCTATCTCCTTAGCTACTTCGGTTCTCATAAGCTTGAAGGGAGCTGTTATATCCTTGAAGTCTGGTAGGTTAAAGACTTTTCTAGCCATGAACTGGAATGTCCTTGACATTATCTTCCTATGTAGGGGGTCGGCTCTCTTAACCCTCCATCCACTAACTATATCATACTCCCTTCTTAGCTCCCAAAGCTTCCAGAAATCCCTTGGATCATGTTGTCCATCCGAGTCTGTTACTAGTACGTAGCTTGACTCAACGAAGTTTAAACCATCTATAATACCACGAGCGTAGCCTTTACGCATAGGTGATAGGATAGCTTTTAGAGGGTATATCTCGCTAAGCCTTCTAATTACGTCCTTCGTACCATCTGTACTTCCATCCTCACTTATAACTATCTCCAACGGCATCCTCGAACCTATAACATCGTATATCTCAAGGACTACTCTCTCAATTGTATCAAACTCATTATAGACTGGAAGGAGTACTGCTACCTCAGCACTACCTATTCTAGACGTGAAAGTGTCAATAAACTCCTCCATGTTACACCCTCTCCATCAATAGCCTTTCATCAACAAAACCTCTAGGCTTATGAGTACTCACATACCACTCAATAGTCCTCCTTAAACCCTCTTCAAGGCTTACCTTAGGCTCCCATCCGAGTAACCTTTTAGCCCTGCTAATATCAAGAGCTCTACTCAAAACCCCTATGGGTTTCGAAGTGTCATAAACTATCCTCTTAGGCCTCCAACCCATTATCTCGAATATCTTCTCAGCCACATCTCTAATCTTATACCTCTTACCAGTACCTAGGTTTATTGGAGTCCCATCATCTATCTTCTCAGCAGCCATTATAGTTCCATCCACTATATCCGAGACGTATGTGAAATCCCTCTCCTGCTCACCAGAACCCCATATAACATAGGGATCCATTCTCTCAAAAGCCTTATAGATCAAGGCTATAATAGCGTGGGTCTCATTCTCTCTAGGCCCATAAGCTGTTACAAATCTCAGGGAAACACCCTTAAGCCCATACTGTTTAATGAAGGCTATAAGCTGCACTTCACCCATCAACTTAGCCCAGCCATACTCTATATCAGCACTCATAGGCTCATCTAACTTGAAGGGATCGCTATCCTCCTCACGTAGAAGGTAATCTGAGCCTATCTTAGCCTGAAGCCTTGGGGGATAGACACAAGCACTACTAGCATAAACAACTTTATCAACACCAGCCCTTACACTAGCCTCGAAAACACGATGATCAATCGCAAAGATTGAAGATACATCTGCTGGGTGAGTGTGAATGTACCCCCTACCTCCATGAACAGCAGCAAGATGGAAAACAATCTCATGGCCCTTAAACACTTTTAGTATTTCATCGAAACTCTCATATTCAAGATCCAGTTTAACAACGTTAATCCTATCGATGCTCTGCTGAAGATTCTCAATTCTACCACTACTAAAGTTGTCAACAACTGTTACCTCTGCTCCTAGCTCAACTAGTTTATCAACTAGATGGCTACCAATAAAACTTGCACCACCCGTTACCAGAACCCTAGACCCCCTCCACATAACTAACCCCTCTAATCGATGCCTCTTAATACACTCTATGTTACTGGTATTTAAGCTTTACTGGTATTTAAGCTTTTGCGTGAGGTCGAGCTTGAAACAATAGGGGATGTTAAGCGTATAACATTGGACTCGAGGGTCTACATTTTGTATGCTAGCTAGGCTACAATGGTAGCCTAGGAGAGTTCCTATCAGATACCTGATTCTGTTCTTTAAGGAGAGAGGCATAGAGGTTATGCTGAGAACATCTTAGAAACTGAGCTAGAGTGGAGTGAATTAAAATTAATCATACTGAAACTACAACTTCCTAAGGTCTACACGATGAACTACTTGATCTCCACTTCACTAAAGTTCTTAGCTATACTCTTATGGAAGCCGAAAACGATATTTAATGTAGAACGTGTCGAAGAGCTTGTATGTTAAGATTTTAAGCTAATTTCTTTTCGCAGCTAGCGATTGCCACTCTTGCCACCCCCTCTTTGAACTCCTTAGCGTTACTTTCATTGTAAAAGGGTAGGGAGAGGAGTTCGTAGGGGAAGTCTAGTGTCAAGTGATCCCTAATTACATTGAAAGTCCTCTTCCCTATGAAGACTGCTTTCTTGAATTTAAGTTCTCTGAGCTCCTCCTTAAGGTACTTCACTTTTTAGTTGCTTCCCTCTTCACACTCTCCGGTAGCCCCCCATTGGGCATTTAACCATGTCTATTATCAGATAGAATCCACACTCTTTAAACCTCTCGAAGAACTCACACTTATCCTCTAACTTGAACAAGACTTGGTTTATATGGTATGCAATGCTATTAACCCTCTCAGGGCCTGAGGCGTAGAAGTAAGCCTTCCTATCTCTTATGAAAGCTCTAGGAGGGGATTCAGCTATAAATAAAACTTTAATTTTATCTGGAACATATCTTTTGGAACATATCTTTCATTTAGATCAAGAGCTTCATCCCGTGCCTTTACACGATCTTCATGTTCATATATAAGGCAATCCTTACAATGCACATTGTTGCGTACGCGTTGAATAACAGGGTTCACCAAGATTATCCACTCTATTAATATCAGGGTTATGAGTGCCTTTAAGTGTGGGGAGGGGAAGGAGTCTATCACTAGCATGGTAGAAGAGGAAGTTGAAGCTTAGAACACATATATAACATGGCACAGTCTGCCAGCAAACCTAGATGAGGAGCCGACAGCTGTTGACTCTCCGGCCCACTCCTAAACGATACATCCTGATATCTAGTGTTAAGAAGACAGTGTTTTGTCTCTAGTTTGAATAGTGTTTCGTAAGCCTCACCCCACATGCTTGCATGGTTAGATCAAGCAACTTGTTGGGGGTTCTAATGTGCTTGTTATTGGACACAATACAATGATCAAGCCCTTACTCGGGGTAATGGAATGTTGTAATGCTTAGGGGGAAGACTCGTAGGTTAGTTCAGCTCAGGAGAAAGACGATGACTTTTTAATTGTATTTCATCGCTTTTCTTCAGAGCTAACTTACTGGGATATCTATACAATATTGGTATCAAATATGTGTAATGCCTTCTTTAGGTTACTAAATCACACTATACTCTGAGTAGTAGCACTAAGGGTTAGAGGGTTGCTAGAGGGCAGGGCTGGCATGTAGAGACCTATGATAGGCTATTTGATTATTAGCTAAGACCGAGAGCTACCCTCATGGGTTACATTTAGCCTACTACCTGAGCTCCCTCGACAACCACCATACCAGGCCCAGTATGGCTATTGAGGGGGTAAAGTTGCCCCCCTCATACTCCGGGGAGTATAAATGGTTGGGGGGTAAGGTTGCCCCCACAAATGGAGACTCAATCCTAAATGTTTACAAGGTAGTTAAGCTTAAGGGGTCTAAGCCAGTCTACCCACTTAAAGCTTACTAAAGCCATGCCAGTATGGGTGTGAAGTACAGGATAACTCTAGAAGGGCTAGAGTTTAAATCATATAAGCATGCCCGGGTATGAACGTGGAAATACAGGCTTGTATGAGCACAGGACTACATTCATATTACATGAATATGAAGCAATCATATGCTTGTGCTCTGACGCGGTGGAGGTCCGGGGTTCAAATCCCCGCGGGCCCACCACCCATTACTCCAGGGTAACCCCTAGGAGAATTGCTCTTCACGACTTCCACTCTACAATAGACTTTCATAACAGCTTTCAAACCTTCCGGTGATAGTTTGGAGAGCGCCTGTAACCTGGGCTTCAACTGTTTTAAGTACCTAGCTGTAGGAGTTCTCAGCGTTTAATTTGCAGGGAGCCCTTGGAGCATTCCTAGCCTACCTTGTAGTAGTATTCTATGTTGTATGGTATTGTTATCTCTACTGGTGTTCTTATGTATACTGCTTGGAAGCTTAGTGTTACTGGTACGCTTACATCACCTCTGATCGTGATCTCGATTATGGTAGCCTCACCTCTAGCCTTCTTCACTGGGAGCTCCCTGGCTACCCTGGCTAGGTCTATTGCTTTAGCTAGGTCTACGTCAACACTTAATCGTACCGACTGGACTCCAGGATATATTGTTAAACCCTCCCTAACACCACTAGCTACAAAGGTTTTATTAACGTAGACGTTATACGTTATCCT
>Ga0079997_118064_pt1 | contig 23928 bp, 28 predicted proteins | sample PerSpoCPS_CMetaG_FD_69200 | JGI IMG/M metagenome (GOLD analysis project Ga0079997, IMG submission 69200) | Archaeal communities from Yellowstone National Park, Wyoming, USA - Perpetual Spouter C (PS_C) MetaG (SPADES assembly) (version 2) | ecosystem: Environmental > Aquatic > Thermal springs >... | reverse complement strand
CACCCTTTATCCTGTCCTCTCGGATCTCTATCTCCCGCCTTATGAGGGCCTGTGCCACAAGCCATGAGACCTCCTCGGGCCTGAACCGGAGGATTTTGAGTGCGTCGGCCAGATTCAGGGACTCAAACTCTCTTTCCTCCACCTGTCCCGGCTTGTCCTTGATGTAGATTATCTTGGACTTGATGTTGAAGCCTTTGACGAAGCTGTTGATTAGCTGTGTTCTTAGTGCTGTCCTCTCTTCCAGCAGGTCTTGTAGGAATTCGGCTGTGGTTAGTGCGTCCAGCATGGTTATCTCAGAGCCGTCGAGTGTCTTGATCTTGATGTATGGGTCTATGCCCTGTGCTGTGCCGAGTCTGATGTAGTCTTCTGTGGATATGAGGCCCCACCGCCTGACGAATCTGCTCTCGATCCGTGTCAGTATCCTGAACCTGAGTGAGCGGACCAGTTGCTCGTCGGCCACAGGTATCTTGCTGATGCCGGTCTTGGATTTGATGAAGCCTGTCAGCTCCCTCGGCTCCGGCTTGTAGTCTTGGATGGTCGTGTACGCCATCACTATCTTCTCCGCCTCTGTGGGGGATATGTTGAACGGTGTACCCCCGACGCTGACCATGCCGACAACGGCCCTGTTGTAGAACTCGAACACCTGCTCTAGGGATGGCAACCGCCAGTGGGCCTCCCAGTATGCGTCAGCCCAGTCACCCTCACCCTTGCCGCCGCCTATGAGCGGCATCTGCGGCGCCCTGCCCAGCACCTCTTTGATCACTTCCTTGGGTTGTAGCCCTTGTCTGAGGACGAGGGTTCTGAAGTCCTCCGGCTCTATGACCTCCCTGATGACGAAGGTTATGAGGTCGCTGATGGGCGGCATCTTGTAGCTGCTTTTCAGCTCCTGTTCAAAGTAGTCCTCGTGACGGCCCCGCCACATATAGATGCGTTTTGCCTCCTCCTGTGTCAGCAGGCCGAGAAAGAGCATTTCGAAGGCCCGTTCTATTGATGGTGGGTCCTTGAAGCCCTCGAAGACTGTTTCAGGGCCGAGCCAGCCCCTATCCCCTATCCAGCCCGCCTTCTTCAGTTGTTTAAGTGCTTCACTTCTCTCCATCATCCCTGAGCCGACTAGGCGGATCATTTGCTCCACGGTCGGTATGTTGGCGTTTACGTCGATGAAGCCGTTGATGAAGGTGTCGTTGTAGCCGAGTTCAAGCATGTGTTCGTGGTAGTATTGCTCGGTGAAGGTTTGTCTGAAGTACATGGTTGTCATTGTGTCGGGGCCGGGTATTACAGGTGTCAGCAGCTTCTGGTAGAAACGCCTCAGCATCGGGTGTATGACGAAGAAGGTGAATGACGCCGAGAGCGAGGACATGATGAAGAAGCCGCCAAGGTTGTCTATGAGCGATTTGACCGTCTTCCTCACCCCTAGGTTCTTCAGCGGGTGGACTGCGTCCGCCAGCAGGCCGCCGGTCTGTGCAGACGCATATATCAGGCCCAGCGATATTGCCAGCCCTGTGAAGCTACCTACCAGTGCTGGCGCCACCTGATCATGTTTCCTTACCTGCTTCACAGTCTTCTCAATCTGCTCCATGACCAGTTTCTGGTAGACGGTTACGAGCTCTTTTACCTCCGGCGGCGGTGAGGCGGGTTTAACAGCTTCTTTCATGGCGTCTATCGCAGGGTTCAGCAGGCTTCTGACCGGCGGCTCCAAGACGGCCCTGCCGACATCTATCAGGGCCACGACAGCCCTCAGCAACAGCTCGCCGACGAACTTGATGGCGTTGAATATTGCGTCACCTATGGTCTGTAGGCCGCTGAGGACGGTTTTGCCGATGTTGAACAGGATATTCGGCAAGTCTTCGACTAGGAATTTCGGCAAGCTCTGTGTGAAGAACCTCGGTATGTCTTCTGCGATAAATTTTGTAATCACACCGCCCCATTCGGAGAGTGCCTTGAACAGGTCGCTGAAGAACTTGTTGGCATTGTCTAGGAATTTCCCAATCGGCTCCCAGATAGGCTTTGTGAATTCGACGAAGCCCGACCACATGGAGGACAGCACGCTTGAGAGTGCACCGATCGGGTCTCTCAGCAATTCCTGAAGGTTTTTCAAAGCGGTGTCGAAGAAGTTTCTGATCGGCTCCCAGACGGGCCTAGTGAACTCGATGAGTGCGTTCCATGCGTCTCCGAGGGCCCTGGTAAACCCGTTCCACAGGTCTGTGAGGAACTTGCCCGCATCGTCTAGGAACTTTTTGATTGGCTCCCATATCGGACGTGTGAATTCGACGAATCCGGACCATGCGGCGGCTATCTGCGATGTTAAGAACCCTATCGGGTCCTTGAAGAAAGCCTCAAGCCTCTCGGTGAAGAGCTTGATGAAGCTGTTTATGCCATCCCAGACGGTCTTGGAGACGAAGTCTATGAAGTCCTTGATGGGTTTCCATATTGGCTCGGTGAATTTGACGAACGAGGCCCATGCGTCCCCGATGGCCTTTGCGAAGTTTGTCCACACCTGCTGGAAGAAATTCAATGCGGTGTCGAGGAATTGCACAAGCGGCTGCCATATCGGTTTGGTCAGCTCCACGAGGCCCTTCCATGCGTCGCTGAGGGCCTTTGTCAGAACCCCCACAGGATCCTTGAAGAAGCCTTTGAGGGCGTCGGCTATGCCCTTCAACGGCCCTGCTATGAGGTCGCCTAACCGTGCAATGCTGTTGACGAATCCCTCGAAGGCGACCGCAACCTTGGCTAGGTTGCTTGTTATGTTGCTGAATATGCTCAGGAGGGTGTTGGTCAGGGCTGTGAAGGCCCCTGTGAAGCCCTCAACAATCCTCTGGCCCAGCGATGTGACGGCATCGGACACCCCCTTTATGATGGACCGTATCGTGGAGGTTATGCGGTCGGCGAGCGAGGACAATAGACCGCTGAGTTGCGAGACCAGCCCGGAGATTGCGGCTGTTATCGAGGCGACGACTGTGCCGAGAGCCCCGGTTATGGCGTTGATAACGGAGTTTAGCCCAGAGGCTATTGTGTTCGCAAGCCCGCTCAGGGCCGATGTGATGGTGTTCGCTATCGAGCTGATGGCTGAGGAAACCGCACTAGCCAGACCTGAGAGTGCTGATGTCAACGTGTTTACTATGGAGTTGAGGGCCGATGTGATGGCGTTAGCTATCCCGGATACTGCGGCGGTTATCGCATTTACTGCACCCGTTATGGCGGACGATATTGTACTCGCTATTGCGGATATAGCTCCAGTGATTGCGTTGACGGCCCCGGATATGGCGGACGATATTGCCCCGGTTATTGCGGATATGGCGTTGGTTATCGCTGTCACTGCTGTGCTGAGTGCGTTCGCTATTCCGGATATTGCGGCTGTGAGGGCTGATGAGAGGGTGTTGAAGGCTGATGATAGGATGCCGCTGATCGTCCCGACAAGCCCCGTGAGTCCCGAGGTTATTGTGTTGACTAGGCTGCTGACGCCTGAGCTAATTGCGTTGGTTATCGCTGTTATTGCCCCGGAGATTGCGGATGTTATAGCTGAGGAGACGGTGCTGAGGGCCCCGAGTATCGCATCCCTGACGGCCCCGATGAGGGCCGCCACCTGATCACGGAGCCATGCTATTAGTTGCCCGAGTGGATCCGTTATACCCGCTATCCGCCAGTCCTGTATAGCCCGCTCTACATCGTCGTAGCCTAGCCTGACGAGCGGGACCTCCTCGCCAGCTATGACTACTGTTACGGCCTCCATGCTACCTCATGAAGACGGAGACGTTTGCACGGTATATTTTCACAGCTTTCTCTAGCTCGGACTTCACCGCCTCAGTGAGCTTGTCCTGCCAGAGCTTGGCTATGTCGGCTAGGGTCTTCCCCCTCTTCTCCTCCGGCGTTATCTCAGGCTCTGCGACGAAGAGGTGTGCAACAGGTGTCTTAAGCGGCTGGCCCTGAGCGTCACGCCTAGTGTTGTCGGTTATGTGGTAGGCGACCATGAACAGCTTGCGGCCATATATCTCCTGCAACACGTTTATCTCATGTACTACGACAACCTGCCCGCCGAATGTTACCTCTTTTATGTTTGGCGGGTTTTTCGGTATAGCCTCGTCAGGGATGACGGGTGTCGCCACTTACCCCCCACCCCCCAGCTTCCGCATCTTCTCGCTGAGCCGTATGATGGTCTTCGCCGGCCCCTTCAGCTCGCTTATCGCCTGACATGTCTCGCATGGCCTGTTGTACTTGTTTTCCGAGGCACATTCGTCGGCATCGTGTGTTATGATTATTCTGACCACTGTGGTTATCAGTTCGTTGACGGCATTGGTTAGTTGTCGCATCTCGGCCTCTGGTAGTGTTGGACGTGGTTGTGTGGCCTGAGCTGTCACCTGCTCCATAACGGTCTTTAAAGCCTGTTCAGCCATGTAGTATGATGGCATGTACCCGCATATATCTTTTTGTGCTTTATTTTCAGACCCAATATAAGTTTTCTCAGCCGAGCGAGCCGAGTAGGGAGCCGGAGCCAAACTTTATACTGCCTGCTGTGGGGGCAGACACATCTATCGTGAGACTGAGCCGATCTCCCTCCGGAATGTAGTAGTCGGCTATCGTGGCTGTGAAGACACCTGTGGCTCCTGCGGGGATGTTCACGGTAGCCGCCACAGTGGTCTCGTTATGCCTGACGGTTACGACCACATCCCCATCAGTGGTGTTGGACTCCACATCGATGACTAACTTCTTCAGCTTCACCCCAACCGGCAACACTAGGCCACGGCCCGTCCAGTACCACGTCCCGAAGGGCTGGAGATCCACTACATCCCCCGGAATTAGCTCAACACCCTCTAGGGGGAAGACGAATATGTAGCCTGCTGTTGCCCCTTCAACAGCCTGTAGCCGTGTGTTAAGGTCGTCGAGGTCGTCTATTATCTGGTTCCACTCGCCAGACCTGATGACATCGCCGGGATTCCGCCTCGGCGGGAGTGTGAACGGCATCTCCATAATAGCTCGGTATCGACGCTAATATACTTTATAACATAGTGTTGTGCCGGTAGCGTCAGAAATGTCCGTGACCCTGCCTAGGCGCAGATATTTTCTCCTAGCCCGTGAGGTTGAGCCGAGGTGGTGGGAGTTACGGCAGTACACCCTTGCACCGTCAACCAACACCTCTACATCGGTTGTTGTGGGAACGAATCCTCGGTGTACCTTCCTTAAGTTCATGCCCGGCTCCTATGTGACGGAGCCGGGGGACTATGGGGGCTTTGAACGGGTTAACGGCCTAGTCCTAGCCAGTGGTGAAAACAGGGTGTATGACCTCGCTGTGGCCCCGCCCTACCTGTTCGCTATTGCCAATGTCTTCGGGGGAAGCATTGTCAGGATCGATCTTGAGACATTTACCAGAGTTGATGCTTTGCCTATTACCGCCCCATACCGCATCGTTTCCGATGGCGAGTACCTGTATGTTGGTTGCAGCACATATCCGGCGACCCTCTACAAGGTTGAACCGCTGTCACTAGCCGTGGTTGGTAGTGTGGTCTTCAGACCGGCGGATAGTGACACGGGCTATCCGGGTGAGAACAGAATTAACTCCCTAGCAGTTGACGATACCTACCTGTACGCAGGCATAGGGGCGGGTGATGTGAAGATCGTCAGGCTTGACAAGAACACGCTCACAAGGGTTGACGAGGTCTACTTGCCGATAACATTTCAGTTAGGTTCGCCCGGAATAGCTGCGCTGGCAGTCTCGGACAACTACCTCTATGTTGCGGCTGATCATTTTCCCGTAAAGATTGTAAAGGTGGAACTGTCCACATTCACATTTGTTGACTTGGCGTACATGCCGGATAGTGTGAATGTATGCTATGACATAGATATTCTGGGGGACTATCTGTTCGGCGGCGTCGGCACCTACGTCGGCGGTGTCTTCAAGGTACATGCCCCGAGTCTCAGCTATGTCGGCGAGGTTAGGTTCGTACCCGGAGAATCGACGACGTACAGGATCGAGGTGTTCAGGGGGCGTGTGTATGCGACCAAGTATGGAGACCTCGGCGGGGTTGTGAAGGTTGATCCAGATACATTAGAAATCTTAGGTTTTGTGCGACTTGATATAGACGGGGGCTATACGTTCAGTCTAGCCGCATCCAGATCGGATCTATATGCGGGATCCTATACATCCCCTGGTAGGATCTCACAGATTTCGGACTCGATATTTAGTGGTTGGAAGACAGCATGCCCCATTAAGTGGAGGTTTGAAGCCGGGGACTGGGTGTTCAGCCTGAAGCTACATAACCCGTCGTCGCAGACACTGGTTGTTCGTCCGATGCTACGCCTATATAGGATGTTGCCGGGGTATCCTACAATATATAGAACGGCGGCTGATGTGATGGCCCCGGAACCGGTGACGATTCCCCCAGACACCACTATAACGGCGGCGTGGAACACCCCCCTCCCGGAGATAGGTTTTGATTCGCCTAGTCCATGGCCCTTCTCGGAATATGCACTTGGCGTGGAAGTCAAGCTTCATGTTAGGCAACCGACTTCAGACCCGACAGCGGCGTGCGTCCTGATCTGCAACGAGGTCGAGGAGGATGCGAGCTGGATAGAGACGCCGCCGCTCAGGCCGTAGGCGGGTTGTAGGGGGATGTGTACATTTAACCGTCCCGTGCTATGTACTTCTTTCCACATGTATGTTGTAGAACCACTGGAATATGTCTCCAAGTGTCCCCCCAAGATCGGCCAGTACGACGGTTAGGGCGTTGTCTGCTGGCAATAGGTATTCGATCAGGGCCGTCGAATACGCTCCTGTACCGCCGGCTGGTATGGTGATGTTGTCGATGACGGGACCCCCCGCATGTCTCAGGCTGATTAGCGCAGGCCCGTTTCTGTTGTTGAACCCAACGTAGAATACGAATCGCTTGATTTTGGCATCGAACGGTAACGTGAAGAAGCCGATGATGTTTCCGATGCCGACCCAGCACAGCGAGTTTACGGCATCGCCGCCGGAAAGGATTAGTACCTGTGGCGGTGGGGGCGTTGGCGGAGGCGGAGGCTCAGGTATGGCTTCGACAACATCGGTGAGGGCTGTGAGTGCGTCGGTCTGTAGGTTGTGGTCCTCGGGCAGTATTACGTCCCCTGTCACGACCCGCCTGATCTGTGAGAGTATGTTCCTCACCGAGGATACGTCGACCACGGAGGCCGTATCCGTGGCAACGTATATAAGTGTTGGCGGTCACAGCTTCTCTACCATGACAGCTATTCTCCTCAGCACGGCCTCGTCCAGCCCCAACTTAGCGTATTTGGCTATGATTTTCTCGGCTGAGGCCCTGCCGAGCGTTGTGTCCCGTGTCCTCAGCTCCCTTGCGAAGCCCTGATATCCAAGCCTCTCCAGTAGGCTGTACTGGTCGAGGACGGAGGCTATCCTGATGGCGTTTCTATGCATTCTGACGCCGTGGCGGACCCAGTTGGGGCCGAACCTGTCCGATGTGACCGCCCATATCACGCCGGCCACCAGCGGATCGCTCCTGACGGCGTAGTCCTCCATCTCGGTCTGCATCTTCTCACCGATGTTGGCCGTCCGTAGGTAGTTTGTCAGGTGGGTGAGTCCCTGCTCGGGGCCTATCTGCACTAGGTCGAACTTGGCGTAGTCGTATTCCGCTAAGTCGAACCGCATGGCGGTCATGTAGGGATCGGTAACCCAGATCACTGCGTCGAGCCTGAGCATTTCGTCGAACCTCGCTGAGTCGAACATGTCTAGGTCGTGGTATGGTTCGTCGGTGGCGAGGCCGTCTCTCGGAACCCGCATGGGGACCTTACCCGGCCAGAACCGGCCTATGTCGAAGCTGTTGAAGTCGAACCAGCACGACGCTGTGTAGATGAACTCTGTGGCCCTGCTGACGAAGTGCAAGGCTTCTCCGGGTACCTCAGACTCAGGGGAGCGTGTGAAGTACTCCGAGTAGGCCCTAGACCGTCTCTCGGCCTCTGTGAGGGACTGGTTGTAGAAGTACCTGTCGTGCATGGTGTATTTATAGGTCAGGTTCCAGACAGCCTTCTCCTTCCATGCGTCGGGACCCTTGAAGACCTCTATCCTGATGGGTTCGTATCTCGGCGGCGGTATCTCCGGATCGTATACGTCGGTTCCGTAGATGGCGAAGCCGTAGAGGGCCTTCGGGAACATGATGGGTGGTATGGTTATCTCTAGGTCGAAGTCGAGGTTGAACACTAGGTGGAAGTCCAGCAGGAACTTGAACTCTAGGGCCAGCTTGAAGTCGAACAGCATGTCTAGGCGGAGCAGGTTGTAGAGGTCGAAGAGCGGCAGGGCCCCCTCAAGCCCTGTCTTCGCCTCGTACGCCAGCTTAGCCCTCAGCACATCCTCCTCCCTAGCGAATAGGAGCATTTCAGAACCCCAGCAGGCTTATGATCCGCCGATACATCCTTGTGTGAGCATATTCCTCCACACCGACTCGGCAGGCATGCTTCATTTCCTCATAGTCGTCACGGTGGTTTAGGTATGTGTCGTATGCCTGAACCATGAGGTCGGCTGCCTCGTCCACGTCGTAGACGTGTTCTATGAAGGACATCATGCCGTACCCGTCCACCCTCACCGTGTCCCTCACAGGAACCCAGTATGCGGCCTTTCTCGGCACGAACTCTGTTGTCGGCTGCATGTCGACGGCTATTAACGGTATGCCGAGGGCCCGGGCCTCCAACGCAGTCATGCCGAACCCCTCTGACCGGCTTAGGTGCATGTAGTACTGGGATCCGGCTATCAGGGCTAGGGCCCTGTCACGGGGCATGTTGCCGAACTGCCCCGTCTTGACGATCTTCCTGTCGTCAGGCTTTAGATATGCGTCGACCGCAGCGTTTGTGACTAGGCCGATGCCGTATCCTGTCCGCCTTTGAGCTATCCGCAACGCATCTAGCGCAATCTCAATCCTTTTACGTGGTCCTGTTTGCCCTATATAGCTTAGCCAGACTGTTCGTCGGTCACTACCCTGCGGGGTTAGCGGTTTTTCAAGAGCCTTCTCGACTGCCGCCGGGTTGTATGCGTGATGTATAATTGCATGGACATCGATCTTTGCCTCTGTGAGCCAACGGGCTGTCCAGTAGCTGTTAGCCAACACCATGTATCCGTTAAAGATGTGGGGATTCCACCACCCGGTGTCGAGCGGGCCCTCCGCAGTTAGGTATGCGAGTCTTCTCACGGGCTGTGCTTGGAACAGGGTGAGGTAGAAATGCATGTTTGAGTCGATCAACGAGCCGATGATGACGGGTCTGAGACTGTAGTCTCTCCGCCTCCCGCCTAGGTATTTCGGCCCCCAGAACGATTTGATGTTGTATTTCTGTGCCACTTCGATAATGTCCTCGGCCACGTTTTTGAAGCTAGGATGATTTACTAGACCGGCGACAACAAGCACATCAAAAAAATAGGGTGGGGGAGTATAAAAAAGTGTTGGGGCCGGTATCCTACCGGCTGTCAGCTATGCCGCCTAGGCGTAGACCACTCCACCTATGCCGAAGAGGCCGATGATCAGGTCGAGGATGTCTGGGTCGAGCCCTCTCGCTGTCCACTTCGCCTTATAAGCGTTCGCCTCAGCCACCAACACCCTACCGCTGTGGGTCTTCGTGAGTCTGTACAGCTCCCTTGCGAAGTCTAGGTACTGCGGGACCTCAAGTGGGTTGGTCACTCTGTCGCTGATCGCTGTCTTGACAAGCACCTCCATCCCCTCTAGGTCGGCTGCATGTGTCTGGAACTGCTCTACCGCCAGATCCTTCAGGGCTGTGAACCTAGCGCTGACTACTGTCGGGTCGAACTTCTGCGTGTACTTCCGTATTCGGATCGATGCAGCTCTTACCATTTACGTTCTACCTCGGTGGATTATGTGCCACCCTATAAATAAAAACGGTCACAAAAATTTTTTTATTATCGGTTAGTATCAAATAGTGGGGGGGACTATTTGCCGAGGCGGAAACATCCGAGGCCAACCATCACCGGCGACTACATATCGAGTACGATGATCATGCCTGACTGGTTCATACAGGCAGCTTCGAGGACGAAGACCCGTGAGGAGAAACTGAAACTCCAACGTTGGCAGGCCATCCAGCTCCTGAAGCGGGCTTTAAGGTTTATCGATGGACAGGTGACCTCCGGCCTTGTGAGGTATGAGTACGACTTTGGAGATGATAACCCGTGGATAAAGATACAGATCATGCTCAAGCCACCTGAAGAGCCTGTTGTGGCGAGTGAGGAGCCGCCGGGTTAGATACTATATGCGATACTGAGATAAGTATATATGATACCTTATCCCACTATATCCGAGGTGATGTGCGGTTGAGTAATAGTGAAGAAATACCGCAGGAAGCAGGGTCTGAAGCCGCCACAGTGCGGTCAACAATCTCAGGCAAAGTGGACACGAGCAGGTTGCACATCGTGGATGAGAGGGGGCTTGGGCCGTTGCCAGCTAATTCCGTGGAGTTTCTTGCGGCCATGGGTGCTACCGAGGTACATGTGAGCGTCAAGGACGGCAGGTCATGGATAGTGACGGGCATAAACGTTTTCCGTGGCGAGAAAAGGGTGTTCATGGCCCGTGTGTTCCATAACGGGTTTGTTCGAGGCTACCTAGCACCCCCGCTGGAACACCTAGGCGAACTCCTAGCCGACCTAAGAGAGGTAGCGGCGAAGGTGATGGACGGTGAGCGAGCAGGCGGAGCAGGGCAGGGGCAGTAGGCGGCTCAGGCGGACATACCTGAAGGGCTACCGCCTAGAGCTGAACGTGAAGAAGGCCCTCGACAAAGTCGGCATGCATGTTTTCAGATGTGCAGGCAGTAAGCCGATAGACCTCGTTGCGGTCGTACCCTATGTGTCGAAGCATGATGTGATAATCGTTGAGTGTAAGGCGGAGCAGGATGTCAACCCCGCAAAGCTAGCCGTTGAATTATTCGAACGCTACAACATACCGTCTGTGTCGGTGGTCAAGCGGGACGGGGCTGTGTGGGAGTGGGCGATGTGCTACGGTGTAGCGAGGCCCGAGGCGGGTACGCTGATGCTTCTCAGAAACGCTCTCGGCAGCATCTGCACGATCATGGAGATCGGGCCGGAGGGAGTACTGCGGCATGTTTCCCCACCCTTCGAGACAGCGCCACCCGTTTCACCGTCTTCAGCATGAGCTTGTGCTGGGTGCGGTTCCGTGGCTTGTGGCGTAGGCGGTGGCCGAAGGGACATTTTACGTCTTCTGGTAGGTAGTACATCCTGCTACATGTGCGGCAGTACTTGAAGCCGTATTTGTAACCCCTTATCAGGTATATTTTCCTACCCAACCCCCCTAGGTGGAAGCGTATCTCTTTGCGTCTGATCTTCTCCATGACTCTGCGGTATATGATGATCGCCACGGCTGTCACCGCATGTATATCGACAGGAAGTAGGGTGGATAGGGGAAGCGCCTATATTCTCTGTACCCGAACATGTCCAACACCTGTAGGCATCCCTGTATCTCCTCCTCGCCATAGTACTCTATCTGGATCACGGGCCTGTGTTTCTTCAAGGTGTTCAGCGCTCCCCGAAGCACTCTGTGTGCATATCCCTCAACATCCACCTTTATGTAGGAGACCTCGGGCGGATCCAATGTGTCCAGCCGCCGCACCGGGACAGCTATTGTTCCAGCCGTTTCAGCAACCCTGAACCTGCCTGAGACCTTTGCAGGATCATTCCCCGGCTCCACCTCCAGCCCTGCTTCGTCGTCCTTGTCCCACAGGGCCACACGGTGTGCCTTGACGTTTTTAATGCTGTTTAAGCCGATGTTTGTGAGCAGTATGCTGAAGTTGTGTGGGTGGGGTTCGAAGGCCCAGACCTCTCTGAAGTGTTTTGCGAGCCTGACAGTGTATAGGCCGTAGTGAGCCCCTACATCGACTAGTACACGGCACTGTATGTGTGGCAACAACTGCTCTACCGCCTCGATTATCCCCTGCTCATGTGAACCTATTGGCAGGTTCTCGACTGCGTCCGGCCCGTTGTACCACAGGTATCCGCTGTGGCTGACGTATCCCACCATGTTCCGCATAAAATGTTTAAACACTGCTAATTATGTGTATTGCTATGGCGGCAGCCGCCAAGAGGCTTAGGAAGTGGCTGAAGAAGACCGAACCCGAGGCCGTTGCGAGGGCCTACAGCCTCTCAAGGCCCGTGCAGGCCGAGCTAGGGGGCCTAGAGCAGATGCGGCATCAGGAGGTTTTCATGCGTGCCAAAGCACTCGTCGACGAAAACATCACCAACCCGTTTATGAAGATGCCCTACCTAAGCGCCGCTGAACGGCTTTACAGGATTTCACGTGACTACGAGGGGCTGGCCGCAACAAAGATGGCCACAGCGGAGGCAGCCATGTGGATCCGTAGGGGGCTGGATGTGGTTCTCCTGACCGCCATCGCTAGACTTTTTAGCCTCGAAGTCGTAATAGAGGAGATCATGCCCACAGTTGCAGTAGCCAAGTTTCAGGTGATCCCGCATGAGGGCGAGCTGGCGATCGATGAGACGGACACGCCATACGTCCTAGTGGAGTTCACATCCGACAAGGTTCAGGAAGTCGAGGGCAGGGTTGAGGTGGAACCCCTAGGGTCGCCGGACCGCATCAGGATAGTCGAGTATGAGAAGCTAAGCCCCGACGGCCCGTGGACGGTGCTGAACGCTGGAGAGGAGGATGTCAGCCTGCTCCCACATGAGCCGGGCAAACCACCTGTCATCAGGTTGCCGAAGAAGCTTGAGAAGTACGGGTATAGGGCCGAAATAACGGCATTAGACTTAGCGCCGAGGACGGTGCGGTTCAATTTCCAGCGATTAGTGCTTGAGTAGCACTAGCCCGCTGTCGACGCCACCTCTACCGGCTCGTTCCAGAGATGGCCTAGGTCGTATCTGATGCCGTGCTTCTTGGCGTACACCTTCATGTATAGGGCCGCAGTGCTGGGTGCCATACCCAGACGTGCGGCTAGCTCCGTGTAGTGGACGATGCCGTTTCGCTCGTTTATCAGGTCAGCTATCGCCTTCTCCACATCTTCCGTGTTAAAGCGTTTTCTGGACATTACTTCCCATTTGTGTATAAACGGGCCTGTTATATATTTTTCTGTTGATCTCCTCGTGGCCGTTGTTCGGGTTGAGGGCCCACGCCACCCCCTTCTCCAGTACCTCGTCGCTCAGCTTGATCCTGAAGACGCCTACACGCCTGGTCGGATCTGTGACTAGGCTAGCACTGCCGACCGGTTCGAGGAGGCCCAGCCCCTGCAACATATACACCACGTTCTGCTCCATGAAGGGCCATACTGCGGGCTTTATCGCCTTAAGGTGGGACCTTATCTTGTCGAAGGTCACGATGTCCCGGCTCTCGGTCGCCAGCCGTGCCACCAACCTGTCCGCTAGGTATATCGCCTCTATGTCGGTGTCGTCGAGCCTGTGTGTTGGATGTATGGATGGGTTAGGCGGGTTGGCTGGGGCCTGCTCACCTTCCTCTCCCTCACCCTGATCCGCCAGCCTGCGTAGGGCCCTGCGTACGAGTTCGCTGACCGTCACGCCATCCCTCTCAGCCAGCTTTTTCAGGATCTGAAGATCGTCCACCGACATGCGCACCCTTATGACCGAGGTTTTTCGGCTGGACACGGCCTATACACGCCTACCGGCTACTATTATGTGTTTACACGAGCTTGGCTGTGACACGCCGGATCACCTCGCCAACCCCTGCTACACGGGCTGTGTCCGCCTTCACTAACCCCTTATTCCTGAGATATTTCACCACACGCCTGACCTTGTCCTCGCTGAAGCCTGTTGCCGCCCTCAAGTCCTTTAGTGTCACAGGCTCTAGTCTCTGAGACAAATAGATCCACACCTTCATTGTCTCGGGGTACGGGCTTTTCCGGACCGCCTCGGGGAGTTGCTGGCTTGTCTGTTGAGCCGATGGCGCTGGGTTTGCTACCTCGATTGGGCCTGCTGCCTTGATTTCGATAGGTATCTCCTTGACGACTTTGTATGTCTCAAGTTGTCTCTCCAGCTCCTCTATGCGGCTTTTCAGGGCATCGTTTTCACGTCTGAGCCTAGACAGCTCGTCACGCTCGGCCCTCAACCTTTCCATCTCCCTCTCGACAGCGGCCCTGACATCGTTTAGTGTGCCATCCAAGTCCGCTCTGACGGGCATTAGCTCGGGAGTGGCCCCGCCATGCGGTGTTTTCCGCATGTATGCCTTGATCCTAGTTATTTCGCCTCGTGTGATGGCGAAAAACTCCCCCGGCTCTAGCCGGGCTATCTCGTCGGTGGGTATTGGCAAATGTAGAAGTTTTGACAGTTGTTCGACACTATTGAGGTCCTGCGTGGAGCGGAAGCCGCCTATGAAGAAAATGTTGGACTGGCTTATGACGGACTTGTGTATGTCGGCCGGCCTCTGGCTTACGACCAGCATGTTGATGCCGAGTTTGCGGCCCCTCTTGGCTAAAAGTGCCATCCTTGAGAGGCTGGGCCTGTCCTCACGGCTCCACATCTGGGGGGCATAGGTGTCAGCCTCCTCGACAAGGAGAAACAAGGGACGTCTAACCCTCTTCCAGCCGATGTAGAGGCTCCACAAGAAATCCGCCACAAACTGCTTGTTAGCGTACTCGTCGCCTGTTGAGACAGAGATTACTAGGCTTGCTCCGTTCTCAATTATCCGGACGTACTGGCTGGGCAACTCCGTCACGAGCGGCAGATCCCCGTCCTCCCCAACCCATACCACGCTGTCGTATGCAGACTTAAGCGTGTACCATTCCTCTATCGGCTCTACTACGCATAGCTGGTAACCCGCATCGAGGACGGCCTCGGCGAAGAGGGCCGCTAGGTTGGACTTTCCCCCACCGCTTCTCGCTAGGACTGCTACCCTCATGCCCTCCACAGCGTAGTCTGAGTAGTCTAGTACAAGGCTATCGGCTAGGTTGAACTTCACCCCCATAGCCCGCTACCTCCGGGTTTTCTGACGACCACGACGTATTCATGTGCCACCAATGGTACGCCGGGGTTTTTCTTAGCATATAGTATCCGCCAGAAGCTTGGCCTCTCTATCCTCCACTTATATGTCTTTTCTAGGGTGAAACCGATTGATTCAAGCAGACACCATGTTATGTATGGGAGATCCACTACCTTTCTATCTTTGATGAAGGGCTTTACCACGACACAGGCCACACCGCCTAGTTTCAGAACATCGTACATGTTTTTGTAGATGAGCAACATCTCGCTCAGGTACGTCGGCTTGCCCTTCTTCGTCAGCAACCTCTTGTAGTGCTGTTTCAGGTCTTCCTGTGACTGGCCTAGTTGTGCGGTGTCTCCGAATGTTAGGTTGCTTATGTTGTCGGGGTTGTCGCTGAGCGGCCTGTCATGCCGCAGGTGCAGCTCAGGATCTCTTCCATGTTTCCCCTCGTAGCCCTTGACGGCTATCCCCCCGCCACGGTTGGCCTCACCGAACGGAGGTGATGTTATCACGGCATCCACGGGGCCGAGCGGTAGGTTGCCGATGTTGTCTTGTGAGAGATTCTTGTTACGTACCCCCAGCGGTGGATCAGGTGTCCACCTGTTACCCAACTCGTGGGCCCTTTTCCAGAACTCAGTGTCTTTTTTGTCGAAGGGGTTGGAGTCTGAGTAGGGGGGCGATACAATAACGGCATCGGCCTGCCCGTAGTGCTTGAGGATGGCGTTCCTAGCCGAGCCGCCTAAAAAATCCGAGGGATCGTGTCCCGCCTGAAGCAACCTCTCCCTCCTCCTCTCTATATCGCCTGCGGCTAGGTTTGTGTCACCGAAGGGTGGGCTGGTAATAATTGTGCCGACACGCTCCGCCAGCAACTCGGTCAGCCTACGGCTGTCGCCGAGGATGTTGACTATGCGGCCCTTCGGGGTGAGTGTGTTCAGTTTCTCAACATTTTCCCGGGCCTTCTCCATCCACTCCATATACTTGGGTTCTATCTCGACCTGCACCGCATTCCTGCCTTTGAGGGCCGCTATAACGCCCAGCACGCCTGTGCCGGCCATTATGTCGGCCACCATGTCACCGGGTTGCGTGTATTTCTCAATGAGGAATTCAACGAGTTCTGTGTTGTACTTGGCTGGGTGTTGGCGGGCCTCATCCGGCATGAGTGCGGCATATTTACCGAACGCCACTTCCTGGCGTATGTGCAACTCCTCTGTTTCAACCAAGTCCTCGATCCTAGACCTAAACTCCTGCATCATGCGGCCCCCCACCCGACCAGCAATAGTATTATTTGCCTGTACTCCTTTCTGAACACATCAGCCATTTCCTCCCACCCCGTCGAAATAGTCTGCGAAGGCCCTGCGGAAGTAGGGCAGGCCCCAGTCCTCCTCACGGGGAGGCTCCTTCACAGGGATGCCGAGGGCCTTTCCGAGACAGATGGCTATGCGGTATGCGAGTAACGGCGGTACGGCCTCGCCGACGAGCTTGTATTTCTTGGATGTGGAGATGTTTCTGGGGAACCCCCACCAGTCGGGGAAGCCCTGAAGCCTCATGCATTCACGGACCGTCAGCCGACGGTATACGCCTTTTTCGAAGTCGGAGCCATGCTCCCTGCCTCCCGACGGGTATATCCTAGCATCGGCAACGACTGTGGCCGACGGTTGCTCCATAGCATCCTCCCTGATCGGATGCCTCGGTATCAGGTAGTAGCTGTTTCTTCTGTAGTGATGGTCGTGTGTTGACAGGCGTGGGTCGCCGAGGATGGCGGTCGATGGCATGTCCAACGGCAACAACATGTCACGGAAATTCTTTGCGATGTGCGACACTACGGCTCGTGCGGGTTTATCGGGATCTAAAGGTGGGTGCTTTTCCTGATACGATGTCCATGGAACCCCGACCAGTTGCCCGGAGCGGTGCTTCTCCGTTATTGTGTTCGCCGGTTTATCGGTCGGCATCACCCTGCACCCCCAGTCCCATGGGCCGTACGTGCTGCCGCCCTTCTCCGTCATGACGTGGTCGGACACGGGCATCCCCACCGGCAACAGCATGGTGTCGAAGCAAAAATCCCCGCCCCGTCCGTCCACCTTGACCGTCCTCGATGGGCTGTCGAGGTCCAGCGGCTTGCCGTGCCTCGGGTTGGTCTGGAGCAACTTCTTCTCCCCCATGTCGTGGTCGAGTACTAGCAGGTACATCGTGGTCCTGCTCCTGCCACCCCCGGACATGGTGCCGATCGTGTATGACGGGCTATCGGACACCAGCGATGTTTTCCGCCCGCCGGAGTGTCCCCTGTGGACGATTATCGGAGGGGCCTCTAGGAGATCGCCTATGGCCTCACGGACCGTGAGCCACCTGTGGTAGGTCCCGCCATCTAGTCTCGGGACCTCGTGTTCGGCATGCGTCTGTTGCGGCAACACAGGCTTCACATCGATGTCCTGCCTGATGCCGACCACTATAACCCTCTGCCTCTTCTGGGGTACACCGTAGTCCACGGCGTTGAGGATGGCGGTTTTGACACGGTAAGTCTCCGCCATCGAGCTGAGCTGGTTGTCGAGTAGGTGTTTGAATTTCCGTGTTATCAACCCCCTCACATTCTCGAAGATAAAGGCCGTTGGCATAGTGGCCTTGATTATGTCGAAGTATCGTTGGAAGGTCGGGTAGAGGGGATGTTTCTCCCCAACATTTTTTGTGTTGGCGAGAGACCAGGGCTGGCAGGGTGGCCCGCCTACTATTACATCGTATCTCCCGTCTATGAGCCATGTGAGCAGGTCGGCCTTCTCGGCCCTACATCCAAGCCTTTGCAGGTTCATGTTGTAGGTGTCCACCGCATGCAGGTCGATGTCCACACCGTACACCTCTACATCTTTTAATGCTAGTGCTATGCCGAGGCTGAGGCCGCCCATCCCGCAGAAGAGATCAAGCACCCGTACCATTTTCGACCGCCTCAATTAACTCGTGAGCGTTCTCTGAGAATGCTAACAGCCTGTGGCTAGCTTTTAGGTGTTCGTCGGGATCACGTATGGGCAGGTTGCAGAGCTTACACCTGTACTTTGCCATCACGTCCTCGCCTATACCATTCCACTAGCTTTGATACGCCTGTCTTGACGAGTACTGCGGCTGGGGTAGTCGGCTCCTCACCTTCTATCAGCTTCCATGCGTCGATGTCCTTCTCCTTCACGAGTCTGTACCACTCACGTGCCTGCGGGTCGGCCAGCACCTGTGGCAACATCCATCCGAGCCAGCGCTCTAGGTCGTCCGCCAGCCTACCCAAGGGACTCTTCCTCCTGCTCAGTTATCCTGTCCACGTCACACATTCTGTCATACATGCTTATCGCCATCGACTTAATCGTCTCCCTGCTGTACCTGCTTTGATACAGGCTGTTGAGCGTCCTCATGTAGACGCTGTGTAGGGCCTGTCCCGTGGCGTGGGCTGTGAACGCTATGTCCGCCGCTATAATTTGATGGACCGCCTCTTCCAGCTTCACCAGCTCGTCGTCGTAGAACTTTGAACCAGATATGAAGAAGTATGTTTTCTCCCCCTTCGGCAACTCTTCAGATGCTATTACTAGGCAGGAGCCGAGGATCATGGCGTTGTCAACTTTTTTAGGCGGGTAGTAGAGCAGTGCGAAGCGTCTGTCGTATTTCCTGCCGGGCTTGAGGCCGATGGGGTTGTAGATGTAGTTTTTTGCATTGGCTTTTAGTCCGAAATGCGAGGTGCCGGGCAGCTCATGGCCGCAGTTGGGGCAGGTAGGCATCTATTTCCGCCTCCTCAGTAAAGCCGCCACCCTCACTATGGCATCGTACACGTTGTTGCACTCCGCAACCATGATACGCTTCTTGACACGGGTGAGTTTGAAGACATGGCCTTCGTCGTCGAACACGTACTCATCACCCTCGGCATCGTCGATAAGTGTGACACCGTCCAGCCCCACCAGCAGCCTCAGGCCGGGGCCGTAGGGACTGGTTAGGCCGTAGCTGTGGTTACCTGCTTGATAGTATATCCGCCATCCGTTCTGCCTGAGTTTTTCCACGAGATCAGGGACGCTGTACATCTCTTATCCCTGCCATACCGCTTATTGTATATAAACGGGCTTTATTTATGTTTTACTTCTAGGGGTCACATCGCCTGATCAGGTTCGCTAGACCACTAATCCAGTTTCTGTAGTCCTCCATGGTCATCTCCCCCTCACCCCTACAGAACGGGCATTTTACCCTGTCAGCAACCCCTGTCATGTGTAACGTAGTCATCGGCGGCTTATCTGTCTATTGTTCTTCTTCGTAGAAATCTATGGACCCGTCCTTTGTCTTCCTAACGTACAGGCCCTCATCCAGCTTAACAAACACCCCCTCGTCAAGCCTTATTTCGACATGGTCTACGGACTTGATTTCCCTGAGTCTTTCCTCCGCCTGTTTGTCGAAGCCGGGCCTCTCCCCTACCCCGCCTACCATGCACATTCTGTATTCTGCATGTTTATCTTTCTTTCTGTTGGCGGTCTGACTATTCTGTTCGATTTTTAGAACGACCTTTAAATAATGGTAATACTCGTATATACAAAGCTTAAGTATTGGTTCTGAGGGGTGTAGGACGGCTTTATATAGGCTGTAGGACATTTGTCCTACATATTTAAAGTTTGTGTAGGACATCGTATTACTTTGTCCTACACTTTATAAAGGAAGTGTAGGACAATGTCCTACACCTCGGTATGACGAATATAAGCTTTCGGTACATATATAAGCTTTTCGCCTCTGAAACTTAAATATGTCTTCGGATTCCGCAAAAAAATGGGGGGTAGGGGGGGTATACCCCCTTTCTGAAAAGGGCGACTTGGTCGTGTGCGGATTTTTTTGTGGATTCCGTAATGTGGTATAAATAGTGTCCGGCATTATGACGGCAGTTTAGGGGGTAATACCTTTCACAGCACTTGACAATTGTGTTTTCCGCAATGAGATTTTCTTACGCCTTATGCTGATACAAGGTATCAAAAAACGTATTACCGTTTTTGCTTATATACCCTTTGAAATATTTACCTGTGGGGGCGGTATTTACTTGTATGAATATATGTGGTTCTCTGTTATTGTTTGTGCTATCTGCTCTAGGTATGTTTTGACGCTTTGGCATTCGTCGAAGACTGTGACGACGTAGGCTTTGAGGACCTTGTCGCCCCGCAGCCCTCTGCCGACCCTCTGGACGGCCCGCCTCATCCTCTTCGGGTTTGTGAGGAATATGAGGGCCTCGACCTCGGGCATGTTGACGCCTTCGTCAAGGATTCTAACAGCTATTATGTGCCGGTGCAGCCGTGCCTCAGCTAGACCGGGACCCCCGTTGTAGACCGCCAAGGCGTCGAGGCCGGCGTCCCTAGCCATTTTCTCAAGCGCCTTCGCCTGCTCTATGTTTTCGACGAAGGTTATCGTCTTTCCGTGCTGGGCCATCCGCCTTATTGCGGCCCCGAGCTTTAGGGTGTTCTGCATGCTTACGGCCCTTTTCACGCTCTCGAGGTGGGCTATCTGGATCAGGACACGTCTGACGGCCTCCTCGGGTGCGCCTTCCGCAAGCAGGGCCCCAAGCCGTTTTCTCAGGGCCTCTATCCTCTCCGTGAGGTCCCGGTACTCCGCTAGCTGGCGGGCTGTTGCGGGCGCTATGTCTAGGACGGCGTCGACGGGCGGGAGTACGTGTCTAAGCCTGTCCATGCCTATCTCGTATACGACCGGGGGCCATGCGGGTATGCCCTCGGCTGTGGCGGTCCCGCCTATTACATCCACGTCGCCGAGGGTTATCAGTATCCTAGACCATGTGGGTGCGCTGAGGTGATGGGCTTCGTCGAGGACGACGAGGGCCCTCGGCCTCTCCCCTGTAAGCGTCTCCTGCGACTCCATGAGCCAGGGCTGGTACTCGGCTGCCGCCACATAGGTCATGAGGACGGCTCCTGAGACCCGCCGGGCCCTGAGCCTTTTCTCCATGTCCTCTATTGCGGCCCTTGTGGGTGCGATGTAGTAGCTCCGCCTGTACTCCCGCATAACCCTGATGAAGAGCTCGGTCTTACCCGTACCCGTTGGGGCTATCACGAGCCCGACTCTGCCCGCCTCAACCCATGCCTCATATGCCTCTTCCTGCCAGCCATACCGCCAATCCATATCGGATATAGTAGCTACAAGGCACCTAATATACCTAACCGAGTGTCCGACTCTGCCAATAGATAAGCATTATCCCGCAACAAGGTAACGGATATATGTCTGAAAACGGGCCGGCCAAGCCCCGCCACACACCCCCCGCACACAAGGCGGACTCTGCACCTAGCCGACTCTGCATATTTGGGCTGCGGGGCCGGGGCCCTTCGGGGCCCCCCTTCAGCCTCTAGGGCGGCGGCCCGCCTACCCTACCTTTGCTTGTAGGGGTTGACGTGTTGCGAATAGACATAGCCTGCGACAAAGCCCTTGGCTGCGGCCCTTGAGCCGGTGAAAACGGTGTTTACCCATAAGCCCTCCAGTATCATGAGTCCGATCATGGCCATTGTGGTGAACATTGACGCTAAAAACGTTGTCGTGTCCGACCAACCGTTACTATACGCTAACATCGGCATGGCTATTGTGTTGAACACTACAGCTATTGCGCCGCCTAGGATTAGCCGTATAGTGCCGCCGCCTCTTCTCGGGCCCTTCTGCGCCGTGGTTTTCCTTGGCGGGGCCCTCGGGGCCGGGGCCCCGACGTCATGGGTTGCGGCCCTTGCGTTGTTAACGGCCCTAGACCATAGGCTTGCTACGAATTCCGTGTTCTCCTTAGCGGCCCTCTCGACTTCGGCCATGCGGTCGACTACTTCCTTGTGTGCGGCCCTCAAGCCCTCTACGTACGTTTTGAGCGTGGCTAGCTCTGTCTTGAGGGGCCCGAGGTCGTGCGGCATGGCCTCGGGCCGAGGTCCTTGCCCGTTCATGCTGCTGATTAGTTTCTCCAATTCCTCTATACGCCTGCTTAGCCTAAAGTCTAAGTCAACAATAGAGTCCTCTAGCTGCTTGACTGGATCCGCATGTTCAAGTGTCTCGGCATGTGCCTCAAGCATGTGGTTGTAGGTGTCTTCGTCTATTTCCTTATCATCCCATCTATACTGCGGGTATTCTCTCCTGAATACTTCAACAAGTTCATCCATCTCAAGGCCGCTCTCTAAAATGTTTGTCCAGTCGATTAGGTCGACGTCGTCCCATCCATTACGTGACACGAATCGGATCAGCAGGCCTGTGATTCTGTTGTACGGTATTTTGCGGCCCGTGTCTTCGTAAATGCGTCGTGCATACTTATTTATCCGGTTCATGTCTATTGTGCTTGGCATGGCATATAGTAGTGCTTTTGTCTCACATATAAGCCTTACCCCATGACATGCGGGCCGAGGAGGTCTTATAGGTATATATGATACCTTTACCCTACTATATCCGCCATGTGTGCGGCTGAGACTGTCGGCGGTGCGGGGGCGGCCCGGCCGGGCGCAGCCAAACAGGGCGGCCCTTCTCCCGTCAGGGAGACCGTCGCATTAAGCGATAAGGAGGTCGACGCAATATGCTGGCTGGTGGGCCACGTGACGGAGTTCCGGAAGGGGCTGGAAGGCGTGTCCTACTACGCTGCAAAGGATTATGACGAAGAGATCGAGGGCCGGAGGAAAGCGTTTGAGGCGGCTAAGGCGTTGGGCATGCACGGCATAAGGGCATACCTTGAGCGGCAGGGCATACGGCCCAATAGCGTTAGGGCCGACGCACAGCAATACGGATTCATGGGCATGTTTAGAGGCGAGATCAGGTTCTACATAAAGCTCGGAGAGGTCGTGCACGTCTTCGAGGAGGCCCGGGACAGGCGGGGCCGGTACCTCGGGGAGTTCACCTTAGAGGAGCTGGAGGAGTCCGGGGTGTGAGCGTGTCCGAGCCCTACTTGATTGACAAGATCATATCGAGGGCCCTACGCCATAACCCTAGGGCTCAACGTGGTGAGGTTGAGTGGTTCCTTGAGCAGGCCCGTGACATGCCGGCCGATAAGATAGATGAAGAGATCGAGTACTGCAGACACGTCTACAGGTGGAACGAGGACACAGTAAGGGCTGTTAGGGCCGGCGTACACATGATGCTTGTGAACGGGTTGATCAAGAGGTAGGGGCCCTTGGCCGAGGAGATCCAGTCAACGCTTGACTTTTTCTCCGATAAACCACAGACATATTTCTGTGCAAAATGCGGGGCCGCACATGCCGCAGGTGAACATGCCGAGGGGCCCGAGTCCATCGGTTTAACCGATTCTCCAGAGCAGGGGCCCGAGTAATACGGCTGAGTAGTGCTGCGGCCCCGGCAGCCTAGCCTAAGACCGCCCGCCACGGGGGAAAAGCAGGGCCCCCGCCTAGAACCCCCTAGGCCAAACCCCATCTTAATTAAAATGAACAGTGCTAGCCCGATCTAAACGGCCCGCCAACCCAAGAGTACACCAAAAAATCTAAATGAATGAACGAAGGAATGCCTAAATATCAAAGTTGCATTCAAAGAAATCCCACAAAGGGAATTGAGAGAAACATACCTAGAGCAGATAGCACAAACAATAACAGAGAACCAGTTGCATTCAAAGAAATCCCACAAAGGGAATTGAGAGCTAGCCGTAGGATAGTTCTTGCACTTTGGACATTTCCGAGGGTTGCATTCAAAGAAATCCCACAAAGGGAATTGAGAGTCAAACAGGTTCATTACTTTGCTCACCACAAACACCTCACCATGTTGCATTCAAAGAAATCCCACAAAGGGAATTGAGAGAAACTATCAATCCTTCTTACCCCTGACACCAGCCTATTCCAGTTGCATTCAAAGAAATCCCACAAAGGGAATTGAGAGCCACAAATCATCTCCAGATATTCTTTGAGAGCCTGCTCATAGGTTGCATTCAAAGAAATCCCACAAAGGGAATTGAGAGGGTTAGTTTAATAGGGGTGTATATTGGTTTTGGAGGAAAATCTTATTACAGGCGTATCTAAAGTTTTTAGGTGTCTAGCGCGGG
>Ga0079997_129396_pt1 | contig 23996 bp, 20 predicted proteins | sample PerSpoCPS_CMetaG_FD_69200 | JGI IMG/M metagenome (GOLD analysis project Ga0079997, IMG submission 69200) | Archaeal communities from Yellowstone National Park, Wyoming, USA - Perpetual Spouter C (PS_C) MetaG (SPADES assembly) (version 2) | ecosystem: Environmental > Aquatic > Thermal springs >... | reverse complement strand
TAGAAACTTGGGAAGCTGCGGGGTCTTTCGTGGCACGATCTGCACAAAAAATAAAGTGCAGATAGAGGAGAAAACTCTATAAATTGAATCATTTTTCAACTAAAAATAATTAGTTTTTACGCCTTCTCTCCCCTATCTGCACTTCTGTGCCACTCTGGGAAGAATATAACAAAGTTAGAAGAAAAAGTCAAGTAGTTGGGGGGTTGTTGGAGCATGGGAAAATGTTATGGGTATAAAACAGGGTGAAAAAGAAAATAGAGATAGATTTAATGGAAGCCCTCGCCTTTTGCTTTTTACCGCAAAGAGGAGAGGAGAATTGAAAAAATTTTAAAAGACCCCCCTCACCCTGCTTTAATTGTGGTAGGATGAGGGGGATAAGGGTTTATTTAATCAAAAGCATTTTGTTTGTTTTTGTGAATTTTGGTGTTTTCAATGTATAGAAATAGACACCGGTTGGCAGATTTGTTGCATTGAAATTAAGCTTATATTTCCCTGGTTCAAGTTCTTTGTCAATTAATGTTTCAATTTCACGACCAAGGATGTCGTAGATGATTAACTTTACATTTGTTCTTTCGGGGATGTCAAATTCAATCGTTGTGGATGGGTTGAATGGGTTTGGATAGTTTTGATAAAGCGAAAACTTTGTTGGGATTTCGTTTGATTTTTCTTTTACTTCAACTGGTGGAATTATAACGCCACCCTCACGATAGACGGCAAGTCCCCTACCACTTGTCCCAATCCATTTATTATTCCAGCTATCTAAAGCTATTGCCCATATGCCATCTTCAGGCAATCCAGAGTTTGAAGTGTTATAGACAGTCCAACTCATTCCATCAAACTTCACAAGCCCACCACTTGTTCCAATCCATTTATTACCCTGCCCATCTATCGCTATCGCATATACCCAGTCATCAATTAAACCAGAATTTGTTCTCTTATAAACTGTCCAATTTACACCATCAAACTTCGCAAGACCCCCACCATCTGTCCCAATCCATTTATTACCTTGTCCATCTATAGCGATCGCATAAATATCGTTATCAGGCAAACCAGAATTTGAAGTATTATAAACTTTCCAACTTACACCGTCAAACTTCACCAAACCTCCTCCCCAAGTCCCAATCCACTTATTACCCTGCCCATCTATCGCTATCGCAAGAATACTATCAGAAGGCAAACCAGAATTCCTAAAGTTATAAACTTTCCAACTCACACCGTCAAACTTTGCTAAACCTCCTCCCCAAGTCCCAATCCACTTATTACCCTGCCCATCTATCGCTATCGCAGTAACAGTGTCAGAAGGCAATCCAGAATTTGAAGTATTATAAACAGTCCAATTAACTCCATCAAACTTCGCTAAACCTCCACCACCTGTTCCAATCCACTTATTTCCCTGCCCATCTATGACTATTGCCCAAACATTGTTATCAGGCAAGCCAGAGTTCCATTCGCCATAAGCTACGAAATTACCTGTTAACTTGTTTAATTTTACAAGACCGCCTCCAAGTGTTCCAACCCAAAGATTTTCTATTTCGTCAGCAATACAATATATATATATTTCCCATTCTCATTGTAAACAATCCATTCTATTGTCTGTGAAAATAAGAAATTGGTTGAGATGAGAATTAAAATAAGCGAGATAATTGCAAAGATGCGGGAAGTTGTTGAGTTGAGATTCATGGTTACCTCCCTTTTTTGGTTTTATTGATAAAGATTGTGGTTTGAGAAAGTGGAAAGTTAAAACGGCAGGAAGTAAAACAACATGAGCGTAATTTTGGTCAATTGAGTCCATGGCGAAACCTCCGTTTGAACTCCTTTCTAATAAAATTATAAAAAATTTATTTTTAAATGTCAATAGGCAAATGGAATGTCCCTCACCCTACCCTCTCCCGCAAAGTGGAGAGGGAAGATGAAGAGAAAAAGATTTAACGGCACCCCTCACTTTGGTTCTCTCCCGCAAGGGGAGAGAAGAGATGGAAGGAAAAATTTTAAAAGACCCCTCACCCTTGCCCTCTCCCACGGCGGGGAGAGGGAAGAAGATGAAAAGATTTAAACGATATCCCACACCCTACCCTCTCCAGTGGGGAGAGGAGAGAAGGAAGGAAAAACTATGTAAAGATTTAAACGAATTTCTAACTTAAGTCATCTCTCGCAGGATAAGAGAAAAAGGATAATGAAATGATGAAAAGAATTTTTTGAAAATTGATTTCCCTGGGTTGTTATTTATTCTTCGGTTTGTTTTTCTGGGGAAGTGGGTTTAGGGGTTAGTTTGAGGAAATTGGGGATTTTGGAGATTCTGATAAATTCGTGGCAAGCTTGGACTAATTCGTTGGCTGTGTATCTATCTGGACCTATAACAATGACTTTCTTTCCCATTCGTGCAAGGCGGTCAATTAGGGAGACAAAGTCGCTATCGCCGGATAAAATCACAACCTCATCTAGAAAGGGGGCTTGGTCTAAAATTTCAAGAGCCATGTCCATGTCAATGTCTGCTTTGATGATATTATTACCCAGCTTTTTTATCGGTTTAGCTACGACACGAAAACCTAAATCAGCTACAGCCATTATAAATTTCATTTGCCTTTTGTCATCTGGATTATATCTGTAAAACATAGTAAAGGTAGTTACAGCGTCATCTTTAAAGAATTCTTTAAGATATTGGTATTCCATTTCTATATGGAATTCAGGAAAGTCCTGTTTAGCGCTCAGGTAGATGTTTTGTGCATCTATAAAGACGCCTCTTCTCATTGTTAGCCCGTTCTTTTTGTTTAAAGTTATGTAGAATTTTTAGATTTTGTCAAATTTTGGTTTAAGAATTTATCACCCCCTCACCCTACCCACTACCGCGGGGTGGAGAGGGAGAAAGAGCAAAATTTTTTAAAGACACCCCTCACTTTGGTTCTCTCCCGCAAGGGGAAAGAAGAGATGGAAGGAAAAAATTTAAAAGCACCCCCCATCCTACCCTCTCCCGCGGGGTGGAGAGGGTGGATAAAGGGAGAGAAGGGAATGAAAAAAGAATTTACTTAACTAAAACCATCTTGTTTGTCTTCGTAAAATATGGCGTTTGTAAAGTATAAAAATACACACCACTTGGCAAACCGCTTGCATCAAATTTGACACTATAGCGACCGGCTTCTTGCTCACCATTTACCAAAGTTGCAACTTCCTGACCAAGCAAGTTGTAAATGGATAACTTCACTCTTGATCTTTCAGGTAAATCATAAGATATCGTGGTTGATGGATTGAATGGGTTGGGGTAGTTTTGATAGAGTTTAAAAGTTGATGGAATTTGAGGTTCTTTTACATTAGTAAACCTATCCTTAATTTTATACACCGTAGTCTTACCTAATTTCCGATCGTACATAACAAAAAATAAACCTACATTATCGTAATACTTAAAACCACACCAGTAATCCCCGCTAAACATTATAGAATCTTTCACGCTAAAATTATTTGGATCAAACTTATATAAAATAGCAAAGTTACCCCTATCCTCATCAGAAAATACAATATATCCATTACCATTTACAATTATAATATCGCCATTTTGAGCCAAATAACCAAAACTTTTCTTGAACAACAAATTAAATTCAGGTAATGAAAATACATAAAGTACGCCATTGCCTGCAATAAAAATTCTATTACCAAAAATATATCCATTGGCATCAGTCATATAATCTCCAGCTGGTTCATCTAAAAAGATTTTAGTCGTATCTTTTTTAATAATGGTGTGAGTAGCGAAGATAATATAACCGACCCAACCGCCAGCAGCATTCATAGCCACTAACATTGTATCCCCAATCAAAAAAACTTTATCAGTCCAATAGAAAGAATTTGATAAAATTCTATAAGTATCAGAAGAAGTAATAATAAACGCACCCTCTAAATAATTAAACACAATTCCATCGTCTACAAATAAACCATTCTTCTCTATGTAAAGTTGTGAAATAGTTGCTAGTAAATCTCTTTCATCAGGATGTGATTGTAATTTTACTGAGTCATTTAGAAAATCATACCTTACTACATAGTAAGAGTTAGAAGGATCACTATACGAGAGTATAAGAAAATTACTAATCCGCGCGCTCCCTTTTATACCTCTTACCCTCGTACTATCTAGGGTGAATTTTTTCTTATAGCCATCATCTCTTACTATAAATCCTCCCATCCAATCAATAATATAATAATTTCCGTTCACTAAATAAAAATCATAAGGTGGACTATAAAATCCTTTTTCAAGTACTTTTTCTAACATCAACTCTTTACCATAAATATTTTGAGCATGAACTTCAGCAAAAATTGATACAATTATAATAATGAAGAACAACATAAAAATCACCTCCGGAGAAATTTTAGTTTATTTTTTAGTTTTTATTTTCTACTTTAAATTTATAATAATTGGTGGCTGATTTTGTGGAGGGCGGTAAGTTTCTTTGTTATTTTTATCAAAATATCTCAACCAAACATTAATTTCAGAGGAATTATTATATTCAAATTTTACATTTATTTTATCTTTTATAAATTTACTTTTATCGTTTACCTTTCCTATGTTAATATCTTTTTTCTCACCCTTACTAATATAAGTTGTTGTGGAGAATGTTTCGGTTCCGCTGGCATAGCTTATTGTGGTTGTAACAGGATTGTTTGGTTTTAATAATAAAAATACATCGCTCGTTGATGCTGCATCAACGATATGTATTTTTGCGTTAAATGTTGCGGTTTTTGGGGTGCCTTTGCCAGCGTATTCGCTCGTTGTTTTTGGAATCAAAACTGCGGATTTTGGAGTTAAATTAAATGTTAAAGTTTCTTCTATCATATCAGTTGAGGTTGAATTATTTTGATAGCCATTTTCATCCCAATCTTGATGGCATGTAAATCTTATTTGCAGTGTATCACCATCAAATGCTTTTTGATCTACTGATTTTATTATATTCTTGAATAGATTTTTTGTCAAGTATTTATTTGTACCCTCTATTTTTGTTGATGAACCAAAAAGGTTTTGGATATCAGTATTTCTAATACCTGAGGTTTCAGCATCTTCTTTTTGTGGCATAATTAAAATTTTTAAAAATTTTACTTTCACTTTGTTATTATACCTATCCGTATAGTTAATTAAAATAGAATTAGATGTTATATTGTTTATAATTTTATTTGTTATATCTACGAATTTTTCATTTGTACTTGTACTAATTGCCACGCTGCAAACATCGTCATCGTTTAAACCATAAAATGGATTGTAAGTAAGCTTTTTTTGGAAATCGCTAAATGGGTCAAACTTTTCTGTTGTTGTAACTGCAAAAATATAATAATTTTCTGAGTCAATTTGAGTAGTTTTTGTAGCGGTGTCGTATTTTGTATTAATTGAAAGATTTATTTTTGGTGGAGGTGGAAGGTAGATAAGTGGTACATTGACTATTGTTGTAGAACTAAAGCCTTGTTTTGTAATTTCCTCCTCGCTTCCGTCTTTTACTGCTTTCCCGTTAAATACTAATGTATAAGTTGCATATTTTGTTCTTCCCTGACAGCCATCTGGGTCAAAATAGCAAAGATTTGGAAAAGAAAAGATAACATTAGGATAAAGCGGGTCAGTATCATCAACATCTGCCCCTATTTTTGTGATATCCTTTTTGTAAATTTTTATAGAATCAGAAAGTGCTGAAGTATTATTTATCCATCTTTCTGTTCCATCTATTTGTATTTTAGTTCTCCACCACGGAGCTGGAAAAGTAGCGGGACCTCCTCCGTGTGTAGTTGGCTGTGTTCCTTCAATAGGTTTTCCACGCCAAGATTCCCATTCTAACCATCTTGGCTTAGAAAAGTTTTGGGGTTTCGTCAAGTAAATTTGTTTAAAATAGTTCAATGCGAAACCTCCGTTTGAAATGTGATTCTGTAATGGAATGTTAAAAAAATTTTTTGAAAATGTCAATAGGCAAACGGAAGCCCTCACCCTTGTCCTCTCCTGCGGGGTGGAGAGAAAGAAAGAGCAAAATTTTTTAAAGCACCACTCACTTTTGTTCTCTCCCGCAGGGGGAGAGAAGAGAAGGAAGGAAAGATTTTAAAAGACCCCTCACCTTAGTCCTCTCCCGCGGGGAGAGGAGAGAAAGATGAAAAGATTTTAACGGCACCACTCACTTTGGTTCTCTCCAGCAAGGGGAGAGAAAAGAGTAAAAAAAGAATTTAACAGAATACCCCCTCACCCTTGTCCTCTCCTGCAAAGTGGAGAGGGAATAGATAAAAGGAAGTTTTTAAAGTTAGTGTTTTTCTGGGGGTGAGGGGGTGGGTTTTGGTTTTTCGGTTGGTGGGAGGATTTTGAGTTTTAGTTTTATCTCAACGAAGCGCAGTAAGACAAGGCAAAGTATTGTCAATATAGCTGAGGTAATGCCAGCGAATATATAACCGATGCCTATGGCGATTCCGATAACTGCTGTCATTAGCAAAGTTGTAGAGGTTGTCAATCCGTGGACGACCATTTTTTCCTCCTTCTCTTTATATATGATACCTGATCCGAGAAAGCCCATACCTACGATCATAGCGACTAAAATTTGTGGGATGTTGGGGGGACCGAATATCGGGGTTGAATATAGGGCGATCATCGCTATAAGAGATGAAGCCATGCAAAGGACGGCGAATGTACGGATGCCGGCGTGTCTATTTCTGAATTGTCTTTCAAAGCCGATGACGACGCCGATCAATAAAGAAATTAGCATTCTGATGATGAAATCTTTTTCGCTTATCATTTTCCGATCAAATTTTTTATTGTTTCTTTTAGTTCGTCAATGTTGATCGGTTTTTTGAGGAATTTGTCAGCGCCGAGGTTAAGGGCTTCAACGACGGCGTCAAAGTCGCGGTATGCTGACATCATCACAACGGGTTTTTCGGGGAAATTTGATTTTACCCAGCGAAGGACTTCCACACCACCTTTGTCAACTCCAGGTTTAGAGGGGTCAAGGCAGATGTCAATCAAAAAAAGGTCAATTTCGGGCGTAGTTTTTTCCTTTGCTTCGTTGATTGATGTAGCGGTGATAACTTCGTAATCGTCGTTCAGGACGCGTTTGAGGGATTCAAGATAAGGGACGACATCGTCAAGTATTAGTAGTTTTGGTTTCATTTTAAACGGCTTCTGTTATTTTATCAACTGGATAAATCGGTTCTATTTCGTAAAGTTGTAAAATTTTCTCGTAGATTTCCTCTTCAACCCAGCGAAGTAGTTTTCTTTTCTCTTCCCTATTTATGAAAGCGTTGTCAAAGCCAGCTTTTATCAGTCGGAGCGTTTCCCATTTCGTGAGCGGAATTTTTTTGCTATTATCATCGCTGATGTAGTAGAGTTCGGCTGATTTTACGAATTCATCTGATAGTGTAGTTCCAAGTGTACCGCGGTCGTCGGTGTTTATCGTTACATTGAGACCTTCTTTCATGTATTTGAAAAGGGGATATTTTTCGGGGTTACCGCGGAAGTTGGTCATTATATTGCTCGTTGGGCAAAGTTCAAGGCAGATTTGAGTATCGCGGGCGAGGTTCATAAGGTCTTTAAATTCGTGAATTGTAAGACCGTGTCCGATTCTATTTGCGTGGAGTTTATATATAGCTTCCCATATAGCCTGGGCTGATTCCTCCTCACCGGCGTGGATGGTTATATAGGAGCAGACCTGGAAGATAGCTGAAAACTCATCTAAAAAGTCAGATGGAAGGTATCCCTTTTCATAGCCAGCGAGGTCAACTGCGACTACTTTTGAAGGTTGCCATTCGTATGGTGTTGTATGGGGTGAGTTAAGGATTTTAATTTGAGGGCGTAGTTTTTCAAGTTCGGTTTCTCTGAACATTATAGCGGAGGCGATCTCCTGGACCCTTTCGTATGGGGTTTTATGTCGTTTAAGTGTCAAGATGAAGTTCGTCCAGATGAATTTATGTTGAAAGATGTAAAGATACAGAGAGGAAAGGTCGGCGCCGTCGGTCAGGGCTTGGACAGCTTGGCGTAGTGTTAAACCTTTTTTGGTGTAGCCGGATGGGGAAGCTTTCATTTCAAGGTAGCGGATATTTTCTTCAGCTGACTTTTCAACGAGGTACCAGACGCAGGCGATTATATTTTCGTAGTACTGGAGGTGCAGGGCGCCAGTGAAGCAGTCGCCCCTGAACATCTCTTTTAAACTTTTTGCATCCTCCGGGGCTTCTATTAGGGAGGAAAGGAGGTCGTATTTGGATAGTTCTTTTTTGAGACCTCCGGTGTTTTTAAAAGATTCAATTTTGCTTTTTATATCTTTAAGGCAAGAATCATCATTTAAAATTGGGGGGTTAAAGTTTTCTTGTTTTTGGGAAAAATATGATTTTAAAATTTCATCATTGGTTATTTTATCTATTTTCTTTTTCAGTTCATCCCAAAATTTTTTTGCTTCATTAATTGTCTTTCCCTCAATTAAACCTACGATAACTATAAAAATGGTTATGATGTCGTCTTTGTTTAGTTTATGTTTCCATGATAGGTAATCAAAGTAAACTTCGGCTGGTTTGTCAAAGTTTTTTTCTATGTAGGATTTTATACGGTCAAGGCGACCAAATTGGGATATGAGGAAATTAAGGAAATCAGGAATCTTATGTTTTTCACCTTTGCTCCTGCTTTTTATAATATTTTCTATGTCTTTATCTTTCTTTCCCTTTTTTATTCTTTTTATCTGAGCATAAATCTCATTTTTATCATTTTCAAAAAATGCTTTATAAAAATCTATTTTCGCTGGTTTCTCATTTTGATTCTCAACTAATTTTGGAATTATTTCTTTTGCTTTATTCAAGTCAATACAAAAATAACGAACAATTTTTTCAATTTCTTTTTTATCTTGTTCTTTTATTTCATTATAAATATGGCATAATGAGTTAACGGCGAGGTAGAATATGATGTTATCGTCCATAGAACCGCCGAGGTGGTAGTGGAGGTCTGCCTTAGGGAATTGTTTTATCAGGTTTCTTGCTATGTCTTTTGCAAACGGGTGGAATACATTTTTATCATTAAAGGCGATGGGGAGGATTGGTTCTGTGCGGAGTTTCATTTGAATTCTCGGGGGCAGGTGGTAGAGTTTTTCAAAGTTTCTCGCTTTTGCGTGGGAGATGGCTATGCCGATACCTTGTTCAATTTGTCGTCTGGATTCTTCAAGCTCAGCGATCAGGTATGGTAGCTGGTAGATACGGTTGAATTTCCAGACATAGCCGAGGGCACCCTCTTCAAAAGAGCGTGATATATCGTCAACATCTTCGCTAAGGGAAAGGGCAAGGATGAAAAAACTTGCTTTTTCATAGCCGAGGTAGTCCCGCAGTTTTACGAGTTGTCGTATGATTTTATTCCCCTCGTTGTAGTTGCCGAGGAGGAGGTCAACGATGATGTAGTGAAATATAAACTTCCCGTTCTCAGAAATAGGTTTTTCTGTGAAATTTGAATTTTCTTTGATTTTGTCAACTTCTTCCATCTTAAGAGTAGTTTTCTCGTCATTACCCCCATTTTCTAAACTTCCATAAAGTTGTTTTATAAAGTCAGGATCGTTGATAAACTTTTTATATTCTTTTTCATCGGTTAAAAATATTTTAGTTCCTTCGGGGAGAAATTTTTTTACTTTTCTCAAGTCATCAGCGATATCGGGGTTATCGTCAATAACAAGTATTTTAAGGGAGGTAAATCTCAGTGGGTTTACGGAGATAATTGAGGCGATATCATGTTGTTGGCGAGCAAGGTAATAATCGTTTTTGAAATCTTCTATGACTTTTAGATCATTTCTTTCACCCTCTAAAAATTCTTTAAACCCTCTTAAATTTCCATGAGCTTCCTTAGTATGAAAACTTTGGTAAGTGTAAATCTCAGATAGATCTTCTAACAATGGTTTAGATGGAGCTGAATTAGCTATATTATTTTCAAGGGTATTAAGCAGAGTTTTAAGGTCTTTATTAATTGCATCTGTTAAATCTTCCTTTTTTCCTTCGGATTTATCTTTATTTTCAATTTCAATAATAAGTTCTTTTAATTTCTCTACAATATTTCTATAGTTAGCGGTTTTTGCGAAAGAAGTGTTTTCAAAGAAATTTCTTAGCATTCTTGACTTGTTATAGACGGAGTCAGGGAAATCGCCACGGGGGATTTCTTCGGGGGTGTAGAAGAGGATGGCATTGGTTTTTTTTAAGAAATTTTTGTTCCTCTTTAACTTTCTCTCCAAATTTTCCAAAAATATATCCCAGGTACTTTTATTTCCTTTTAGAGTACATATTTCATTTTCAAATAAAGGAACAAGGGAAATATTAATATTACCTTTGAACGAGAATTGTCTTTCTATGGACTTTCTAAGAGGTGATATATAATGACATTTTTCGCATTCCTTACAGAAGGGTATAATATGAACCATAAATAAATGCCAATTTTTTAATTTACTACAAATTAGATTTCACTTTTTCAAATTCATTAACTAGCTCATCCATCCAGATCTTATAGACATTACCGTAAAGCTTACATATATCTTGAACCGTTTTTTTGTCACCAGTTTCCAAGGCAGTTAATAACTTAGCTACCTTATACAACTTTTTTAGTTCCGCAATCTTTTTACTAAGTAAATCAACAAAACTTTTTACATCTTGACCGAGTACTTTTTGCTCTAAAGATTTTTTAATTATATCATTAATATCTTCAAAGATTCCTTCAAGATTTTCCTTTCTCCAATAATTACTAACTTTTTTCCAATATTCATCCTTAAAATTTTTTTCCATCAACCCATCAATGTCAATTCTTAGGGGTTCTAGGATATTAACAATTTGATGTTTTAATAAGGAAATCGATTTACCTTGTTCAGAGGCTTCAATTTTTTTTTCTGCTTCTGGCAGTGCTTCAGACAATTCCTTACATAAATTACTTAACTTATTACAGGAATAAATTGCATTAATTACTATTTTTACTAAATCAATCATACCTGCTCCACCACCTGCTGTAGTGTAGGGATACCATTTAATGGGGACTTCCTTTTCACTAATATTAATTTTGCTATAACTTTGTTTTACTTGGTCATCTATTTCAGCGTGAACCAAAATTATAATTTCATCAATGTCTTTGTATCCTTCTGAATTTAATTTTTCTTTTATCTTCTGAATTATCTGTGGGGCATGAGAGTTGTACACTTTTGTCATTATTGGTGGGTTAAATTCATCCTTTCTCCTAATCCAGATAATGCAATCATCATTTAGCCCAACCTTTGAATCTATTTGTCCCCAGTTACCATTATTCCAGTTATTATAAATCTGTTGCCATAGATTTTTCCCACTTTTATTCTGATTTATAATCACCCCCTTCTTTTTAAAAGCTTCCTTCCAAGCTTGTTCTTCGGTTTTATTTCTTAAATTTTTCTCCTTATCCCAGTTTATCGAAATTCCTTTTCCCGTTATAAAACAATACAATCTTTTTCCCATTTTTACTCCTCCTTCGCAATTACTTTAAATGCAATTTTTGTTAAAATCAAATCTTCTGGAAATTCTTTCATTACCTGTTCAATATTTGAAAATTCAATAAACTTTTCACACTTTGGAACATTCTCCGGCTTTCCCCTTCCAGATGTTATCTGAATAAATGGGAAGGAATCTTTTAAATCTAAAATCAACTTTCTTGGGTTTTCAACTTTTATCTTATCAAGAATTCCCTGATGAATGATTAATAGATACAAATAATTCCCATTATAAATTTCTGGATGAAGTTTTCCCATAATGGTTTTTATATCTCCTTTTTCTATTTCAAAACCATTATTCTTTTTATTCAATGTTATTCCTTCGCCCTTATCAAAGTTAAAAATTGTTTTTACTTTTGTTCTTATCTCTTTAACGGGAAATAGACCTGAGCAGATTAGTTTTTGTTTTACCTTTTTTGTTTGTGAAGTATAAAAATTTTGGAATCTTTCATCAAATATCAATTTTTTAAATAGTGCATTTTCCACAAAAAGCATTGTTTTATAATATTGGTTAAAATTATCAGTGGATGGGATTATAATATTGTATTGAAATTGACTTCCTGAATATCCTTGGGAATAGAGGAATTTGGCAGAAAGGAAGTCTTTACATGTAGATGTTGCCAATGGTTCATGTCTTGAAAGACATATTTGCGGGCTATTCGGATGGTTCTTAGTAAAATTCATTACTCCTATACCGTAAAAAATTTTATTGTTAACTGAATAATTGTCTATTGAATTGCTTTGTTCTTTAAATGGTGATGTAACTGGAATAAAATAGTCACTCCTTTCATCAATTTCTACATATATATTTATTAGTTTCTCTTTTTTTTCTGTAATTTCCATTATATGTCCTATCCATTTATAATAAAGCCATAGAATACCTCTTTGATAAGGTTTAAAATCTTTTAGAGGGTTATTACCTACAGGAATGCATTTCCCATTTTTATTTTTCTTTAACTTTTTTACCTCAAATAAATTGAAATCATTTTCCTTTAAAAAAGCATCTTTTAATTCATCTTTTTTTATCCAGCAGATTCTTTGTTTTAGGAATTTTGATTTTGATGCGTTATTCTTATATTCGTCAGGATTGTCCACTGCGACAAACAGACGATATGGGTATCTTTCAATTGCAATTTTTAGCCAGTTTAGAGGTGTTAAATATGGGTTCTTATCGTCAGTTATACCCAACCATTTTTTTAATTCTTCTTTATGTTTATCATCAGCAAATTTATTATTAGAAGTATTTAAAAAGTTAAATAACTCCTTTAAAAACTCATTATCTGATTTATCATCACCTACCAGAACATAAAACTCATAATCGGTTTCCTTATCATCAGGAAGTATAAATATTGAGTGTTGTTTTAATTCGTCTTTTTTCTCTTCTGATACACTCATTTGATTCCTCCATAAAAAACAATTCCTACTTCTTTAGGTTTTTTCACTTTAAATTCAAAACCAAGTGTTCCGATTGGTGATTCGATAGCCCTTATAATAAAATCTTCCCTTTCACCATTTTGGTCTTCCATAGAACTGGTAATTTTATCATCTTTTTCACCGATATCTTGAACATCTCTCATTTGCAAATATCCCGCGGCGATCTTCATCTCAGCCATACCCCAATGTCTTTTATCAATCTCACCTGTTTCTTTGATCAGACTATGTCTTAAACACTCATTCATAAATGCAACAAGGTCTGTCTCCGGTGTTTTATTTTTTTCGTTTACATCAAAAATTCTAAATCGCTTATTTCGGCTAATACTTCTTTTAATCTTACTTACATTATCATAAATTCTAAACCTCCAATAATTATATGGTTCTTTAAAATCGTCAGTAAATTCTATCACAATTTCCAGATCCCCTTTATTTCCCCTTTTTTTAGTATAACCATGTTTTGCGGAGTTTCTAATAATGTTCTCAATTATCACATATAAAGCATGATAACCAATTACTCCACCGGGAATTGCTATTGGAATATCTTTCTCTATATTTATATGCGAATCTTTATCGGAAGAATACAAAAGAACCCGTGAATTATTTAATTGTTTTTTCCTGACATAAATAGATTTATGTTTCTTGTTCCATAATTCCTTTACTTGGTTATCTTTTACATCACCAATTTTTGAAAGATTGAAAATATGAAATTTAATTCTTCCAAGATTTTCTTCTACTCTTATCCGAGCTTTTTCTAATTTAGCTTTATATTTTAAGTATTTTTTATAAGGTTTTTCCCATTCGTAATAAAACCCTCTTAATCCCTCCGATTTGCCGATTCCATCAAGAAGATGTCTCTGCATTAAGAAGTTTCTGATTATATCTTTCATTAAATAAGCAGAAAAAGTCCACTTAGGCCATTCAGTTGAAACCTGGGCAAGGAAATCCATCCTTTGCTGGAGATACCCAAAGAAGGTTTTTGTATCTTCAATCCATTCCAAAATCCCCCACCGTATATCGGCAGATAATGATTTTAAAAGGCGTTCTAATTCCTCAAGGGTGTCTTTGACAGAATTTAAAGAAGAATTTAAATTATATTGATTTTGATTTAACTTTTCAATTAATTCCTGAATTTTTTGGGAAAGATCCTTATAATTTATCCTATTTTTTGACACAATTTTCAAAAATAAATCCATTACTTTTTCCATTTTCAAATAAAACAAAATATGGCTTCCGATGTTGTGAGACATGTTTCTTGACATAATCGCCGCAACAGCAGAACGAAGGCTTTGCATTATAGATATCTGAAACATCAGATATCCCGCTAGATATTGCAAATATGACTTAACAAAAATTATAACCCCTTCATTTATGCGATTTTTCTTAAAGATTAAAAAAGAATCAAGTAAGAATACATTTCCATAATAAACAGCCAAATAATAGCTTGTATACTTGGTATATAACTTACAAAGATTTTCTTCCATTTTTTCTTTGTCATCATATGGGATACGCTTTTTTTTAACAAAATTTCTAAAAATTTGAATAGCTTGTTCCCTTGTTTTTATTTCATAATCACCGGTCTCCTCTTGCACCATTTTATAAAGATACACATTATGTTTTTCCAATAAAGTAAACTGTTCCTCTAAAAGACTTTGCAATTTTTTTTCTGGACTTTTAGGCAGAAATAAGTAAATATTTTTCAATGTTTTATAAATCGCGAAAATTTCTGGATGAACGAATCCTATACTCATATGTAATGCATTGGGAACACTTTTAAAATAGTTTTTTGCAAAATCATTTAAAATTTCTTCTAATTTTTTAACATCACCAAGTTTATCTTTTAACTCATTTATTTTTATCCAACCCTTATATTTAAAAAGTTTTTTACTCATCCCTCTCTTTCAAACTCTCTCAAATTTTTGCATAAATTGGATAAATATAGAGAGATGCCTTTTGTTAATTTTTCCTCTTTTCTCAATCGTTATCACATTTGAATCGCATTTGATCCCTCTAATTTCTTCACAGTTGTGTTTTCCTATAATTTCTACAATTATACCTCTTAATTTATTTTTACCACCACCTTCTTCCCATAATGCATCAGCGACCCTTTTGGTGATAGTTTCCTGAAGAGCAAAGTTTTTACGACAAGCCCAAAAAACAGTTCGGGTAATTTTTGAAATACCCAAAGTATAACCATTAGGAACCATTCCCACATAGACTTTCACAAATACAGGCAACAAATGGTGAGGACATAAAAAACTATACTCAATCGGGCCTTTGATCAATATACCTTCAAATTCAGTGGGAAACCATCTCAACTTAGGAGGGGGTGTATTAAAACTTTCACTCATCTCATACCAAACTTTTATTAAACGATTTACCGTTTCCTCTATATCACTTACGTTGTCAAATCTATCCCTTATAGTCCTTAAAGCTTTTTTAAGATAATTTTTCAAGTTTTCTTTATCCATTATTTAAAATTAAAATTTTTTCACGGTTTATATACTGAATTTATAGTATGAGCTGTTTTCACTCTAACTTCAGCGATCCTAAATCCAGCAGGATATTCATCCGGGGATAATATCTCTTTAAATCTCTTATCAAAAAAATTATAAGTTTCCTCAGCGATTACCTCTGCGGTAGATACTTTATCCAAAACTATAATTCTACAACCTCTAAAAAGTTCTAGAAAAACATCCTTTACTGGATCATCTTCTGAAATAAGAAATGAATGGTCATATTTATCAATAAATTCTTTTATAACACGTTTAACCTTATCCGTATCAATAATCATACCCTGATCATCAAGATGTTCGCTTTCTAAAACAAGCTGTATAGTTAAGGTATGACCATGGGGGTGTATCTCTTTGTACCTAGTCCACCCTAAAAAGGGCTCCTCTCCTTTAAGTAGTGAAGAACCTCTACTTGCTAATAAATCGTGATTAAACACTCTATGGCCTATATCTATCCAGAATTCTTTTATAATTTGATATTTTGGCATTTTTTATCCTCCCCTAATTATTATGGATAATATTCAAAAACGATTCTATTCTTTTGACCTTTTTTAAACTCCACGATAGCAAGGGGAAAATGAGCCTGACGATTATTATCAATTGTCACATTACCAAATACACTTTCCACTACTTTTAAATTATCAAAAAATTTTGATGGATCTCTTGAATTATTTACTAACGCTTTTAACAAAATCTTTGTTGCTTCGTACGCTTCCATAATAACCAAGTTAGGTTCATTACCGGTTTTTACCTTATAATTATTTATAAAGTTTTCGTATAACTTGCTTTCCGATCTCTTAGCTTCGCTCAAAATTGTAGTAAAATATGCTTTCTGTAAATATTTTTCAACTAAAGGCAAATAAACAGTTAATATATTAGGACTAACAATTGGTGCTTCAATTTTCGCCTCTTTAATTGCTTTTACAAGAGCAACTAATTGTTCCGCATAAGTAATTAAAAATATAAAATCTGGATTTTTATTTTTGAGCAATAACAATAGCGTACGAAAATCTCTTTGAGAAAGTGGAATTTCCTCTTTAAAAACTATATCTCCCTTAAATTCCCTCATAAAGAGTTCAGAGCTCAAACGACCAAATTCATCATTCACTATAATAATAGCACCCTTTTTCCCCAATTCAGTATATGTGAATTTCGCTAAAATAGATACCTCGTCCTGAACGGGAAAATGATAATTTAAAATATAGGTTTTATCACCTTGAGGTAAATCTGCAAAAGTAAAAATAGTTAATATTCCCTCAGAATTAGCTAATGGAAGTAATGCATTTGCTATAGAAGTCTGAGCCGTTATAATTGCTTTAACTTTATCAACGGTAGATAGTTTACGAAAAGCAGACACAGCTTTTGTTACTTGTCCTTGGTTATCTTCATAAATTATTTTAATATTTGGCAAATTTTGTTCTGCAAGTGCAAACTCTATTCCTTCTTTAAGCCAATTACCAAAAATACTTACTTCTCCGGTCAACGGTAATATTGCGCCGATTTTGATGGTTTCGGGTTCTTTGGGTTTTTGGGTGAAGTAGATGGCAATTGCGGCGATGATTACAACAAGGATGGCAAGCGGGATTAGGATTTTTCTTTTCATGGTCGTTGTTTAATTAGTTTTCAATTAGATTTTAATAAATAAAATTTATTTTGTCAAGTTTCAAAGAAAATTTTTTCAAATTTTTCAGTTTCAAGAAATGTCAATGGGTCGTCGCTTTCTTTTATTATCTTCCCTGCTGACATAAGGTAAAGGCGATTGGATATTTTTAGCGCCTGGACTATGTTTTGTTCAACGAGTAAAATCGTCTTGTTGAATTTCTGGTTTATATCTTTAATTTTTGAGATTAGTTTTTCAACGAGTGCTGGTGAAAGTCCTGCAGATGGTTCGTCAAGTAGTAAAAGTTCAGGGTCTTTTAAAAGTATAAGTGAGATAGATAGCATTTGTTTTAATCCACCGCTTAAAAGACCGGCGCGTGTTTTTTTATATTTTTCAAGTTCGGGGAAAATTTCAAAGGCGGTTTCAATATTTTCATTTGATAATTTCAGGTTCTCAATAACTGTTAAGTTTTCAAAAATTGAGCCACCTTGGAAGAGGTAGGCGATGCCGAGTTTTGAGCGTTGCCAGGGGGAAAGGTTTGTTACATCTTTATCTTTAAAGATTATTTTCCCTGATTTCGGTTTTAGAAATCCGGAGATGACTTTAAGGGTTGTTGATTTACCAGCTCCGTTAGGTCCGATGAGTGAGACGATTTCTCCTTTTTTTACTGCAATTGAAATATCGCTCAGTACTTCTTTTTTCCCGTAAGATGCGTAGATATTTTTCAATTCAATTATATTCATACTCCCAAATAAACTTTTCTTGTTAAATCGTCGTATAAGATTTCATCCGGCAAGCCGAATGCAACAACGCGTCCCTCGTCAAGCAGGAACACCCAGTCAGCTATATCCAAGACGACATTTATGTTATGTTCTATAAAAATTATCGTTTTGCCCATCTCTTTTAAAGATAGAATGAGTTGTGAGATTTTCGCTATCAATTTCGGGTGGATTCCCGATGCCGGTTCATCAAGTAGGAAAAGTTCAGCGTTTGAAGCCATCAAGCGTGCAATTGCAAGGAGTTTCTGCTGACCGTAGGAAAGGTCACCAGCAAGATAGTCCTCGTACCCGGAAAGTCCGACGAAATCAAGGTATTCCCTTGCCTTTTCAATTTGTTCTTTTTCCCTTTCTTTCACCTTTTTTCGCTTAAAGATGCCGTCAAGGAAATTTTCACCCAATTCATCAGGGAAGGAGACGAGTATATTTTCAAGGGCTGTTAATTTCTGAAAAACCCTTACATCCTGGTATAAGCGGGCGATACCAAGTTTAGCTATTTGATGTGGTTTGAGGTTATTAAGTAGTTTTTCTTTGAAATAAATTTCACCTTCGGTTGGTTGATAGAGACCGTTTATTAGGTTGAATATAGTTGTCTTGCCTGCGCCATTTGGACCGATAAGTGCGGTGATTTGGTTTTCGTAGAAACCGATGTTTAAGTTATCAACTGCGATGACGCCGTCAAATCTCTTCGTAAGGTTTTTTAATTTAAGTATTTCATTATTTTGGTTCATATTCTCCAGCGAGACCTTGTGGTTTATAAATTAAAATTAAAATCAGGGCAAGTGCGTAAAGCATAACTCTTATGTTAGGTGCAATTGTATCCGGGATAGCGAGGAATCTCAGTATCTCAGGGAGCAGAGTGATAATAAGAGTTCCGACAAGCGGTCCTTTTATATTTCCGCCTCCGCCGATTGTAAGTATCGTCACAAGTAAGACGGATTCATTGAGCGTGAAGCTTGTTGGGTCAATGTATGTGATATAGGTTGCGAAAAGTGAGCCAGCTATTGAGGCTATTCCAGCTCCGATGGAGAAGGCGATGATTTTGAATTTTGTCGTGTTTTTGCCCAGCGTTGAGGTTGCGATTTCGTCTTCCCTTATAGCTTTCAGGATTTTGCCGAATTTGATTGAAGTTATAAGGTGGAAGAAGTAAAGAACTAAAAGTGCGAATATAGTTGAGATTATGAAGAATTTCGGCGGATCGTCAAATTTCATCCCGAAAATTTCAGGTGATGGGATGCCGGGGATTCCGTATGGACCTCTCGTCAACGAGACCCAGTTATACATCAAGTTAAATATGATTATTTGGAAGCCGAGCGTAGCCAGGATGAAATAGTCGCCTTTAAGACGCAGTGATGGAATTGAGACGATGAAACTTAAAATCACAGTAAGAGCGACAGCGATTGGTAGAGCGATGAAGAAGTTGATGTTGAGTTTTAGCATTAGAAGTGCGGTTGTATAGGCGCCGATCCCGTAGAAAGCAGCTTGAGCAAGGGAGACGAGCCCTGTATAGCCCATTGTTATGTTCAGGGATTGGATGAAGATTGAGTAAATGCCAAGCATAATCATTATGTGAAAAATGTAATTCATCTTATCTCTTCTACTCTTAATTTTTTGCCAAGCAAGCCAGTTGGTTTAAACAGTAGAAATATTATAAACAAAAGGAAGACGAAAGCGTCAACCCAGCGTGCGGAGAGTTTCCAAATCACTATTGATTGAAGGATGCCGATCAAGAAAGCACCCAAGATAGCGCCTTCAAAAATTTTAACACCGCCGATTATCAATGCAACAGCTGAGATAAGGACTATGCTTAATCCGACATGGGGGTCAAAGCCGATATCAAAAGCAGATATTATAGATGCGATTCCAGTCAGGATTGAGCTTGTGAAGAAGACGAAAATTCTAATCAATTTGGGGTTATAGCCGAGAACCTCAATAAGTTTCGGGTTGAAGGAAAAACCGAGCAAAATATGACCGAGCTTTGAGGTTTTAAATATCAAAAAGAGGATGAAGATCAAAACAAAGGTTATAAGTGAAATAAGTTGATATTTAGTTATGATAAGAGAGCCGATTTGAAATGTCTGTGCGATGCCTTTTTCTATTATTTTAACTTCATTTCCCGCTAAAAGAGCGATCAGGTTAATGATGAAGAGGTAGACGCTGAAAGAGGATATCAAGACAGCAAGTGGTGAGTTAAGTTTATTTTCTATTTTTTGGTAAACGATGAGGTCAATTAAAATCCCAATTAGCGCAGAGATCAAAAGAGAAAGGGTTATGGAGACAGGTTGTGAAAGTCCAAGTGAAAGATAGAAGAAATAGAGCAGGTATGCAGTGGTTGTGTATATAGCTCCGAAGGCGAAGTGGAAAATATTCGTCGTATTATAGACAAGTGAAAATCCAAGCGCTGAAATAGCGAAGAGCGACGCTGAGCAAATTCCGTTTAAAAGTAATTGTAAAAACATAGCGATTTATTTTTAATTTTCCATTTTCAATTTATAGTTATATTGATGAAAAGTCAACGGAAGAAAGGGAGAAAAAAGTACACCCAAAAGTTCGGTTTGGTTGGGCTGGTTGGGTATTCATATTAGGTTATATTTTATTGCTATGGTTACTGCGTGGGCTCTGTTTTTAGCTTCAAGTTTCGTGCATATATTTGAGATTATATCTTTAACTTTTTTTTCGTTTGTTGCGAGTTCCCTTGCTATTTCTTTATTTGTCAGACCCTGGGATATGAGTTTGAGAACTTTTATTTCCGTCTCCGTCAGGTTGAAATTTTTAACCGTTGTAATTTGAGTTTCTTTCGGTGTTGTTTTTGAGAGGTGTTCAATTAATTTTTTCATCGCTGTTGGTGAGATGTAGATATATCCATCGGCGGTTTTTTCAATTGCTTCTTTAAGGTGGGACAGGTTATCAATTTTAGCGAAGTAGCCAAGCGCTCCTGTTGACAATGCCCAGGTGATTATCTCTGGTTCGGTATAGTGTGTTATAAATGTGATTTTAGCGTTTTTATAGTTATTGATAATTTCTTTTGCGAGTTCTATGCCACCGAATTTATCGTTTGGGAAGTCAATATCCATGAGGATGACATCCGGGGTGGTTTTCTTTATTTTTTCAACTGCTTTATCGGGATATTTTTCGTCGCCTGCTATTGTGAAGCCCTCTGCTTCAATCCATCTAATGTAACTTTGTCTGACGGAGTCGTGGTCGTCAATTATGAATACGCTTATTTTCTTTTTGGTTGACATCAGTAAGGGAGCATGTTTTTGATTTCTTCTTCAACTTCCTCTCTTTTTCTGGAGTATTTCTGGCGTGATAGTTCTCTGACGGTTTGGGCGACTTTCTCGCTATATGGCGTAGTGTCAAGTTTTGTCCTTATGTTAAATGGTGTGGTCGTCTGCCCGTGGATCAGGGTTATGACATAGGCGTTCCAGTTAGGTAGATTTGTCAGGTGAAATTTATTTATGTATGGTGAAAATCTCTGTTCAATCATTGACGCATCCTCTTGACCGAGTCGGAAGCAGATGATTGTGCCGACATTGCCGAAAATTGAAAGTGTTATTTTTTCATCTTGGATTTGTTTGATGAATTGGTTTGCAAGTACAAGGTAAATTCCAAATTTCCTCGCCTCTGAAAGAAGTGTTGTGAAGCTATTTGTCGCTATGCTTTGGAATTCGTCAACATAGACGAAGAAGTCCTTTCTCTTTTCAGGTGGGATTTTAATCCTTTCAAGTGCAGATGTAAGTATCTTTGTCATAATTAGCATACCAAGGAAGCGTGAGTTTTCCTCTGTGAGTTCCCCTTTTGCAAGGTTTATGAGAAGTATCTTCCCGGAATTCATTATCTCTGTGAAGTTGATTGTCGACCTTCTTTGGGCGAATATATCCCTGAGGTAGGGGTCAAATATAAAGTTTTGGAATTTGCTTGCGATGTAATCGCCAAGGGATATTTTATCAGAAGAGTATCCAGTGTAATCAACCTCAGGGAGGACATTATTAATCCAGTTTTCAAGCAGAGGGTCTTTAATTTTAGGTTTAAATCGTCTCCAGTAATAGTTGTTTTGAAAGATGAGGTAAAATTCAAGGAGGGTGCCAGGGTTATCTGGGTCTGACATCACAAGGAGGAGGTTCATCCTAACATGCTGGTAAAATATAGGTCCTGCATATTCAGATGTGCTTCTGCCATATTCACTTTCAAGAAGTCGTTTTAGTATTCCGATGAATTCCTGGACGATGAAGTATCTATGTTCTGGGTTTTTATATTCAAGTGGGTTAAAGCCGACTGGGGATTCAATGTCCCTTGGGTCAAGTATTACGACATCGTTAAGTCGCTTTTTGGGGATTTTACCGAGTATATCTTTGAAAAGGTCGCCGTGTGGGTCAATCACGCATATGCCGTTTCCAGCTTTTATATCGTCAAGTATCATAGTTTTCAGTAGTGTTGTCTTCCCTGTCCCTGTTTGACCGATTATGTAGACATGTCTTTTTCGATCTTCGTAGTTAATTCTAACTTCGTTTTCAAAATTCTTGTATATGTTAACTCCTATGAGGCAACCCTGTTTACTTAGTTCTTGGGGTGCTGGGCGTTCCTCGTGAAGTTTCGTCTTGAAGTTTGTCAGGACATCAAGTGGAGTTGGGGGGAATCTGAAAGCGCAGGATGCGTTTGAGGAGTCAAAGATATAAAGAAGTCGCGTATATTTTTCAGGGACAAGTGGGTGAGGGTAGAGTTTGAGTTCGTATGGTGATTTATTTCCATCTTTCACATAGATTATCTCGTAGCCACCGCAGAGGTAGTTTTCACCTTTTGTGTTTTCTTCCCTGCCCGGGGGTGATGATATATATTGAGCGATTGAGTTTAGTGTTACTGGTGAGAGTTCTTTTGGGGATGTGACTTCAATTGTTAAAAGTGCGCAGTTATGTTTTAGACCGAGGAGGAACTTTATGAGGTTATCTTGGTAGTCCCTTGCGAGTTTTTGCAGTGTTGGGCTAATTTTTGATGTGTCATCCGATGTTGAATAGATGCTAATTTGGGCGAATTTCTCACATCTTTCTATTTGTTCTTCAAGGAATTCCTCTTCATCTTCTGTTAATTCGGTCGGTTGCATCTTTATGCTTAAGGTAAATGGGTCGTCCTGGAGGGCGAGGAAGTTGAAGAATTGTTCTGTGTTAAGTTGTGACTGGATGAAAGGGAAGATGTAGAATATCATCCCCTCCGGTGGAAATGTTCCTTCTTCGGTTGAGACATTAGTTTTTGAAAAGTTAGAGGTGAATTTGAAGAAGTTTTCTTTTTTAATGGTGTAGCCAGTTTTCAAGGTGTCAAGTCGGTCTATTATAACTCTTCGGTTTATAAGGTATGTATGGGTGGTGTCAAATGGGTTTGACAGATAAGATGGGATTGATTTTTCGTCAATTGTCTTAAATGAGTATTCGTCAAAGATTGATTGGATTGTGTTTGTGATTGAGTTGAAGATTGATGAGGACTCGTCTTTTGTCAAGTTCTTGATGTGGCAGATGAAAAGGACTTCAACTTCCTCGGGTTTTCCTTCCCTTGTTTTGCCTGGGCAGATGTATTTTATTTCATAGGTGATCAATGGTTTTGTTTTGAATGACTGGAGCGATGATGTTTCAATTAGGGAGTCAATTAGCGTTATATGTTTATCAATGTTGTTTTTCAAGAGTTTTTCTGGGTCGGAGTTTTGTTTGGGGTTTACCTTTAGTTCGTTAAGTTTCAGGGCGAAGGAGTGGAAGGGGTTTCCTTTTGGTTTTTGGCGCATGGCGTAATTATCTTTTTGTTCCCTATACGGGAGTAAGTAAATAAATTTTTGGGAAAAAGTCAAGGGAAAGACCCCATCAACCTACCCTTCCAGCGGGGTGGAGAGGGAAGAAGGAAGATGAAAAGAATTTAACGGCACCCCTCACTTTGGTTCTCTCCCGCAAGGGGAGAGAAGGGATGGAAGGAAAAATTTTAAAAGACCCCCCTCACCCTACCCTCTCCCGCAAAGTGGAGAGGGTTGAAGAAACTTAGATGGAGAGAGACAGAAGGAGTTTAAGGTTAAAGGTCGCATGGTTTGTTTTTTTCGTTTATTTGTGGGGTTTCTATTAAAAATTAATTAAAGAATGGTGTATGACTTGGCATGTTTGTTTTTATTTTTTAAGTTGATAACTTTAAAATAGAATTTAAAAATACAGGAGGTTAAAAATGAGGTATAGGGATAGGATAGAGGTAA
>Ga0079997_112043_pt1 | contig 24208 bp, 21 predicted proteins | sample PerSpoCPS_CMetaG_FD_69200 | JGI IMG/M metagenome (GOLD analysis project Ga0079997, IMG submission 69200) | Archaeal communities from Yellowstone National Park, Wyoming, USA - Perpetual Spouter C (PS_C) MetaG (SPADES assembly) (version 2) | ecosystem: Environmental > Aquatic > Thermal springs >... | reverse complement strand
AGGGGCGTGTGTTGGGCATAGTTACCGAGAAAGACCTCGTCAGAAGGGCCCTTGCACTAAACACAGACCCCGCCAAGGTAAAAATATCTGAAATCATGTCATACCCAGTCATCGCCGTATCGCCGGAGACCCATGCAGAAGAAGCTCTGAAGATCATGGCCTCAAACGGGCTGCGCCGCCTTCCAGTCATACATAACGACAGGCTTGTAGGAGTTGTCACAATAGACCGCCTAGCCTACGCCCTAGCTGCACAGCAACAGATGTACGAGGAATGGTTCAGGCTTTTGCTGGAGGCAGCTAAACCGCCTGAAAGCAGCTACATAGGATAACACCTTATAAAAAGCCGGCATAAACAAGGACATGTGGTTGAACGGAGCACCGACTGGATGAAGCAGGCAGTCAGAGACCTTGAGAACGCCAAACATGAGCTTGCAGGCGGATACTATGAGTGGAGCTGCTTCCTAGCCCAGCAGGCCGCCGAAAAAGCTGTCAAAGCAGTTTTCCAAAAGCTTGGGGCTGAGGCGTTCGGCCACTCCGTCACAGGCCTTCTTGAAAACCTACCCCAGGACATGAAGCCTCCAGAGGACCTGATGGACGCGGCAAAAGAACTTGACAAGGCATACATACCCACGAGATATCCAAACGCACATCCGCAGGGCGCCCCCTATGAATACTACACTAAAAAAGAGGCCGAGCGCCTAATAGAATATGCAGAAAAAATCATCAAGCACTGTGAAGGTCTACTATCCAAGATATCGGCGAGATGAGCTTATCCAATACCTCAAGCAGAAGGTCGGTCTCCTCGCCCAACAAATCCCGCTAAAGCTTGTCATGCTCTTCGGCTCATACGCCGAAGGACGCTACACAGCGGCCAGCGACATAGACCTCCTAGTAGTATACGAAGGCAGGAAAAGAGACGACATCTACAAAATAGTCTGGGACACAATAGCGCTCCCAAACCTCCAGCCACACATATACACAGCCGACGAATGGAACATGTCAAGGACAAGGGCATGGAAGGGCGTTGTCATCTATCAGTTGGGTGCTCCCTAGCTCTCTGACAGAATACATGACTGTTTTCACCCTCTGATATGTGTGAAAAGGCTTAAATGGTTAGCGGGCCACGGTGCCGTCGGTATGGCGGTACTACTCGAGTCAGCGAAGCTTGAAGCAAAGCGTAAGCTCGTGACAAAAACACGCAGCATCTGCCCCGAATGCAACAGAATACTTGAGGCCGACGTAGTCGAGGAAGACGGAAAGATCAAGATCTACAAGACCTGCCCCAAGCACGGCGAGTTCGACGACCTATACTTCGGGGACGCCGACATGTACTACAGGTTCGCCAGATGGCTTCACGACGGCAAGGGGACAGGCAACCCAAACGTCGAAATGCCCCGATGCTCATGCCCAGCCAACTGCGGCCTCTGCAGCAGCCACCTCAGCCACACAGGGCTCTCAAACCTCGTCATAACAAACCGCTGCGACCTCCACTGCTGGTACTGCTTCTTCTACGCCGAAAAAGCCGGATACATCTACGAGCCCACACTCGAACAGATAAGGGAGATGGTCAAACAGCTCAAAGCAGAACGCCCGGTCCCCGGGAACTCAGTCCAGATAACAGGCGGCGAACCATGCCTCCGCGACGACCTCCCCGAAATAATCCGCATACTGAAGGAGGAAGGCGTAGACCACATCCAGCTAAACACAAACGGCATCCGCCTAGCCAACGACTTCGAATTCTTCAAACGCATCAAAGAAGCAGGAGTCAGCAACCTCTACATGAGCTTCGACGGCGTAACACCCCGGACAAACCCCAAAAACCACTGGGAAGTACCCAAAACACTTGAGAACGCGAGAAAACTCGGCGTAGGAGTAGTGCTTGTACCAACAGTCATAAAAACAGTCAACGACCACGAGCTTGGGGACATCATACGCTTCGGATTCCAAAACATCGACGTAGTCCGCGCAGTCAACTTCCAGCCCGTCAGCCTGACGGGCCGCATGCCCAAAAAAGAGCGTGAAAAATACCGCATAACAATCCCCGACTGCATAATAAGAATAGAGCAGCAGACAGACGGCCAAATCCCACGCGAAGCATGGTTCCCAGTCCCAGCCTGCACACCACTCACAAACTTCATCGAAGCAATAACACGCAGAACACAGTACGAGCTCAGCATACACTTCGCATGCGGAGCAGGAACATACGTCTTCAAAGACCGAGAAAAACTAGTACCCATCACAGAATTCGTCGACATAGAGGGACTCATCAAATACCTACAAGACAAAACCGAAGAAATAGAAGCCGGCAAAAACCGCTACTACGTAGCCCTCAAAGTACTCGCAAACATAGGAAAATACATAAACACCTCAAAACAGCCAACAGGACTCAACCTAAAACAAATGATCTACAACATCATCGTCAAACACGACTACCACAGCGTCGGCGACTGGCACAGAAGATCACTATTCCTGGGAATGATGCACTTCCAAGATCCCTATAATCATGACGAGGAGCGGTTGAGGCGGTGTGATATACACTATCTGACACCCGACATGAGGATCATACCGTTCTGCGCTTTCAATGTGTTGCCGCACTGGTACAGAGACCGCATCCAAGCAATGTATGGTATCCCGATCGAAGAATGGGAAAGAAGAACCGGTCGGAAGCTTAAGGATGACTTTTACAAGAGACAGCTCCCGACGAAGCAGGGCGGAGTTCCGATGGCATCCACAAAAACAGCAGGGTTCGGCGGCGTTCCAAAACAACTACCTGTTATTCAGGGCGGCTCTGGTGGCAAAGACACAGCTTCCTGCTGTTCATATTAAACTATAATTTCTTTTTCTTTTTTGCCTGTTCGTGACAAGTTTGTTAAGACTTCAGCACTAGCAGGATTTAATCTAATATTTCCAGCAATATTCATGCAATGCAATTTATGATTAGGTAACTAATCCGGACATTTTTAGGTGGAGGTTTGCTCGAGGTGTTCTCGAAATAACGATCTTACCTCCCGACCTACCTCTATCCGTTACTCTTTCCAGCTCAACTAGCCCAAGCTCCTGGAGTTTCTTTACATGCCTCCATGCTGTAGGCTTTGCTACTTGTAACGCCTCTGCTAAAAATTTTAAAGTTAATTTTACGTTCGAAAGCGTCTTCAGTATCTCTATATCAAGCTCATCTAGCCGGACAGGAAGTAGATCAGGTGTTTCAAACTCGGTGAAGGTTTTACCATCCTCGGTCTCCATCTCAACCTTGATAGGTATGCCGCAGTAGATGGTGGCTACTAATGTCTCTACAATGAGTAGCCGCATCCCCCCGCTCAGGTTCAGTATAATCGGCCTCTCTGCCCACGACCTGAAGAGACCAGCAATCAAGGTAACGGCTGTGTAGAAATCATCAATATCAATATCATACCGGACAACACCCTGTCCGTTTACATACTTTTTGACGAAATCATCGAGAGAAGCTAGAGCCTTATCACTTCTTTCATCGGGTCTATTGCTGGGGATTAAGACCACAACCTTGTCACTCTCCCCTACACCCCGCCTCAAAAGGGACCTAAAAGCAAATCTTTCTTCGAACCCGAAGGTGAATACAACTATCACTAGAATTTGTTTCATATTAGTGTATATATAGGTTGATTTATTTCATTTTACTGAAACATTTCCTAATCCTATGCAAAAATGTTATAACTTTCTCGATACACAGCTTTCTTCATGGACCAAGGTGAGGAACCAACTAGGGTCTATAGAGATGTCGCAGTTCTACTTTCCGCTGCCTCTATCCTTACGGAGTCTCCGTCTTTGATAGATAGGATGGCCAACTGTTTAAACCAGGAACCCGCCGTCAGAGCCGTAAACGACGCATTTCGAATCATTGAAAGTGATCAAATGACAGGAAAGCCACGGCTTAGGTTAGAGAAAAACGAGGCCGGTAGATACACATATGTTGTGGTTGAACGGGATCAAGGAGGCCCCGCTCGTATTTTTGGAAGAATACCGTCAGAGGAAACGGTGAGAAAGTTTATCGAAGCCATATATAGAGACATCACCACTGCTAGAAAAATAGGCACTCTGGCATCTGCCCTTGTAGTAGAATCCCAGCTACGTATTGAGAGGGGACAGGCTGAGAAAGAGGAAGAGGGTGGGTGAAATGTTCCTCAGCACATCCCTAAGACTATTAGTTAATGTCGAATCGCTAAACGCTGTTGAGACAGTAGGAAACATTTCACGCCATAGGGTGGTACCGATAGTTGTTCCAAGCAACGAAGGCTACAGCATAAAATATGTACCAGCTGTTTCAGGCGAGTCTATTGCTCACGGGTTTCAGTCAGAGCTTGTAGAGGTTGCAAAACGTATGGGCCTACCGTTAGGTGTATACTCGCTTCGAAAGGAGTTCATAAAATTCTCAGAAGATGATTACCTGAAAGACGAAGATATTAAACCCCCATCCGACCATGAGGATATACGTCGTTTCGAGGTAGATGTTTTGCTCAAAGACATGGTTGCTGATGTGGGCGGATTTCTCTACGCAGGCAGTGTTCCCGTAAAACGCACATCCCGTTTGCAGGCAGGGTATTTACTGCCCGCTCTAGGTGAAGTTATGAATGCAACTGCGGTAGAGGCGCAGTTCCACGTCAGATATCTCTTCTCAAAACCCCAAAAAAGCGAAGAGGCCAGATTAGGGCAGGCCATCTTCAACATAGAGGCAGCGTCGGCTCTATACACTATGACTTTAAACTTGGATGTAGCCGGTGTCGGGGTTCCTTCGACAGTCTTCGGGAAACAATATGAGGGTGAGAAGAAGCTCGCCGAGCAAGCTCCAAGACGTAGGACAGCTGCGGTCAAAGCGTTGGGAAGCCTGCTATCAAATATATCATTCGGTGCAAAACACTCCAGATATCTGCCCAACACCGAGCTAATGTCCTGCATCTTCACACTATCCGACATACCGTTTACGGTTACACCCGGCAATTACAAAGATTATATATTCAAAACAGGCGAGAGGATGAAAAAGTTTACAAGCATTTTCAGTAATAAAATAGATGCATGGGCTATTGCTAAAGAGAATGTGAACAAACACCTAGACATTCAGGAGAGCTCAACCGTTGAGGAAATAATAGCATCTATCCTAGATCAACTCAAGGCAAAGGGCTTGGCAGAATAACATTATGATGTCGCTGAGGGTTGAGCTTCAGTTTGCGTGGGGCTACTCCGTAAAGGCTAAAAAAGTTTCTAAAGCCCAGCATGCACACTGCCTACCACCACCCACTACACTAATCGGTGCAATATCGAAGGGATTAGCAAAGATACAAGGAAAGGGGGAAATACTTTTTACCTGTAAAAAGTCAGCATCACAAGCTGCTGCATACGCAACATTTTTCAAGGCAGCCTCAGCCTTTCTAATCTCCGACACCGGCGGATCACCGGGTATAGGCAAATATTGGGAGGACCCCGGACGCTATCAAATACTTCAGTTTCAGAAACCAACACGCCGCGGTTTACCGGAATACAGGTTTGGTCTAGTTCCAGCGGGGAAGGTATATTGTCCCTCAACGAAAATGATTGTTGGGTTTTTGGTGGATGAGGATGAAGCAAAGAAGGTGTTGGGGGCTGACTGGGATAAAACTCTGCTTAGTGCAGCCTATTCAACCACGCACATAGGCGCAAAAGAGTCTATCACTGCTGTGGAAGATGTCACATTCGGTGAGGCTGAGCTTATAAAAAATGGAGAGTTTGAGACCAGGTTTTATCTTCCAGCAGACGCGGTCGAAGTTTTATCAGTGGATACGTGCTCCTACGGTTTAGGAGGGACTTACGTCGAAAGCTTCTGGAAAATCGGCTATGAGTGGGGTGTTGAGCAGCAAACCGTCGACTACATAGTGCCCGGGTCCCGCGACCCGGTCACGAGCTGCAGGATGCATGTGAGGGTTGCCAGGAATATAAAATCCTACATGGTGGGTGAAGATGGCCTCACAATCTTTACCTGATGCATACCAAACTATCTGTGAACATCTTTCTGATATTATGAAGGACGGTCCCAGACCACTATTGACAAAGACTTTAGAAAAGATCGAGGACTCGGTTCAGAAAAATGAGAATGTGTTAATCTTTCTAGAAGCGCCAACCGGATACGGCAAAAGCACACTCTCCTTGGCCCTCTATGCAGCAATATGCAGTGGTAGAAATGAGCTCGCCTCAAGAATAATTCATGTACTCCCTATACGGTCAATTGGAACTGATATGAAGAATAGGATGGAGAGGTATGTTCAGAGGTTAAGTAACCGACTTCCCGTGAAAATATCCGATATTGGACTGCAGCAGATGCACTCACCTGGCAGTCCAATGTTACTCAAAAAGTTCGTCATCACTACACTCGACACATTTATCTCGTCATTCTACAAAATCCCCGCCTCAGAGATCAGCAAACTAGAAAAATACGGAACAGCGCATTTCGAGGTTCCGAGGGCCGCTATCTATACATCTCTTGTTGTTTTTGATGAGCTGCATCTATACATTGGCTCCAGGGCGCTGGCGGATGGACGGAGTAAAGCCCTCACCGCAGTAGTGGCGTGTATCAAATCGCTTCTTTCAGCCGGCGTCCCAGTAATAATATCAACAGCAACACTTCCAGCAGTTATCAAAAACACCCTTATAGCAGAGCTTGAGCTTGCGGGACTTTCAAACCTTGTAGTGGAGATAGTGCCAACAGCTGCTGACAGGACCTATATAAAACGCATAATAAATGTTGAAACCCTTTCAGAAGACCCCGTTGAAAAAATATGCGAGGTTGCTGGAGACAGCCGAACGCTGGTTATACTTAACACCGTTAGAAAAGCTGTCGAAATTTATGAGAAGATTAAGCATCGGCTGAACAACGTTTTTCTTCTCCACTCACGGCTTGTGGAGGGAGAGAGAAGAAATAGGTTGCGTTCAATCTCCGAAATGAAATCCCTTGTGTTGGTTGCCACTCAGGTAGTTGAGGCTGGTGTTGACTTCAGCTTCAGAACTCTTGTGACGGAAGCCGCTCCACCCGATTCAATACTGCAAAGAGTTGGACGCGTGGTGAGGTATGGTGAGGATGAGGGGTGGGTTTATGTTTTTCCACTGACAGAGGAAGGTGTCAGTGTCTACGATAGTGAAATTGTCAACAAAGTATACGAGAGGATTGAACAATCTACCGCCCTTGACCATACCCTGCTAGACATCTATGATAAGATAGCTGAAGAGAGGGGGGTAGATTTGCTTGATAAAAACTACCGCAACGTTCTCGAATACTTAGATTCTCACCCATCCTATTCCGTGGATTTTGCGATGAAGGTTTGGGAAGCTGTATGTGGTTTTGTCAGGGAGGGAGAACAAGTTACCGTTATACCAAGACAACGCGTTGAATCCGTTATGAAAGATAGGTCAAAGTTTTCGGAAAATGTCTTCTGCATTGACGACAAAATCTTTGAAAAGATAAATAATAAGGGGTTGGTAAAGCAAGCACTTGACGAAAAATTCAACATTATTCCCCTTCCCAAACTTAATTTCAATAAATGTCTAAGCCAGCAGATCTTCAAACACAACATACTTGCCTTCATTGTTGAGGAGTATAGCGAGGAGGTTGGTTTCGCAGGATGAGACCATATGCCTATACTAATCAGCCTCTCAGCCAGCATATCAAAGGAGTGGTCGAATGGTCAGGTCGCATGCTGGAGAAGTCAGGGTATACCAAGACGGGGGCCAGGAGACTGAAATATGCGGGAGTAAATTTGGAAAACCTTGATACATTAAATGAGGCGATACTGGCTGCTGCAATTTTCCACGATGTAGGAAAAGCGATAGAATACTATCAGAGCCAATTTAATGAGAAGGGAGAGTGCGTAAAACCAAAAAGGCCCGATGGTCGACCAACCTTTAGACTACACGAAGTGCTTTCAGCTGTTTACTTCGACCGTTTCGTTTCAAAACATTTGGACTGGCCAGCTGAGCTTAAGATTTTGGCAATACTAGCCGTCTTAAACCATATGCATGCGTTACGAGACTTTGGGAGAATTATAGACCTTTTTAACCCCGAAGAAAATATTGTGTCACAAGAAATCCGCAGGGTAATTTTTGGTGCAAGGATTGCTGCTGATGACTTAGACAGCCTAGCTGAAACCATAGCCGGCTATGGATTCATGTATGAAGACGTTAAAAAGGAACTGACCCCGCCTGTGACGAGGTATGATGTTATCAGTTTGGGCAAGAAGCTTCAAGAGTTTGAGTTTATCAAGTCTTCCAGACTATATGTCCTTCTTTTGCTGCCTGTATTAGTTGGTGATGTCTTGGATGCGTCGGAAAGCCGGCGTGATGAAGAAACTACAGCTAGCCGCCGTGCATTCATAGAGGAGCTGCGCATGTGCCTGAGGTGAGATGAACTATGAGTAAAAGGCTGGAGATACAACTTCCGCCTAAGTTTGCAGCAAATTGCTTGATGGGGCTACTTTACCACATGGAGCAGAACTACGAGCTTACATATTCGGGTGACAGGGTAGTGATTTCCGGGCCCGACCCATACAAGGGATTAGAGGACGTTTTAGATACGGCGCGGCAGATAATAGAAGATAAAAAGGAACATATGCCACGGCGTCTGCCGGCAAGCGGTAACGATAAGAAAGCATTGGCTGAGTTGATGCAACACTACAGTCTTGGAGCTGACGCAAATATTATTGATTTCGTAAAAGTTTTGAAAGCAAACCTCAGTATGGATGGCGATAAACAGTATAAGCTACCCTCACTATTGAAGCCGGAGTTCTATGAGTATAACAGGTTGCCCGGCTACGCGGGAGAGTCGTCTAGAATGATGCGTGAGCAGTTTCCAGCACTTAGTGTCAGTTTATCCTTGGTCGGCTATTTTGTCTGTAAGGTTGGGCGTGCTCAAGTAGATATTAATCGGTGGGTCTCGGTTGTTGTGACACCCGAGATTATGTCCACTAACAGACCATTTGCAATCGACCCAAATTACATGTTATCCAAATTTGTAACGCCTGTTAAGAACTTGTACGGATACTTGTCACAGCATAGATACAAATACAATATTGCAGGGCTGTTTCCCGAGCCTGCGTTACAGCTCTGGCTTGCCTCCCAAATGGGCGGTGCTAAGATAAACATATACGCCATAAACGAACCCGCTGGACAAAATCCAGCCACAATATATTCTTCGATGAAGATAGACCTCGAGCCAATACACAAAGCCTTGTCGAAATATGATTTTCTGAAAAACTATGCCGCAAAATCTAACTTGGTGAACCTCTTGGAGAAGGCGTTGAGGGCTACGGAGAAATCTAATGCGAAATCGATTAGTGTTAGGTTTGCTATATTGCTTTATGAGGTGTTTACTGGAGTTAAGCCCCCGCTGGAGTTTATATATGCAGCTAGCCGAGAATACATGACATGGTCCAAGTCACGGCCAGACAGAAATGACCCGCTTTATCAGGTCTCTCAATTGGCTGCAGAGCTAGCCAATTACATGTATCGCAGAGGGGCCATAGGGCTTTGATAGAAACATATGTTTTCAAGGCCGTTTCATCCACTAGCATAGGGCTTGGGACATATTCAGGTATTGTTGTCAGAGGAATTTTCTTCAAGATACTTAAGTGCTTTAACCCATCACTCGCGACGAAGGTCCATGAACAACGTACATTAAGCCCTTACAGCATCTCGCCGTTGGAGAACACGGAGCGGTCGCAGGTATTCTTCGACCATGTTCCCGGTGGTTTGGATTTCCAGTTCAGAATTGTGGCTTTCCAAAAAGATATCTCTGAAGCGGTTAAGCGTTTTGTTCTCAGCGGCGATATACCGAGGATAAACATACATGGAATCACGTTACCCGTCAACTCGGTCCATGTGAACTCCATCGAGCATGACTTCTCCGAGAAAGCAAGCAGCGAGAGTACACGTTTTATGGTGGAATTTAGGTCACCGACTTTCTTCAGGAATACGCAGAAGAGACAGGGACTACTCAGGTTAATGATCCCTAGCAGGTTTAGGAGGCCTGTGAGACCTGTTTACAGGTATGTTATTGTCCCTGATCCATATTATTTCTTCCGTGGGCTGGCACGGCTTTACAGACAGTTCTGTAACCCTCATTTCCGCTACAAAAGCTACTGCGAATGGCTTTTAGAAGGCGGAGTGGCCCTAGAGACCTACTACGACCTACGCGTGGTCAAAATCTGGACTAATAACAGAAGGTGGTGGAGGGGGTTCATTGGCCGCGCTGTTTTTGCAATACCCAAAGATCTCTATGACCTGAAAATGGCTAAGCTGACCCACATTCTTCTCGAGTTCGCCCGCTACAGCAACGCCGGCGGAAACAGGACTGCAGGGTTCGGTGTCGTGGACTACCACGCCATGAACGACGGGGTGCATGGGAGACATGACTTTGCTTCTGACGCTGTCTAACCTCTCAAAAATTCTAAGGTACATGCATAAAAACCGTCCAGAGGTTAGTGAAGAATTGCGGGGCTGGAGCTGGAGGCAGCCACCGCTCTTATTTCCTTACGAAAACATTAGACTTGCAATAAGTGAAACCTACGGTACTGTATGCCCGTCCGGAAGAGACATTTACCTTAGGCATGTTTTACGCATGAGAGCGAAGCCTACGAGGCAGCAGATCGAGGGCTATCTCATACACTTTCTGCTCAACAAATTCACGACCACACTCAAGCAGCTCATTACACGAGATCTGGCATCACCTGACGACCTCTACGGAATGCTGCTTTCCGAGAAGCCTTTGGTCTATCATGAATGGCGGAGCTATCTAGACTCCCAGGGGGTGGAGCTGGATGATGCTGAAAAAATGTTTGAACTGTATTTTAGGGAAGTATGGGTTCCGACCGCCCTGGAGGCCTGCTCGGAATATGCCAAAGCTGTGATGGCTAACCCTTATGCGACGCTGGAGACAGTCCTGGCAAAAATAATACCTGTGTTCTCAGAGTTCGAGGTAGACGGCACACAGCTAGGCTTCAGCGACATATGCAGGATAGACTACTTCACACCATTCGGTCTGATCGTGGAGGTTAAAACAACCTTTCCCCACGAGATGCATGGCCTTGCAGCTGCTGCCTATGCTATGGCTGTTGAAGCTAACTTTGAGATACCAGTGGACTATGCTCTCCTGCAATATGTGTGGCTGATGCGGAACGGCCGGCTACGTGTGGCACAGAGGCTTATGCCTCTGACGGATGCTTTGAGGATGCGGGCTGTTGAAGTCAGAGACCATAAGGCACGAATAATAGCTGAGGGTGTTGACCCAGCTCCTGAGGAGGTTTGCGGAAGTGAGTGCCCGTTCAGCCGGGTGATGAACAAGGTTGAGTGAGCTTGTGTTGGACAAGGCGGGATGTTACCTAGGTGTTAGTAAGGGTTTGTTTTACGTTAAGGCAGCTGATGGGTCGAAGTTTGAAGTGCCGCCTGTAAAGCTAGCCCACATATCAATCCGAAGCAGGGGTGTAGGCGTCTCAAGTGATGCCCTTGCGCTGGCCGCTAGATTTGGCATCGAGATAACAGTATATCGTTCAGGTAGACCTGTTAGCAAGGTAGTCAATGCGGTGAAAGGCGGAGGCGTTCTCACCAAGCAGGCACAGGTAGAGGCTTTACGGGATGGCAGGGGTTTGGCAATAGCAAAGGCCATTGTTGCTGCAAAGCTGCATAACCAGAGGCTGGTTGTTTACCAGAGGGCGCGCGAGTTGAGGGCTAAGGGGAAGGCTCTCGGTGTTGAGCTTGAGGGGTTTGCTGACGCAATCCATCGCACCATCTCATCTGTTGCTGAAGCAGATAACCTGGATAGTGTGAGGGCTTATGAGGCTCAAGGTGCTGTGAACTATTGGCGGGCTGTTTCACTCATACTTCCTAAGGAGCTTGGCTTTGTGGGAAGGACCGCGTGGTCACCCTCCGACCCCTTCAACAAAGCCCTGAACATCGGATATGGGGTTTTGAGATCACGTGTTTGGAGTGCCCTGTTGTCCGCCAACCTAGATCCCTATATTGGTTTTCTCCACCTGCCTCGGGGTAGGCATATGTGTCTCGTGAGCGACATCATGGAAGAGTTCAGGCCTGGGGTTGTTGACCGGCCTCTAATAGCTTTGGCACTTGATAAACCGCAGTCGTTGCTAGACGATAACTTTCTTGAGAGGTCTGTTGTTACCGCGGTTGGTCAGACGCTTCAAAGAGATGACCGCCGTTTTGAGAAGGCGATTTACGAGCAGGCCAGACGGCTGGCATCCTATCTACGTGGTGCTGTGCCGGAGTATGTTGGTTTTAAGCTGAGGTGGTAATATGTCAACTCCGCCCATCTTTATACTAGTCATATATGACATCTCAGATGATTCTAGAAGGAATGAAATGGCCGTTGCTTTGAAGAGGCTTGGACTGACGCGGGTGCAGAGAAGCGCGTTTATTGGGCCTTCTAGCTCCGCTCTCGTCAGTGATGTGAAGAATGTTTCTAGGAGAATTATCGATTTGGAGACAGATAACGTTCAGATCTATCCTCTTACCCAGGCTTCTTACAACATGCGTATTGTTATCGGCAGGGAGCTTTTCAGGGATGACGCTGCCGCTGGTGGGTATTTGGTGTGAGTGAAGATGAGGGCCTTCTTCCAGTGGTTGCTGTAAGACAGTTTTTCTTCTGCAGGCAGATACCCTACCTGAATCTTGTGCTACATGTCGTGGAGCCTGAAACTGATAGCATGGTCTACAGTAAAGATAGACATGAGCTTTTTAGGGCCCAGTATCTCCCACGCAGTATTCGGCCAAAAAAGGTGTACACAGGTGTCGATTTGAGGAGTGAGAGGCTGGGTCTGGTTGGTAGGCTTGACGCGTTAGTTGAGACTTATTTCGGCGAGCTTATCCCGTGCGAGTTCAAGCATTCTGCATTAAGACGTGGCAGGCCATTGCTTAAGGATGTGGTTCAGTTGACCGCCTACGCCATGCTCGTCGAGGATGTTTATGGATGTGTGGTTAAGCGGGGCGTGCTTTACTATGCAGAGGATGGCGAGAAACCTGAGATAAGGATACTGCAGTCTCACAGGTACATGGTTAAGATGGCTGTGAAACGTATACGTGAGATGATGGCGTCTGAGGAGGCGCCTGAGGAGAAAAACCTGAAGGAGTGTCCCAGCTGCTGGTATAGACGTATATGCTATACTTGAGACCTCCCTGATAAGTATAAATAGAACCTAGAAAAAATGTTTACCTGCAACTAGATCCCCGCAAAAGGGGTTGAAGAAGCGGAAATCAGACAAAACAGGCGCACTGATCTCGCAAGAGAGAATTGAAAGACCCACATCTTCAGACACTCTCAACCGCGTTTACAACTGATCTCGCAAGAGAGAATTGAAAGCAAGACATTGTTCACCATAGCCCAGATGACGGAAAACTTCGCTGATCTCGCAAGAGAGAATTGAAAGCTGTTACGGTTATCATATGGTGGATGTGGTAGGTGTGGACTGATCTCGCAAGAGAGAATTGAAAGTGAGTCTGTGGAGGGGGTTGCGAAAACGTCCCCGCCAACTGATCTCGCAAGAGAGAATTGAAAGTTTGAGATAAGGATTTGGAGAAGTGTCTGGATGAAGCTGATCTCGCAAGAGAGAATTGAAAGCCATGTGCGGCATGTATGCTAGGGTGAATCCACAGTTACTGATCTCGCAAGAGAGAATTGAAAGTGAAGAGAATGAGGTCACGTCTGAGCGTGGCCTCGGCCTCGACTGATCTCGCAAGAGAGAATTGAAAGACCCGAGCTGTAGCGCGCGGAGTTCAGGTGGGGGTGGCTGATCTCGCAAGAGAGAATTGAAAGCATTTACTGCACCTAACCCATCTCACCCCCGTGTGCGGCTGATCTCGCAAGAGAGAATTGAAAGCTAGGAACTGAGGGCTGACCAAGGGGTTAACAGACGTCTGATCTCGCAAGAGAGAATTGAAAGAGACAAGGCCCGGCTCAAGTGTAGGCGTGTAGTCTTCTGATCTCGCAAGAGAGAATTGAAAGTTCAGCTCCAGATGATGGGGGCTACAGATGCGTCAAACATCTGATCTCGCAAGAGAGAATTGAAAGCAATCCTCCACCGCGGTGAGATGGTTATCCCCCGTGAGCTCTGATCTCGCAAGAGAGAATTGAAAGACTGTTTCACATAGTCATGGCTGACTGGTTGTTTGACTGATCTCGCAAGAGAGAATTGAAAGGCCTGACGAGCTTGGGCATCTGCTTGTCATCACGAACCCTGATCTCGCAAGAGAGAATTGAAAGAATACATGCAGGTGCTTGCTCGTCTCCTTGTCGATGCCGACTGATCTCGCAAGAGAGAATTGAAAGTAGAGCTTGAGAAAACCCATCTACTGAACGTGTTGAAGAGCACTGATCTCGCAAGAGAGAATTGAAAGCTAGCCTAAGCTCTACTTCCTCCGTGTTGTCGGCCCCCAACATCTGATCTCGCAAGAGAGAATTGAAAGCATCCATGAGAAAGCCGTCCCCTTCGAGGAGACCCCAACTGATCTCGCAAGAGAGAATTGAAAGGTGGGCCCCTCTCCTGCTCCACCGGGTTGCGTGGGGTCCTGATCTCGCAAGAGAGAATTGAAAGTCCGTTTCCGGATTGTTTTCATGGCATCGGCTATTTTCTGCTGATCTCGCAAGAGAGAATTGAAAGTATACCGTTGTACAAACCTTTTCCGGAACTCCTCAAGCGACTGATCTCGCAAGAGAGAATTGAAAGTTAAAGTATATATCCTGCTGTTATAAAGTATATACTGTAAACTGATCTCGCAAGAGAGAATTGAAAGAATTAAATTCTTCTCTACTATAAACCGTCCACTTAAGCCGCTGATCTCGCAAGAGAGAATTGAAAGATTGCATTAACTGATAGGAACACGTCAAGTTTATATCCTTTCTGATCTCGCAAGAGAGAATTGAAAGCTATTTTTTATACAACAATTGATTCGGAAGAAATAATCTGATCTCGCAAGAGAGAATTGAAAGATTCAGCTGCGACAGTGAGGGTTTACGAGATAGGGATATACTGATCTCGCAAGAGAGAATTGAAAGCTTTTTATATTGTCGTGGGTTTGTCGGTATTACCCGCTTCTGATCTCGCAAGAGAGAATTGAAAGACTCTTTCCCTGAATTCTTCTGCGAATGGTTTCGGTACTGATCTCGCAAGAGAGAATTGAAAGCTGAGTCCGCGCAAACAATCACAACCATATCTGCAACTGATCTCGCAAGAGAGAATTGAAAGCTGTTCCAGGTGTTCCAACCCCTCTCCATATGTTTAACTGATCTCGCAAGAGAGAATTGAAAGTGCTCAGGCCCCTCCTAGGAATTCCCTAATCCCTACTAGAACTGATCTCGCAAGAGAGAATTGAAAGAAACCGATATTTGAAAGGAAGAATACTTACCCAATTATAAACTGATCTCGCAAGAGAGAATTGAAAGTTAATTCGTCTAACTTGTTTTTGAAACTCATTCACCCTGATCTCGCAAGAGAGAATTGAAAGTATGAAACTAAAACATATACTGTGAATTTCTACATGCATCTGATCTCGCAAGAGAGAATTGAAAGGATTTTTAGGATTAAGGAATAAGTAAAAAGATGAAATTACTACTGATCTCGCAAGAGAGAATTGAAAGTTAGTCTTTCTCACTAGTTTTACCTTTTTCCTTGGGTCAACTGATCTCGCAAGAGAGAATTGAAAGACCGGCAATAAAGTCAACCATAACCTAATCACGCAACCGCAACTGATCTCGCAAGAGAGAATTGAAAGATTCCGAAAAGCCTTTGAACAAAAAATTGAAAGAAAAGTGTTTCAACTGATCTCGCAAGAGAGAATTGAAAGATAACGTGGTGGCGGGGCTGGGGTGACGGGATGGACAGGCGGTGGAACTGATCTCGCAAGAGAGAATTGAAAGTCGTGATGTAGACGTTGACGCTTTCCCCGGACCGGTACTGATCTCGCAAGAGAGAATTGAAAGTTTTCTTTTCATGTAAAACTTTTCGTAAACCAAAGCACCTACTGATCTCGCAAGAGAGAATTGAAAGGAGAGCTACACCTAATCAGGCATACCCTAGAGGACTTAATCTGATCTCGCAAGAGAGAATTGAAAGCTTTAACGGGTTTTGAGACTTTTATGCTTATTTTTCTGCCTCTGATCTCGCAAGAGAGAATTGAAAGTCTCCTGCGGGTCACGGTATCTTGATGCTTTGATGCTTTCTGATCTCGCAAGAGAGAATTGAAAGATTCTTCATTGGTGCGGATATGTATTTTGACAGGAAACCTCTGATCTCGCAAGAGAGAATTGAAAGCACCAAGACCTCTGCCTGCCGCAAACATGTTCTCGTAGTTCTGATCTCGCAAGAGAGAATTGAAAGGAAGCGTTCGACATAGAGCTTGTAGCGGTATATGTTGTGCTGATCTCGCAAGAGAGAATTGAAAGCAGGTATGCCCCAGGTGTCCAAGCAGCCGAAGAGGACTTTCTGATCTCGCAAGAGAGAATTGAAAGTAGACATCATGCAGCCCCACATCCTGGCAGTTAAAGCACCTGATCTCGCAAGAGAGAATTGAAAGAAACCTTGCAACGCGCCGGCAAGTTGCAATATTCCGGCGTTCTGATCTCGCAAGAGAGAATTGAAAGGAATGGTCACGCTTAACGTTGTGTTGGTTTCATTCCGGCGACTGATCTCGCAAGAGAGAATTGAAAGCAGGCAGAGAGGTATAAGGCGTGAACGGATAAGGCCTAACTGATCTCGCAAGAGAGAATTGAAAGCAATATAGCTACCCGGAACCGTATCAGGCTTCGGACGCCTCTGATCTCGCAAGAGAGAATTGAAAGTCGACCTTGACAGCCTAGTGGACACCTTGACAACCAGCGACTGATCTCGCAAGAGAGAATTGAAAGGAACACTTTTTCATCCGTTGTCTCGATGTGTACACGGGCTGCTGATCTCGCAAGAGAGAATTGAAAGTCAAAGTCAAAAAAGCAGAGCTACGCGAAAACGTGCAAACCCTGATCTCGCAAGAGAGAATTGAAAGGAATAGGCTTGATATGCCTACAGGAGCCACTATCTTTAGCCTGCTGATCTCGCAAGAGAGAATTGAAAGTAACAAATTTGTCAAACACATATCCCGTATTAGGCAAAGCCCTGATCTCGCAAGAGAGAATTGAAAGATGAGTTAATTATTAGGCGGTCTTCAATGTAACCCTGTAATCTGATCTCGCAAGAGAGAATTGAAAGCTACAACTACAACCACTACACAGACTACTACCACTACTACTACTGATCTCGCAAGAGAGAATTGAAAGGCCTATACGCCTCATTCGCATCGGTTAGGAAGGGGTCGTGAACTGATCTCGCAAGAGAGAATTGAAAGTGACCAGATAAGTAATGTGGCGAGAGATATAGCTGGAAAGCTGATCTCGCAAGAGAGAATTGAAAGCACCTGTTACCTCCGCATTTTCAGCGGAGATAACCTTCCCACTGATCTCGCAAGAGAGAATTGAAAGGCCATTATAATCACCTCTCACTACCTCGATAAAATGCTCCTGATCTCGCAAGAGAGAATTGAAAGAGTAAAATGCAGCCTCTTAGGCTTCCCCACCTCTAACCTGCTGATCTCGCAAGAGAGAATTGAAAGTCTTGAAGCTTAGGGGTGCCTGCGTCACGAGCTCGGAGCTCTGATCTCGCAAGAGAGAATTGAAAGTTGATACACTGTATCCCCATCAACACGTCCACACGTCCCACTCTGATCTCGCAAGAGAGAATTGAAAGGCCAGAGCTGCCTGCTGAGGACACGGCTTATGTCGTCTAGCTGATCTCGCAAGAGAGAATTGAAAGGCTTGCGCCGCCGGCGGGAATCAAGTGGACGCTTGTCGAACTGATCTCGCAAGAGAGAATTGAAAGTAAAGTTTTGAGACGTACACCTAGGACACCTAGGGTTAACTGATCTCGCAAGAGAGAATTGAAAGCGACCTCATCAATGAAGCCCTCAATGAAGACGGTGTCTCTGATCTCGCAAGAGAGAATTGAAAGCTATGTTTGGCGGCTGTGTGTGGCATGGCCCCCTCGACTGATCTCGCAAGAGAGAATTGAAAGCATTCTCTGACATGCAGCCATGCATCCCAATAGATGTTAGCTGATCTCGCAAGAGAGAATTGAAAGTTAAGCTCCTCAATCCGTTGCTTGAGGAAGGTACGTATGCTGATCTCGCAAGAGAGAATTGAAAGGTCTATTTCATACTGGGTAACGGCTGACATAGGCCTAGCCTCTGATCTCGCAAGAGAGAATTGAAAGCTAAATCCGATACCCCATAAATGGGCCCAGTAACAGTACTGATCTCGCAAGAGAGAATTGAAAGGCTATCGGTGGGTAACCATGCCTGCTTTTATATTGTCCTTGCTGATCTCGCAAGAGAGAATTGAAAGGCTGTGCGGCCTGATATGTCATGGCTGGGGCAAGCCCGTATCTGATCTCGCAAGAGAGAATTGAAAGTTTAACGCCTTAAATATATTAGCCAGCAATAAGTTTCTGATCTCGCAAGAGAGAATTGAAAGATTATTTTTATGTTACGTTCGAAGCCGCCGCACCAAAAGACTGATCTCGCAAGAGAGAATTGAAAGAAAAGGACAAGCTACAGAGCTCGTCAATAAACTACAGGCCTGATCTCGCAAGAGAGAATTGAAAGCAGACTTCTACGATATTACGTGGTATGAGAAGGAATTCCACTGATCTCGCAAGAGAGAATTGAAAGTTCTCACGCCAAAAACCCCATCTAATCAAAGTATAGACTACTGATCTCGCAAGAGAGAATTGAAAGTCCGTGACCCCCATCCCTGTGAGAAAGCTGAAAGCGACTGATCTCGCAAGAGAGAATTGAAAGAAAAGTTGGTAAAATTGTAAATGTTCTCCGCACATACGCATACTGATCTCGCAAGAGAGAATTGAAAGAGCCACTACAAAATACCAATAGAAATCTTTCACCTCTGTTTTAAAAGCTTTTGAAGTCAGCTCCGAGACGTTAGAACTTAAGAGACTACGGACGACGGCAAACGATAAAACCATGTGTGAGAAGGTTCAACTTTACAGGTGTGTGCGAAGCTCTAAGCCAGAAGAATACTAGCCAAAGTTTTTAAGAGGAGGTCGCAACGCATATATGAATGCACCTAAGATGTTATTTTGGTAGCACTGTCATCATATAATAAAGGGGGATAGGGATATGTGTGGACGGTTTGGGCACCGTGAGGTCTGGTATCTCTGCGCAAGCCGCTGTTCATCTCCCGTTGCATTATAAGAAAGTGTTCTTTTGCACGTTTTCTGCCGTTGTCTTTAGCTTTATCACCACAGTATGTCAAATGGTCTTTTATCCACTGCACTTCAGACCAGTAGATTGGTTCGTGTCTGTGTTTGTCGAGTATCCGTAGGGACCAGATCCTGTAGGCTTCTTTTATCGGACAGGGTATTTTGCCCAGCCAAGGTAGAAGTCTTTCCACGTCTCTTCGGCGGTATATCAGCAATCTGTATGCATCGGCCTTACTCGTCATCCGTCTCCCGTATCTATCTATGGTCGTTTGTCCTGCCAACACATGAGGTGTCTTCGATACCTTATATCCTGCGGCAGCCAGCCTCTTTTTGATGTCACGTAGCAGTCCTTTGTTTGTGTTCGTAATTAGACATGCAAAGAATGTTGTTGTTGGTTCATCTGTTTTTTCCGTGTTTGCGGGAGCCCATGTTATGTATCCTTCGCATGCCAGCATCATCGCTAGGTAGGCTGCCAGTTCTTCGTCTGTTTTTATGAATGATGGTATGGCGTTGGCCTGTTTGGCCTCGAGGAGGAATTTCCAGTCCTCGAGGTCGAGTCTTATGATCAGCTGCCATTCGTAGTATTCCTCGGTGTATTTTCTGCTTCCCAGCGACACTGTGCCATGTCCTTCGAAGAGTTTCGCTATGTTGCGTGCAAAGCCTTCGTCAGGTGTGTTAAGCACTATCTCCAGCATTGTCTTACCTTTGACCCTCAGAGCTGCGTCTCCCTGGACTAGGGCTGCCGCGGCCGCCATCTGCACGGTGTCTTTCGGCGGTTTTCTCGGCCCTCTAAGCGTTGCCTTCCTGACCGCTATTCTGGCTGGCCTAATGTTTACGCCAAGCTCTATCAGCCTGTGCCTCAATGTGTCATCATCGACCGCATACTGTTCCCCGACTGCCTTGTTTATGGACTCTGCTATGTTTTCGACGCTGTAGCCCGCCTCGTAAAGCACTGCTGCGGCCGCCATGTAGGGCGGTGGATATATCCGTCGTTTTCTCCCCGTAGACTTCGGCTGCGGAATCCTCTGCCTCAGCATGCTGTCGATGTCGTTAAGCAGCTGACCGTATTCCTCGAGAAGCCTTGCAACAGCCTCTGATGCGCCGAGACCTGCATCTTTCATCTCCGTAGCCTTCTTCACGAGGTCTTCGCCACCCACCAGCCCTTCCCCAACCATTCTTCCTGCATCACCTCCAGGGGGTTTCAGCCCCCCATCTATGTTGTGGGGGGCCGCCTGTGCGGCGGAAAGGCCCCTGGAGGGGGTTGGGCTGGCTGGTGGGGCCTGCACATTGCCGGATGTCCGTGGCCATCCGTTGGTGTGCAGGGTCTTCTCCGCGGCCCAGACGGGTGTCACCAGCATCCACGGCTGCACGGGGCCGCCTTGCCCGGACGTAGGCCCCCACGCTACACCCGCCAAGGGTCTGCGGCGGGCCCGGGTTCCATCCCCGGCTTCAAAAAAAGGAAGGGGGGAGAAATGTGGGTGGCGTTGCTCTACGTCCGGACTGCCGGTCGTCAAGTCTCGTCTTTCTTCTTCCTGGTCTGCCCCCGTCCATTCACATCCCTCTCTAACCTGTGTTGGTGTTTTTGTTCTACATCTTTTCCACCTCTTTTCAGGCTGCTGGTGCGGCAATTTCCGCCGCCTTTTTCTCCAGTATTTTTTGTGCGGCTTTTGCTATGGCGTTGCGTGCGGCCCATCCTTTCTCTGTGAGCTCGGCTATCTCTGCTGTCTGGGCCCCGCTCTCTCCCTGCCTCACCTTTTTGCTGAGCTTTACTAGCTGTAGGTTGTTGAGTCTGTGTCTGGCTCTTTCGGTTATGGGCTGTTTCTTCTTCTTTTTGCCCAGCTGCCAGATGTAGATTATGTCCTGCTGTCTGATGAATGTGAGATGCAGCCTGTAGAGCTTGCCGTTGTATCTGACGCCTTCGCGGAGGGTTTTTACGAGGATTCTCCCGAGGGGCTGCGCGTACTCCGGGGAGTGTATGATGTCCTCTATTTTTGGCCTCTTCTTTTTAGCTGCTGTTTTGCTTGGCTGCTTGGCGGGTTTTGGAGATGTGGCTGTGTTGCGTGCGATGTTCCAGGCTGTGCTGGTTGGCGGATGTGGCCGGTAGATGGTCGGCAGCGGTGTCGGCGGGGCTGATGGTTTCTGTGCAAGGGCTTGTGGCGGAGGTGGCTGGGCTGGCTTCATCTCCTGAAGGATGTATGTGGCTGCCGGACTGGGTTCCTGCCTTGTTGCAGGCCTTTGGATCTGAACTCTTTTGAGGCCCGCCGTCGTTTTTCCATGTCTCTTTTGAGCGGCTCTTGCCTCCCTGTTGTTGAGCTCGTGCAGTTTGGAGAGCAGTAGAAGTAGGGGTGTTATGAGCATTGCCATGTATGCCGTGGCTTCGACGGCCTGTGTCAGCAGCTGTGCTGTGAAGTATGTTTTCATTCCTGTTGAGAGAAGTGAGGATGCGGCCAGCGAGGCCGTGATGACAAAGTTCCTTACACAGTTTTCATGTCTCCCTATTATGTGCAGTGCGAGCGTTGTGGCGGTTGCAGCTATGTATGCTGTCTGTATCGCTGTGTATGTTATTGCGGCGAAGGCTGATAGTTCTGGGCTTGCCATGTTCTCACTTCCTCGTTCCTTCTTTTTCTGGGCACCGGCACCTATCTAACCGTTTGCTTCCAATGATCTCATTGGAGGCGGGTTTTTCCGTCCAATGAATTTATTGGATTATGTTCGGTGTCCCCAACAATTTCATTGGAGGCTAAGATTTTTATCCAGCCTTATTTTTTCGGGTTTTTGTATTTAAAGGGTATGGCCGCTGCAACCCCTAGCAATAGATGAACTATGCCCACTGCAAAAAGTATGAATGAGGTTATTGACACTGTCTCCGGCGTAATGAGACGTAGTGAGGTCAAAACTGTTATAGCTAATGCTCCGTAGACCGCCGCAGCTATGTAGGAAAGTTTCCTACCCATCGATCCCAGCTCGAAAAGTGCGGCGTATCTTACAACGGTGTGGAGGGCGAGGGTGTTGAACCTGTAGAACCTCCATAAACGGGACAGTCTAGCCACCTTTTCCAACATCTCACATCCATCAATCACTTCGGCAACCAAGTCCACCCTCCTGTCCATATCTATATCTGTGTCATAGAGTAACTCGAGGCTGTCAACCATTTTCTTCACGATCACTCTCGGCCCAACACCTATGTCATCGGCCATTTGATTCAGAAACTCGGGGACAGGACCTTTTTTGAAGAACCCATCTGGATAAAGCATAGTCAATGCCTTGAAGAGCTTCTCCACATCTTCAGACTTGATACGCGTAGGTAGGAGTTGGACAAGTTTTAACTTTTTCATAAAAACAAACTCCGGATTCTCCTTTGATGAAAACTGCGACCCATTCGGTTTTTCCAAACCATTGATAAGCAGTTTTTCCACGTATCTACGGCCTTCCTCTGTAAGACCCAGCGACTCCACCCCTCTCCCACTTTCATCAACCTCGATCTTTCCCTCCGTCTTCAGCCTATCTCTCACTTTCTCATAATATTCGTAGTTAGAGTAATCTGCTACAGCATTGTTTGGCAATTTCGCGTTAAGATATTTATCGAAAAGGTATGCAAGGACTAGGATTTTGTTTTCAAGCCATTTATCATCGTGAACAAGCTTTCTGGTCATCCCTAAGATATCACTGTGTAGAGAGATTTAAGCAGAGATACATGAAAATGGATAAAAATTTAAAAACAGGCGTCCCCGGCAATGTTTTCAAATTAACGGTTAACGGCCTCGTGGTTGAAAAGTCGTTTTCATCCAGTCTTGCCACGCATTAGGTAATGAAACGTTCCGTCATTCTTCCTTTTTATCATTTCCAGGAATTGGCCGATTCACTATGAGATGTTCGTAGGCAAGGGACACAGACCCAACGGTAGGAGAGTTTAACACAGATATGGCGAACTCATCAAGCTTAGAATGGTCTGCAGAATATTTCTTGTCAGACTTTTGTGTATACTTCTATTCCCAGCTCTTTTGCTGCTTTTTGTGCTGTGTCGTCTATGTATGGTGTGACGACTACCAGTTTGTCTGGTCTCTTTCCCGTCTTCTCCATGTATAGTTCTGCTTTTCTCCTGAATGTGGTGATGTCGGAGGCTTTGATGTGTGAGGATACTTCTATTAGTATTAGTTTTCCATCACTTACTGTGACGTCGACATCTACCACGCTGGGATATCCGTAAACCCTTCCGGCCTCATCAAAGACCGTCCATTTCTCAACCCTATACCCTAGCTCCTTCTCCAGCAAGCCCCTCAGGCTCTCCCTGAAAGCGCTCTCAGCCATAATACCCCACCTAGCACCCAAAGCAGAGATATGCCTCTCCACAAGCTCAAAACCCCTAATCATATCCTCCCTAAGCTTTGCTAATTCAATATCATGCCTTCTGAAACCCTCAACCATATCCTCTCTAAGCCTTATCAGCTCCCCGTCATATCTTCTGAAGCCCTCAACCATATCCTCCCTTAGCTTGTTCATGTCTTCCCTTAGTCTGACGAGCTCAGCCTCGTGTCTGTCAAGCCGTTTAAGGATTTCTTCCAGACCTAACAATCCCGCGACGGCGTACCTAAACTCCTCATCCTCCCTCAGAAGCCTCAACATCCTCGACTTAAGCTCCTTCACCGCCATCGAAGACTCCTATTTTATACAGACTTCACCAGCATATAAAAGGATATGTATTTTGCCTTTCCCGTGATATACAGTTTCGCCACCTTCACTTATTATGTAGTTCTAAGTTTGTTGTGTTTGCCGCTGTCTGCTGTCAAGGATTGGCCGGTGGTGTCGAACCATATGGAAGGGTGCCTAGACCACCGCATAGAACATGAGCATGTGTGGTTCGCAGGATCGAAATTGTTGACGATTCTTCAACCGAAGTAATATCTTTAGAA
>Ga0079997_119417_pt1 | contig 24295 bp, 24 predicted proteins | sample PerSpoCPS_CMetaG_FD_69200 | JGI IMG/M metagenome (GOLD analysis project Ga0079997, IMG submission 69200) | Archaeal communities from Yellowstone National Park, Wyoming, USA - Perpetual Spouter C (PS_C) MetaG (SPADES assembly) (version 2) | ecosystem: Environmental > Aquatic > Thermal springs >... | reverse complement strand
CGGTTCTGCCGAAGGGCGGCCCAGATCCCCGCAGGCAGGCCGAGGGCCAGGGCCACCAGGAAGGCGGCCAAGGCCAGCTCCAAGGTAGCCGGGAAAAACTCCTTCAAATCCTCGGCCACCGGCCGTCCCGTGCGCAAAGAGCGGCCTAGATCCAGCCGGAGAAGCCTCTGCAGGTAGAGGCCGTACTGGACCAGGATGGGCTTATCCAGGCCATACCGCTCCCGAAACTCCCGGATCTGCTCCTCCCGGGCGTTTTCTCCCAAGGCTGCCGCCGCGGGGTCTATGGGGATCACCTGGGAGATGAAGAAGGTGATGGCGGTGATCCCCAGCCCCACCAGCAGGGCATAGGCCAAGCGCCTCAGCAGGTAAGCCGCCATAACGGGGAGCCTTGGCCCACAACCAAGGGCTTGGCCAAAGCCGCCCTCACGGCTGCTTGGTGACCAGCCAGAGGGGAGAGGACATCATGGGGTTCTTGATGAAGCCCTCCACCTTAGCCGATAGGCCGATGGGCTGCGCGGGCTGGTAGAGGACCACGTAAGGCCCTTCCCTCAACACCTTCTCCGTCAGCACCTTGTACAGGGCCTTCCGCTTTTCAGGATCGGGTTCCAAAGCCGCCTGCCGGGCTAGCTTGGCGGCCACCTCGTCCCTGTAGCTGTTGCGCCAGGCCAAGGAACGGGCCTCGTAGTCGGCCCAGGGGGTAGCGTTACCGTCGGGGTCGGGGAAGTCCGGGCTCCAGCCCGCCAGGACCATCTGGTGGTTTTGGGCCCGGTAGGTGTTGAGAAGCTCGGCGTTGGCGATGGTGCGAATCCTGGCCCTCAGGCCCGCCTTGGCCATGTCCGCCTGGAGCTTGGCGGCCACGTCGGCGCAGGGCACCCCACCCCCGCAGATGCCGGTACTGGCCAGAAGCTCAAACTCTAGCCCCTGGGGGTACCCTGCTTCCGCCAAGAGGCGCCTGGACCGCCCGGGATCGTACTTATAGGGGGTTACGGGGTTGTAACCGAGAAGGCCCTTGGGGATAAAGGTCTGGATCTTGATGGCGTTGCCCCGAAGGAGGTCCCGGATGAGCTCGTCCTGGTTGACGGCCCACCGCACGGCTTCCCTCACCTTGGGGTTGGCGAAGGGGCTCCCCGGCTTCATGTTCATGGCCAGATACTGAAGGCGCAGGGTTTCTGCCCGCACCACCTTGAAGCGGGGGTTGCCCTCCAGGGCCTTGAGGGCCTCGGGCGTAAGCCCCTCGGCGATATCCACCTCTCCCGACTCCAAAGCGGTACGCAGGACCGCAGGCTCCTGGATGTAGCGGAGGATGACCCTGGGAGTCTTGGGCTTGACCCGGGCGTAGGGGTTAGCCTCCAGGATCACCTGGCTCCCCCGGTCCCAGCGCACGAGCCGGTAAGGGCCGGAACCGGCAGAGTTCTGGCTCAAGAAATCCCTGCCGTAGTCCCCGCCCTTGGCCTGCTTCTGCACCTCCTCGGAGTCCACGATGCCGCCGATGGTGAAGGTGAGGATGGACAGGAAAGACTGAGGGGAAGCCGTTTTGGGAATCCTCATCTCCACCGTGTAGGCGTCCAGCGCCTTCACCGCCCCGGGCTTCAGCTGGGCGATCTCCGTAAGGAGGAAAGAGCCAGGTCCCTTCAGGGCCAAGGCCCGTTCAAAGGTGTAGACCACGTCTTTGGCCGTCACCTCCCTCCCGGAGGAGAAGCGGCTTCCCTGGCGCAGCTTGAAGGTGAGTATCCAGGCATCCTTGCCGCGGTCCACCTTCCAGCTTTCCGCCAGGCCCGGGCGCAGGGTAGAGAGGTCGTTGCCCTCAAAGCGCACCAGGGTCTCGTAGAGGTTGTCGGCAATCATGACCCCCGAGAACTCGTAGACCACCTGGGGGTCCAGGGTGATGAGGTCGGTGAAGTCACCGCCGTAGACCAGGACCTGGGTGCGGTCCTGGGCCAAAACCGGTAGAAAAACCAAAGCCAGAAGGACCGATACGAGACGCTTCATGGGCATCACCTCCCGCCCATTGTAAGGTTATGCGGCTCACCCCTTCAAGCTCCCCAGGGTGAGCCCCTGGATGAAGTACCGCTGGGCCAACAGAAAGACCAGGATAGGGGGCACCGTGCCCAGGGTGAGGCCCGCCATGAGGACCGTCCACTCCGTGGAAAACTGGCCCTGAAAGACGGCGAGCCCCACGGTGAGGGGGCGCATCTCCAAGGAGTTGGTGACGATCAGCGGCCAGAGAAAGCTGTTCCAGCCGGCCAGGAAGGTGAAGGTGCCCAGGGTGGCCAGGGCCGGGGCCGCCAGGGGCAGGGCGATCCGCCAGTAGACCTGCCAGGGGGTAGCCCCATCCACGATGGCCGCCTCCTCCAGCTCCCTAGGAAGCTGGAGGAAGTGCTGGCGCATGAGGAAGATGGCGAAGGCATCAAAGAGCCCGGGCAGGATGAGGGCGTAGTAGGTGTCCACCCAGCCCAGGTTCCGCATAAGTATGAAGAGGGGGATGATGAGGACGTGGACGGGGATCATCAGGGTGGCCAGGAAGAGGAGGAAGAGCGCCCCCTGGCCCCGGAAGCGGAAGCGGGCGAAGGCGTAGCCGGCCATGGCCCCGCTGGTCAGGTTCAAGAAGGTCAGGCCCAGGGCCACGATCAGGGAGTTCAGGTACCAGCGGGCGAAGGGGACGCTGGTGAGAACCCGCTGGTAGTTCTCAAAGTGGAGCTCCTTAGGCCAAACCTCCACAGGCAGGTCAAAGACCGCGCCCGGGGCCTTCAGGCTTGTGGACACCATCCAGAAGAAGGGGACCAGCATGGTGATCCCCCCGAGGAGGAGGAGGAGAAAGACCACGCCGTCCCATAGCCGGGCCAGAAGCTTCACGTTTCCTCCAGAACCCAGCGCCGCCTGAGAACCCACTGCAGGTAGGTGAGGGCGAAGAGGATGAGGAAGAGCACCCAGGCGATGGCCGAGGCGTACCCCATTTCAAAGGGGAAGGTGCCGAAGGCCTTCCGGTAGAGGTAGAGCATGAGGACGTTGGTGCTGTCCAGGGGGCCGCCCCCGGTCATGGTGTAGATGAGGCCGAAGACCTGGAAGCTCCCGATCATGGCGAGAAGGGTGTTGAGGAAGACCGTGGGGGAAAGGAGCGGCAGAACCACGTAGAAAAACCGTTGCAGGGTGTTGGCCCCGTCCAGGCTAGCCGCTTCCAGGTATTCCTTGTTGATGTTCTGAAGCCCCGCCAGAAAGATCAGCATGCGCAGGCCCACCCCCGCCCAGACCGAGGCCAGAATCACCCCCCACATGGCCCAGTTGGGGTCGGAGAGCCACCCCGGCCCCTCCTTGGCCAGCCAAACAAGCCCCGGCGGGGGCGCGGCCCCGAAGGCCTGCCAGAGGGCGACCAGCTTCTCCCCGATGAAGCGGAGGAAGAGGTTGACGGGCCCCACGGTGGGGTTCAGAACCCAGCGCCAGAGGAGGCCCACGGCCACCACGCTGGTCACCGTGGGCAGGAGGTAGAGGGTGCGGAGGACCTTCACCCCCCGCCAGGGACGGTTCAGGCCCAAGGCCAGGAGCAGGGCCAGGACGATCTCCAGGGGAACGGCCACCCCCACGTAAAAGAGCGTGTTCCAGAAGGCCTTGTGGAAGACGGGGTCCTCGAGGAGGCGGCGGTAGTTGGCCAGGCCCACCCAGTTCTCCCGGATGGTCTCCAGGGTGAGGGGCCTGAGGCCATCGTACTCCACGAAGGAGAGGACGAGGCTGGTGAGGATGGGCCCCAGGTTGAAGGCCAGGAAGCCCGCCAAAGAGGGCAGGAGGAAGAGGAGGGGAAAGCGGGCGTAGACGCGCACGGCGGGCCTCCCGGCCTAAGGGCTAGCGCCTCTTGCGCTCCGCCTGGACCTCGTCCAGGATCTTCTGCACCTGGGGGGCCACGCCGTCCAGGGCCGCCTTCAGCTCGGCCTTGCCCTGCCAGACGGGCTCCAGGGCCTTGTTGATGAGCTGGAGGGCCTCGTTCCAGCGCTCAAAGGTCTCCGTGGGCCGGGCGGTCTTGTTGACGGTCAAGAAGAAGTGCTGGCTCTTGGGGGGCGGGGGCACGAAGAAGTCCTTGAGGTTCTGGATGCTCTTCTCCACGTTTTTCACGTCCACGCCCCGGGCGGGGATGATGAGCCCCGTCTTGGTGAAGATCTGGATGGCCTCGGGTCCCGCCAGGAAGGAGAGAAGCTTCCAGGCGGCCTCCGGGTTCCTGGTGCCCGCCGCCATGACCCAGCCGGAGCCGTCAATGTCCACGATGCTCCCCGCCTTGCCCCTGGGGAAGGGCACCACGTCAAAGTCAAACTTGGCCCGGGCCTTCAGGGTGGGCACCCGCCAGCGCCCGTCCACGATCATCCCCGTCTGCCCGTTCAGGAACATGGTGAAGGCCCCCCGGTCCTGGGCCTCCTCCGGGGTGGGGGCCACGTGGTGCTTGTAGCGGAGGTCCAGGTAGAACTGAAGCCCTTCTAAGGAGGGAGGGCTATTCAGCAGGAACTTGCTGTGGTCGGGGCTGTAGAAGCGCCCCCCCGCCGACCAAACCCAGGGCTCCCAGAAGAGGTAGAAGGTCTGGAAGGACACGCCCCACTGCACCCGCTTGCCGTCCTTCTCCACGGTGAGGGCCTTGGCGTAGCGCAGGAAGTCGTCCCAGGTCCAGTCGGGCTTGGGATCGGGCAGGCCGGCCTTCCTCAGCAGGTTGCGGTTGTAGAAGACCACCAGGTTGGAGACGTCCCTGGGCAGGCCGTACTGGGCCCCTTCCCACTGGAAGGCCTTCAGGATGCCCGGGAAGATGTCCCCCGTGGGGTACTTGTCCCGTTGGATGAAGGGGTCCAGGGGCTTCAAGACCCCCCTCGAGGCCAGGCCGGGAAAGTCAATGTTGTTGATGAAGAAGATATCGGGCGGGCTTCCCGCCGCCATCATGGCGGTGATCTTGGCCAGGTACTCGTTGGAGGGGATGTTGATGTACTCCACCTGGATCCCCGGGTTCCTCTCCTGGAAGACCCGGAGGACCTGCTGGTAAGCCTGGATCTCCTCCTGGCTCCCCCAGCTGGCCAGGACCAGCTTCTGGGCCGAGGCCAACCCCAAAACCGCCAAAAGCGCCACCAACACCTTTCTCATGGCTCACCTCCAAAAACCCATCGCCCGGTGGGGGTGAAGACCCCCGCCAGGGCTTCCAACGCGGCCCGCACCTGGACCGCGCGGTAGCCGTGCGTGGCCAGGTAGCCCGCGGGCCTCCCCGGCAGGAAGCGGAGGTCGTCGGGGTTGCCCAGGGCCACCACGTAAAGGGGCTTACCCAGGGCGGCAAGGGCCCGGTAGAGGGCCTTTTGCCCCTCCTTGAAACCCCCAAGCCAGTGGAAGGTGGTGAGGACGATGCGCTCCGCCCCCTGGGCGGCGGCCACCGCCTGGGCCACCTCCCCCTCCGAGGGGTCCTCGCTGAGGTTCAGGCCCCGGCTTCCCGGCAGGAAACGCCCCGCCAGGTCCGCCAGGGTGGGCTCCGCCCCGTAGCGGTCGCTGAGCCTCAAGCCCACCACCAGGGTCCCGGGGCCCTGGATGGGAAGGTCGCCGAATAGGCGCACCACGCCCCGCCTGGCGGCCTCGAGGGCCAAGGCCTCCTCCTCGCTTTGGGTGAAGGGGCACTCCCCCTTTTTGGCGAGGAGGGAGAGGGCCCGGCGCTTGGCGGCCTGGGCCCGCTCCTTGGGAATCTCCTTCCCCAGGGCCCGGGTCAGGCGGTCGTGGACCTCCAGGATGGCCTTCTCGTCGGGCTCCAGAAGGAGGAGGTCGGCCCCGGCCTGCACCGCCTTCAAGGCGGCCTCCCCGGCCCCAAAGTGGCGCTTGATGGCCCCCATGGCCATGTCGTCGGTGAGGATGGCCCCCTGGAAGCCCAGGCGCTGGCGCAGGAGGCCGGTGAGGATGGGCCTGGACAGGGTGGCGGGAAGCTTGGGGTCCAAGGCCGGGAAGAGGATGTGGGCGGACATGAGGGCCGGCATCCCCGCCTCCACGTAGCGGCGGAAGGGGTAAAGCTCCACCCGCTCCAGGGCCTCGAGGGGCTTATCCACCCGGGGCAGGTCCAGGTGGGAGTCGGTGGCGGTGTCGCCGTGGCCGGGGAAGTGCTTGCCCACCGGCGTGGCCCCGGAGCGCAGAACCCCTTTGGCGAAGGCCAAGCCCATCTGGGCCACCAGCTCGGGGTCGGCGCCGAAGGACCGGATGCCGATGATGGGGTTCTCGGGGTTCACGTTGACGTCCAGGACGGGGGCCAGGTTGACGTCAGCCCCCAGGCGGCGCACCTGGCACCCCAGGGCCTGCCCCACCCGCTCGGCCAAAACCGGGTCCCCGGCCGCCCCCAGGGCCATGGCGGCGGGGAAGCGCACCACCCCTTCCCGGTAGGAGGTGAAGGGGCCGCCCTCCTGGTCCACCAGGAGGAGAAGGTTGGGGTCAAAGGCCTTGAGGCGGCGCACCAGGCCCTGGGGGTCCTGGCGCAGGTTGGAGGGGTAGAGGATGACCCCGGCGGGCCGCACCTTCTTCAGAAGCTCGTAGGGGACGGCCTCGCCCCTAAAACTCACCACCATGAAGTTGCCCGCCTGGGCCGCCGCCATGCCTAATCCAAGGGCCAAGGCCAAAAGCCTCACCTCCCCACCTCCTTTAAGGCGGCCCGCACGCCCTTTTCCAGAAGGGCCCGAGCCTTTTCCTCCTCCACGCCCAGGGCGAGGAGGAGGGCCAGGGCGGGGTCTTCCGAGCGCTCCAGAAAGGCCAGGGCCTCCTCCTCCCCGAGGCCGAAAAGCTCCTTAAGCATCCTCGCCCCCCGGTCCTTCAGCTTGCGGTTGGTGGCCCGCATCCTCAGCATGCGGTTGCCGTAGATCCGGCCCAGCCGCACCATGAGGGCGGTGGAAAAGAGGTTTAAGGCCGCCTTCTGGGCCGTGCCCGCCCCAAGCCGGGTGCTCCCGGCGATGGGCTCGGGCCCCGTGTCCAGGAGGACCGGGTGGTGGGCCTCCAAGAGGAGCGGCGTGCCCGGGTTGTTGGCCAAGGCCACGGTGAGGGCCCCCTGGGCCTTGGCCCCCCGCAGGACCCCCAGGGTGTAGGGGGTCTGGCCGCTGGCGGCCACGGCCACCAGCACATCCAAGGGGCCCAGCTCTCCCCCTTGGGCCAGGCCCTCCTCGTAGCGGTCCTCGGCCCCCTCCTGGGCCTCATGCAGCGCCGAAAGGCCCCCTGCCAGGAAGAAGCGCACCCGGGCGAAGCCGAAGGTGGGCCATAGCTCCACCCCGTCCAGCACCGCCAGCCTCCCCGAGGTCCCGGCCCCGGCGTAGGCCAGGACCCCTCCCTTTTCCAGCCGCAAAGCGGCGGCCAAAACCGCCTCCTTGAGGGCGGGAAGGGCCCCCTTCAGGGCGGAAAGGGCCCCGAGCTGGGCCTCGTAAAGGGCCTCGAGGACCTCTTCCAGAGGCCAGAGGTCCAGGTCCTGGTAGCGCTTGGCCGCCACCTCCGTCACGGTCCCACCTCTGCGGCCACGCTGTTGCCCACCGCCCGGCGCAGGGGGTGCAGGGAGGGGCGGTGGCGGGTGGGGTGGACGGCGTTGGTGAGGAGGGCCCAGGCGTAGCCCCGCTCCGGCTCCACCAAAACCGCCACCCCGGTGAAGCCCGTATGGCCGAAGGCCCTCTCCGAGGCCAGGCTCCCACCCCACCACCCGGGCCGCTTCCTCTCCCAGGAAAGGAGGCGATCCCCGTGGGGCCTTAGCATCTCCTCCATGGCCGCCGGGGAAAGCCAGGTGCCCTCCAGGATGGCCCTCAACTCCCCCAAGACCCCTTCCAGGGTCCCGAAGAGCCCGGCGTGCCCGGCGGCGCCCCCCAGGGCGTAGGCGTTTTCGTCGTGGACCTCCCCCTTCAAAACCCGGCCCCGCCAGGGGCAGGCCTCCGTGGCCACGGCAAGCTCCCGAGGAGGGCGGAAGGAAAACCCCTGGGGCAAGGGGAACGCCGCCAGGGGCCTTCCCCGCACCCGCTCCAGGACCAGGCCCAAGAGCATGTAGCCGATGTCGGAATAGGTGGGCTCCCCCAGGGGCCAGGGGTGCTGGAGCAGGCGTTGCTTCAGGGCCTCCCCCTCGCCCAGGGCGTAGAGGGCCTCCCAGGCGGGCAGGCCCGAGGTGTGGGCCAGAAGGGCCCTCAGGCTCACCCCCTTCAAGGGGTGGTCCTTGAGCCAAAGAAGCTCGGGCAGGTGCTGGGAAAGGGGGTCATCCAGGTCCAGAAGCCCCTCTTCCACCGCCTTCAGAACCTCCTTGAGGGTGAAGAGGGGCTTGGTGAGGCTGGCCAGGTCAAAGAGGTGCCGGGGGGTGAGGGCCTCGGGCTCGGGCACCCTTTGGGCCAGGCCCAGGTGGAGGGTGAAGGCCTCCCCGCCCCGCCGCACCAGGCCGAAGGCCAGGCCGGGGACCACCCCTTCGGCCACGGCCCGCTCCAAAAGCCCCCTCACCCGCACGCCTTGGAGTCTAACAGGCATGGTATTGGTACGCAAGTGGTATCTTTAGGCCATGGTGCGCCCGGCGCAAAGGGAGGACCTCGAGGCCCTGGCCCAGGTCCTGGACCAGCCCTTTTTCCGCGGGTACGGCCTGGACCGCCAGGGGGCCCTCCGCCTGCTGGAAAGGGCTTTAATGGAGGGGGAGCTCTACACCCTGGACCCTCCTTTGGCCCTGGCCTGGTACCGGCCAAAAGGCGGCTTTGACCGCGGCTACTTGCGCCTTCTGGCGGTGGCGGAAACGGCCCAGGGCCGGGGCTTGGGAAGCCTCCTCATGGACTTTCTGGAGGCCAGGGGGCTGGAGTTCGTCCTGGCCGAGCGGGCCAACGCCCAAGCCCTCCGCTTCTACGCCAGGCGGGGCTTCCAGGAGGTGGGCCGCCTCCCCGGCTTTGTGCGCCCGGGGCGGGAGGAGGTGATCCTGTGGCGGGGCCCCGCTACCTGAGGTTGGCCGAGGCGCTTAAGGCGGATCTGGAACGGGGCCTCTTGGGCCGGGTCCTGCCCCCGGAGCGGGAGCTGGCCCGGGCTCTCGGGGTCTCCCGCTCCACCCTGCGGCGGGCCCTGGACCTCTTGGAGGCCGAGGGGCTCCTCACGAGACGGCAGGGAAGCGGCACCTACGCCGCCCAGCGGGCCACCTTCCAGGCCCGCCTCCAGGGCTTCACCGAGGAGATGGAGGCCCTGGGCTTCAAGCCCTCCACCCGGCTCCTTAAGGGGGAGAGGGCCCGGGCCACCCCGGAGGAGGCCTTCCACCTTCGGCTCTCCCCAGGGGAAGAGGTGTGGCGCCTGGAGCGCCTCCGCCTGGCGGACGGCGAGCCCATGGCCCTGGAAAGGGCCAGCCTCCCCGCCTGGGCTTTGGAGGCCCTTCCCGAGGGGTCCCTTTACCAGGCCCTCGAGGCCCGAGGCCTGCGCCCCGCACGGGCCCTTCAGCGCCTTAGGGCGGTCTTGGCCAAGGAGGAGGACGCCCTTTTGGGCGTGCCCCCGGGAAGCCCCCTCCTTCACCTGGAACGGGTCAGCTACCTGGCCGACGGGCGCCCCATTGAGTTCGTCAAGAGCCGCTACCGGGGGGACCGGTACGAGCTTCTGGTGGAGCTAAGATGAGGGTCCTGGGCATCATGTCGGGGACCAGCGCCGACGGGGTGGACCTGGTCCTGGCGGAGTTTGCGGGCGGGCCCCGGGACCTGGCCCACCGGGTCCTGGCCCACCTCGAGGTGCCCTACCCGGAGGCCCTGAGGCAGCGGGTCCTTAGGGCCATGCGGGAGGCCACCACCCGGGAGATCGCCCTCCTGCACCACGATCTGGGCCGCTTCTACGCCCAGGCCGCCAGGGCTTTCCAGGGCCAGGCGGAGCTGGTGGGCCTTTCCGGCCAGACCGTCTGGCACGAGCCCCCCTGGGCCACCTTCCAGCTGGGGGAGGCCGCCCACCTGGCCGAGGCCCTGAAGGTCCCGGTGGTCTATGGCTTCCGGGCCTCGGACCTGGCAGCGGGGGGCCAGGGCGCCCCCCTGGTGGCCTACCCCGACCTCCTCCTCTTTGGGGAGGAGGGCCTGAGGCAAAGCGTCCACAACCTGGGGGGCATCTCCAACTTCACCTTCTTCGTGGGCAAAGACCCGGCCACCCTCCTGGCCTTGGACACCGGGCCCGGGGTCTGCCTCTTTGACGAGGCCGCCCAGGCCCTGGGCCTCACGCCGGAGGCGGCCACGGACCTGGCGGAGAAAGGGAAGGTGGACCGGGAGGCCCTCTCGGTCTGGCTGGCCCACCCTTACTTTGCCAAGCCGCCCCCCAAGACCACGGGACGGGAGGTCTGGCGGCTGGAACACCTCCACCCCCTGCCCCAGGAGCCCGCCACCCTCCTCAAGACCCTCCTGGCCTTCACCGCCGAGAGCGCCCTTATGGCCTACGAGAGGTTCGTGGGCCCCGTGGACCGGGTCCTCCTGGCCGGGGGCGGGGCCAGGAACCGGGTTCTGGTGGGGCTCCTGGCCGAGAGGCTTCCCGTCTCTCTCCTCCCCAACCCCAAGGTGCGGGAGCCCTTGGCCTTCGCCCTTCTGGCCTACCTCCACGCCCAGGGCCAGGTCAACGTCCTGGGCAGGGCCACGGGAGGCCGGGACATCCGGGCGGGGATGCGGGTAGAGCCGGGCTGAGGCCCAGGAAAAGCCAGAAGGGGAGAGATCCCCTCCCCTTTCATAGCCCTGTTTCCTGTCTTCTTTGGCCGGGGCCCCCATGCTGGCGCAAGCCAGCACGGGGTGGCGTTAAAGGCTCCGCTTGAAGAGGCTGAGCCAGGCGGGGTTCATGGGGGCGCTGAAGACCTCCTTCACCGTGGTCTGCCGGCCGGGCTCCACCTTCACCTGCCAAACCCGGGCCACGCCGGCGTTGGCGTCCACGGTCACAGCATAAAGGTTCTCCTTGCCCGCCAGGTACTGGGCGATGGCGGGGTCCTCCTGAGCGGCCTTGCCCACGAAGCCCGGCACCCAGATCCGGAGGTGGAAAAAGAGGGCCCCCCGGTACCCGCTCTGGGCCAAGGAGGCCAGGGCGTTCTTGGTGAGGGCGTAGTTGACCTCAGGGGTGGCCTGGCCGCCGAAGATAAGGGCCACGGCCTCCTCCCTGGGGTTCAGGGGAGGGACCTCTTCGGGCGAGGGGAAAACGGTGACCGCCAGGCTCCGCTTCCCCTCGGCGTCCAGGTACCCGGCGCCGATGGCCCCCACGATGCTGGCGCAGATGGTGGTGTTGTTGGTGAGCACGTGGAGGCTCTGCGCCTTCAGCACCTGGGCGAAGACCTGGCCGAAGGCCTGCCCCGTGTAGGCGCGGAGCACGTAGTGCTCGCCCAGGCTTAGACCCTGGGCACCCCCTTCCGAAGCCGCGAGCATAAGGCCAAGAATACCGACCACTCCCAACCGCTTCATGCTCACCTCCCGTAAGCTTGGCAAGCCTTTTAAAGGCTCGCCGCTCTAAATATACCCTGGTGAGGTATATGACGGTGTGGCTTCGCTCACCTTCTGACCTTCCCCTGAAGCGGGGCTCTCACCCGCTAGAACCTGGCAAGAGCGGGATGTGGTATTCTGGGCCGGACCAAAAGGAGGGTTATGAGAACCGCGCTGGTAACCGATTCCACCGCCGACCTACCCAAGCCGCTAAGGGAGCGCCTGGGGGTTTTCGTGGTCCCCCTTTACGTGAACCTGGGAGGCCGGGTCTACCGGACTGGGAGGAGATCACGCCCACGGAGATCTCGCAAGGTGCGCTCGGGGGAGGCCTTCCCCACCACCAGCCAGCCCTCCCCCGAGGACTTCGCCCGGGTCTACGGGGAGGCCCTGAAAGGGGCGGACCACGTCCTCTCCATCCACATCTCCTCCAAGCTCTCGGGCACGGTCCAGTCCGCCCTCCTGGCGGCGGAGAGCTTCCCCGGCCGGGTCACGGTCTTTGACTTCCAGGCCGCCTCCCTGGGCATCGGCATGATGGTCCTGAGGGCCCACGAGCTTCTTATGGCGGGCCAGGGCCTGGCCGAGGTGTTAAAGGAGCTGGAGCGCATCCGGGCCGACCACTTCGTGCGTTTCACCGTGGCCACCCTGGAGTTCCTGAAACGGGGCGGGCGCATCGGCGGGGCCCAGGCCCTCCTCGGCACCCTCCTCAACATCAAGCCCATCCTCACCCTCAAGGGAGGCCGGGTGGAGACGGCGGGCCGGGCCCGGGGGGAAAGGAAGGCCCGGGAGGAGATCGTGAAGGACTTCCGGGCCTGGGCCACGGGCCGGGGGAAGGTCCGGGCCTTTTTCCTCTACAGCGGTGAGGAGGAGGCCGTGCGGGAGCTCAAGGCCATGATCCTGGGCCTGGGGCTTCCCGTGGAGGAGGCTCTGGTGAGCGAGCTCGGGGCCGTGATCGCCAGCCACACCGGCCCCGGCACCCATGGCCTATATGCCTACAGCCTCTAAGACCGCCTTCGTGGCCGACACCACCCTGGGCCTCTCCCCCGAAGAGGCCCTGGAGAAGGGCATCCACCTGGTGCCCGTCCAGGTCATCCACGGCGGGCGGAGCTACCGGGACCTCCTGGAAATCGGCCCCGAGGAGGTCCTGGCGCTTCTGGAAAAGGGGGAAAGGCTTTCCACCAGCCAGGCGGCCCCCGAGGACCTCAGGGCCACCTACGAGAGGCTTCTTCTGGACCACGACCGGGTCCTCTCCGTCCACCTCTCGGGAAAGCTCTCAGGAACCGTGGCCACCGCCCAGGCCGTGGCCCGGGCGTACGTGGGCAGGGTCCAGGTCCTGGACTCCTGGTCGCTGAACGGGGGGCTTTGGCTGGTCCTCGAGGAGGCCCGCCGCCTCCTCAAGGAGGGGGTGGCCTGGGAGCGCCTGGAGGCGGCGGTGGCCGCCTACCGAAAAAGGGTTTTGGGCTACGTCCTCCCCAAGACCCTCACCTACCTCCACCGCTCGGGGCGGATCGGGGGGCTCCAGCGCTTCGTGGGGGGGCTCTTGCGCACCCTCCCCGTCCTCCTGGTGCGGGAAGGGCAGGTGGAGGCCGGACCCAGGGTGCGGGGCTTTATGGAGGGAATGCACAAGATGGCCGAACTTTTCCGAAAAGATTTCCCCGAAGGGGCCTTGGTCCACCTGGCCCACGCCGGGAACCCGGAGGGGGCCAGGGCCCTGGGGGAGCTCCTTAGGGCCGAAGGGGTGCAGATCCTCTCCATCTTGCAGGCCGGGGCGGCGGTCAGCGTGCACGCCGGCCCCGGGACCATCGCCTTCTTCGCTGGCCCCAGGAGGTGAGGATGCGGGCCGTGGTGCAGAGGGTCAGCGAGGCCTTTGTGGAGGTGGAGGGGGAGGTGGTGGGCCGGATCGGCCTGGGGCTATTGGTCCTCCTGGGCGTGGGGCAGAAGGACACCCAGGAGGACGCCCACTACCTGGCCCGGAAGATCGTCCACCTGCGCATCTTCCCCGACGCCATGGGGAAGATGAACCTCTCCCTCCTGGACGTGGGGGGCGAGGTGCTTTTGGTCAGCCAGTTCACCCTCTACGCCGACACCCGCAAGGGCCACCGCCCCTCCTTCGCCCAGGCCGCCCCGCCCGAGGTGGGCAGGCGCCTCTATGAAGCGGCCATTGAGGCCTTTTTGGCCCAGGGGGTCCACGTGGAAACCGGGGTCTACGGGGCCCACATGCGGGTGCACCTGGTCAACGACGGTCCCGTGACCCTTCTCCTGGACTCGGAAGACCGCCTTAAGCCCCGCTAGGGGGTCCGCACCGCCAGCCCCAGGCCACAGGGGCCCAGGGCTTCCCCACCGCTTCACCTGGATTCCCTTTTCCGCCCGGACCCGGTAGAAGCGGAAACCCCGCGAGGTGGCGATTTTTCGCATCCAGCTCAAAGTGGTTTTCAGGGCGGCGCGCTCCTTGGGACCGCGGGTAGATCCGCGCTCCCGCCTCTCATATGTTTCATTCAAAAAAGGCCTACCATAAGGTGCGCTCCTCAAAGGCGCGTGGTGACGATGAACAAAGTAGAACCCAAGGACTGGATCCCCCTTATAAAACCCTACGCCAAACCCAACACCTGGCGAAGCCTCCGCCAGGTGGCGGACACGCTTCTCCCCCTTTTGGGCCTCTTCTACCTAGCCCACCTTTCCCTCAACTACTCCCTCCTCCTCACCCTGGCCCTGGACTTCGCGGCCGCCCTCTTCCTGGTGAGGCTCTTCATCCTGCAGCACGATGCCGGGCACGGCTCCTTCTTCCCCAAAAAGTGGATGAACGACCTCCTGGGCTTCTTCACCGGGGTCCTGACCCTGGTGCCCTACCACCACTGGCAGCTTTCCCACGCCCGGCACCACGCCACCAGCGGCAACCTGGACAAGCGGGGGGTGGGGGACATCTACACCATGACCCTTCAGGAGTACCTGAAGGCCACCCCCTGGCAGCGCTTCGCCTACCGGGTCTACCGCAACCCCTTCGTGATGTTCTTCATTGGGCCCATCTACGTCTTCATGCTCTCCTATCGCCTGCCCTTGGGCTATGGCTCGGAAAAGCCCTCGGTGCGCAACTCCGTGGCCCTCACCAACCTCTTTTTGGTCCTCCTCCTGGTGGGCATCTACCTGGCCTTCGGCCTGAAGACCCTCCTTTTGGTCTACCTGCCCATCCAGTACTTCGCCGGGATGGTGGGCATCTTCCTCTTTTACGTGCAGCACCAGTTTGAGGACGCCTACTGGGAGCACGACCCCCGCTGGGAGTACCTGAAGGCGGCCATGGAAGGGAGCACCTACCTGAAGCTCCCCAAGGTCCTCCAGTGGCTCACCGGCAACATCGGCTTCCACCACATCCACCACCTGGCCCCCAAGATCCCCAACTACCACCTGCCCAAGGTGCAGGAGGAGGTGGACCTGGTGAAGGTGGCCCCCACCGTGACCCTGAAGGACGCCTTCAAGATCGCCTTCGCCGACATGCACCTCCACGACGAGGAGTCCAGGAAGCTCGTGGGCTTCAAGGAGGCCGCCAGGCGCCTAAGGGAGAGAAAGCGCCTCAGTGGCGGAAGTGCCGCACGCCGGTGAAGACCATGGCCAGGCCCAGCTCGTCGGCGGCCTGAATAGAGTCCCCGTCCCGCACGCTCCCCCCGGGCTGGATGATGGCGGCGATGCCGAAGGTCCCGGCCAGGCGGACCACGTCGTCAAAGGGGAAGAAGGCGTCCGAGGCCAAGACGGCCCCCCGGGCCTCCTCCCCGGCGGCCTCGAGGGCCTGCCGGGCGGCGGCCAGGCGGTTGGTCTGCCCCACCCCGATCCCCAGGGTCTTCCCCTCCTTGGCCACCACGATGGCGTTGGAGCGGGCGTGCTTCACCACCTTCCAGGCGAACCAGAGGTCCTGCCACTCCGCCTCGGTGGGGGCCTTTTGGGTGACCACCCTGGGCGCCACGGGGTCATAGGTGTCGGCGTCCTGGAGGAGGAGCCCGCCCCTAAGCCGCCTCAGGTCCAGGTAAGGGCCCTCTGCCGGCTCGGGCACGCGGAGAAGCCTCAGGTTCTTCTTGCGGGCCAGGAGGGCCAGGGCCTCCTCGGTGAACTCCGGGGCCAGGACCACCTCCAGAAAGACCTCGCCCATGGCCATGGCCGTGGGGCCGTCCACCGGGCGGTTTAGCGCCACGATCCCTCCGAAGATGGAGACGGGGTCGGCCTCGTAGGCCTTCTGGTAGGCCTCGAGGGCCTCCCGGCCCAGGGCCACGCCGCAGGGGTTCTGGTGCTTGATGGCCACGCAGGCGGGCTCGGTGAACTCCGAGACCAGGTTCCAGGCGGCCTCGGCGTCCAGGTAGTTGTTGAAGCTCATGGCCTTGCCCTGGAGGACCTGGGCCTCGAGGAGGGGCCCCTCCTCCCCCACCACCCGGTAAAGGGCGGCCTTCTGGTGGGGGTTTTCCCCGTAGCGGAGGGGGGAAAGCCGCTTCAGAAGCAAAAACTTCTCCTCGGGGAACTTCTCCCCGGAAAGCCACTCGCTGATGGCGGCGTCGTAGGCGGCGGTGTGGGCGAAGGCCTTGCGGGCAAGCTCCCTCCTGAACCCGGGCTCAGGACCCCGCTCCAGCGCCACAAGAACCCGCTCGTAGTCCTCGGGGTCGCAGACGGGCAGCACCGCCTCGTGGTTCTTGGCGGCGGCCCGCAGCATGGCGGGCCCCCCGATGTCAATCTGCTCCAAAGCCTCCTCCCAGGAGGCCCCCCGGGCCACGGTCTCCCGGAAGGGGTAGAGGTTCACCGCTAAAACCCCGATCCGCTCAAACCCCAGGGCCTTCAGCTCCTCCTCCTGATCGGGCCGGGCCAGGAGGGCGGCGTGGACCTTGGGGTGGAGGGTCTTGACCCGCCCCGAAAGAATCTCGGGAAAGCCGGTGAAGTCGGAGATGTAGGTGACAGGAAGGCCCGCCTCCTCAAGGACCCTGAAGGTCCCCCCGGTGGCGAGAAGCTTAAAGCCAAGCCTCAAGAGGCCCTGGGCGAAGGGCACTAGCCCCCGCTTATCGGAAACGGAAAGGAGCGCCCACACGGAAAGGATTGTACCCGCTAGACTGGAGGGGATGATCTACGAGGCCATCAAGGAGACCATCAAGGAGGCCATGAAGGCCCGAGACCAAAGGACCCTGGACTTCGCCCGGGTGGTGAAGGCGGAGCTGGACCGCAAGGGGGACGGCAAGCCCCTCCCCGATGAGGAGGCGGTCAAGGTCCTGAAGGCCCTGAAGGAGATTGCCCTGGAGCAGGGAAACACCTTTGAGGTGGAGTTCCTGGACCGCTTCCTGCCCAAGGAGATGTCGGAGGAGGAGCTGGAGGCCTGGATCCGGGAAAACATAGACTTTTCCCAGTTCAAGACCCCCCTGGCCGCCATCGGGGCCGTGACCAAGGCCCTGGGCCCCAGGGCCCCGGGGGAGAAGGTGCGCCGGGTCATTGAGCGCATGACGCGATGAGCCCCTGGAAGCGGCTTACCCTGGAGGAGATCCTCTCCGAGCCCGTGCGCCTGGTGCGGGAGCGCCTCCTGACCCACACCGGTAAGGAGATCACCTACATCTACCGCCCGGGGCCCGTGGCGGCCAGCTTCGTCCTGCCGGTGACGGAAGGGGCCACCGCCCTTCTCATCCGCCAGTACCGCCACCCCACGGGCAAGTTCCTCCTGGAGGTGCCGGCCGGCAAGGTGGACCCCGGGGAAACCCCCATGGAGGCGGCCAAGAGGGAGCTTATGGAGGAGGTGGGGGCAGAGGCCCAGGCCTACCTGCCCCTTCCCCCCTTCCACCCCCAGCCCTCCTTCACCGCCGTGGTCTTCCACCCCTTTCTGGCCCTGGGGGCCAGGCGGGTGGGCCGGCCGGCCCTCGAGGACGGCGAACTCCTAGAGCCCGTGGAAATCCCCCTCGCCGAGCTTTACGCCCTCCTGGAGCGGGGCGAGGTCCAGGACGCCTCCACCGCCCTCACCCTCTTCTACGCCAGACCCCACCTAAAGGCCAGGGGCCTCCTCTAAGTACCCCACCGCGGCTTTCGCCGCGGTGGGGGCCCCAGAAAAGCCCTTCCACAGCCCCGACTTGGGCACCCCATGTTGCGAAACCAAAGTGGGGGCACTTAATACTACCCCATGCTGGCTTGCGCCAGCACGGGGCTCCGGCAAAAGGTTCCTGAGAAAGTTACCAGGCATAGTGGGGCCGAAGGAAAGGAAACAAGGGTACGAGTGCCCCACTCCGGCGGGAGGCTCATGGGGAGCTTACCGGGGCCGGTGGGCCGAGGAACAGGGGAAGCGAGGGTAAAAAGCCGCAAAAGGGTGCATAAAGTTGGCCTGGGAAAGCGCTTTGGGCCTTGGTAGACTGGCCCCGTATGAAACCCGAGGTGAAAACGCCCCTGCCGGGCCCCAAGGCCCAGGAGCTCCTCGCCCGGGGGGAAAAGGTCCTCTCCCCCTCCTACGTCCGCCCCTACCCCTTCGTCCCCGCCCGGGGCCAGGGGGTCTTTCTGGAGGACGTGGACGGCAACGTCTTCCTGGACTTCATGGCGGGCATCGCCGTCAACACCACGGGCTACGCCCACCCCAGGGTATTGGAGGCGGTGAAGGCCCAGGCGGAGCGCTTCGCCCACGTCTGCTTCTCCGACTTCACCCACGAGCCCACCCTCTCCCTGGCCGAGCGCCTGGTGGCCAAGGTGGGCGGCGGGTACCGGGTCTTCTTCGGCAACTCCGGCACCGAGGGGATTGAGGCCGCCATCAAGCTGGTGCGCCACCACACGGGAAGGCCCTACCTCCTGGCCTTCACCGGGGCCTTCCACGGAAGAAGCCTGGGGGCCCTCTCCCTCACCGCCAGCAAAAGCGCCTACCGCAAGGGCTTCGCCCCCCTCCTTCCCGGGGTGGTCCACGTCCCCTTCCCCAACCCCTTCCGCCCCCCCTTAGGCGCAAGCCCAGAGGAGGTGGGGGAGGCGGTTCTGGCCCACCTGGAGCACCTCTTCGCCACCGTCCTGCCCCCCGAGGAGGTGGCCGCCTTCTTCCTGGAGCCCATCCAGGGGGAAGGGGGCTACGTCCTGCCCCCGGCCGGCTTCCTTCCAAAGCTCAAGGCCCTCCTGGAGCGGCACGGCATCCTCCTGGTGGCCGACGAGGTCCAGACCGGGGCCGGGCGCACCGGGCGCTTTCTGGCCCTGGAGCACGAGGGGGTGGAGGCCGACGTCTACGTCCTGGCCAAGGGCCTGGCCTCGGGCTACCCCTTGAGCGCCGTCCTCTTTCGCGAGGAGCTGGGGAGCTGGCGCCCCGGGGCCCACGGCACCACCTTCGGCGGCCAGGCGGTGGCGGCGGCGGCGGCCCAGGCCACCCTGGACCTCCTCGAGGGGGGCCTCATGGAAAACGCCAGGGAGGTGGGGGCCTTCCTCCTCGCCGGCCTAAGGGAGATGCAGAAGCGCTTTCCCTTCCTGGGGGACGTGCGGGGCCGGGGCCTCATGATCGGCCTGGATTTCGGAAGCCCCGAGGAGCCCCGCCCGGACCTCCGGGATCAGGCGCAAAAGCGGGCCTTTGAGAAGGGGCTCCTCACCCTGGCGGCGGGGCCCTCCGCCCTGCGCCTGGCCCCGCCCCTCGTCCTCTCCCGGGAGGAGGCGGCCCTGGGCCTGGAGATCCTGGAAGAGGCCCTCAAAAGCCTTTAAAAACCAAGGGGGCCGGCCTTCCCGGCCCCCTTTGGCCTCTCGGCCTACTTGGGCTCCCCCGGCCAGTCCCCCACCACGCCGGGCACCGCCCACTCCATGGTGAGGAGCTCCTGGAGGGAGGCCTTCCTTCCCGCCGGGATCCGCACCACCCCCTTGCGGTCCTTGATGGGCCCGGTGAAGGGGTCAAAGGTGGGCTTGGGGCTAGACATGTCCTTGAGGAGGGCCATAATCCGGTCGTAGACGGCCACCTTCTTGCCCCCCACGGTCATCTGGGCCTTCTGCAGAAGGGGCACGTGCTTGGGGTTGATGGGCACCCCGTAGTCGGCCCCCATCTCCACGGCCCCGTGCTGGAGGAGCCAGAAGTAGTCCACGTTCTCCAGGTTCTTGGCGGTGTAGACGCCCTCCTTCACCTTCTTCAGGAAGTCCATGTAGATGACCTCCCAGTGGACGATCTGCCCGGAGACCACGTGGTCGGGGGCGAACTTGAGCATGGGGGTGTAGTGGCCGAAGGAGTAGGCCCCCTTCCTGGCGGCAGTCTGGATGACGGTGGGCGTGTCCTCGGTGAAGGCGAAGACGTCGGCCCCCTGGGCGAGAAGGGCCTCGGTGGCCTCCCGGGCCCTGGCCGGGTCGTACCAGGCGTTGATCCAGCGCACCAGGACCTGGGCCTTGGGGTTCACCGCCCTGACCCCCAGGGTGAAGGCGTTGATGTGCCGCTTCACCTCGGGGATGGGGAAGGCGGCCACGTACCCCACCTTGCCCGTCTTGGTGAGGGCCCCGGCGGCCAGGCCGTTCAGGTAGTAGACCTGGTAGAAGTCCGCCATGTAGGTGGCCACGTTGGGGGCCCGCTTGAGGCCGGTGGCGTGGGCGAAGATGACCTCAGGGTACTTCTTAGCCGCCTCCAGCACCGCCTCCCCGTACCCGAAGCTGGTGGCGAAGATGACCTGGCACCCCTCCCGCACAAAGCGGTCCATGACGGGCAGGGCCTGGGCCTCCGGGACGCTTTCCACGTACCGGGTCTCCAGCCAGGGCAAGGCGGCCTCGGCCTTCTTCCGGCCCACATCGTGGGCGTAGGTCCAGCCTGCGTCCCCGATGGGCCCCACATAGATAAAGCAGGCCTTCAGCTTCTCCCCCTGGGCCAGGGAAAGGCCCAGGGCCGCCAACAAAAACGCCAGGAGTCTTCGCATGCCTCACCTCCCCCGCTCAAAGGGCACGCCCAGGGCCTTAGGCGCCCGGGCGCGGCCCGAGAGGGCCAGGACCAGGATAACCAAAAGGTAGGGCATGGCGCCAAAGGCCTCGCTGGGTATAGGTACACTGCCCTGAAGCCGAAACTGCAGGAAGAAAAGAAGGCCGAAAAGGTAGGCCCCAAGGACGGCCCTGAGGGGCTCCCAGGCCGCCAGGATCACCAGGGCGATGGCCACCCACCCTAACCCCGCCGTCATCCCGTCGGTCCAGGAAGGCCGGTAGGCCAGGGAGAGGTAGGCCCCGGCCAGGCCGATGAGCCCGCCCCCCAGGGCCAGGGTCCCGTAGCGCACCCCGTCCACGCTGACCCCGAAGAGGTCCGCCGCCTTGGGGTTCTCCCCCACGCTCCGAAGGTAGAGGCCGAAGCGGCTCCTGTAGAGGAGATGGTGGAGGAAGAGGGCCAGCAAAAAGGCCAGAAGGGCCATGCCCCCCTCGGGAAGGGTCCACTCCAGGGGCAGGCCCTCGTACCGCTTCCCCAAAAGCCCCGAGGCCCCCAGGCCCAAAGCGGCCACCGCCAGGCCGGCCACGAACTGGTTGGCCCTCAAAGTAACGGCGAAGAGCCCCAAGACCATCCCCCCTAGGACCCCGGTCCCCACCCCCGCCAGAAGGCCCAGGTAGGGGCCCGCCCCCAGGGCCACGCCGAAGGCGGCCAGGGCGGAAAGGGCCATGATCCCCTCCACGCCCAGGTTCACCACCCCGCTCCGCTCCGAGACGAGGGCCCCCAGGGAAGCCAAGAGGATGGGGGTTCCAAAGAGCACCGCGCGCAACAGGGCTTCTTCCATCAGCGCCTCCAGAGGATCCGGTGCCGGCTCAAGGCCTCGGCCCCGATCAGGGCCAGAAGCAAAAGCCCGCTCACCACGTCCACCACCCTAAAGGGCATGGAAAGGGAAAGCTTGAGGGCATCCCCCCCGGCCAGGATCAGGCCCAGGAGGGGGGCCGTGAGGAGGACCAGAAGGGGCCTCCCCCGGGCCAGCCAGGCCGCCAGGATGGCGGTGAAGCCGTAACCCAAGGAGATCTGGGCGGGCTCCAGAAGCCTCAGGTGGATGCCCGCCACCTCCCCCACCCCGGCGAAGCCGGAAAGGAGGCCGCTGATGAGGGCGGTAAGGAAAAGGAGCCTTCCCCCGGGCAGGCCCAGATACCGGGCCGCCAAGGGGTTTTCCCCCTGGACCCGAAAGGCGAAGCCCAAAGGGGTGCGGAAAAGGAGGAGGTGGAGGATCATGGCCGCCGCCACCCCCAGGAGAAGGGTGGGCCAGTGGACCAGGGTCTCCCCCAGCCGGGGAAGCTGGGCCTCCTGGGGAAAGCGGTCCGTGTAGAGGAAGCCGAAGACCATCTGCCCCTTCCAGGGCCCGGCCACCAGGTAGACCACCAGGTAGTAGGCCAGGTAGTTCTGCATCAGGGTGGTGAGGATCTCGCTGGCCCCAAAGCGCACCCTGAGCCAGGCGGCAAGCCCAGCCCAGATGGCCCCAAGCCCGCCCCCCAGGAGGAACATGAGGGGGAGGGTCCAGGGCCCCACGGGCAGGAAGAGGGCGGCGTAGGCGGCCCCCACCGCCCCCAGGAGGAGCTGGCCCTCGGCCCCGATGTTGAAAAACCCCACCCTAAAGGCCAGGGAAAGCCCCGCCCCGATGAGGAGGAGGGGGATGGTGCGCCGGGCGATCTCGGCCAGGCCCAGGGGGTCGGTGAGGGGGGAGAGGAGGAGGGCGTAGGCCTTGAGGGGGGAGACCCCGTAGGCCAGGAAGAGGGCCCCCAGCAAAAGGAAGGCCAGGAGGAGGAAGAGGGCGTAGGCCAGGAAGGTCTTTTGCGGCCTGGGGTTGGGGTCCAGCTCCAGCCTCATGCCCGCCCCTCCGTCATCATCCGCCCTAGGCGCTCGCGGCTCATCTCCTCCCGGGGAACGGGCCCCACCAACCGCCCCCTGTGCATGGCCGCCACCCGGTGGGAAAGGGCCAGGATCTCGTCCAGGTCTTCGCTCACCAGGAGGACCGCCGCCCCTTCCTGCACCAGGTCCAGAAGCCTGGCGTGCACCTCCTCCGCCGCCCCCACGTCCACGCCGTAGGTGGGGTGCATGGCCAGCACCAGCCTGGGGCCGTCCTTGAGCTCCCGGGCCAGGATCACCTTCTGCACGTTGCCGCCGGAGAGGAAGCGGACCGGGGTTATGGGCGAAGGGGTCTGGATGCGGTAGCGGGCGATGAGGCCCTCGGCGTCCCGTTCCATGGCCCGGTAGTCCAGAAGCCCCCTTGGGGCGTAGCGGGGATAGGTGCGCAGGGCCAGGTTCTCGGCCACGCTCATGGTGCCCACCACCCCCATGGCCCGCTCCTCGGGCACGTGGGCCACCCCCAGGGCGAAGAGGCGGGCGGGGTCTTTGGGGAGGGGAGCCCCTAGGAACCGGACCTGGCCCCTGTAGGGCCTCAGGCCCGCCAGGGCCTCGAGGAGCTCCGCCTGGCCGCTTCCCGCCACCCCGGCGATACCCAGGACCTCCCCGGCCCTCAAGGCGAAGGAGACCCCCTGGACGGGGAAGCCGTGCCGAGGCACCGTAAGCCCCTCCACCTCCAAGACCACCTCCTCCCTGGGCGGGGGGGCCTTGGGGGGCGGGGCCACGCTCCGGCCCACCATGAGGCGGATGAGGGTGTCCTTGTCGGCCTCTTCCCGCCTAAGCTCCCCCACCTTTTCCCCGCCCCTAAGGACGGCGATGCGGTCGGCGATGGCCAGGACCTCGTCCAGCTTGTGGCTGATGAAGATGACGGCGAGGCCCATGGCCTTGAGCCGCCGGATTTCCTGGAAGAGGTCCTCGGCCTCCTTGGGGGTGAGGACGCTGGTGGGCTCGTCCAGGATCAGGACCCTGGGCCGGTTGAGGAGGGCCCTCAGAAGCTCCACCCGCTGCTTCTCCCCGGCGGAAAGGCGGTGGACGGGCGCCTCCAGGTCCACCCCCAGAGGGTGATCGGAGAGAAGCCGCCGCAGGCGCCCAAGGAGGCCCCTGCGGCTGAAAAAGGGAGGCAGGTCCAGGCCCAGGGCCAGGTTCTCCGCCACGCTGTGGGCCTCTATGAGCTCGGGGTGCTGGGGTACCAGGGCGATGCCCAGGCGCTGGGCCGCCCGGGGCGAGGGGATGCGCACCTCCTTGCCCTCCAAAAGGATCCGCCCCTCGTCGGGGGCGTAGAGGCCGTAGAGGATGCTGACCAGGGTGGTCTTCCCGGCCCCATTCTCCCCAAGGAGGGCCAGGACCTCTCCCCGGCCCACCTCGAGGCTCACCCCCCGGTTGGCCACCACGGAACCGAAGCGCTTGGTGATCTTCTCCAGCCGCAACATAGGACGGCCCAGCCGGGCCCGGGGTGAGGATACCACGGGAAAGGCCTCCCCCGACCCCGCTCTGGCCTTAAGCGGCCCCTTCCCCAAGGCCGGGATGCGCCCTTTTGGGGCCCCCATGGCCCTTGCCCCGGGGGGGTACCCATGCTTCCCGTTTCCTTGGGCCCAATAGTTCCTTCGGCCCACCATGCCTGGTAACTTCCCCAGGAAACTTTTGCCGGGGTCCCCATGCTGGCGCAAGCCAGCATGGGGTGGTATAAGCTCCCCAGGAGCCTTCCGCCGGGGTTCCCAGCATGGGGTGGCATCACACCGCCCGCTCCTCCAAAGCCCGTCTCGCCTGCCGGGCCAGGGAAAGAAGCTCCTGGGCCAAGGCCTCCAGGGCCCCCGGGCGCAGGCGGTAGTAGGTCCAGCGGCCCACCCGCACCCCCTCCACCAAGCCCGCCTCGCGGAGGCGAAAACAGCTGAAAAACAGCCCACAGATCCGCACGCTCTTTCTCTTTCGTTCCCGGTTCATCCAAAAGCGCAAGACTTCACGGAGGGCGGCGAAAAAGAGGAGGGGGTAAAATGAGACCAGGAATGCCCGAGGCCAAAGCCCCGAAGCTCTACCTCGGCGTCCACGCCCGCCTGGTCTTTCCCAAGAAGGAAGACGAGCGGGCCGTCTTAGACCTCATGCGCCGCTTCTCCAGCGCCACGAGGTTCGCCTACCAGCGCCT
>Ga0079997_118014_pt1 | contig 24303 bp, 20 predicted proteins | sample PerSpoCPS_CMetaG_FD_69200 | JGI IMG/M metagenome (GOLD analysis project Ga0079997, IMG submission 69200) | Archaeal communities from Yellowstone National Park, Wyoming, USA - Perpetual Spouter C (PS_C) MetaG (SPADES assembly) (version 2) | ecosystem: Environmental > Aquatic > Thermal springs >... | reverse complement strand
AGTGCTCTCTCAATCGTCGCCACCAAGTTCGCTGCGGTCAAGCCTTTGAAAGCGAAACCGTTTCCCGTTTTCGCTTGAGGGTCAAAATCTTGAACGGTGTCAGCCAGACCGCCGACAGCGTGGACGATGGGAGCCGTCCCGTAGCGCATGGCAATCATCTGTCCCAACCCGCATGGCTCAAAACGGGACGGCATCAAAAAGGCATCAGCTCCCGCATAGATTAGGTGAGCCAACTCTTCATCCACAACGCCCAACCTCGTCGCCACTTTTTCTGGGTAGCGTTTCTGGAGTTCAGCGAACATCGGTTCCTGTTCGCCCGCTCCCAAAACAACGAGTTTAATTGGCAGTTTCATCAAAGCGTCCGCTGTTTCAATGACAACATCAAAGCCCTTCTGGTGAGCCAAGCGGGACACAATGCCGATAACCATTTCGCTGCTGTCGCTCAATCCAACCCGTTTCAGCAGCGCTTCCTTGTTCGCTGCCTTGCCCTTGACAAATGTTCTGCTATCGTAGCGAACTGGCAGAAACTCATCTGTCTTCGGGTTCCAGACTTCGTAGTCAATGCCGTTCAAAATTCCAACCAATCGTCCTTGCTCGGCTCGGTCGCGCAACAAACCGTGCATCCCTTCGCCGAACTCCTCGGTCTGAATTTCCTGTGCGTATCTTGGGCTAACCGTCGTTAACATGTCGGCATAGTAAAGCCCACCTTTGATGAAACTGAGCCGACCGTGAAACTCCAGCCCGTGCATTTGGAAGGTTTCCGGCGGCAAGCCCAACGCCTCTCTCACCGATGGGTCAAAGTTGCCTTGATAGGCGAGGTTGTGGATGGTGAAGACAGTGGCGGTGTTAGAGAAAAACGGGTCGCCGTTGTAAAGCGTTTTCAAGTAAGCAGCGACGAGTCCACTTTGCCAATCGTGGCAGTGGATGATGTCTGGTTTCCAGTTGATGGCTTTCGGCAACTCTAAAGCCACCTTGCTCAAAAGCCCAAACCGAACCCAATCGTCATCGTAACCGTAAAGTCGGTCGCGGTCGTAAAGCCCGAAGTGCTCAATCAGGTATACGGTCACCCCGTCGTCTTTGAGCGCATCGCTTTCGTCAATGCCACAACCGAGCATGAAATTGCCAAACTGAATTTGCGGCAAGTCAACCACTCGTTCAGTGCGATGGTCAACGCTGAAGGTTGCGCGATATTTGGGCATAAGCACTCGCACATCGTGACCCCGCTTTGCCAGAGCCTTCGGCAGTGCGCCGATGACATCGGCGAGCCCACCCGTTTTCGCCAATGGGAACATTTCCGAAGCCACGAACAAGATGCGCCAGCGTTTTCGTGCCCGTGCCATTCTTCCCACCCGATTTGTCCTGCCTCTTCTGCGGTTTCCCATCATTCCTTTTCGCCCCATCCTTTTACCCTCCTTCGCCCTTTACAGGGCAGTGATTTGCATCCTCGCTTCATCGACAGTTACATGCTCGTAGCAGGCACATCATTCTGCGGGTTGGCACAAGGTGGAAAATGAGATTGACAACTTCAGACCCCCTTTCAAAGGCGTAACGCTTTGTTAAACCACTTGCATCCCAAAACACATAAACCATCATGCTCATCGTTCTCTTTCCTCAACGATTGCACGAGTGAACTCACACGCCTCTGGGTCAAAGCCTGCCTTACGCATCATTTCCCGGACTTCCTCAGGGCTAACTGCTTCGCCGTCATAGCCCAACTCGCGGAATTTTTTGCTAAGTTTTTCGCTGACCCTTCTGCTGAACTCACGGATTTGAGCCCACCTTGCTTGCCGTTCTTCCTCCGTCAATTTGGGTTTGACTTTCGCCACTTCGCTCACCTTTCAAGCAGTAGCGCTCACCTTACAGTTTGCGACCTAAAATCGCGTCTGTCATCCTCGCAACTTGGACCATTTCTCGGACATCATGGACGCGAACGATATCAGCGCCGTTGGCGATGGCAACCGCAACTGTCGCTGCAGTTCCCCAAATCCTTTCTGCCGGGACTTCTATGCCCAAGACTTTGCCGATGAAACTTTTGCGCGAAGTGCCAATGAGCACAGGGTAACCTAACGCTTTGATTTCGCTCAGCCTTCGCAGTATCTCCAAGTTGTGCTCAACAGTTTTCCCAAAGCCTATTCCTGGGTCAACGATGATTTTCTCCTTCGGCAGTCCCGCAGCGATTGCCTTCTCTGCTTGCCCTTGGAGGAACTCGGAAATTTCCCTAACGCAATCGGTATAGGTTGGGTTCAGTTGCATCGTTTGCGGTGTCCCTTGCATGTGCATGATGACGACTGCAGGCTTAAATTGTGCAACGAGTTCCAACATTCCCGGCTGCCTCAAGCCGTAAATATCGTTGACAATGCATGCCCCCGCTTCTAAAGCCTTCCTTGCGACTTCAGGCTTGTAGGTGTCCACTGAGATGGGAAATGGAAAGCCTTGAGCGATCAATCGTTCAATAACGGGCAAAACTCTCCTCATTTCCTCATCGGCTGGAACAGGTTGAGAGCCGGGGCGAGTTGATTCACCGCCGATGTCCAAAATGTCTGCCCCATCTTCAACGAACTTCCAAGCCCGCGCAACGGCTGCGTCAGTATCAAAGACGCCATCGCCAGAAAAGGAGTCAGGCGTGACATTAAGGATGCCCATAACGAGCGTCCGTTGCCCCAAAGGAAGTTCGTGCCGCTCACAACACTTCCAAGCCATAAGACTTTCACCTTCCTGAATTCACAGGCAAAAGTTCTCTGACCCCTTAGAAGGGCTGGTTGGTCATAGCAGGTCAAACCTCTTCAACCCTCACCAAGTTTTCCTGAGCCGAAAGGGTCAACCTGAACCAGTTCAAGACATCGCGACCTAAGATGTTCTCATCAATGTCGTCGCGAATGTCAGTTCGGATTGGCACTTGACTATTGCCGATGCGAACTATCGCGAGGAAAAGTTGCCGCGTTTGTGGGATGCCTCCAATCCCTGCTATGCGTTCCTCACCAACGGGAAGACGCCATAGGTCTATTTGGTCGGCAATGTCCCGCTGAATCAAAGTTAGGTCAGAGCCAGTGTCTATCACGAACTCTGTCTGAGTCAGACCCATTGGCATCGCAGGGCATTCAACTTCTGCCATCACTTTAGGGATGGGTGGGTCGTAGTCAGGGTCATACCACCCGACGCTCACACTACGAATTTTCAAGACCTTATCCTCAAATCCAACGCGCTTGACATACATGACGGTTGCTCCCTTTTGAGCAAGGACCTGTCGTATAACTTCGGTGGCGCTGTCGCCCATAGCAGCAACTTTGCCGTCAACGATGGCGACCCACTTGCCGAAATGGGTTTGAAGCAACTGTTCACGCATAGCGAAATAAGCCTGCTTCTCCCGCTCAAACTGTTCTTGCGCTTGAATTTCGTCCATGCAATTCATCCCCCTTTGAGGCGATGTCTTTCGGTCAAATTTTTGATGCCGCAGGTCAAACCTCTTCAACCCTCACCAAGTTTTCCTGAGCCGAAAGGGTCAACCTGAACCAGTTCAAGACATCGCGACCTAAAATGTTCTCAGTGATGTCGTCGCGAATGTCCACAAGCGTGAAGATACTTTGACCTGCCAACTGGAAGATAGCGCAGAAAAGTTGGCGCATCTGTGGCTGGGCGCCAACGCCACTAACCCAAATTTGTCCTGCAGGGTAACTCCTCAAACCCAAACTCTCCGCTTCGGGAAACTTCAAGAGGCTCAAATCGGCGCCAGTATCAATGATGCCCATAACTTCCACTTGCTGACGCTGGTAAGGGTCGCTGACCGCTACAGTTAGCATTGGCATTGGTGGCGAAAAAGTTGGGTCGTAGAAACCAACGCTCACCCTGCGAACTTTCAAGGTCATTTCTTCCTTGCCGACGCATGTAACATACATGACCGCTTTTCCTGTTTTTTGGAAGGCTTCAGCGGCTACCTTGCTCATTTGATCACCTACTGCGACAACTTTACCGTCAACGATAGCGACCCATTTGCCGAAATGGGTTTGAAGCAACTGTTCTCGCATAGCGAAATAAGCCTGCTTCTCCCGCTCAAACTGTTCCTGCGCTTTGGTCTCATCCATATCGCTAATCCCTCCCAACGAACCAATTCTTGCGCATTACGCTTTACGCATTACAAACCGCCCCGCTTCACCGCAAATGAGCGATCAAAGCCTTCAAATGTTCAGCATCCCGTTGAAGCACGCTTCGTCGCTCATCGGGCGCAAACTTGCCCAAACTTTCGTCCTCGATGCAAAGGTCGCCGTTGTATCCTGCTTCCCTCAAAATCTCAACAACGATGCTGTGGTTGATGTCGCCTTCGTAGATTGGGCAGACATAGCGACCATACTCGTAGCCGATAGGGCGCTGCTGTTCCCTCATCTCTGGCGGGTAAGCGATGTTCTTGACATGGGTGTGTTTGACCTTCGGGGCGAACTGGCGCATGATTTCGTAAACCCGCGAAAGTGGATGCCCGAACCAGTAGAAGTTGCCTGTGTCCAAAGTCAAGCCCAATCGCGGCGAATTCACAGCCTCAAAGATTGTCTGCAGAAATTCGGGGCGGTTGCCCAATGTCCCGTGATTCTCAATGCCGAGTTGGACATCAGTGTCATCGGTGGCTTCAAGGACTTGTTTGATGTTTTCGGCGAAAAGTCGGATAGCACCATCAACACCGATGCTTTCCCAGCCACTGACAATTGCATCAACCCTGACTGCGTTGATGCCAAGTTGGTGTGCCGTCTTAACCGTTTTGACCATCCATTCAACCTGCTCTTCCGCGTCATCCCGCCCGAAATCGTTGCCCAGCAAAAAGGCACTGATGCGGACGCCGTTTTGGGCTAACTCTGTTTCCAGCGCCTTCAATCCCTCAGGTGAAGTCAAGCCGTGTAGTTGCGACGGATTCACCAACGACCGAACGGTCAAATCCCGCCTCACATGAACCTCAACAGCGTCAATTCCCAAATCCCTCAACCCCTCAACGACGCTGGAAAACCCACCATGCAACACCACATCGTCCCGAATGGACACAAACATCGTCCTCACCCCTTGCTTCAAAATTTTGGTCCGCTTCGCCCCTTATGGGGCTCTCACAAACCCTTACGATTTCATCGGTCACCGACAAGTGCTGCAGGATGTTGCGGAGCAAGTGGCGCAGCGGCTTGAAGAACCTGATGTCTCTCGCTTGCGGGCTATGAAGGCGTTGAAAACTCGGTAGAACTCCCTGCCGTTGCAGGACGGACAAACCAACGACTTTTCCCTCTCTTCTTTCTCGGCAATTAAGCAGGTGAACTCCACGATTTCACCGCACTTGGCGCATGTGTAGGTATAGGTCATGGCACCACCACCCTTCCAAACTATGTTGCCAATACCGTCCCTTTCATGACCAAAGGCAGCATCTTTTCGGCGAGTGGTCGGAGCGAACCTTCTCGCCCGTTGCGAACCCAAACGAGTTCCGCAGCGATGCTAACCACAATTTCCCAAACGCTTTCGCCACCGATGTCAATGCCGATGGGCGCATGGACTTTTGCCAACTGCTCAGGCGTTGCGATGCCTTGTGCGATGAGTTCGTCGTAGATAAGTTTGATTTTGCGGCGACTGCCGATCATGCCGATATATGCGACTTCATCAACATGGCGAACGACTGCTCGCAAAGTTTCGGCATCGTGGCGGTGACCTCTGGTGACGATGACGATGTAAGTGTCTTTGTCCATCGGTTGCGACGCCACAGTTTGTGCTATATCGCCGACCAAAATGTTGTCAACTTCGGGAAGCCGTTCTCGGTTGGCGAAACTCGGTCGGTCGTCAACTACGGTGACCTCAAATTCCAACAGGGACGCCAAATGAGCCAGCGCTGCACCGATGTGCCCCGCACCTGCGATAATCAAATGCGGTCTCGGCAAAAGGGGCTCTATAAACAACTCGGCTTCGCCTGAAGGGAGTTGGATGAAACCGGTTAACTCATCCCGCCTTTGAATCGCTTCGCCAACCAATTCAAAGACGCTCAGCGGTAAATCGGTTGGGCATTCGGGCGTGCAAGCGACAATTTTGAGATGCTGGACTTCCGCCTGAATGCAAGCGTCTTGCCTTGCCTCAATGAGCCAGCGGGCACCGACCAAGTTGGGTTCGGACGCATTCACGATTGTGACCAATGCGCCTCTCTTGCGGGAGCGAAGGAAGGTTGCAACTTCGTTCCAGAAAGATGCGTGTTCATAGGGCTTGCCGTCTATGAAGATGCGGGCAGTCCCACCACAAATGAGCCCGTCATCAAACCCGTAATCGCTGTCAAGGTGAATTGTCAGCAAAGTCCTTCTGCCTTGTTGAAGGCATTCAAGGGCGACCCGCCTTGCTTCCGCTTCGAGGCAACCTCCTCCCAAAGTTCCCGAAAGACCGCCATCAGCCCGAAAAACTGCCTTTGCTCCCGGCTTCTGCGGGGTTGAGCCGCTTGTGTCTATGACCTCAGCAAAGGCACACGGTATGCCTTCACCGACGATTTCCGCCAACTCATAGAAGACATGCCTCACGGCTTCATCACCTCGCCATCCCTATTCTATCACGCCCGTGGCAAACCAAAATTTCTGCCTAAGAGAACTTTTGGTCGGACTTTCGTTCCCCGAAGTTGCTCGTTAACCGCTTTGACATGTTTCGTCAGGAGAGTAGGTTAGAGCCTATGGTCAACTTTTTGAACGGCTTAGACTTTGAAGCCACGCTTCTTTGATGACCAGCCACAAAAGTTTCGGGATGGCTTTCAAGCGAGGCAGCCTTTTCGGGTCTTTGATGGTTCGGTAAAGCCATTCAAGGCAAAGCCGCTGAACCCACTCAGGGGCTCGTTTGACCACTCCAGCGTAAACATCAAAACTCCCGCCGACGCCAATGCAAATTGGGACTTGTAATTCGTCGGCATGTCTGGCAATCCACTTCTCCTGCTTCGGGATGCCGAAGGCGACGAAAAGGATGTCGGGTTGGGCTTCCTTGATCTTTGCAATCACCAGCGGCTCTTCTTCGGGCGAAAAATATCCGTGATGCGTTCCGACAACCTGCAATCCTGGGAAACGAGATTTCAAGTTTTCTGTAGCCTTCTCGACGACACCGGGTTTCGCTCCCAACAGAAAGACCCGCCAACCTTTCTGTGCTGCCCTCTCGCACAACTTCGCCATCAACTCAACTCCCGGAACTCGCTGGTAAACAGGCAAGCCTAACAACCTTGCTCCCCAAACAACCCCAATCCCGTCGGGAGTCACCAAATCGGCATTTTGGACTATGCGCCGAAATTCCTCGTCCTCTTGAGCGCGAACGATGGCGGAAGCGTCCGATGTGACCACTAAGTGGGTTCGGCGCTCGGAAAGGAAGTGCTCCAAAATGTCAAGGGCTTCCTCCATCGTGACCGCAGCGACGGGAACGCCGAGCAAGTTGACAATCCCTCTCCCTTCTTTTCTGGCGCTGAACCGCATCGCTACCCAGAAAGCAAAAACTCCGACCACCAACCAAATTGCCATCAAAAGCAACTTGACCACAAAGTGAATTTCAACGAGCCAAACGAGCAAAACTGCGAGAAGGCACAGGTAAGCGTGGCTGATGGTCAATAGCCAAAATGACCTTCGCTCGTCGACACCTTCGGCAGTGAGCAATTCAAAAATGCTGCGGACTTGCGTCGGCAAAGCGAACCCACTCGCCCTGAGCCTGTAAGTGACTTCCATCATCGGCACACCTAAAACCAATGCGGGTGCGATGAAGATGAGGAAGGCAGTGTTTTTCAGCGCCCCAGCGACGCTCGCCATCGCGAGCAGCGAGCCAATTGAAGCAGCACCCCCTGCCTCTGCCGGCAAGTTCCAAAGTGCAAGTCCAAATCCGACAGCAGTGAAAGCCAAACTCAAAGCCAGTTCGTAGCGGGTGATGAATGGCGAGCGGGTTTGCATGACAGCGACGATCAAAGCGAAGGTCAAACCGCTCAAAACCGCTGCGCTCCAAGTCAAGCCTTTGAGCCGAGATGTCGGGCGGAACAAGGCTGCGAAGAGCCAAAGCCACAAAACTGTCAATGGGACAGCGAAAAGACCCAACGAGACGAAATGCGTTGTGAAGGGAACTTTGATGCTATCAACTCTCAAGCCAGACAAAACCGCTATGAGCGCGCCGAGCATCGTCCCAATCTCCCTAACCAGCCGCTTCGGGTGTCTGGAAGATAGTCCCGAAAGAAGCGCAAATGCAGCCATCCCAGTTGCCAAAGGGAATACAGCGGCGATCGGCGGATGAGAAGGCATGGAATGAACCACGAACGGAATGAGCAGACAAGCAAGAGCGGCAAAGAAGGGTAGCCACCAACAGGCTACCGACTTTCGCCACCAGCGCAATGCGAGACCCAAAGCCAGTGCAGCAATTCCTGCCACCATATCTGACTTCACCCGCTCACCGAAAAACATTCGCTACTCGCCACCGGCTTCCCGTTCCAATTTTGCGGCGTAGAAGTTGCGATGGCAAAATAGAGGCGACAGTATCGTTGGGTGGTTCTTTTCGCTTAAACGCTCAGCGTTCAGCACTCAACCCGCAATGCCGGTTGCGGATGGAGGTGGAAAAAGATGGCGTTTATCCGAGAACCCGTCGTTAGGCTCATAGCAGTCACGCATTTTTGGAAGCCCGAAGATTTGGAGGAGTTCCAAATTTGGCAAACCGACACCGACAACGAGCCCCAGCAACTCATAGAAGCGGCTGGGAGAACCTGCTATAGTTCGTGGCATAATCCAGCGAAACGAACCAATGAGCAATACATTGCCAACTTGCTTTCGCAGGGGCACCTCTCAGTTATTGAGCATGCCGTCGCCAGTTTTTACATTCGGGGCATATCAAGGAGCTGCAGTCATGAGCTTGTCAGGCATCGCCACTTCTCCTATTCGCAACGCAGCACCAGATATGTGGACGAGAGCGATTGCAACTTCATCGTCCCCGATTGCGTCGCCGAAGACCCTGAAGCAATGCGGATTTTTGAAGAGGCTGTGACGAAGGCTCAGGAAGCCTATAAGCGACTTTACGAGTTGCTTTGGGAGAAGTTTGCCCACATTGAGGACAAAACTTTGCGCCGGAAAATGGCTCGGCAAGCAGCGCGGATGGTCCTGCCCAATGCCACCGAGACAGCACTTGTCATGACCGGAAACTTCAGGGCTTGGCGGCACTTCATCCGAATGAGGGCGAGCAGGCACGCCGATGTTGAAATTCGCAAGGTAGCAATTGCCATCCTGAAAGAACTGCAAAAAGTAGCGCCAGCAGTTTTCGGCGACTTCCAAATCGTCCCCCTTCCCGACGGCACAGAAGAAGCCATCCCGGGCTATCAGTGGGAGTGAATCGGGCAAAAGTTGGTTTGGGTGGTGGAGACCTTGGGACGCTATCAAGGTGATCCGAGAACGGCTGAGCAAATCATCGCTGATGAGAAGCGAGCAAGTATTAAACGCAAAAAGGATTTCCCTTCAGAGTTACTTGACAAAACCTTTGACGAGATTGACAGGCTGGCAAAGCAAGGTAGCCGAAGAGCCAAACAAATGCTCAAAATGTTGACGGATAGCCGTTTTGACAAGCAGAGGTGAAGACTATGTGGTTCACTGCTTCCCTTTTGTTCCGCAACTACCGTTTGGAGCCCGAGGTGCCGAACTTGGAAGCCATAGATGTCCCACAAGGATTTCAACAGGCTGTCCAAAAATTTTTGTCTGTCCGACAAACGCGCCGACGACATTGGCTATGGGAAAGCGAGCGGCTTTTGATAAACTTTTGCCGATATGCCGTTGCAAAAGGTGCGAAGGAAATTGGTGACTGCTGCTATGAGCACCTGCTTGGGTTTTTGGAACATCGCTACTTTCACGGGATTTCACAGCAACGACTAAAGGCTGAGGCTGAAATTCTGGCGGAGTTTTTGAAGTTTCTCTGGCAACTCGTTGGCAAGGAAGGAGACCCGCTTGACGGCGAAAACTTGATTGAAGACCTTGAGTGGCTTGACGATTGGTTTGAGGAAATTTTGGTGTTGGTTGAAGCTGAAAGTGAGAGGGAAGCATGGCAGAAAGCGGAAGCGATAGGCGAGCGTATAGCCGTTGAGTATCAAAGGGAAGCCAACCCCAACACGCGTTGGGAATTCGTTGGTGTTTTGAGTGTCCAAGAAGTTTTGGACGAATCCCTTCAGGAAGGTGCAGAATTGTTCACTCGCTTCCTGACAGTGAAAGAAGCCCGAAAGTTGCTTCGCACCTACAGGCGAGCAATTCCGCTGAAGCGATGAAGCAAAAGCGGTTTCGGTGAATTGACATGACAGAGCAGCAGCGTAGGCAGTTGGTTATCGTTGCTTGTTGGTGGGCGGGAATTTTGTTTGCGCTCCTTTGGTTTCAGTTCCCGTATGTTCGTGGCTTGTTTCAGCAGCCACCGCCCTTCATCTACTCCCTTTACGCCATCGCCGTCGTCTATGTAGCCTTGAGGACGGCAATCGTTTTCGCTCTCCCTATCATTGCAAATCGCACCCAGCACACTGCGTTCAACTGGCTTGGTAGCGACCATTGGTTAGTTTTGCCCGACATGTTGCTGCTCACTCTCGGCGTTCACTTCACTGGTGGCATCCAAAGCGACCTTTACCTTGCCTTTTTCGTTCCCATCGTTGCGTGCGGTCTGGCATATCGGGTTCGGTTCACTTTGCTCATCGCTTTCGCTGCGGCAGTTCTGCACTTGATTGCAACTTGGCACGACCGATTTGAGCCGCACTATTGGGAGTATGTTGCGACCCGAACTTTCTTTTTCGCCATCGTCGGTTGGCTCGTCAGTTTCATCGCCAGAAGCGAGGAGGGAAGGCGTCAGAGAGAAAATGCCTTGAGGCAGGAGTTAGCCGTTGCGGAAGAAAGGGCTCGCATCGCCCGCGAGTTGCACGACAGCGCTGGCAACGCACTCGTCGCAGCAATCCAGCACGCCCAACTTTGTCAACATTTGCTCTCCCAATCGCCAGAGCAAGCCCGCCAACAGTTGAGCGAACATGTTGCCGCGCTGCGTTATGCCCTTGACGAAATGAGGGAACTTGTCTTTCACCTGAGACCTGTTTCCTTGTCACCTGATGAGTTCGCCAACGCGCTGAGACAGTTTGTCGCTCGGTTCAGCCAAAGGACGGGCGTTCGAGTCAATTTGCAGGTGGACGATCTGCCGATTCCATCGCCAGCGATGTCCATCGCTTTGATGCGTCTCGTTCAGGAAGCCTTGACCAACGCTGTCAAGCACGGAAAGGCGACAGTGATTGAAGTGACGATGAAGCGGGAAGGAAGAAACTTGGTCGGAAGCATCCGCGATAATGGCGTTGGGTTTGAACCTGAGCGGACTTCAGCAGGATTGGGCTTACAGACGATGCAGGAAAGGATTGCTGCGTTCGGAGGGAGTTTGAAAATCCAATCCGCACCGCAGCAAGGGACAACCATTGAGTTCACACTCCCGCTCTGACAACAAACGAAGCCATCTGTGTCCCGAAAATTTGGCGGCGAGGGTCGGGACATTTGTCCCTTACCGTTGCAATGCATCGCTTTCATGCTTGAGGGCGGTGATGATGATGGACGCTATCCGAGTTCTCATCGCTGAGGACGAAACTTTGGTTCGGCAATCGCTGGCTCAACTTCTGGACGCCGAACCTGACATTGAAGTTGTAGCCGTCGCTGCTGACGGCGAACAAGCTTTGCACCTTTGCCGACAACACTTGCCCGATGTGGTGCTGATGGATTTGAAGATGCCGCGAATGGACGGGATTGAGGCGACGAAACGAATCAAGCAAGAGATGCCGAGCGTGGAAGTTTGCATCTTGACCATCTACGATGACGACTTGAACCTTTTTGAAGCGCTGAGGGCTGGCGCGAAAGGTTATGTGCTCAAAGACGCAACTCCGCAACAGGTCGCTGAAGCCATCCGAATCGTCGCTTCAGGTGGAGGCATTTTGTCGCCGTCATTAGTTCCCAAAGTTTTGGCTGAATTTCAGCGGTTCGCCGAGACGAAGGCTGAACTTCGGAAACTTTTCAGCGAATTGACGCCGCGTGAGCGGGACATTTTGCGACTTCTGGCACAAGGCAAAAGCAACAAAGAAATCGCCCAAACCCTTTTCCTGAGCGAAAAGACTGTCCGCAACTATGTCAGCAACATCTTGCGCAAACTTGAAGTCAACAGCCGCACCGAAGCGGCACTGCTGGCAGCAAAGCACTTTCGCGAAACGAATCAAAGTCGTTGACCCAGCCCTTTCGGAGGGTGGTCAAAACCCATCAAGGAGGCGGACGACGATGGGCGAGAGAAGCCAACCTGAACGAGTTTGGTTTTGGGTTGCTCCGCTTCTCGTCTGGTTCGCCACAGCCTACTCTGCACCGCTGATTACGCACCTTTACTCCGTGCTTTTCCAGCAAGACGCTTTGAGGGACGGGCAGTATGTGATGATTTTCCCTATTGGCGCTGCAGTTGGATTTGTGGGTGGTGTCCTTCCTGCCGTTCTGACGGTTGCCCTATCGCGAGAGAAGCCCAATTTTGCATATGCCGCCTTCTGGGTTGCCTTTGGCTACATCGCTTTCTGGACTGTTGTTACTATTGCTTGTGAAGCCATTTTTGCACCCGATTGGATTGGTGGCGGTGTGCTAATGGCTTTGGTGTTTTCGCTAACGGTTATGCCTATGCTGCTTTTTATGCTGCTTTTGTTGATGACGGAGCCTTCCGAGTTACTCTACGGTTTACCGCTCTCTTTGCTTTCCGTCGTCCTTTTGCTCGTTGCCTTTTACTTCACGCCGCCGCGTGGGTGGGGTTCAAGGCGTGAGATTGAAAAATAGCCATTTGGGATGGAGCGCAAAGGGAGGCGATTGCTCATGATGCCGACTCAGGAAGATTGGCAGCAACTGCTGAGGCGGTTGGAAGCCGTTGAGAAGTTGGCGATGGAGTTGCTTCAACGGGTGCAACGGCTGGAGTTCAGGATGGGCATCAAGCCCATCACCCTGCCAACTCCAACCAAAACGCATGAGAAGCCTGAAGTTGCTGTCAAGCCCGAAAAGGAAGAAGTTCCAGCGCCACCTGTGCCACCAACGCCAGAACCTGCCACACCTTCAGCGCCGCCAGCGCCAGCGACACCGAAGGCAGCGCCAGAACCTGAAAAACCGCCGACACCAACGATGACGCCCAAACCAACACCGCCGAAACTGCCGACTCCGCCTCAACCGACCGAACCGCAACCGCCTTCGGAACACTTGAAAACCGCTTTTGAGTGGGAGATGCTTTTGGGCGGCAAGTTGGCTTTGTGGGTCGGCGCAGTTTTGGTTTTGCTGGCTGCATCCTTCGGAATCGCCTACGGCTGGCAATTCATCGGACCAGTTGGCAGGGTTATTCTCGGCGTTTTAGCAGGATTGACATTTATTGCTGTTGGCGAATTCGCTAAAGGTCGGGCGGCAAAGTGGTTCGTTGAAGGAATCGTGGCGCTTGGGTTGGCTCTGCTTTATCTCAGCATCTGGGCGGCTGCGATGCGTTACCGCATCGTTGGCGTCCCTGTCGCTTTTGCAGGGATGGCTGTCGTCACAACCGTCAGCGTCGCCTTTTCTGTCCGCCACGATGCTTTGAGTTTGATTTTGTTGGCGACTTTAGGTGGCTTCCTGACGCCAGTGATTCTGCGGGCTGAAACGGTCGGCGGTGCACAGACGACGAACTTTTTCGCTTACATCACGCTCCTGAACGCTGGCATCTTGGCGACTTCCGCATACAAGCGCTGGCAAATCATGAACTTCGTCACCCTTTTTGCGACTTTGATGCTCGTTGGCGGATGGGCGCTGTCGAATTACACTCCCGAAATCCGTTGGCAAACCTTCGCCTTCGCCACCGTCAATTTACTGATTTTCGTCGCTTCAGGTCTCGTCTTCCCGCTGCGCTTCCGAGAGAAAAGCAATCCCAACGACTTGGCGTTTTTGCTGACGGTGACGGGCATTTACTTCCCGATTGGGGCGGGATTGGTTTGGGAGCCGCTTGCTTCAATTGCGATGCCCAAGCATTTGAATTTCATGCGTGGTGCGTTGGGCTTGTTCCCTTTGCTGCTCTCAGTCTTTTGGGCGATTGTCGGCGAAGTGCTAAGGAAACGAGTTCCTGCCGACAAAACCCTTGTCTTGACAGCAAATGGGCTCGCCATCGGTTTCCTGACGCTGACTGTCCCGATGCAATTTCAAGGCAACCCGATGACGATGGCTTGGGCGATAGAAGCAGCGGTCTTGGCAGCGATAGCGTCCAGACTTGAGCGTGAAGAAGTTTTCGCAAATTTTGTCAAGGGAGCAGCCATGTTGGTTTGGGTTCTCGCTTTGGTCTCTTTGCTGATGTTGGACATGACGAAACCGTTAGCGGAGTGGCGACCAATCCTAAACGAGCGCTTCATCACCTTTGCCGTCGTCATCGCTGCTTCCGCTTTCATGGCGAGAGAGTTTTGGCAGGAAGCCGTTGACGAAACTTCCTGCACCCTCGTTGCCACCGTTGCGGGCATCCTCGCTTTCTGGCTGCTGGGGCGTGAAGTGCCTGCAATGTTTGAGTGGGCGGGCTGGTTCGCCAACTATCAAGGTGAAGCATCTTGGCTCACTGTCTTCGGCGCTTGGGCTTTGGTGGCTTTGCTTTTACTTTCACTTGGGTTGCGGGCTGAACCGCTTCAAGGTTTAGTGGCGATAGCGTGGTTGGTTCTGGTTGGCGCTGCAGTGGTGACGACAATTCTCGGCGCAAGCGTTGTGACAGTTGAATGGCTTTGGCTGCTTAACCCTCGCTTCATCAACTCAGCCATCGTCGTCGGAGCATTGACCGCAGCCACTGTCGTTTCGGTCAAGTCGGAAGGGAGAAGCGAATGGCTGATGCCTTCCGCATTTTCGTTGGCTGCTGCCATTTTGGGTGTCGTGGCTTTGTCGGAAGAAATTTACGCCGCCTTCTGGCTCTGGAAAATCCCGTCAGTGGAAACTTGGGAGACGGCTGCGTGGCTAAGCGTTGCAGGTTTTTGGGGCGTCGCTTCCTTTGTCGTTTGGCTGATGGGTCTTCGTTGGCAATTTGTGGGCTTGCGGGTCGTGGGCGTAGGGCTTTGGTTTCTGGCTGTGTTGATGGCATTGGTTGCTTCCCTTTCGCCCGACATCGGCAATTGGCTTCCAATCGTCAACTTCAGGGTTCTCGCTTTCGTTGCACTCATTGCCAGCGGGATTGGCTTTGCGATTGCCTTCCGAAGCGGCGAAAGTGCGCTGGTTGAAGGCGAGCGTGGAATAGGGTTACCGTTTTGGTTTGGGGCAGGCATCAACTCTTTGGCGCTGTGGTTACTGACGCAAGAGACCCATTTCCTGTTCAGCAAAACCCAATTGCCTTCGCCCGAAACTTGGGGCTACGCTGCCCAAGGTGCAATTTCGGTTGTTTGGGCGATTTACGCTTCAGTGGCGATGTGGGTGGGCATAGCGAGGCGATGGGCAAGCGCAAGGTGGCTCGGTCTTTCGCTGCTCAGCATCTCGGTGCTGAAGGTTTTCGTCGTTGACTTGAGTTTTCTGACTTTGCCCTATCGGATGCTTTCCTTCGGCGTGCTCGGTCTGATTTTGCTCTGCGTCGCATGGGCATACAGCCGATTCGGCGAGCAACTTAGGCGGTGGATGGCAGGGTGATGCGTGGTGCGTAAAGCGTGATGCGTGATTCGTGATGGGTGAATCGGCGGCGTTGCAAAATAAGTTGCGGTGGGAAGGAATGAGAAGGGGTCGCAGGAAGGGCAGTCACATCTTGGCAGCCTACATCAGGGACACATGGCTTTTGGTTCGCCAATTTCGCAATTCGTTGGTCGCTTTCGCTGCCCTCATTCTGTGGGGAGCGATTTGGCTGAGGCTTTTCTACCGAGAAAAGCCTCTTGACTTCGGCGAAGCCCTATACGCCACATTGATGCTCGTCTTTCTCAACCCGACCCTTGACTTCCCGCAATCAAGCGTTGTCAGACTAGTGTTTTTCATCGTTCCGATCGTCGGGGTCGGGATTTTCACCGAAGCCGTCATCCGCTTTGGCATTTTGCTTTTCGCCAAAAGTTACCGAGAAGAGGAGTGGCAAAGGGTCATGGCGAGCACTTACCGAAACCACACAATCGTCGTCGGAGTCGGAAGGGTCGGATATCGCGTCGTGAAAGAACTTTTGCAGGTCGGTGAAGAAATCGTTGCAGTGACTTTGATGGACGAAGAGACGGGGCATTTGATTCGCAGGCTCAGGGATTCAGGCGTGCCCGTCATCGTTGACGATGCCCGCCGTCCAGAAACTTTGAAGGACGCACAAATTGAGCGCGCCCGATGTTTGCTCATTTGCACCGGTAACGATTTGACGAACTTGGAAATCGCGCTGACCGCTCGCGAATTGAACCCGAACTTGCGGATAGTGATGAGACTTTTCAGCGACGAGTTAGCGGAGCGGGCTCAGAAGTTTTTGGGCGTTCAAGTGGCTCTGTCTAGTTCTGCCATCGCGGCGCCTGCGATGGTGGCAGCAGCGCTGAGCAAAAGCCTCGTCCACGCCTTCTATGTCGGCGAGCATCTCTTCCATGTCGCCGAAATCAACTTGGACGAGACAAGCCCTCTTTCGGGGTTGACGGTTGGTGATTTGGAGCGGCGGTCATCTGTTTCCGTCGTCCTGTTGCGCCGTTCCGATGGGACAATCGTTCACCATCCGTCTGCTAACACGCTTTTGCAATCGGGCGACACTCTGGTCATAATCGGCACGCCGGAGCAAATTGCCTCGCTGCAAGTTTAGTCGCCTGCTCAGGTGAGCGGTCAAAGCCATTTACCATTCGCCACTCGCTACTCGCTGCCGTTCTCGGCTTAATAAAGCCTCGCCCTCCCAATTTGTCCACCGATTGAAGTCGGTGTCTATGGTAACGAAGCCTGCTAAAGCAGGCTAACTGAAAAGTTGCGAGTTGCGTGTTGAGCGTTCAAAGGAAAACCCTGACCCGCAACCCTCAACCCGCAACGCGCAACCCAATTAGCAGGCTTTAGCCTGCTTTGAACTTTTAGCCACCCACCTCGGGTGGGTGGTTGAATTTGCCACTCGCCATTCGCTACTCGCCACTCGCTATTCGCTGCCTCTTCCCAACCTGCCGATTTGCCGACTTCACGATTTGCCGATAAGTTTCGGCTCGTCAAAAGCACTTCCTTCGTTTATTTGCGACGAATTTTAGAGTTGGTTCTTTGGGCGAAGTGGCGGTTGATTTCGCCAATGGCGTGACGCATAGCGTAAACGGCTCGGAGAAGGTCGTAGCGGGCTTGGATTTCCTGTGTCTCCGATTGTGCCAACGCAACTTGAGCGTTGATGACATCAATCAAACTAACAGCGCCCGCTTTGTATGCCTCTTCGGTCAACCTCGCCGTTTCGCTCGCTTCTTTGACCGCCTCCTGAGCGGCGCTGAGCCGCTCCTTTGCGTTTTGCCAGTTGCTGTATGCTTGCTGAACTTGCAGCCTGATGTTGTCAAGAGTCCGCTTCATGTTCAAATCAGCCTGTTCAACTTGCAACTTCGCTTGCTCCAGTTCAGCCCTAACTCGCCCGCCGTCAAAAATCGGGTAACTGACGATGAGGTTGAGTGCCCATTCCTTGTCGGTGATTCGCGTGGTGCTGGGATAGCGGTTGTAAGAGCCACTGACATTGATGATGGGCAATGTGCTGATGCGAGCCAGTTGTTTTGCGATGTTGGCGCTTTCCTGTTGATATTCCGCTTCTTTCACCTCAGGTCGCTGCCTCAAAGCCTGAGCGAGGCATTCGGTCAACGATGGTGGCTCATAAGGCTCTTCAGCGGGTTCGGCGATTTCAAAAACGAAATCGTCGCTAACTCCCATCAAATTCCGCAAAGTCAGCATAGCGATTCGTTCCTGATTTTTTGCTGCCAGCAAATCAACTTCAGCGTTTCGGACTTGGACTTGTGCCCTAAGGACATCAAGTTTCGCAGCCGTTCCTGCTTTGTAACCTGCTTCTGCCGCCTCCAGCAACCTTTTCGCTCGCTCCAAAACCCGTTCCTGCAACTTGACCAAAGCCCTTGCCCTCAAAACTTCAAGATACTGCTGAGCGACTTGCAGGGCGATGTCGGCTCTGCTTCTCTCATAAGTGTGGAAGGAGGCGTTGGCTTGCGATTTCGCCTGCCGAATTTGCAGCGGGGTCTGGAAGGAGTCAAAAATCAACTGCGATATGGAAAGCGAAGTTTCTTTGAACTCTACTGGCTCTTCAACGACTTGCGGGAGACCCACTTGAAATCCGATGCGGGTTGAAAGGTAGCGACGGAACTGGTAGCCTGCAGAGATTTGCGGGAACAAGTTCGCTCGGATGCTTTTGAGCCTCTCTTCCGCCAACTTCCAACTCTTCTCGGCAATAGCGACTTGGGGCTGTTCGCCCCAAGCGATGCGGACGCAATCTTCCAAAGTCAAGATAGGTTGCTGGGAAGCGGCGACCGATGCGATAATCACAATCGCCGCAAGCGATAAAACTGCCCATCGCATTTGCTCCACCTCCGAAGTTTGCTTTGCGTTGCCATCATGGCGCGAAACCCTTGCGAACGATAAGTGCAAACAACCGCTAAACTTTGTGACGCAGGCGCTGAGAATGCGTCTAACCCGTCAGGCAAACGCAAGACTTATTGCCTTTGGAGGGGAACGAAAATGCGGCGATGGTTTCGTAGGCGCTGGCTTTGGGTTTTCGCCCTGATTTTGGTTGCTGTCGGGGCTTTCGGTTACTGGCGCGTCAGAGCAGCCCAGCAAACCCAACCTTTCATCCAGACCGCGAAAGTTGAGCGGACGACTGTGACCTTAACCGTTTCGGCTTCAGGGACAATTCAGCCATACAAAATCGTTGAGGTCAAGTCAAAAGCGGCAGGCAAAGTCATCCAGATGGCGGTTGAAGTCGGCGATTTTGTCAAGAAGGGACAACTCATAGCGAGGATTGACCCGACGGACACTCAAACCGCCGTTGAGCAAGCGAGAGCCGATTTGGATGCCGCCTTAGCGCGGGTTCAGCAAGCGATGCTGACTTGGCAAATGCAAAGGCAAATCACGCCGTCTCAACTTGAGGAAGCGCGCCAATCCCTTGAAGCAGCAAGGGCGAGGTTGCTTCAGGCTGAAAGCAGTCTGAGGGCGCAAGAGTTGCAAACCAAAGCCCAACTAAAACAGGCGGAGGAAGCCGTTAACGCTGCGAAGGCGAGATACGAGCAGGCTAAAAAGCAAGCGGAAACTCAACCCGAACTGACACGAGCATCAATCCAGCAGGCTGAAGCGGCGTATCAAAGCGCCCTTGAAAGTCTGCGGCAGTTGAAGGAAGCAACAATCCCGCAACAAAGGGCTCAGGCTCAAGCAGCACTCCAGCAAGCGGAATCGGCATATCAAAGTGCCCTTGAAAACTTGCGCCAGTTGAAGGAGGCGACAATCCCGCAGCAGAAGGCTCAGGCTCAAGCCAACTACGAACAGGCAAAGGCTCAACTTGAAAACGCAGAGAAGAACCTGAAACGGCAGCGAGAGTTGTTTGACCAAGGTTTCGTGGCGAAAAGCCAACTTGATGCCGCAGAAGCCCAATATACTGCCGCAAAGGCTCAATTTGATGCAGCCGCAGAGAAGTTGAGGACGATTGAACAAGAACTTTCCGCAACCTTGAGGGCTGCTGAGGCTCGCGTCGCTGAGGCAAAGGCTCAACTTGAAAGCGCTCGTGAAAGGATGCGGACTTTGGACGCCGAGCATCAAGCGGCATTGAAGGAAGCCGAGGCGAGAGTGGCTCAGGCAAAGGCTCAACTTGAGGCAGCGAAGGCTAACACAATTCAGGACGAGTTGCGAAAACAGGATTTGGAAGCGGCTCTGGCGGCATTGAAGCAGGCTGAGGCTCAACTTGAGGCAGCGAAAGCAAGCGAGGCGATTGTCGAGCAAAGGAGAGCGGAAGTCGCTGCAGCCCGCGCCGCATTGGCTCAAGCGGAAGCAGCATACAGGCAAGCACTGACAAATGCCCAACAAGTCCAACTCAGGGAGGCTGACATCAAGACAGCAAAGGCGCAAGTTCAAAGGGCAATCGCCCAACTCAGAAACGCACGAACTCAATTGGCTGATACTGTCATCGTAGCACCCCGCGATGGCGTCATCGTTGAGAAGTTGGTTGAGGAAGGGACGGTCATCAGTTCGGGCATGTCCGCTTTCGCGCAAGGGACGACAATCGTCCGATTGGCGGATATGAGCAGGGTTTTCGTTGACGCTGAGGTTGCCGAAGCCGATATCGCTTCCGTTTGGGTCGGGCAAAAAGTTGATGTCACTGTTGATGCATTCCCCGGCGAAATTTTTGAGGGCAAGGTCGTCAGGATTGACCCAAGGACGACCGTTGAGCAAAATGTCGTCTATGTCCATGTCCTCGTTGAACTTGACATGCCCGACGAAAGGCTCAAGCCGGGCATGAGCGCGACATGTGAGTTCCAAGTTGAGCGCAAAGAAAATGTCCTCGCCGTCCCCAACGAAGCCATCAAAGAAGACGAGAACGGTCGCACTTATGTTGAAATCGCCAAGCGGCTGAACCCGCACCCCGAAATTGAGCGCAGGTATGTTGAGATTGGGCTGCAAGGAACAACGATGACGGAAATTGTCAAGGGATTGAAAGAGGGCGAACTTGTCGTCACTGTCTTCGCAACCCCACAACAACTCCAGCCTCAAATGGCAGGAGGTTTCGGCATGCGCGGCATGATGGGCACACCTATGGGAGGGATGAGGGGGCTTATGAGAAGATAGTGCGAAGTGCGGGGTGCGGAGTGCGAAGAGACTTAGATGAAAGGTGAACCCAGAGTGGCGAAAAGAGCGGAACGCTTTGAGGATTTGGAGGTTTGGCAAGACGCACGCAAGTTGGTGCGATTGATTTACACCGTCACAAAAACCCGCCCCCTCTTACAAGACCGAGTTTTGCGTGAGCAGATGCAAAGGGCTGCAATTTCTGTGATGGCGAATATCGCTGAAGGTTTTGGTCGACGCACTCACAAGGAGTTTGCGCATTTCCTTAACAACGCTCGCGGCTCAGTGGCAGAGTTGCAATCGCACCTCTACATCGCCCTTGACCAAAACTACATCGCCAACGAAGTTTTTAGCGAACTCTACGGGCAGTGTGAGCAAGTTTCGCGAAAATTGTGGCGGCTTATCAGTTACCTTCTTCAACCCAGCACTCCGCACATCGCACTCCGCACATCGCACTACGCACGAAAGGGGTGAGGTCAGGTGATTGAAGTCATTGACTTGCACAAGGAATATCGCATGGGCGAAGTTGTCATCCCTGCCTTGAGGGGTGTGACTTTACAAATTCAGCGGGGCGAGTTTGTCGCCATCATGGGTCCGTCAGGGTCGGGCAAGAGCACCTTCATGCACATCATCGGTTGTCTCGATAAGCCGACAAAAGGCATTTACCGGATGGACGGGCTTGATGTCACAAAACTTGACGAAGACGAACTGGCGGAAATTCGCAACCGAAAAGTCGGCTTCGTTTTTCAGCAGTTCAACCTTCTGCCTCGGATGACCGCGCTCCAGAATGTCATGCTGCCGATGGTTTATGCTGGCGTTCCGAGAAAGGAACGGGAAGAACGCGCAAGGTATCTGCTTGAGCGGGTCGGTTTGGCTGATAGGATGCACCACTACCCAACGCAAATGTCAGGCGGTGAGCAGCAAAGAGTCGCAATTGCCAGAGCACTTGCCAATGACCCGTTGCTCATTTTGGGCGACGAGCCGACGGGAAACCTTGATACACGAACGGGCGAGGAAATCATGGCGCTGTTTCAAGATTTGCATGCTGAAGGGCGAACCATCATCATCGTCACCCACGAACCAGACATCGCAAGGCACTGCCAACGCATCGTTCGCTTCCGCGACGGGAAAGTTGTGGGCGATGAAAAGGTTGAAAAGCCTGTGAATGCAAAGGAAATTTTGGCGACTTTGTAAGCGCAGCGAATGGCGAGTAGCGAGTGGCGAACAGTTTTTCTGGAGGGCAGCGCTCCCGCACTGCCAAAAAATTTTCGGCGCATCAAGAGATGCGCCATCCAGAATTATCGCCGAATAAATTCGGCGCTCATTAAATCCCGTCATCAACCGCTGGCTGAAGCCAGTGGCATGGAGTATGGCTTGGCGGATAGCACCCTCATACCTTTGCAAGCCTGCACGCTTGCACCCAAAACAGACTTCAGTCCGTAGTTGATGGCAGGGAAACATGAGCGCCGACTTTAGTCGGCGAATTTCCCAGAAGGTCGGGTTCCTGCCCAACCGAAATTTTCGGCACGGCAGTAACTGTGCTCCCGAAAATTTGGCTCCATAGCCCTTCTTAGGCAACGGTTTGTTCCAAGGAACTACTCGCACGAGAAGATGGGGATTTTACCTGACAAACGCAGTGCCTGAAAATGTCATAAAGAATTTTCGGGTTCAAAAAACCGAAAGCGAGGTGAGCAAGGGCATGAGGAAATGGTTAGTGTTGAGCGCAAAAGTTGGAGTGATTTTTACTGCAACTGCTTGGTTGATTTTGGTTCTGGCTTTAGGGCAGAAGTCGGTCTCAGCGTTGCAGAAGAATGGTGGCTTGAACCTTAGCGAAGAGACCCAGAAGTGCATTGAGTGCCATCAAAGAGAAAAGGTCTCACTTGTTTCCCTCAACGACTGGCGCCGCTCCAAACACGCTCAGGTCGGAGTTGGTTGTGAGGAGTGCCATATCCCAGTCGACAAAGCACCAGAAACTGTCAAGGCTTCGACGGCAGCGTGCCTCGACAAGAGGGTTCGGCGAAATGTTTCTGCACTTAACTGTGCTGAGTGCCACCAGACCCAGTTCAAACAATTTTCTGAAGGCAAGCACGCACTCGCTTGGATTGCTATGAGCGCCATTCCTATGACAGCGAAACTACCAAAAGAAATTGCGGAGCGAGGTTGCGGTGGATGCCACAATATCGGTCGCGATGAAGGTAAGTGCGACAGTTGTCACACTCGCCACTTGTTCTCCGCTGCTGAAGCGAGGCGTGCTGAGGCTTGCCAAACATGCCACATGGGCTTCGACCATCCCCAATGGGAGATGTATTCCACCAGCAAACACGGGACAATTTACTTGACGCAGGGAAATCAGTGGGATTGGACGAGACCGCTGAAACAATGGTTTGCCGACTTTACCAACCCACAAACCCCGCGAGCACCGACATGCGCTTTCTGTCACATGCCAGACGGAGACCATGCAGTGAAAACAGCATGGGGATTTCTCGCCCTCAGGTTGGGCGAAAAGGACAAAGAATGGGAGCAACTCAGGAACATCATCTTCAGAGGGCTCGGCGTGATTGACGAAAAAGGTAACTTGACAGAACGATTCAAGGTCGTCGCTGCTGGGAAAGTGGCTCGTCTGTCCGCTGAAGAGTGGCAACAGGAACGGGAGAAAATGATTCAAAGATGTGCCAATTGCCACTCCAAAAACTTTGCCAGAAAAACTTTGGAGCAAGCCGATAGGATCGTTAAGGAAAGCGACAGGCTTTTGGCTGAAGCCATCCAAATCGTTGAGAACCTCTACAGGGACGGCATCTTGCCTCGCCCGAAGGATAGACCTCCGGCGGTCGACTTGTTGCAATTCTACGAAGTCGAAAACCCAATTGAGCAGCGCCTATACACCATGTTCCTGTCGCACAGGATGAGAACCTATCAGGGCGCTTTCCACTTGAACCCCGACTACCTGCATTGGTATGGATGGGCAGAGATGAAAAAAGACTTGGCTGAAATCCAATCCGAAGCCAGAAGACTACGACGGGAGCACAGGTGAGTGAAGGAAACCTTTGGCAAGACGCGAGTTCGGCAAATTGACAGGTCGGGAAAAGACAACGGATAGCGAGTAGCGATGGGTTGCGAGTTGAGAGTAAAGAGAGTTTCTCCGAACGCGCAACCCGCAACCCGCAACTTTCAAGTTAGCCTGCGATGGACAAACTCAGTAGCCATTTGAAGGTTGCCGAAAGGGCTGCCAGCATCGCTTTCAGTTGGTGCTCAAGGGGCGTCGGTTCGCCAGTTTTGGCATGTCGGTTGTTTCTGACCTCAACGGTAATCCAACCGCCTCTCTCCCAACGACCGCGCCAAAACTCCCGAAAGAATTGCTGCCGTTGTTGACCGCGATAGGGAATGTAGGGTTGTTCGTGAACCTTAAAGCCTCGCTGGCGCCATTCCGACAAAATCGCCTTTGCCCACTCATCCAGTTTCGCCCGCTCGCTTTCCGGCAAGTCATCAAACCACGCAGGCAACAGGACAGCTTCGTCGGTTTCGTGTTGGTGCAATTCAAGGTAGTGGGTGTATTTGTCGCTCGCCAGCAAATCGTCAAGCACTTTGGAGTGAGTGC
>Ga0079997_115721_pt1 | contig 24351 bp, 21 predicted proteins | sample PerSpoCPS_CMetaG_FD_69200 | JGI IMG/M metagenome (GOLD analysis project Ga0079997, IMG submission 69200) | Archaeal communities from Yellowstone National Park, Wyoming, USA - Perpetual Spouter C (PS_C) MetaG (SPADES assembly) (version 2) | ecosystem: Environmental > Aquatic > Thermal springs >... | reverse complement strand
CTCCTTCCCCTGCTCCCTCTCAGCTGTGGGCGGGGATGGGCGGCTTGAGAGTTTATCACCCTTTATATAGCACAAATGAGGGAAAGAGTCAAGAGGACAGAACGAAAATCACGTATGGATCAGCACTTGGGTTTCTTGCGCACCTTAGCTCAAGAGATCCTACAGATAATAATACGGCCTCACGCGACGCTTGACGAGCAACGCCAGGAGCGCTCCGGCGACGAACCCTCCGGCGTGAGCCCAGTACGCAACCCCGCCGCCCTCAACCGGGCTCGAAATTCCTCCGAGAAACTGCAAAACAAACCAAAATCCCAAGAGAAAGACCGCCGGAAGCTCGATCAATCTCACAAAGAACGGAAAGAGCGGCACGAGCGTCAAGACCCTCCCATAGGGGAAGAGCACAAAGTACGCGCCCAACACCCCAGAGATCGCCCCGGAAGCCCCCACCATCGGGATCACCGTGTGAGGATTCGTCAGAATCTGCGCAAATGCCGCCGCCAACCCAGACAACAGATAAAAGAAGACAAACCCCACACGCCCAAAGACGTCTTCGACGTTGTCGCCGAAGATCCATAAGTACCACATATTGCCCAGAATATGCCAAAACCCCGCATGGATAAACATCGCGGTCAAGAGCGTCAGCCACACGGCAAAGGGCACAAACGGAGGCAGATCTACTCCTAGCGTGATCTCGCAAGGCATGATCCCAAAGCGAAACGTGAATTCGTCTTCAGCTGTGATCCGCGAGGGCGAGAAGGGACTGATCGGGCGAGAGAGCTGATAGAAGAGCCCCGCAGGGATGTCGCATCCGGCCTGTTGCCAGGCGCGCACCCACGTGCGCGTGTTCTCCGTCGCGGGGGCATCACCGAGCGAAAACTGATAGAGAAAGACCAGGACGTTCAAGACAATAATACTCACAGTGACGACAGGGAATGAGCTGCTATGCCTATAGTCGCGCAGCGGGATCATAGAGTGAGTCTAGCACAGGGCGCCCTTTTTGGCAAGCCCCCGGTCTGCTATAATAGCACTCGCTATGGGTGCGGAACTCTCTCTGTGGGATTATCTGATCCCTACGCTGATTTTGGTCAGCTCTCTCATTGTTGGGATCGTGGGGCGGCGCTATCTCTTTCGCTATCTGCACTTGTGGGCGCAGCGCACCACCTGGGAGTTCGACGATATTATTATCGGCGCCACGCGCGGGCCGTTCTTGCTCTGGGTCGTCGCGTTGGGGATCTATTTAGCTCTGGAGTTCTCGCGGCTGCCCGATGAGATCGTAGCTCTGCTTGGAAAGATCATCTTAGCTCTCGTCGTGCTCTCGATGACGCTGGTGCTGGCGAACATCGTGAGTGCGATCTTTCAGCGCGCGGTCGCGCGCGGCGAGGTCGAGGCCCCAGCAACCAGCCTCACACGAACTTTTATCAGGGCCGGCGTGATCATCGTTGGGATACTGGTGCTCTTGTCTACATTGGGGATCTCGATCACCCCGATCTTGACGGCCTTCGGCATCGGAGGCTTGGCCGTCGCCTTAGCCCTCCAAGACACGCTCACCAATCTCTTTGCCGGGTTCAACGTCTCGATGGCCAAGCAGATCCGCGTCGGCGATTATATCAAGCTCGACACCGGTCAAGAGGGCTACGTGACGGACATCAATTGGCGCACCACGAGCATCCGAGATTTTTCAAATAATCTCATCATCATTCCCAACTCCAAGCTCGCCCAGAGCATCATCACGAACTATTATATGCCCGATAAGCCCGTGACGATACGAATCCCCGTGAGCGTCAGCTACAGCTCAGACCCAGAACACGTGGAACGTGTGCTCTTAGAGATCGGGCAGCAAGCGCTTCGAGAGATGCCCCAGCTTGACCCAAGCTTTGCGCCGGTCGTGCGCTTCTCCAACATGGGGGAATTTTCGCTCGATTTTCTCTTAGTAGTCCGAGCCAAGACGTTTGACGATCAGTTTGTGGCGCAGCATGAGCTGCGCAAGAGAATTTTTAAGCGACTGCGCGAGGAGGGCATAGAGATCCCATTCCCCACGCGCATGGTCTATGTCGAGGATAAACGGGGGTGAGCTTATGAGACTTTTGCTGAGCCTTCTTGGCGCGCTTGGCGTTCTTGCAGGCTGCACGATTTTGCCGTCGGGGCCGGGAGCGATTGTAGGAGATCTCATGGTGACGCTCAGCGTCAACGGCGCTGCTGAGAGCGCACGAGCTTCCCAAGGCAATCCCGTTCATCTTAGGCTTTATCTGATCAACCGTGGACGCCCTAGAACCCTGATCTTATCTCAGCGGCCAGCATATGACTTCGTCGTTACTACATCAAAGGGCATGGAGATCTGGCGCTGGTCATACAATAAGACCATTGAAGATCTCCCCAAGGAGATCTGGGCCGGGTCACTAGGGATCGCCTTCGAAGCGAATGTCGAATGGGATCAGCGCGATCTTGACGGGAATCCTGTCCCTGTTGGGACGTACTGGGTGCAGGGGATGCTCTATACCCAGTCTGGGATATTCAAATCGCAGAAGGTTGAGCTGCGCATCAGGCGTGCCACGCCGTTGCGAGTGGAGCTCGAGATTCCCTCGCAAGTTCCTGTCTATGGAAGATGGCGAGACTACTACTATTGGAAGCTTGGTCAGCCACTGCCCCTGACGCTCAAGCTCCGCAACGTCACGGACAAGCCCGTAGAGCTGACGCTGTTGAAGCGTCCCGCCTACAACTTCGTTGTGACTACCGATTACGGGAGAAAAGAAGTATGGCGCTTCTCTGCTGATCAAGCCGTTTTTGAGACCTCTGAAGAGCATCGTCTTGCTCCCCTAGAGGAGATTCAATTCACAACATAATGGGACCAACGCGACAGTGAGGGGCATCTTATCCTACCAGGGTACTACTGCATCGAGGCTTTTGTCAACGCCATCCCAGAAGTAGAGAACTCAGCACGGAGATGTCTCTCTATCGGGAGGGGGCTCCCGTTGCGGATCTCTCTTGAAGTTCCTTCCAGCGTCCAAGCTGGCGAGAGCTTGCCTCTCATCATAAAGGTCGAGAACCCCTTCACCTGCCCAGTGACCTTGGTGAACGTCTCTACGGATTTCACGGTGGAGACCTCTACAGGCGAGCTAGTGTGGCGTGAGAGCGAAGCACGCCGTTTTGTTATACCCATTAAGCCTCCTGCATGGCCTTATGCTCTTACACTAGAGCCAGGGGATTCTCACAGCTTTGAAACGACGTGGGATCAGCTAGATTTAGAGGGCTATACTGTTAAGCCTGGGGTCTATTGGGTGCGTGGCTTTGTGCTCAGTTCACAAGGGATAGACGCTTACGAGATCTTACAAAGCGATGCTAAGCCACTCACGATCAAGCCGTGACGCGCTATACTCCCCCTAGATAGACGTGCTGGACGTGCGCGTCGGCGCGAAATTCCTCGGGCGTCCCCTCCTTCACGATGACCCCCGTCTCCAAGAGATAGACTCTATGCGCATGAGCCAGCGCAAACGGCACGTTCTGCTCAGCTAAGAGTATCGTCACCCCGGAGTCGTTGATCTGCTTGAGCGCATCAGCGATGGCTTTCCTCACGATAGGGGCCAGCCCCAACGTTGGCTCATCGAGGAGTAAAAGCTCTGGGCGGCCCATGAGCGCCCGCCCGATCGCTACCATCTGCTGCTCGCCCCCGGAGAGCGTCCGCGCCATCTGGCGCTCGCGCTCCCGCAAGATGGGAAAGAGCTGATAGATCTTCTCAAGCTCCGCATCGGGATCGAAGTCTTTTAAGCGAAACGCCCCCATCAGTAAATTCTCTCTCACGCTCATCTCTGGGAAGAGGTGGCGCCCCTCCGGACAGTGAATCACGCCCAACTGAACGATCTTCGCCGGGTCACGCGGCAAGGGAGACCCGTTGAAGGAGATCCGACCATGCCCATCTTTCAGCCCAGAAATCGTCCTAAAGAGCGTGGTCTTGCCCGCCCCGTTAGGCCCAATGATCGAGACGAACTCCCCTTGCGAGACCCGCAGCGTGACGTTCTTTAATACATGGGCCTTCGCATAATACACATTGAGATTCTCAATGACCAACACTTCAGAGCCCTCCACCGGCAAGATAAGCCTCTTGGACTTGAGGGTTGCGCGCCACTTCCTCGGGGGTGCCCTCAGCAAGCTTCTCCCCAAAGCAGAGCACCACAATGCGATCTACTAATCTCATTACCCCGCGCATATTATGATCGACTAAGACGATCGTCTGGCCCTCATCCCGAAGACTCTCAATCAGATGGGAGATCTCGTCGACTTCGGAGGGGGAGAGCCCGGCGAAGGGCTCATCTAATAATAAGAGTTCGGGGTCCGTCCCGATGGCCCGAGCTAACTCTAAGCGTCTGAGGCCCCCCTGCGGGAGCATCCCCGGCAGCTCCGTGCGACAGAGACAGCGATCGTCGTCTGGGGAATGCTCTGCGGGGCACAAGCCGGTGCGCGCACAGCTCTGGATAGTCTTTGGGGTGGGATCGGGTGCCCGGATGAAGATCTCATTGGGGATCGCGGAGATCTCGACGTTCTCGTAGACGGTCTTGCGCGGGAAATATTGAGCAATCTGAAAGACCCGCGCGATCCCCGCGTCCACGATCTTGTACGTCGGCCAGTGGGTGATCTCGTGATCTTTGAAGAAGATCCGGCCCCGATCGGGCTTGAGCCTCCCCATGATGAGATTGAACACGGTGCTCTTGCCCGCCCCGTTGGGCCCAATCAGCCCCAAAATCTCCCCCTTCTCTACGTGAAACGATAGGTCCTTGACGGCCATCAGGCCCCCGAACGACTTGCGCAAGTTCTCCACGCGTAGGAGCGTCATCTCAGCCTCCCCGGATCCTCAGCTGCTTCATCCAGCCAAGCAGAAGCGGCACCAGCCCCTGCCGCGCAAAGAGGAGCAAGACCACTAAGATCGCAAAGAAGATCAGCGTGGCCCAGCGCTCCAGGAACGACAGGGCTACCCCCTCAGCGCCGATGGGGAGCTTCCATTGGGCGATCTCGCGAATGAGGGACTCGCCCCCGCGAACTAACAACCCTCCCCATAACGCCCCCACGATCGTCCCCATCCCCCCGATCACCGAGGCGACGATCATCTCGATGGACGTCGTCAGCGAGAGCAAGGAATTGAAGAAGACGGCTTCGTTCGCATGCACGGAGAACGCTCCCCCAAGCCCCACCACAGCGGCGCTGATCATAAACGCAAAGATCTTATACTTGGCAACATTGATCCCCGCGGCTTCCACGGCCTCTTCGTTCTCCCGGATCGCCTCTAATATTTTACCGATGCGCGAGGTGCTCAGCCACACCAACCCCGCTCCTCCACAGGCCAGCAACGCCCAGAAGAAGTAGTAATTGCAGTACTGATAGAGCCGGAATGCCCCTTCCTCGATGCGGAAGCGCGCCAGCAGCGCGCCCAAGGCGTCAACGACAGAATTATCACACAACGGCGTTACCCCGAATTTCCCAAGCTCTCCGCCCGTCCAGTCCGCCAAGATGATGACGAAGCGCGCGGCGGCCAAGGGCAAGATCAGCGTGACGAGCGAAAAGTACGGACCGCGCAGGCGCAGCGCAGGCACGCTGAACAGTAGCCCCGCGAGCACGGCCATGACCATCCCGGTGGGCACGGTGGCCCAGATGGGCCACTTCAGATAGAGATTGAGCAGCCCCGTCGTATATCCAGCAACGGCGACAAAGAAGATATGCCCGAAGCTGATCTGGCCGGTCATCCCGGAGAGGATATCCCAGCCCATCGCATAGACGGCAAAGAGCTGGGCGTACATCAGCGTTGTCATCCATTTGGGGGGCAGCAGCGGCCCCACGGCCGCCAGCGCCACCACCGTCAGCCCCACCAGAGCGAACCTCACGCCGCGCGCACTCATTGCTGGGCCCTCCCAAAGAGCCCTTCGGGTTTCACAAACAAGATGGCCAGCAGCACCACCAGCGACGAGACCCCCACCCAGGAAGACCCCAGAAACTCAAAGCACCGAAAGCTCTCAGCACAGACGCGCACCGAGGGAGAGTAGGTCATGAGCACCTCCAGAAACCCAATGAGATACGCGGCGATGATCGAGCCCTTCAAACTCCCTAACCCCCCGACAACGACGATAGCGAAGCTGATGATGAGCGGGTCGCGCCACATGAACGGGTCGAGCTTCACCCAGGAAGCGAAGAAGAACCCAGCGATCCCCGCCAGCGCCCCGGAGATCGCCCAGGTGAGCGTGTAGACTCTTTGCACATCAATGCCCACGAGAGCAGCGCCCTCATGATCTTGAGCCGTGGCGAGGATCACCTTGCCCCAGCGCATCCGGTGCACGAAGACCCAAAAGAGCAGGATCGCCAGCCACGACGCCCCAAACGCGATGAGGCGATTGGTGATCACTGTGGTCTTGTGGATCTCGACGCTGCCGCTCACAAAGGGCGCCAACAGCTGGGTGTTCGTGGTGAAGAAGATCTTTATGAGCTCCTCGATGATGAGCGCGCAGGCCAGCGTAGCGATCAGGGTGGCGATGGGCGAGCGTTGCACGTGGCGCACTAGGCCATGATAGAGGAGTACCCCCAACAGCGTGCAGACGACAACGGCGAGCACAAACGCGCTATACAGATTCCATTGGAGGTACTGTTGAGCGAACCACGCCGTGTACGCCCCGACCATCAAGAACGCCCCGTGGGCTAAGTTTAAGACCCGCGCCACCCCGAAGATCATCGTAAAGCCGAGGGCGACCAGGGCATAGAGCGCGCTGATGAGCACAGAATAGATAACAATGCGCTCAGCGATGACAAGTATCTGGTCCATAATTCATTGACCAGGCTTCGCCTGGACCGCTCGTCTTGCCGCCTTCGGCGGCCAGGCTTCGCCTGGACCGTACATCTTCGCCGGCCATTGGCCGGCGAAGGCGTACAGTCCAGACGAAGTCTGGTCATTGTCCCATAAAGCATTTGGCGACGCTGCGCGCGAACGCCTGCCAGGCGTCGAAGCGTCCGCCCTTGGGCTTGCCCTTCTTCTTCCACTCCTCGGCCGCAGCGCGATACTCCGCCGCGGCTTTGCTGATACACTCGTCAATGCTGATGGGCTTGCCCTCTTCATCAGGGCGCAGACGATACTGCTTGGGCCAGATGACCACGCGCAGTGGGTCTTTCTGGGGATTAGCCTTCAGGGGATCTTTCGCTAACGTCGTCCACAGGACCCACTTGGCCACCACGTACTCTGGGCCGTACTTGGGATCGTGCGGGTAGATATCGTCCTTGCCGCGGAACTGCACCCGCCCCACTGTCCCGACGTAGTCCGTCTTCTCGAGCTCTTCCACGAGCTTGTCGGGATCGGTGCCCTTGGCGCGGTCAATCGCCTCTTTCAAGATGAACATCCCATCGTAGGTCGTAAACGCCGTGTAGAGGGGGCGCGAGGGAGACGAATCGCCATAACGCTCAACGTACGCTTGATAGAAGGGGAGCGTCTTAGGTGTCAGAGGCGTCTCCCCCGTCGCAGCGTCGGCGTAGGCGTGGCCCATGACGCGCCCACCGGTGCTCTTCCAATACTCGAACGCCTGCCCTTCCGTAATAATTCCGATGACCGGGGCGTCGACCCGAAGCTCATACGTCTGCCCGACAAAGGGCACTCCCGGATTGAACGCAAACCCTGGAATGATGGCGTCGGCATCGGAATCCCCAATCTGCTGGAGGATCGCGTTGAAGTCCGGATTGTTAATAGGGAAGTTGATCGCTTTGGCGACCTCCACGCCGGCTTCGCTGGGAAGCTTGGCTTGCAAAATCTTGAGGAAATCCCGACCGAAGTTGCTGTCCTCCATCACCAGGGCGACTTTTTGAACCCCAAGCTCTTCTTTCATCAGCCCCTTGACCATGCCTATGGCATCTTGGGCGAGGACCTCGCTGTTGAGCATCAAGCGAAAGTAATATTTATATGTGGCGTAGTCGCTCTTGACCAGCTCGCTGAATTGCTTGCCGCTGCTGCCCGTATTTAAGAAGGGCTTTCTCAGCCGAGCCATGGAGGGGATCATCCCCATGACGGCCTCATCGAGGAAGCCCCCGATGATGGCTTGGGCGCCCTTCTGCACAAGGTCTTCAAAGGCTGCCCGCGCAATGTCCCCGCGCAGGACTTGATCGTCGCGCACTTCCATGGTGAGCTTAGGGGGCGGGAGCTTCTTCTCATCGACTAATTTATTGATCTCTTCGAGGGCCAATTGCGCCCCGCGCACCATCGCCCTGCCGACGTCCAACAGATCAATGGGGCCGATCAGCCCGATCTTCACGGGGGACTGTTGGCCCCATCCCAACACGTGGCCCAGCGTCAGTGCCCCTACTCCAACGCCAAGCGCCTTCAGAAAAGAACGACGGCTTGTCCTCATAGCTCGTCCTCCTACGGCACTCTGTGCGTTTATCTTAGCCGCTCGACCGTCTCTCGTGCAAGTCAGTTCTTGGCGTAGCGGGCGATAGCGCGCTCGTCCACTTCGACCCCCAGCCCCGGCTTGCGGGGCACCGCGATATATCCGTCAGGGTCAATCTGTATGGGCTCTTTCAAGAAGAAGTCGCGCGCTTGGGGCGTCCACCCCGGCGGCTCATAGGGGAACTCCGCCCACTCGCAATTGGGGCACGCTCCCATCACGTGGAGATTTGCAGCTAACCCTAGCCCATTCGTCCACGTGTGCGGCGCGAGGCGCAGCCCAAAGGCTTCAGCCATCGCTGCGACTTTTTTCGCCGTCAAAATTCCCCCAGAGAGCGTCGCGTCCGGCTGCAGAATATCTAAAGACTCATTGAGAATCAGCTCGCGAAACTCATGGAGATCCGAGTTCATCTCCCCGCCGGCAAGCGCGATCCCCACTCTCTGTCGCAACAGCCGATAGCCGTGATAATCGTTCTTATCGAGAGGCTCCTCCAGCCAAAGCGCGCCCAGCTCCTTGAGTTCTTCGGCGACGCGCTGCGCCGTCGCCAAATCCCACTGGGGTGCTTCGCCCAAGCCCGCCACGCGCCAGCCCATGTTCGCGTCCACCATAAGCTCGATATCTGGAAAACGCTCGCGCACCGCGCGCGCGACTTTCATATCCTCACGCCAGTCAAGACTGTGAAAGCGCAGCTTCACGGCGCGAAAGCCCATCTTTCTGATCTGTTCGACATACTCCAAGCGCTCATCAATCTCTTTGAGGGTGCCCGTGCTCGCATAGGCTTTGATTCGCTCTTGGTAGCCACCCAAGAGCTTATAGACCGGGACGTTCAGCGCTTTGCCGATGATATCCCAGAGCGCCGGCTCGACGTACCACAGTCGCATTCCCAGAAACGTCGCCGAGCGCAAGATTTTTATGATCTCCTCGACGTTGAACGGATCGCGCCCCAAGAGAAACGGCGCGAGCAGTTCCCCAAGCTTCAGCCCTTCTTGTCCGAAGGCAAAGCCCGCCGAATACCCCCTGATCCCTTCATCAGTTTCGAGAATGACGAGATTGACTCTATGGAACGTTTGGGGATACCCCGGCAGCCAGGCGGGATAGAAGGGCTGCTCCAACGGATACTCTAAGAGCTTCACAGTGACGCCCGTGATGCGCACTGCTACGCTTTCACCCCTTTCTCGGCCAGGTAGCGCTTATACGCTTCGACAGCTTGGGGCATGGTGCGGGTGAGCTGCATAATCCCGCTCACTTTGCCCTTGGGCTGAATGAGTCTTTTAATAAACGCGAGCATCACGTTCTCTTGGCCTGTGTAGAGCTTATGGAAGAGCTCAGCCGTCAACGTGAGCGAAGCGTCCTCTTCGCCGCCGGGGTGAGTCTCGCAGATCTGGATCTCCTTGCCGCGGGCGTCCACCCAAAAATCTATATCGGGCTGTTTGATGTGAATCCCGATGAGCATCTTCAGGGCCGACCAGCCCTCGGAGATCTCTTGGACGTCCTTGAGTCGGTTGGCGAACCCGAGAATGAACTCTTTGGCTTGCTGCGGGTCTTGATAGGGGAAGCCCATAGGCACCTCCTTCAAAAGATTTTCTGCACCAACTCTCTCAGCTCCGCAGCGCTGGGCTGGCGCGGGTTAAAGAGCACCGAGCCGTCCGCCAGGGCTAGCTCAACTATCTTGTCCAGATCGCTCTCTTGCACCCCTACGTCCCGCAAGCGCATGGGGACTCCGACTGCTCGCATCAGCTCTCGCACGCGCGCGATCCCCTCTTGCGCCGAAGCCGCTCCCAACGCGCGCGCGATCTGCTCATATTTTTCTGGGCAGGAGTCGAGATTGAACTCCATCGTCGCTGGCAGCGCCAGAGCACAGCACAGCCCGTGCGGCAGATCATACAGCCCGCCCAAAGCGTGGGCTATCGCGTGCGCCAGCCCCACCCAGCCGTTGTTGAACGCGATCCCTGCGATCAGCGCCGCATACGAGAGGCTCGCCCGCGCCTCCATGTCTGCGCCGTCCTTGACCGCGCGGGGCAAATTTTCAGCGATGAGCTTGATCGCTTTCAGAGCTAAGAGATCGCTGATGGGCTGCGCGGAGATCGAGACGAGGGTTTCAATAGCGTGGGTGAGTGCGTCCAGCCCAGTGTGCGCGGTGACCCTGGGCGGCAGCGTTCTTGTGAGTTCAGGGTCAACAATAGCGAGCGTGGGAGCCAAGTATCGGCTGACTAAGGGGACTTTCTGGTGGCGCTCCGGCACGGTGACCATGGCGATGAACGTCACTTCGCTGCCCGTCCCGGCCGTCGTGGGGATGGCAACGAGCGGGCCGCAGGGGCCGGGCACGGCATCGTTGCCCTCATAGTCCAACACTGAGCCGCCGTGGGTCTTGACGGCATTGAGGGCTTTTGCGCTGTCGAGGACGCTGCCGCCGCCGAGAGCGATGAGCACATCGCGCCCGTGAGCCAGGGCTACAGCCCCCTCGATGCACTCTACTGTGGGATTGGGGAGGATTCTGTCATAGACGGCGTAGTCAAGGCCCTCAAGCTGCGCTGTCAATCGTTCTAGTAGCCCCGCTTGGCGCACCCCTTGGTCAGTAACGATTAGTGCGGACTTCCAGCCGTGGGTGTCACACTCCAAACGCAGATTGCTCAGAGCCCCAACGCCAAAGAGAATTCTCGTGGGTAGCTCGAAGCTGAAGAAAGCCTTTTGCATACGCCCCCTTTTCGTCACTCCCCTCTTGGGACTTTACAAGCATAGCACACCGACGTAAGGCGGGCAAATTGGTATTCCTCCTAAGAGCACGCTATAATGCTTGGGCGAAGGGTGAAAGAAACTATGTCTGCTCAGGTTGCCGCACTACAAGCACTATCCGAGGGATTACTCACCTTCCTCTTCCCTTCACAACGAAAGATGCGTGAGCTGCTCAAGCGAGCTTATCCCCAGCAAGATTTGTGGTCCAGCTTGCTTCAAGATCCCTTGGTGCGCCAGGAGCTGGAGCGATTGGCTCAGGCCATCAAAGAGCTGGCTCGTCCCTTGGCTTACGCTAAGGATGCTACTGAGCTGGAGCACACAATCAATGATCAGCTATTATCCGCTTACCTTGTGTGGAAGGGGGAGCTCTTCACCTTGGTGCTCAATAAGGCCCTCCCTAAGGCTGGTTCAGCGGCATTCTTGGATGAGTATGCGAGCGCTATACAACAAATTCAACAATTCTTTCAAGAGCAAGCTGCACACTATCTCGATCCTGAGAACGCAGAGCGTTTGGAATCAGCTCTCTATGGGGTTTGCCTTTACAGCGAGAACATCATGCGCACCATCCTCGAAGAAGGCCCTGACGCATTAGATCCTGACGCTGTCAAGGACACTATCAATGATTTTGTCAAAGCTGACTTATTATTGATGACAGCCGCGCTCATTTTGATTGGCGAAATCAAGCCGTGGCGTTGGATTATGCCCTGGAAACGGCACAGCCAGCTTGCGAGGATTCTGTCTCTGATCGCCCAGCAAGCGGAAGCACATGTAAACGCTATAGAAGGCAAGTTGCTCATTCGTGACCCGAATCTTCGCAGCCGACTGGAGCAACCGTCGGGGCCAGCGATTTCGCTTGAGGAGTGCTGCAAGCAACTTGGCCTCTCATGATTCATGATTCAGGTTCAGATCAAAGAGAGTGCCTTCAGAGACCTACGTCAGCTTGATCCTACTATTGCTCAGAGAGTGTATGACAAGTTAGATCAACTTCAACAGCATCCTGAACCCCATAAGTGGCTACAAAAAGTCGAAGGCACAGAAGGTGTATCAAAACGTGAAGAGACGATGATTAGGGCACTATTGAGCGAGAGAGTGCAGGCTATAAGCAGCTTTTGCTCTCTGTGGTGGAGCCGAGCGGAGTCGAACCGCCGACCTCCCGCTTGCAAAGCGGGCGCTCTCCCAGCTGAGCTACGGCCCCAAGGACAGTTCTGAGTTGGTCAGTTCATAAGTTACCAGTTTTTGGGATCAAGTTCAAGTTTGAGGAAGAATAGCGAGTTGAAAAAATAAAAATCGCAGAGTTATTGCGCTGACTAACTCGGAACTGTTTTTGGTGGGTCTAGGAAGAATCGAACTTCCGACCTCGCGCTTATCAGGCGCGCGCTCTACCACTGAGCTATAGACCCACAAGGCATATTTATATTAACACCCTCAGCTCAAGTTGTCAAGCTTGCTTTCGCTGCTATAATTACTGTACTTTTCTCTGCGAGGTGAGAATATGGACTTTCGGACTGTGATGAAGTGGTCGGCGCTCATGGTTGGCCTTCTTGGGGTGAGCTTAGGCAGCCAAGCCCAACAGTCAGGGTGGCAATCCGTCGTGATCGCCGAGGCCGGGTTTTCTAGTGGCGATCTCGTCTATAACTCGGATTTAGCCGTCGCTCCCGATGGGACGGCTTACGTCGTGTGGGCTGATCTGGGCGGGGATATCATGCTCAGCGTCGTGCCCCCAGGAGAGACGCTCCAGCCCGGCAGCCCTATCAATGTCTCCCAGGGTGCTGGAGGAGATTGGCCGGTGGCGCCCGCGGTCTCGCTTGGCGGCGGGCGGCTCTGCGTCGTCTGGGAGGGCTGGGACGATCTCGGCGGAGACATCTTCATTCGCTGTTCAGATGACGGCGCTCAGACGTGGCTCAGCCCTCCAGTGAGAGTCGCCGAGACGGATGCAGCATCGGGGCAGCACGAGCTCCAGGGGGAGTGGGACGGCGACGTGGACGTCTTCGTAGACTCCCAAAAGACTGTCTACGTCGCATGGTTTGAGGATTTCTCCAAGCTCGTCTGGAGCAAGTCTACTGACGGCCAGACGTTCTCGGAGTTCCAGACGCTCCTTGAGACGTTTGACTTTTTGCGCTGGCCTCACTGGGCCCAAGGACCTGATGGTACGCTTTACTTAGCATACACGCTTGCTGTTAGCACTGACGACGCTGACGTCTACTTCTTCAAGACCAGCGACGGCGGGGCGAAGTGGGAAGGGCCGACTCAAGTCACCAAGAACCCTGGCTTCTCCGACGCCCCCGAATGGGCGTTTATAAACAACACAATCTATAACGTCAACGACGACACCGAGCAGGCGGCCCCCGACAGCGCCGACATTATGCTCACGGTCTCGACCGACGGCGGCGCTACGTGGAAGCCTAGCGTTGTGATCGCCAAAGACGGGGCCTTCCCGTCCATCGCAACTGATGGGAAGAATCTCTACGTGAGCTTCTCTAGTATCGTCGAAGAAGAGCAGACGGGCTTTGTCTGCTCGACCGACGGCGGCGCTACATGGAAGCGTGACGATATTCCCGATTCTGGGCCGAATTTTGTCTTTTTGGGCTTGCGCGGCCCTGGGATTGACGCTTCCGAGACGGCGATCGCCGTGGACGCTCAAGGGAACGTTTATGTCGCGTGGGCGCGCGGCAGCCGCCAATTGAGACTATCGCAGATCATGCTTGCGAAGCGCGCTGGATGCTGAAGCTTAGGGAATGGGGCCAGGGGGTTAGGTCTTCTCCAGCTCCGCCAGCTGCTGCTCCCGATAGGCTCTGTCGAGCGCCGCGAGGAGCTCGTCTAGCTCCCCCTCTAAGATGCGATCGAGCTTGTAGAGCGTCAGATCGATGCGATGATCGGTGACGCGATTCTGCGGGAAGTTGTACGTTCTGATCTTCTCGCTGCGCGCCGCGGTGCCGATCTGAATGCGCCGCTGCTGCGTGATCTCGCGTTGCTGTTCCAGCTCATATTTCTCTTGCAAGCGCGCCCGCAGGAGCTTCAGGGCTTTCTCTCTATTCTTGTGCTGGCTCCGCTCTTCTTGGCACGTGACGACGATGCCCGTGGGCTTATGAATCAAACGCACGGCCGTAGCGACTTTATTGACGTTTTGGCCGCCGGGGCCGCTCGCGCGGAACGCCTCGAACTCGATGTCTTCATCGCGAATCTGAATCTGCACGTCTTCGATCTCCGGGAGCACGGCGACGGTAGCTGTGCTCGTGTGGATCCTCCCGGCAGCTTCGGTCTTGGGAACGCGCTGGACGCGATGGACCCCACTCTCGAACTTAAACTTCCCAAACGCCCCTGGCCCCGTCACCTCAAAGACGATCTGCTTGAACCCCCCAAGATCCGTGGGATGTGCATCAAGGACCTCGATGTGCAGATTATGGGCATCTGCGTACTTTTTGTACATGCGGAAGAGATCCGCGGCGAAGAGGGCGGACTCCTCCCCGCCGGCCCCAGCACGGATCTCCACGATGGCGTTGCCATCGTCTCGCGGATCTGGAGGGACTAATAAAAGTCTAAGTTCTTCGAGGAGCTGCGCGCGCTCGGCTTGGGCGCGCTCCAGCTCCTCTTGAGCAAGGGCGCGCAAATCCCCATCGCTCTCAAGGAGCTCTTGCGCCTCCGCGATGGTCCTCTCAAGAGACTGTAAGCGCTCGTAGAGCTCCACCGGGCGCTTCAGCCGCGCATACTCCTGGGAGAGCTCCTTGTACTGCCCGCTGCCCAGCGTCTCCGGCTGGCTCAGTCGTTGCTCAAGCTCCGCATATCTTCTACGGAGCTCCGCTAACCGATCCATGAGCTTCTCCATAGCTCTTATAACTTTAAGAGATACGCTCCGCACGCGCAAGCCCTTGCGTCTCTCCCGCACAGCTCTGTATAATGAAGCGAATGGAAGCCATCGAGAGCGATTTTTTAGTCATCGGCGCAGGGGTGGCGGGACTCTACGCAGCGCTGCGAGCTGCTGAGCATGGATCTGTGTGCTTGCTCACCAAGACAAGCCTCTCCGAGACGAACTCCGCGTGGGCGCAAGGGGGCATTGCGGCTGCTCTTGACGAGAGCGATTCCCCTCAACTCCATCGCGAAGATACGCTGCGCGCCGGGCGAGGCCTCTGCGACGAGCGCGCCGTGGACGTGCTGGTGCGCGAGGGGCCGCAGTGCATCAAAGAGCTTGAGAATCTCGGAGTGCGCTTCGATCGTACCCCCTTTGGGTATGAGCTAGGGCGCGAGGGCGGCCACAGCCGCCGGCGCATCGTCCATGCCGGGGGCAGCTCGACGGGCCAGCGCCTCGTCGCTCGGCTCTCCGAGCTTATAGTACAGAATCCCCAGATTCGCTTGGTTGAGCACGCCCCTGTCGTCGAGCTGTTAACCAGCGATGGGGTGTGCGTGGGCGCGCGGGCGCTGTGCGAGGGGCGCTCGCAGATCGTCTTGGCGCGCGTCACGATCTTAGCTACTGGTGGTGCGGCCGCGCTCTATCAGCGCACGACAAACCCGCCGGGTACTACCGGTGAGGGCATCGCGCTGGCGTATCGGGCGGGGGCGGAGTTAGCTGACTTAGAGTTCATTCAGTTTCATCCGACGGCGCTGGCCGTCCCCACCGCGCGCAGCTTTCTCATCACTGAAGCGGTGCGCGGCGAGGGCGCGTATCTCCTCAACGCCCAGGGTGAGCGCTTCATGCTCAAGTACGACGAACGGGCGGAGCTGGCCCCGCGTGACGTCGTCGCTCGCGCAATCTTCGAAGAGATGCGCGCCACCGGGACCGATCATGTCTTCTTGAGCTTAAGACATCTCGATCCCACCCTGGTGCGCACGCGCTTTGCTAATATCTACGAAGCGTGTCTTCACTATGGGCTCGATCTCACGCGCGACCTCATCCCCGTGGCTCCCGCGGCCCACTATACGATCGGGGGCGTGCGTACCGATCTGTGGGGCGAGACGACGCTGAAAAATCTCTTCGCTATCGGGGAAGTCTCGTGCACGGGGGTGCACGGCGCCAATCGCCTTGCGAGCAATTCGCTCTTGGAGTGTTTAGTCTTTGCTCGGCGAGCCGTCGCCGCTGCCGTACGCCTAGCTCCTCCTCTTCCCAAGAAGCGATCGTTTGTCTCTTGCGAAGCCCCTCAGAGCGATCCCCACTCCCTTGAGCAGATCAAGCAGATCATGACAAGGTATGTGGGGCTCGTGCGCGACCGCGAGGGGTTAGAGCGCGCGCTGCGCGAGCTGAGCGCCCTCCCGACGGATCAAGCCCTCATCGCGCGGCTGATCGCCCAGAGCGCGCTCGTCCGCACCGAGAGCCGCGGCGTCCACATTCGATCTGATTTTCCCCATGAAGATCCCAAGCTCCAAGCCCACACGATTGTGCAGAAAGATCGCCCGATACGATGGGAAAAGACCCTGCAGATGGGATCGCCATGAACGAGCTCAATAGCTTCACGCTGCGCCGGATCATCAAGAGGGCCCTTGAGGAAGACATCGGCTCTGGCGACGTGACGACGGAAGCGATCTGCGAGCCCGATCAAATGGGCCGCGCGGTCATTCGCACGAAAGAGCCCTGTGTGATCGCCGGGGTGGTCGTCGCTCAGCTCGTCTTCGAAATGCTCGATAGTCAGATAGAGTTTGCGCCGCGCGTGCGCGATGGCAAGCGGCTCTCTGCCCATCAGACTGTCGCTGAGATCAGCGGGCGGTTGCGAGCGATCTTGATGGGCGAGCGCACCGCGCTCAACTTCTTACAGAGATTGAGCGGGATCGCGACGATGACCGCGCGCTATGTCGAAGCCGTCCAAGATTTTTCTGTCAAAATTTTGGACACGCGCAAGACTGCGCCGGGGTTGAGAATCTTAGACAAATACGCGGTCAGGGTCGGCGGGGGACAGAACCACCGACTAGGGCTTTTCGACGGCGTGTTAATTAAGACGAATCACATTCGGGCCGCGGGCGGAATTGCAAAAGCTGTCGAGCGCGCGCGCCGCTTGGCCCCGACGACGCTCAAGATCGAAGTTGAGGTGAAGAATCTCCAAGAGTTCCACGAGGCGCTCGCCGCCGGAGCGGATATAATTATGTTGGACAATATGTCACTGGAGGAGATGCGCCAAGCGGTTCAGCTTGTCAAGGCATCGGGGAGGGGATGGGGGAGAGGTCCTCTTCTTGAAGCCTCCGGTGGCGTGACCTTAGAGAACGTGCGCGAGATTGCGGCCACGGGCGTAGACTTCATCTCCGTCGGCGCGCTCACGCACTCCGTCAAAGCTATAGATATGCACCTGGAGGTGCTTGCGCCATGACCGTCGTCGAACAGCTCGAGATCGCCCAAGAGATTAAAAGACTGAAAGCCGAGAAGAACGCCGTGATCTTAGCGCATAACTATCAGCTTCCCGAAGTGCAAGATATTGCTGACTTCATCGGGGACTCGCTGGGGCTCTCCCAAGCCGCCGCTAAGACTGATGCAGATATTATTGTCTTCTGCGGCGTGCATTTTATGGCCGAGACGGCTTCGATCATCTGCCCGGAGAAGAGAGTCTTACTGCCCAATCTGGAGGCGGGCTGCTCGCTCGCCGCGACGATCAACGCTGAACAACTCCGTCAATGGAAATCTGAGCATCCCAACGCCGTCGTCGTGGCGTATGTGAACACGACGGCTGAGGTGAAGGCCGAGTCAGATTACTGTTGCACTTCGACAAATGCGCTCAAAGTTATTCAGGCGATCCCGCCCGACAGAGAGATTCTCTTTCTGCCCGATATGTTCTTAGGGGCGTATCTGCAGAAGGTGACGGGGCGGAAGATGCACATCTGGCCGGGGGAGTGCCACGTGCACGCGGGGATTCGCCCCAGAGACATCGAGACGATGCGCGCCGCCCACCCCGAAGCGGATATGCTCGTCCACCCGGAGTGCGGCTGTTCGTCTTCATGCATGTACTATCAAGCGACAGGGGCCCTCAAGGGCGAAGTGCATATTCTTTCAACAGAGGGCATGGTCAAGCACGCACAAAAGAGCCCGGCGCGCGAATTTGTCGTCGCTACAGAAGTTGGGATCTTGCATCGGCTGCGCAAGGAAGCCCCAGGGAAGAAATTCTATCCCGTCAACGAGCGGGCGATCTGCGAGTATATGAAGAAGATCACGCTTGAGAAAGTCTTGCGCTCGCTGCAAGACGAAGTCTATGAGATCCGCGTGCCGGAGCCCACAGCGAGCAGAGCGCGCCGAGCGATTGAACGAATGCTAGCGATCGTGTAGATTTGACAATGTGTTCCCTATAGACTTAGACTGGGATGATGAAAGCGTTGAGCACATTGCGAAGCATCGGATCGAACCGGAAGAGATCGAATCAGTCTGCCGGAGACGCCATCTCCGAAAGCGAGGAAGACAAGGTCGTCTTTATCTCTTAGGCCAGACTGAAGAGGGCCGCTATCTGTTTATTGTTTTGGCTCGTCGGCGGTCTGGGCACTATCGGGTAGTGACTGCGCGGGAGATGACGGACAATGAGCGACGGCGCTACCGCAAGAAAATGAGGAGGGCACATGGTTAAAAAAAAGCAGATTCGGCGTTTCTCATCCCTTGAAGAAGAGCGCGCATTTTGGCAAAAACACGATGCCTTTGAGGTCCTCGGTGAAGAGGGTTGGGAGGTTGTTGAAGGCGGGACGCCGGTGCGCTCGCTGTACGTCGTTCGGGTAGGCCGTCATGGCGCGCTGGTGCGCATTCCCAGAGCGTTTTTGGAACGGCTGAGAGTCAGAAAGGGGCAGAAGCTCCGGGTTTGGACGGAGGGGCATCGGTTGGTGCTGGAGGTTTCCGGTACCTAAAAAGAAGCGCTTTTGCGCTGCCGGAGATTACTTGGCTGTGGGCAACGTAGGCGGGGAGATTTCGCCCCTGCGCTTGATGATATAGCCCAACGCTGCAAGATACCCACCAACGAGAACGATCCGCATCCACAGATGAAGTGGGTTAGGGGAATCGTCGGAGAAAGGTATAGTGTCCATCAGACCATATACAACGAAAATAACTAACGCTGCACACCCAGAGAGCCATGAGAAAAATCTCGTCAGCCTTGGGAATTTTTCCCTTTGCGCACGAGAGATTGTCGTGAAATGAACCCACCACCAAATGATGAAGCATCCGTTCAAAAATTGTGCCCATACCATGAATTCTTCAGCAATCATTTTCCTGGTAGCTTCATCCATAATGGCCACCCGTATTTTTTATAGCACTTCGCAGGCTTAGTGTCAAGAGAAGGGGCTACGGAACCAAGTTTTATACTCAGCAAACCTCATCTTCCTTGACGAGCCCTTTGGTCCTCAAAATTCGAACGTATTCCGCCCGTCTCAGCTGACACCGAATCAGCTGGCGGAACTGCTCTTCGTCCAACCTAAGTTGTTGGCGAATGTAATAAGGCAATCTGCCCTTCAGCTCGCCGCGCTTGTGAGGCACCTTGACCCAAAGAATAAGTCGTGGGCCACAGTAAAAGAAGGCTAAGGTATCCCGACCCTCTCGAATCTCCATCCTGAGCTTTTGGCTCTGTAGAAATTCTCTTGGCAAAAAGCTGGAGACAACCAAGCGCTTGCTTGGGCTTTTTCTCACCATGCCTTTGCTACTTTCGGAACCCCGGCGGCCAGAGGCTATCTGTGATTATCTATTAGATCTTGAGACTCGCCCAGTATGCCGAGGATCGTGTTGAAACATGGGCCAAGAGGAGTTTGCTAACCCCAAACTGCTTGAATTCAAAGCATAGAGGTATAGGTCATTTGAGCCAAAGTAGATCGTGCCATTAGCATTTATAACGGGGGAGGACAACACAGCCTTTCCAGTTTGGAAGCGCCACTTCAGAGTTCCGTCGGGATTGAGGGCGTAGAAGTAACCATCACCTGAGCCGAAGTAGATCGTGCCATCAGCCCCTACCGCCGGTGAAGACTGGATGTAATCCCCAGTCTGGAAGCGCCATTTTAGGGTACCGTCGGGATTGATGGCATAGAAGTAATGGTCTTCTGAACCGAAGTAGATAGCACCATCAATCCCTATCGCTGGTGAAGAAGCAAATATCCAGGATTCAGCTTTGAAGCGCCACTTCAGCGTGCCATCAGGATTAAGAGCATAGAGATGACCTCTACTTGAACCGAAGTAGATGGTGCCATCAGCTCCTACAGCTGGCGAAGAGTCCACAAACCCTTCAACGTTGAAGCGCCACTTTAAGGTCCCATCAGGATTAAGAGCATAGAAGTAGTCTTCTGAGCTGAAGTAGATGGTGCCATCAGCTCCTACAGCTGGCGAAAAAGACACGCTTCCTCCCTCAATTGGGAAGCGCCACTTCAGGGTGCCATCAGGATTGAGGGCATAGAAGAAAAAGAAAGGTGAGCCAAAGTAGATCGTGCCATCAGCTCCTAGAGCCGGCGCGGAGACCACAGTTACAACATCTTTGAAGGACCACTTCAGGGTCCCATCGGGATTGACAGCATAAAAGTAATCTGAACCAAAGTAGATGGTGCCATCAGCCCCTATCGTTGGGGAGGAGGAGATCATAAAAACCTCAGTGTGGTAGAAGCGCCACTTTAGTGTACCATCGGGATTGAGGGCATAGAGGTAGCTGTCCCAAGGGAGGAAGTAGATGGTGCCATCGGCTCCTAAAGCCGGTGCAGAACTCAGGGGTCCTCCAGCCTGGAAGCGCCACTGCAGAGTGCCCGGAGCAGGCTGGGTCACCTGGGATAAGCCCGAACTCCCCTCTGCTATAGCCAAGACCGACAAGGTCAAAGCAAGTCCACCTAAGCATAACCTGGCGATTGTATTATCCATAAACTATCCCCCTTCCAGCAGTGTGGCTCTTATGACCCTAACAAGGCATGAGTTTCTTAAATTTAAATCGAGAAGCTGGCTCCATATCCACATCATATCTCCACTGGCAGTTAGCCGCCGCGTTCTCATTGAGCCAGGCCTTTATTGACTCTTCTATCATGAGTATACAACCTAGCTCCCCACCACAGATGCCGTAGGCTAGCCACCAGGCTAGCTTTGGAGACAGACCTGGGTATGCCAACTGCGCAAGAATAGGAGCTTGACTAATAAGCATCATGGCTAGCGAAAAGGCATCTTGGCCTTCATAAGGCAAAGATAGTTGTTCAAGAGCCTGCTTTAAAGCAGCGGCAACCGCTTGGAGGAACGTCTGGTCATTGGGATCGCCAATGATCCGGGGGTCCCAATTTCCGTTCTTATTGCGAACCAGAATGACTATCGGTAACGGGGATCTTAATGCTTTAAGGTTTTGCTCAAGAGCATCTACAGCCCCTGGCTCTGCATCGAAGATGATAAGTACTATAACCTTAGTGCCTACATCACTATCGCCTCCCCGCGTCCAACCTTGTGCTATCCCTATTATCCCTCGAACCTTGTCAACTACTCTACTGACTTCCTCTTTCCCAAGTTTGGCTTCGACATGAATAAAAACGGTGACCTGTCTACCTTGGATTTCTGTGGTAGCAACCAGCTGAACATCAGCTTGATAATAAAAACCGTACCAACCTGCACCTCCATGTATTGTCCAATGATACTGCTGATCTTGGCTTAATGCCGTAAAGACGATAAACCCACCCAGGTTATTAGCATAATTCTCCCAAATTCCTGAGGGTCCAATGAAACTCACCAAAAGTTTCATATATGCTGAAAGCTTGGTACTCTCAACTATTGGAGAGGAATAGGCTATTGCTACTGCCTTTAAGAATTCTGCAAAGAACTCTAGGGTTAAGCCAGCATTAAAGATAGCTCGGGTCTCGTCAGTCTGTTCTCTCCCTTTTTCTGCACTTAGAGCTGCCATTCCAGCAAAGGTTATGGTAACCAGCGCACTCATTCGTGAATCTATTGATTTGTTAGAGTTAATTACAGCTGATACAGCTGCATGACCGTTGTTGATCCCTGCCATAATGATCGCCAATGAAACAACAAATTTACGAGCTTCTATTTCGTTATCGTTCAGAGTCGTGTTTGGCCATTGTTGCACGTTTGCAAGCGCGAGCAATAGACTTCCTATGGCATACCCAAAAGGGATGTTAGGGCTTATATATCCAGCTCGAGCTAGCAAAGAAAGCCCTATACCTATCGCTGTCCTTATAACCGATATATAATTGCTTTCTGGCCCAATAAGTGCGTTAATAAATGTTGCCAGTCCTTTATAGTTAGGGTTGTTAATGAGTTGAAATTCAAGATAGCCGAGTATAGCATCGCGTACTGAGGCCAGCTCTTCTTGGCTTATAAAGCCATCGCGATTTCTATCTATATTTGATACCTCATAATTAATCTTATACATTAAGGCCTCAAGCCCCGCCATGAGACTTCCAGGATCATCAAATGGGCCGGGACCAAAATAATCAAGATCGGGCTGAGCCTGCTGCAGCGCTAGTAGAAGGTTAAACCAAGCATCCAGCTCCTCGTCAGTAGGACACGGCATTTGATAGAACAGAAAGTCCTCATCGTTAAGTCCTCGAACAAAGTAAGTGTTCAGAGCAGATGCTTGGAGAACATGGGGAATAGGAAAGCTCTCCCCTGTAGCCTGACAAGTCGCTAGAATGGATTGCTTGAGCATCTGGCGGTACTCCTCTTCTGTGTATGCCTTGGCCTTGGCAGGGATCTCAAGAACTGCTTGGCCGCTCATTAACCGCACAGTCCCTGTGAACTCCCCAGACGTTGTCGGGCTAAGCTGCACCAGCACTTTTTTGCTCTCACCGGGGGTCAGCACCAGCGGGCTCTCTAGCATAACCCTAAAAGGCGAAGCTGTATTCTGGGTGGTATTGGGCACTTCGAGTGTCACTGTCGTCACGCCCTGGTTCTTCACGGTGAGCTTCCGTTCTTTTGTGCTCCCTACAAAGACAATGCCAAAATCCAGCTCTACTGGGTCAATCTCGATCTTATGGGCCACGCCGGTCATGGGACTCGATGTCACACTCCCCTGCCCACCATTGATTCCCACCTGCACCGTGCCCGTAAAGCTCCCAGATTCAGTGGGATCGAATCTCAGAGTGACCTGAGCACTCTGCCCAGGAGAGAGCGTGGGCAACACGCTCACGATCTTGTACGGCGCTGTTGTGCTCAGCGTCAGTGAAACCGCTACAGTTCCCTCGTTCTTCACTGTGAGCGCCTTCTCTATCGGCAACCCTACCTTCTCTGTGCGCAGCCCGCAGGCGCCCATGTTATTGCACTGCTCTCTCATTACCAGCAGCCCGCTACCAAAGTCCAGCGGCGCCGGAGAGAAGCTCACCTTGTGGGCCACCCCTGTGGCCGTCACCGTCGCGTTCCCGCCATTGCTGCTGATGGCTATACTCTTAGAGAAGCTCCCCGCCGTCGCTGAGCTGAACCGCACTACCACTTCTTGCGGCTGGCCAGGCAGCAGACTGAAGCTCGCCCCAGACACAATGCTGAACGGTGCGGGAGCACTCACCGTCCCTGTCAGCGTCCCGCCCCCGCCGTTCCAGATCACAAACGACGCCTGCACCTGTTGGTTGATGAACGTCTGGGGCAGAGCCAGGCTGGTCGTGGACAGGCTCACTGAAGGCGTCCGACTGAGACAGAGATAGTCATACCCCCACTGGGAGGTGCAAATCTGCGGGCCATAGTCCCCTTCAATAAGAGTATAGCTCCCTGTCGTTACGTCCCCGCCCTCCCCAGCATCGAGCATCAACGGCTGCATCCTCGCCCCAAGCGGCACCGCCTCCCCACTTGCCTGCCCACAGGCCGTGGCTTGAATCGCTGGCTCGGCATCATCTTCGGGCTCATCATCCTTGCCAGCCTTCACTTTAATCCGAACCTGGTGGGCAATCTTCTCGCTCCCTTCAGCCGCTATCCCCACGATCGCTAGCTTATTGGTCTCATCGAGCATGACCCGCACCTTCCCCACCCGCTTGCCCTTCTGGGCCAGCTTCCCCTCAAAGTCTTGGAACTTCCCCTTCTCCCGCAGCTTCCTCAAGAGCTTCTCCGCCTTCTGCCCGCTGAGGACCCTCACCACCCGCTCTTGCCCATCAGCCCCGACGTTGAGGGTCTTGTTCCCTTGACGGACTAAGCCCACGGCTGCCGTCTGCCCATTGGTTCTGGTCCAGACCAGATGGGCATCCTGGCCGAAGGGGATCAAAAGCTGCTCCCCACCCACAAGCTGGACCGCTTGGGCTTCGTCGGCATTCATGCCAAACCCACGGCTTTCTAGTTGGGCCTTGACTGCTTGCAATTGAGAGTCTGCCAACGCTTCTTGAATGA
>Ga0079997_104487_pt1 | contig 24789 bp, 27 predicted proteins | sample PerSpoCPS_CMetaG_FD_69200 | JGI IMG/M metagenome (GOLD analysis project Ga0079997, IMG submission 69200) | Archaeal communities from Yellowstone National Park, Wyoming, USA - Perpetual Spouter C (PS_C) MetaG (SPADES assembly) (version 2) | ecosystem: Environmental > Aquatic > Thermal springs >... | reverse complement strand
AGGAGATCACTCCAGCAGCGGCACCACCTCTGTCCTGATGTGCTCGAGGAAGTCCTGCTCGGAGAGCCTGGTGAAGGCCGTGAAGACCGCGTTCCTCGTCAGCCCGAAGACCCTCCCCTTCTCCCTGCTGACGTAGACGATGTACCAGATCTTTCCGTGCCTCAGCGCCTCGTCGTACATCGAGGTGTCCATGAGCGAGGGGCCTGCCAGCGCCAGCTTCTCCACACCTGGATAGTCCACTTGATCGAACCAGATCAGCCTCGTCCCGTCGGGGTTCCGCTCGTGGAGCTCCACCAGCCTCTCGTGGGGTATCCTGGCCTCTACGATCGAGCGGAAGTTCAGGAAGAGGGCGTTGCTGAGCGCGGTGGCCACGTAGTTGGCGAAGTGCTTCTGCTGCATCACAATAAGGAATATCTTGTCTCCCCTGTCCCTGAACTCGATGTAGGCGTCTATCGTCTTCACCACCGGCACAATCCCTCCCCTCTGCCTTATCCTGACCAGCTTGTCCCTGCTGAAGACGCCGCTGACGTAGTCCTTTCCGCCGGTCACGTCGTGGACGTCCGTCACCAGCTCCACCTCCCTGTCCCCCTCCTTCACCACGTCCACCACCCTGAAGTCCCTCAGCTTCTGCGCGATCATGCCGAGCGTCGCATCGGCGTTGACCTTGAAGACCTTCGCTGTGAGCACCATGTCACCGATCGATCCGCTCAGCCCGGTAATAATTGGACCTTCCCCGCTCTTGGTCTCCGTCCGAGGTCAGACGGCGTTTTTGTCGCCTGAAAAGCGTAATTAGCACGGTTAGATAGCAAGAATAAGGGTCATGGGCCTCATCTCAGAGCGGCTCTCCGAGTGGTCGTCCAGGAGGCTCGGATATTGGAGGGACCTGAGGTCGAGGAGGGAGGCGGCCAAGTCGAGGACTTCGCTCTTCAGCGAGGAAGCCCTCCGCAGGCTCGAGCAGCTCCAGAGGGATTGGGCCGAGAAATACAAAGAGGCCGTGAAGCTCGCACCCGAGAGGAAGGCCAGCTTCAGGACCTCCTCCGGCATCGAGATCAAGCCGCTCTACACGCCGCTCGACGTCTCGTGGCTCGACTACGAATCTGACCTCGGTTTCCCGGGCGAATACCCCTTCACCCGCGGAGTCTACACCACCATGTACCGGTCGAAGGTGTGGACGATGAGGCAGTTCGCCGGGTTCGGGACGCCGGAGGACACCAACAGGCGCTTCAAGTTCCTCCTCGAGCACGGAGAGACCGGATTGAGCCTGGCCTTCGACATGCCGACGCTTTACGGCTACGACCCCGACAACCCGAGGTCCGAGGGAGAGGTGGGGAAGTGCGGCGTCTCGGTCGCAACGGTCAGGGACATGGAGATCATCTTCGACGGCATCCCGCTCGACAGGGTGAGCGTCTCGATGACGATCAACGCACCGGCCGCAGTCCTCCTGGCGATGCTGATAGTCGTTGCCGAGAAGCAGGGCGTTCCCATGAGCGCTCTCAGCGGGACCACACAGACAGACATCCTGAAGGAGTTCATCGCCCAGAAGGAGTGGGCCTTCACCCCAGAGGCCCATCTCAGGATCATCAGGGACATGATGGAGTTCTGCACGAGGAACATGCCGAAGTGGCACTACATCAGCATCAGCGGTTACCACATCAGGGAGGCCGGTGCGAGCGCAGTCCAGGAGCTCGCCTTCACGCTGATGGACGGGTTCACCTACGCCGACCTCGGCATATCTTCCGGAATGAAGGTCGACGAGTTCGCACCGAGGTTCTCCTTCTTCTTCAACTCGACGATGAACTTCTTCGAGGAGATAGCCAAGTTCAGGGCTGCCCGCAAGATCTGGGCCACGGTGATGAAGGAGTTCTACGGCGCCAAGAACCCGAGGTCGATGACTCTGAGGTTCCACACCCAGACCTCAGGCGCGTCGCTCACTTGGCAGCAGCCGCTGAACAACATCATACGGACTACTATCGAGGCTTTGGCCGCGGTCCTCGGAGGGACCCAGTCCCTCCACACCAACTCCTACGACGAGGCGTGGGCCCTTCCGACCGAGGAGGCGGTCCTGGTGGCCCTGAGGACGCAGCAGATAATCGCCGAGGAGACCGACATACCTGATACGATAGACCCCCTCGCAGGCTCGTACTTCGTCGAGTGGCTGACGGACCAGATGTTCGAGAAGGCCCTCGACTACTTCTACAAGATAGACGAGATCGGAGGGATGCTGAAGGCCATCGAATCGGGCTACGTCCAGAGGGAGATCCACGAGACCGCATACAGGACGCAGCTGGCCATCGAGAGCGGGGAATCGGTCATAGTAGGTGTCAACAAGTACGTCCTGCCCGACGAGAAGCCGATCAACTACCTCAGGATCGACGAGAGCGTCGCGAAGAGGCAGATAGAACGCCTCAACGAAATCAAGAGGACGAGGGACAACGGGAGGGTCAAGAAGGCTCTGGAGAATCTGAGGTGGGCCTTCGAGCACGAGGAGGTCAACGTCATGCCGTACATCATCGAGGCGGTGAGGTCCTATGCGACGCTGGAGGAGATCATGAACGTCGGAAGGGAGGTCTTCGGGACCTGGAAGGAGCCCCAGATCATCTGAGCGACACGCCTCTCAGGTCTCCTTCCACCTGACCTTTTTCACCTGCTCCACGATGTGGTTGATGATCACGTTAAGAGGTGTCCCGGGTCCGAAGTTTCCGGTTATCCCTTCCTTCTCGAGAATCGGTTTGTCCTCAGGGGGTATGATGCCGCCGCCGACGATAACGACGTCGTTGGCCCCCCTCTCCCTCAGGAGCCTCGCGACCTTGATGAAGTTGGGGATGTGATCGGCGTTGTGAAGGCTCAGGGCCACCACGTCCACGTCCTCCTGTATCGCTATCTCCACCACCTCCTCAGGGCTCCTGAGGATGCCTCCGTAGACGACCTCGAAACCGGCGTCCCTGAAAGCTCTCGCCAGTATGAGGAGGCCCCTGTCGTGTCCGTCGAGCCCCGGCTTCGCGAGCAGGATCCTGATCCTCCGCTGCTTCTGCTCGCTCATCCCCGAAAATAGACTGCGCCCGGATCGCGATAAAGCTTCGTTGATGCGTTAAGTCCCTGCTGGACAAAGTCCATTGCCGTCGATCGGTCGAAGGACAACTACTGCCCCAGAAGCCGTCAATTACCATTCTGTGGTGTAAAGCTTATCAAAATCAAAGAGTATCCCGGTCCGGTGAGGGGCTTTGTCAGGACCAGAGGACGCCGAGCTGGAGGAGATTAGGCGCCGGAAGATGGCTGAACTTCAGCAGAGGCTCGCGGAGGAGGAGGCGAGGAGGAGGGAGGAGGCGGAGCGGGCAGCGATCCTCAAGGTCATCCTCACACCGGAGGCGAGGCAGCGGCTCTCCAACGTGAAGGTCGCGAGGCCTGAGCTGGCTGAGGCCGTGGAGAGGTACCTGATCCAGCTGGCCCAGTCGGGGCGGCTTAAGGGCCAGATCACCGATGAGATGCTGAGGGAGCTTCTGGACAGGTTGACGCCGAAGAAGAGGGAGACGCGCATCGTCCGGCTCTCAAAAGACGAGCTGTAGGCTGGGAGCCATGTCGGAGCCTGTGGTGAGGAGCCCAGGGTTGAGGAAGCTGAGGGAGGGGAAGGGCTTCTCGGTCGGAGAGCTCAGAGCTGCCGGCCTAACCCTGAAGGAGGCCGAGGGTCTGGGGCTCAGGGTCGATCGGAGGAGGCGGACGGTCCACAGCTGGAACGTCGAGCTGCTCCAGAAACTTAAGCAGGATGCGCAACAGAGAGGCGGAGGAAAGCGTTGAGGACCAAGGTCTGCGAGCTCTGCGGCACGCCCTTCGAGTGCGGCGCGGACGAAGGCGACTGCTGGTGTGGAGGTGTGGTCGTGGAGCCCGAGAGGCTCAGGTGGCTATCGACAATCGCGAGGGACTGCGTCTGCCGAAGGTGCCTGACGGGTCCCCAGGACCGTTCAACGGTTGAAGGCGGTCGATAGCAGCATTAACTCCGGGCCCCTCGTCCTGCTTCCCACGACCACCCCCCAGTCGTTGGCGAGCAGACCGCTCCTGACGAACTTGGAGCCGTCGTTGACCGTGACCCTGAAGAGCTCGACCTTCAGCACTTCCCTCAGCAGCTCCAGGTCCGCGTCGGTCGCGTCCACTGTAACCACGCCTGTCCTGTTCGTTACCACCGCCAGAGACCCGACCGTCTTCATTCCGGAGATCGTTCCCCTCACCACCTCAACCGAGAGCGCGTCGGAGATCGACCTGATGTCCCTCTGGGTGAAGTCGGGTGAGACGACTGCGCCCCTGTCGTTGGCGAGGATCAGGTTTCCCAGAGCTGTGAGCTTGCTCTCGAGCACCACGACGTTCCTGTCTTTGAGCGACCTCTTGAGGGACTCGACCTCCTCGTCCAGCGCCGTCTTTGGCAGCAGCAGGCCGTTCGAGTTGGCAGCCGTCATAACGCCTAACAGGAACGTCGAGGCAACGGAGGCCCTCACCGGTTCGACGGAGAGCATCTGCCCCAGCTGCCTCATGTCCTTCTCCGGCGTTATAGAGGGGACGATGAGGAACTGGTCCGTGCAGGTCGCGAAGAGGCCCACGTATGGCGTCCCGAAGACGTCGAAGACGTGGATCCTGCTGGTGAGGTTCAGGCCACCGCTCAGTCCCCTCACCCTTCCTCCCGCTTGCCCTCCCCTCCCGAAGTCAGCAACGAAACCCTCGCCGTCTCGTCGTCGACCTTCTCGATCACCACCTGGACCTTCCTCGGTGGCCTCTCCACGCCTCTGGACCAGATGATGTGGTTGAGGGCCTCGTCTATCACGACCCTCTTCACCTTCGCTATCCGCTGCGCCTTCTGCCTGATCAGGTTGATCGCCCTTTTTGCCCTCCTCCACTTTTTAGCCTCATACGCGTCCCGGAGGTTCAACGTCAGCATCCACCTCCTCTCGGACATCGGCATCACCTCACGGCTTGATGCTGGCCGACCTCCTCCAGTTCCTGGCCCTTCTGCTCACCCGCACCTCTCCGCCCGTCCTCAGGTAAATCCACGCCGGAACCGGATCGGCCCTTTTCAGTGCCGCCGCCAGCCTCTTCTTCATCGGCAGGGTCTTCTTGCTCATGCCCTTCCATCGAGTGGAGAGGCTCCGCATATACGTCACGTTGTATCCCGCATGTTCTGGCAGACCCCTCAGGCCGATTCAGCTAGAACGGCGTTGATGATCGCAAGCCTCGCATCGCTGTCGGTCACCGTCAGCTCAGCCAACCTCTTCCGCATTTTGGGGATCCTTCTCCAGTTCCTCTATCAGCTTCTCTCCTGTCGACACCGGAAGATTCCAATCCGTGAGCGTAAGTAACGTTTCGCTATGTCCAGCGAGAGAGTTTCTCACCGCTTCACCTCCTGTGCTGTCCTCTCTATTATGTGTCCTGCCAGGTCATACCCGGTCACCCTCACCGTGTTCCGGAACTCGATAACGGCATTCACCTCGATCACGTAGAGCCCTCCCTCCGGAGACTCGACCAGGTCGACGCCCAGGACGCCTCCACCCACCGCATCACCGGCCTTGATCGTGGCCTCGACGAGCTCCTCCGTCAGCTCAGCGGGCTCCGCACGGCCGCCGAGGGCCGTGTTGGTCTTCCAGCGGCTGCTGTAACGGTAGATCGCCACCGGGACCTCACCCCATACGTAGAACGACCTGATGTCCCTTCCAGGCTTGTTCACGTACTCCTGGAGGTAGTGGACCTTGAAGTGGGAGACGGGCATCGACTCCCTGAAGTCTATCACGTCGAGCAGGTCGTCCTCGCTGAGGGCCCGAGCCATCAAACGGCCCCAGCTGCCGTAGATCGGCTTCACGACGACTGGGTATCCCAGCTCCCGCGCTGCCTCGACAGCTCCCTCCCGAGTGAATGCGATGACGGTCCTCGGTATCGGAACGCCGTGCCTCCTGAGGCGGATGCTGGTCAAGAGCTTGTCGCCGCAGTCACGGATGACCTGGTGTGGGTTGACGACCCTGAGGCCCCAGCCCTCTAGGACGGCGGAGCTTGCGAGGGCCCTGTAGAAGCTGACGCACCTCTCCAAAACGAAGTCGAGGTTTCTGAGGTGATCGGGGGCGTCGCCGTCTATCCGAGCCAGCATCTTCGGGACGAAGACCGGCTTGACCTCGTGGCCTCTTCTCTTGGCGGCCTCCACCAGTAACCTCTCCTCTTCCCTCACCAGGTCGTACGCTATACCTATCCGCAACTCCCCTTCACTCGCCCCAGTCCTCGCTTACCTCCTCGGCCAGCTTCAGCCTCGGCTTACCGGCGTCCAAGTAGAACTCGAGATGGGCACCACAGGCGTTGCACTCGAAGAGCTCTCCCTCCAGCGCGTCGTCGGGTACCTCCACGCCCGCCTCACAGACCGGACAGCTCACAGTGGCCATCTCCCACCTACCTTGACCCGACCAGCCTCGCCCGTAACTTAAACGTAATTCAGGTGAGGATTGCGGAAATCGGAGAGGTCATTCGGGTTGATCTCCGGCAATAGGAGTCCGGAAAGGGACGGAGAGGTCCGATTTCCACCCCTCAGAAGCCGAGCAAGAAACCCTTCTTCTCGAGGGAGATGACCTCGTAGGGGATGCCGAGCTCCTCGGCGAAGCGGTAGGCCTCCTCGATCTCCTCCCTCGTCGGGTAACGCGCAATGTCAGAGAGCCTCGGGTCGAATTCTGGTGACCTGGGATCGGCGAAACAGTCGGGGTGGTACTGGTCCATCACGTTGACCAGCGTACCGGGCATGTTCTCGGCGATCCACCTGAGGACCGGTTTCGTGCAGCACTCGACGTGGTTGGGCATGACAAGGTGCCGGACGACGATGTCCTCTCCCCACTCGTAGATCCTCTTGTGGTTCTCCGTCACAGTCTCCCAGTACCAAGGCGTCCTAGCTAGCCTGATCGCGCACTTGTTGCTCCCGAACTTGAAGTCCGGCAGCCAGATGTCGACCAGCTCCCTCAAGATCTCCAGCGTCTCACCGCTCATGAACATGTTCGAGTTCCAGAGGATCGGGACGTTGAACTGGCCATCGACCGTGTACCTCTCCTCCGGGAGCCTCCTCCATCTTAAGTAATCGGGCTTCATCAACCACATGTACTGGAGGTCCCTCGGGGTCGGCCTGACCTTCCCCAGCAGCGAAATCGCCTCCACGATCGTGTGGAGGTGAATCGTCGGCTCGCCTCCTACCAGGTTGACGTTGTGGCATCCCTCAGCTCTCAGCTCCCACATCATCTTAGCGAGGAGCTCCGGCGTGACGTCGAGGCCGTTGTCCTTGTCCTTGCTGATGTCCCCGTTCTGGCAATTGCCGATTACAATGAAGCTTGCTACAAAGGCATGGCTGTCGTGTTCCACTTCTATATTATACACAGGACCGTTATACCAAATCTTTGATATTGAATGTATGGGGACTATGACGTAATCATCGGTAAACCTATACCTGACATGCTTGGCTTCTTTCCAGCTGTTTTCCCGCATTCTCGAAAGCCTGACCTTTACGTAATAGATCGTTGACTGTCTGATCCGCCTCGATCCAATGACCTTTTCATGAACTGAGGGTTTGTAGACGTTGTAGCTCGGAAGGTGACCCAGCATGAGATATAGCCCGTAGATGCCGTGTGCGAGCGCCTTTGAGGCGGTGTTTATCGAAATGTAACCTCCAGTTACACAGCCGTCACCCACAATGATAGCCTCTAGAAAGGCCCTTACAACCCTCTTGGACGCTCGGAAGAGCTGCGGCGGGACCTTCTTATCGTACGCATTGCTGCCGCACAACGCTTTGAAGAGAAGCGCCAGCGACGTTTTGCCCACCTCGACGCTTACGGTGGTTTTACGCCTCACCAATCGCGGCCTCACGCCGAATTTCTTCTCCAATAGCGTCATGGTCCTTACAGCCAGATCCTCCTCGTGTTTCCCGAAGCTGATCACCAACCTGTAGCTGCTCGGCCTACGAGTCGATTTGACCACATGACCTTCTGCACAATAATACCCCAAGAGCTCCGCCAGCTCCTCGTCGAGCTTCAACCTTGAGGGAATCCCTGGCCTCTTCTCGGTCCTTAATCTCACTAAGCCATTTTCGGTCACCAGCGTCATCTCCCTCTCCCTCCCTCCTTGCAGGCCCCTCCTGAGCTTAGACAACAGGGTCCTGACGTATGCAGGGTGATATCCTGTGCTGCTGCCGATCTCGGTTGAGGTCAGCCCTGACCGTGACAGCTCGACGACCAGTTCGTGCATCTCCGGCTTAAGATTGACAGAGTACTTCAGCGATATCACCGCGCTCCTCAGGATTGACTCCACATCTATGTCGATTTCTTCGTCAACATCGGCCCTCAATCTGGGGATGAGCAATCTGTCCCTCATGCTGAGCTTCTCTGCCCTCTTCTTCTTGATGCGCCCCTCGGCATCACTGTACACCACCAGTTCGTGACTCGGAGTGACGGCTATCGGCGGTGCATACAGAGGCTTGATGACGACCAGCTCACCGGAAAAGTGATGCCTGAAGACCTTGGAGACCCTCACCCTCTCTCCATTATAGGTGTAGGTGTAGAGCTCGCGGGGGAACCTGATCTGTCCTTCTCCGTGCACCACCTCCTCACCGGCCTCCTCGAAGAGCTGCTCTATCCTCCTGGGGCCCATGTCGGTCATCACGTAGACGTCGGGGTGGAGGCAGAAACCGCACCTCATGTTGCACGACGTGAAGAAGATCGTCCCGGAGCCCATCGTACCCCTGATCGGTAACTCCTCTCCGAGGTGGTGGAAGTAGCTGCTGACCTTTGAGGTACGGGCCAGCATGCAGGTCCCCAGCTTCCCTCCGGCCGTCCTGTCGACCCTGCACCTCCAGCGGCAGAAGACGCAGCTCCTCAGCATCCTCCTGACGATCTCGACCTTCAGGTCCATGAGGGAGGGATTGGCCTCCTCGAGATCCCTCAACCTCAGCGTCCCCTCCTTGATCTCGGCGAAGACCTTCTGGAACTCAGCAGAGGCCTTCCTGTGCGCCGACCAGAGCTCCTCGTAGGTCATCCCTTCGAAGGGCTCGACGGGTACCCTGCGGCAGATCAGGTACTTCGCGGGGCGCTGGTTCGTCGCGACCATGTAGTACCACCGGAGCCTTTCGCTGACCTCGCCGACCTCCCAGACCCAGAGCCTCTCGAAGGACACCTCCGAGAAAGCCTTCGCAAAGCGCCGAGAAAACGGTTTCGCAGGGCGGGAAGGGCGGGGGCGACGATCCAGCTAGAGGCTGAACGACTCGACTGGCCGCATCCGATCGGCGCCTGACGTTTTTCACTGGGTTGAGGAGGAGGATTACGGGAGAGGGGGGATGATCGGCTTGGCTAGGGGTGAGCGGTGAAGCTCCCACGGAACCGCTGATCCCCGATGACCCCTGACCGCTTTCAGCTCTCCGTTAAAGGAATGGGCCGGATGTAGGTTACGTGGTCAGGTTTCGGCGGATACGAAATCATAGTTGCCGCAAACTCAATAAGATCTCCAGCAGCGTTTAACCCGAAATGGGAAGGGTACTCTACATCGTGAGGGTTATGCCGACCGATTCGGACGTCGACCTCGAGGAGCTGCTGAGGAGGATCAAGGAATCCCTCCCGGAGGGCGTTGAGCTGAGGAACCACGCCAGGGAGTCGATGGGTTTCGGGATCGAGTCGCTGCTACTGGCCCTCTCCCTTCCTGAGGAGGAGGGGATAACAGAGAGGGTCGAGGAGGGAATCAGAGCGGTCGATGGAGTCGGTGAGGTACAGGTTGAGGGCTTGACGAGGGAGAGGTGATCCGATTCGGGCAACGATAACGTTACTTACGCTCACGGATTGGAATCTTCCGGTGTCGACAGGAGAGAAGCTGATAGAACAACTGGAGAAGGATCCCCAAAATGCGGAAGAGGTTGGCTGAGCTGACGGTGACCGACAGCGATGCGAGGCTTGCGATCATCAACGCCGTTCTAGCTGACGTTGCTACCAGGAGTGACCTGGAGAAGCTCAGGAGCGAGATAGAGAGGGGGTCAAGAGGCTCGAGAACAGGATCTCAACACTTGAGAACAGGGTTAACGCGATTGTGGCTAGGCTTGCGAGGCTTGAAGGCCAGACGGACCTCTCCGTTAAGCTCTTCATCGCGTTCAACCTTCCTACTTCGATCGCTGTGATTGGGGTTCTGCTGAGGACGGTCTTCGTGTGAGGTGGTCTGTTTTCAGACTAAGAGCCGCGATCCAGCGCGAGTCACCGAAATCGACCCATCGTTAGCATGGGGCCGGTGGGAATCGAACCCACGACCTCCGCCGTGTAAGGGCGGCGTCATCACCACTAGACCACGGCCCCGTCCGGAACACACAGCTCCTCTCCTTAAAGCCATGGTCGGTCGCCACGCTAAAATCCATCCCCGCCCTACTCGGCTTCGGGGTTTGAGGGTCTCCGCGCTGATCCTGACGGAGTTCAGCGAGATAGGCGGCGTCAGGAGGGGTCTCGTGAAGCTGAGAGGAAGGCCCCTGCTCCACTACGTCCTGGAGGCGGTGCCCGACGAGACCGATGACATAGTGGTCTCCGTGAGGGACGAGGAGGAGGCCAGGGCCTACAGCGAGGTAGTCGAGGAGCACTTCGGTAGGCTCGTGGTCTCGGGGGGTGCCAGCATGCCGGCCAACCTCTACCGGCTGGTCTCAGGGGGCGAAGTGGAGAGGGTTCTCGTCCTCCCATGTGACGCGCCGCTCCTCACCCTCGAGTTCACATCCATGATGCTGGATCTGACCAGACGCTTCGGCGCCGCAGTCCTGACGGACTCCGAGGGTGTAAGGAACTACCTCTTCTCCTCGTACAGGTCGAGCGACTTCGTCAACGCCTACCTCGCCTCAGGCCGGAAGGACGAAATGGACGATGTCGTTAGGGGGATCAGGAACGTCATTTACGTCAACTACAGGGCCCTCAGGTCGCTCGATCCGAGGCTAGCGTTCCTCCTGCGCGTCACGAGCAACGAGGAGCTCCGGCGCGCTGAGAGGATGATGGGGAGCCGGTGAAGGGTGGCAGGCCGTTGATTGACACCGAGAGGGTCCTCAGGGAGCTGGGGCTCGAGTTCTACAAGAGGGTCACCGAGCCGACGGCTCCGAAGAGGACCAACGTCAGGTTCTCCGATCTGCTGCCTGGACTGTCTGCATCAGGACTCGAGATAGCGGAGAAGAGGCTCTACCTCCACCAGTTCAGGACCGTCGCGGCCCTCTCGCACGGCAAGAACGTGATCCTGAGGTCAGGTACGGGCTCCGGGAAGACAGAGGCCTGGTTCGTCTACGCTGCCAAGGCAGGGTTGAGGACGCTGGCCATCTACCCGACGCTGGCCCTCTCCAACGACCAGATCAGGCGGCTCAGGACCTACTGCGATGTGCTGGGTAAGAGGGCAGTCGTCGTCGACGCGCCGAGGAAATCGGAGATCTCGGGGCGTCAGGAGTACGCGAAGCTCATGTCAGAGGTGGCATCGGCCGACTTCGTCGTCACCAACCCTGCCTTCCTGCTGAACGAGCTGAAAAGGATCCACTCGAGAAGGGCATCGCTCCTACGAAGCTTCCTCGAGAAGATGGATTTGATGGTCATAGACGACCTCGACTTCTACGGTCCGCGGTCCCTCGCCATACTCCTCGCGATGATCTCGCTGCTGAGGGAATCGATTGCGCCGAGGGTCAGGTTCGTCGTGACGACGGCCATGCTGAAGAACGCCGACGACCTTGCGCGCTTCCTGAGCGACGTTACAGGCCTCGAGACCGAGGTGATCGACGGCGAGGCCTTCAGCCCGACGAATTACACTTTCGTCGTCCTGGGCAAGGACCTGCGGAGTCTGTGGGAGAGGATCAGATCCCACAGGGCCAGGTTCGAGGAGTCCGGTGCGGGTCCCGACGTCATCTCGGCCTTAGAAGACTACGCGGAGTTCAGGAGGAACCTGTACAAGGTCTTGGAGGTAGCGAGGGCTATCGGCATCGAGGTCGAGGAGCTCGGACACACGTACGTCGACGTCCTCGAGAGGTATGCGGATGACGAGGGCCTCACGATAGTCTTCACGCGCAGCATCGCGAAGGCCGAGGAGGTGGCGAGGCTCCTGAGGGAGAGGGTTGGTGACAGGGTGGCTTCGCATCACCACCTGCTCGAGAAGCGCCTGAGGGAGGAGGTCGAGGAGAGGGCCAGGAGGGGCGAGGTGAAGGTCCTGGTCTCGCCGAGGACGCTCGCACAGGGGATAGACATAGGCACGGTGATCAGGACGGTCCACATAGGCCTCCCCGAGTCGCTGAGGGAGTTCCTCCAGAAGGAGGGGAGAAAGGGGAGAAGGGAGGGGATTGAGAGGACGGAGACCGTCATCTTCCCCTCGAGCTCTTGGGACTACAACCTGCTGAGGAGGGGGCTCGACGCGCTGATAGCTTGGCTCGAGCTGCCGAGGGAGAAGGTCCTCGTCAACCCCAACAACAAGTACGTCACGTTGGTGAAGGGGCTGCTGAAGCTCTCGTCGCCTTTGACCGCTAAGTCCGCTACAAAGGAGGAGCTGGACCTGCTCGCGGAGCTGGGTCTGCGTGACGGCCTGAGGCTGAACGACGCTGGAAAGAGGGCCCTCCTCAAGATGAACTTCTACGAGTTCGCCCCACCCTTCGGCATCAAGAGGATCAGGAGGGGCAGGGATGGGGAGCGCTACCTCGAGGAGATCTCGCACGTCGACCTCGTCGAGAAGTTCCAGATCGGCTGCATCGACTACACATCAGACGGCTTGGTCACGGGATTCAACAGGTCCCAGTCGGGTGGTAGGACGGTCACGGCGGTCATCGTCGAGGACCTCGCCGAGTCCACGATGAGGAGGCTCGAACCGCTCCAGTACGTCCTCGAGGAGTACACTTCGACCGTCAGGAAGTGGGGGCAGGAGCCGAGCGTCGTGGGCGATTACAGGGCAGGGCTGCTCCACAGCGAGGTGCTCTGCGTCGTGAAGCCCCCTGAAGAGAACTTCGGGAAGTACTTCAAGATCCCTAACAGGACGATCTGGGTCCTCAGGAGCAGGAGGCCCAAGGTCGTTAGGCTGAGGGAGGACCTGACGGCAGTGATGAGGGACACTAAGACGATTGTCGTCCCAGCGCTGACCGACGGGATCTACAGCGATTACACATACGGCATGCTGGTCGAGGCCGACCCTAGGTACGACCCTGACCACCTGAGGCTCGGCGCGGCGTTCATCGAGCTGGTCCTGAGGAGGGCGCTGCTGGTTCCCCTCGAGACGATCAAGTACGACGTCGTCATCGCCGGCGAGCGGAAGTTCGTCGCGATCCACGAGACCGAATCGGCCGGTCTTCTGGAGGACATGGACTGGACGAGGTTGAAGGAGCTTCTGGAGGTCTACTCGCCCGACGGGCTCGACGAGGCCCTGCTCGAGGCGGTGAACGAGTTCGCCTACTCCACGCTGGCCGCAAGGGGGATGGATTGGGAGGTGGCGAGGAGGGCCGCGGTCCACATAGTAGAGCGCGTTCTGGCCACCAAGAGGATAAGGGTACGGTTCATGGGGATGGAGAGGGAACTGCCGCTCCCGAGCAGGGCGCTGCGGAGGGCCGTGCTCCTGCTCTACACCTTTCAGCTCGGTGAGGAGGGCCTTCCGACCTCGCAGGGCTCCGGCGGTCTGCTCTACAGCGTCGCCGTATTCGACGGGGAGAGCTTCCGGGTGCCAGTGGGCATCAAGATGGAGGGCGAGGATCCCGACGAGGCGTACCTCCAATCTTCAGCCATCATCTCAAGGCTCGTGGACCAGGGTTTCAAGCTCTACACCTTCGATATCGAGTCATTGCTGGAGCAGCTCTCGAGGCTCGGCATGAGGTCGCTGAGGGCCAAGATCTCGGGCCTGACCGAAGAGGGGCTTGTGGGGGACCTCTCGATCCTTGCGGCTGCGCACCTCGGCGAAAGCGTGACGCTGAGCGACATCGCATCGGCCCTGTCCGTTGAGGGCGAGGGAGTTGCCACATCGATCGACGTCCTGGTCCAGACCCTCCGGATCTCGACCTCGAGGCGAGGTTGGCGGGAGAGGGTCCTCCAGAGTGCTGGGCGGAAGCTCGAGGACCTCGCGAGGAGAGAGCTGAGGGCCCTATACCTCCTGAGCCTCATCCTGGAGCCGGTCCAGAGCGGGAGTTAGCCTCACGTCATGCCGCGCTTCCAGAGGCGCATCCCCTCCAGCTGCCTCAGGACCCCTTCCATCAGCGCCTCGACCTTAGACCACTCGATCCCTGAAGACCTCAGGGTCTTCGCCACCTCCCTCTCCACCAGCCTGTAGCTCCGGTAGGCCTCGTTCAACGTCCGCCACTTGACCGGTGCCAGAGCCCTTCCGACCTCCTCGTCGTATGGCAGCCTGCCCTTCGCCATCAGGAAAGCGATGATCGGATAGCCGACGTAGTTCCTGTAGACCGTCCCGTTGTCGTCGGACCTTACCTCTCCGCTCTCCACGTCGACGAAGACCTGGTAGACCCTGTTGCCCTCGGAGGACCTCACCCTCGCCTCGCGTTCGGAGAGGACCTCGACCCTCCCACCAGCTACGGCTCCCAGCGCCTCCAGCACCTTGATCCTCGGAGGCAGGGCCAGGTATACCTTCTCCACGAGTTTGAGTTCGTGTAGGAGCGACTTCAGCCTTGCGGCTTCCTGAGAACCTCCCTACCTCTCTTCAGCTATCCCTTCTAGGAGGTTCAGAATTTCGCTCAGCCTCAGATAGTTGATGACGTAGATGCCACGTTCTGAGCATCCTACCAAGCCGTCCCTAATCAACTGTCCCGTGTAGCGCATCAACTCGTCGTCCTCGATGGACTCCAGCACTCCTGCCACCACTCCCTTCAGCTCCGTGAGGGTGGAGCCCTCATGCTTTGCGAGACCGAGTTCTTTCGCGCAAGCCTTTCCGAGTAGATAAGCGAGGGTCAGCATTTTTGCCGTAATCCTCCTCTGCGATTCGTGCATCCTTTATCCGAAATCGATGCCAATCAATATCGCGCCGTCCTCGCTGAGCGTTATTAGTTTCTGGATGCGATTTACATGCCTCTCGAGAAGGTCCGACCTATTGGCGACCAACTTGGTGAGAGGCCGGGCCATGTGGGATGCAGGCTTCTTGGCGGATCTTCGGGCTTGCCTCATTTCATATCTTTATAACTCCTCTTGACTCCTCTTCCGACAGCTCGGCGAGGACAATCTCGACCGCCCGACGCAGCAGAACCCGGTACCCTTTCTCGGTGGGGAGCAGGAGACCCTCGCGCCACAACTCGGAACACTTTATGCCCGTGTCCGTGAATCTCAGACCCAACTCATTAGCAAGCTCCTCGACGGTGACGTAAGGCTCGCTAGCATATCCCGCCTCATGGGCCAAATACTTGCCAATGGCATACAGCAGGATCCTGTGTCTCTGCGAGAGTTTGCTTCTTTCGACCTGGAAGACCACTTTTCCGTCCCTAGTCAGCCCGATGTATTTTCTGAGGGCATCTAGCTGCCAATCCGACAACTCGCCCTCGTCCACTGTCAACTTCTGCCGCACCTTCTCTCCGAGCGGCGTCACACTTCCCTCGTCCAATTCACATGTCTATGCTACAACATCCCATATAAGTTTCAACGAGCGAAACGCGTGTTAGCTGCAAATGCACAGAGGGGTTGCCGTATTGATGTGCGTCGAAGGACAGCACCTGCTCACCTCACTACAACCAACTCCGGCGGAGAACCGATCCTCACCTGATGGGGCATCTGACCGAGGCCGCGAGAGACGTACAGCTCCGCTCCTCCTGCAGCCCTGTAACGTCCTCTGTTGTACCTCGAGTTAGTGTATAGGACGAGTCCTCCGAGAATCAGGCCACCGTGGGTGTGACCTGCGAGGACGAAGGCCCTTCCTGAGACGGAGTCCGCGGCGTTAGGGTCGTGAACGACCACAAGCCCGTCGAAACGCACAGCTCCGTATCTCCTCGTCTCCCTCCAGTCGAGGCCGAGCAGATGCTTCTCCCCGATGCGCGTCGACCGGTCGATGAGGACCTCGAACCCGTTCCGCCTCAGCATCCTCACCACGTCGGCTGCGAGACCGCTCCAGTACTCGTGGTTCCCAAGAACAGCCAGCGCTCTCCGCGAGTCCAGATCCCTCAACACCCGCTCGACCGAGCCGAGGTCCACCGTCATCTCGTCTACCAAGTCGCCTCCTATCACCAGGACGTCCGGCTCAACCGACCCGATAGCCCTGATCGCAGCATCCACGTGCGGCTCGCCTTCGTAGTGCACGTGCAGGTCTGGGACGAAGGCCAGAACGCGCCCGAGGCCGAGGTCGATCTCGGTCACTTCTATCCTCTGGGGTCCGAGGAAGCTTCCGGCGAGGAAACCTGCTGCGGACCCTGCCAGCGTCAGGAAACTATCCTTCAGGAGGTTGCGCCGAGTGACGTTGACGCGCTCATCCCTTGACAACACCTATTGGCACCAGCCTGGCCACCTTAGTGCTGATGCCAACCGCGTGGGCCACCTCAACCACGTCGTCCGGGTTCTTGTAGGCCTCCGGTACCTCCTCGACGATCGTGTCCATCGTGTCGCCCTTCACGTAGATCCCCTTGCTCTCGAGGGCCTTGATCACGAGCTCTCCCCTGTACTGCCTCTTGGCGCCGGCCCTGCTCATCTGCCTACCTGCGCCGTGGACGCTGCTCCCGAAGGTCAGCTCCAGCGAGCCGGGCTGCCCCAGCAGCACCCAGCTGGCGGTTCCCATGCTCCCCGGAACGAAGACCGGTTGCCCGAGGTCCCTGTAGTCCTCAGGTATCATGTCGCTGTAGTAGGGAGTGTTCCCGGGGAAGCTCCGCGTCGCTCCCTTCCTGTGGACGAAGACGTCCCTCGTCGAGCCGTCGATCTTGTGCCTCTCGAGCTTGACGATGTTGTGGCAGACGTCGTAGACTATCTTCATCTCCATCTCCTCCGCAGGACGCTTGAAGACCTCCTCGAAGCTCTGCCTCACCCAGTGGCTGATCGCCTGCCTGTTGGCGAAGGCGAAGTTCACGGCGCAACCGAAGGCCTTCAGGTACATCGTGGCCTCTGGGCTGCTGGCTGGCGTGCAGGCCAGCTCCCTGTCGGGGAGCCTCAGGTTGTACTTGTGGACGGCCCTCTCCATGACCTTCAGGTAGTCGCTGCAGATCTGGTGCCCGTAACCCCTGCTGCCGCAGTGGATGAGTATCGTTATCTGACCCTCCTCGTAGATCCCCATCCTCTTCGCCGCCTCCCTGTCGAAGATCTTGTCGACCTTCTGGACCTCGAGGAAGTGGTTGCCGCTGCCGAGCGTCCCTATCTGGTCGAGCCCCCTGCTCTTCGCCTCCCTCGATACCACGCTCGGATCCGGGTCAGGTATATCGCCCGTCTTGTACTTGGGATATCTCCCCTCCTCCTCGATGTGCTTGAAGTCCTCAGGCCATCCGAGCCCGTACTTCTCTATGATGTACCTCGCTCCCTCCAGCGCTACCCTGTCGAGGTCCGACATGCTGACGACGAAGTCCCTCCTCCTCGCTCCGAGCCCTGCGGGGACGTTCCTGAAGATCACGTTGATCAGCTCGACTATCTTCGGCCTGACCTCCTTCTCTGTCAGGTTGGTGACCATGAGCCTGACGCCGCAGTTGGAGACGACGAACCCGTCAGCGACGAAGGTGTGGGCCTCGTCCTCAACCGTCAGGTCGTACACTTCGCCGTCGTAGGGTATGCGGTCGATCGAGACGATCCTCACCCAGACGACGTCTCCCTCCAGCCTCTCCCTCGTCCACTCCTCGAAGGTCACGAAGCCCCTCGGGACCCTCGGATCGGATTTCCTTCCCCCGTAAACTGAACGCTCTATGAAGCGCTCGTTGACGTGATCGCTGGTGAGGAGCTCGACCGCCTCACTTACCGTTCCGCCGCCGGCCACGAGGGCAACAGCCGCAGCCTCTGCGGCCTTACGCTTGTTGATGACCGAGAGCTTGTACTTCAGCCAGGCGACCGCCGAATGGGCGAGCCTCTTTCTCGACGGATTGTAGACGTAGCCGATCGTTGACCAGAGTCTGATCAGGTTCTCGGGGCGCTCGGAGATCTGGAGCCTCAGCCTGTAGGATTTGCCCTCACCTGAGACTTGGATAGACGTGACCTCGACGCCGAACTCCTGCAGCATCGACCTGACCTGGTTCAGGAAGAGCAGGCCCGAATCGACGTGTTCGGACCTCTTGCTCATCGAGAGGACAGGCGGCTCGAAGTTGTAGCCGTTAACGGTCTGGGGCTTGTTGAGCTCCGCACCGAAGAGCGCAGCCAGGTAGAGCCTCTTGATCCAAAGTGGCATCCTTAGCAGCCAGTCAGGGACCGTGAAGTCGGAATCGACCTTCTTTCCGGCCGGAGCGCCGAGCGCCTTCAGAAGCTCAGCGAAGCTCCTCGCCGAGACGCTGACCGAGTTCTCCGTTCCGACAGCGAGCTTCCCGTCGATCACCGTCGTCCTCTTTCTGCTGCGGATCCTGGACGGAGTGTAGCCCAGCAGGGCTATGTCGCGCCTTATCTCCTCAAGCCCCTCAGCGCTTCCGTAGAAGACCACCTTCTTTCCGTCGAAGGCCCCGTCGCCGGTGAAGTAGCCCAGCAGCTTGACCAAAGTCGGGAGGGCCCGATTCCTCGACGTGAGGGGGATGATGCCGCGCCTCCTCAGCTCCTCAGCCACGCCCTCATCGAACTCCTCCCCAGAGAGTATCGTGAAGTCCTCCGGTTCCTCGTACTGAACTCCCTCGAACGGGTGCATCGCCACCATATCGCCGACCCTGAGCTCCGCAGCCTCGACCATGCCGCGCTTCGTGAGCACTGGGTGATCCGGTGTCACGCGTATCTCGTCGCCTGTTTCTGTTCTGATGACGAGGAGCCCGTCGTCGCGCCTGAAGAGCTTCAGGAGGACCCTCGAGGCCCTCGAGTTCCTCCCCTCCCTGTCCACCACCAGAACGTCGTCGCCGATCCCGACGTCCTCGATCCTCTTCCACCAGCCCTCGCTGGAGAGGACCCTCGTTCCGGCAGGGAGGCAGTTGATGTCGTATCCCACTCCCCCAGGCGAGATGACGCCCTCTGTGGCGTCCATCGCGGCCACCCCGCCGATCGGGAATCCGTATCCCTCGTGGGCATCGGGGAGAACGGCCACGTGCTTCTGGACCCCTGGGAGCGTAGCGACGTTGACGCCCTGTATCAGCGTCCTGTCGGTCGTCATCTTCTCCAGCAGCTTCTCAGAGGCGAAGACGTAAACAGGCACCCTCATTTCAGGCCGGTAGCTCTTCGGGATCATCCAGACGTTCGGCCCCACCTTCTGGAGCGGAACCCTCGCGCTCAAACCAACGATACCTTCAAGTCCTTCGGTTTAACCCTTAACGACCTTCTCAGCTAAACTGAGATCACGCCGAGCGACGGATATCTCCGCAGGAAGTCAACCACGAGGACCTTGTATGTGTAATGGTAGCCTTCGGGCGTCTTCGGGAGGTCGGATAGGCCCATGAGCTTGGAGAAGGCAACGGCCTCTGCCTTGCTCCGTATGATCACTACGCCCTTCCCCAGCTCGTCGCCGGAGGAGAAAGTTATCGGGAATATGGGCACGGACCAGAGCTCTTTCGGAACGACCTCGGCCGCCTTCTCGAGCGATCTCCTCGAGAACCGGTGGTAACCTCCACCGACTGTAGGCACCTTCGGGTCGTCGCTCCCCAGCAGCTCTTGGATGGAGCCCTTCCTCGCCGGAAGCAGGTCCCTCAGGCTCCTGAGCTGGTGCTCCACGAAGTCCTCCTCCCTCGTCCTCCGCCCCTCGTCCGACAAGCCGATCTCCCCATTCGCTCATCGGTCGTTTCTCTTTAAATCAGAGCAGGACCCGGCTCTCACGGATCATGGGAGCCTCCAGAAGGGAGCCGAAGCTGAGGTCGATCCGCTGGGACCCGTCGATGGAGCTGGAGGTGATGAGGTGGTGGGAGGAGGAGCGGATCTACGAGCCCAACTTCAAAGCCGAGCGCCTCTTCACCATCGACACGCCGCCTCCTTACCCCTCGGGCAGGCCCTGGCACATCGGTGCAGCTGCGCAGTACGCCCAGATCGATATGATAGCGAGGACCGCGAGGATGCTCGGGCACGAGGTCTACTTCCCGATAGGAATAGACAGGAACGGCATACCGGTAGAGAAGTACGTCGAGCGGACCAGGAACGTCAGGATCTTCGAGGTCGAGAGGGAGGAGTTCGTCCGGATGTGCGCTGAGGCGCTGGACGAGCTGGAGGCCTACATGCTATCCGTGATGAAGAGGCTCGGCCTCTCAGGCGACTTCAAGAGGTACTACAGGACCGACTCGCAAGAGTACAGGGCCCTGACGCAGGCGACCTTCATCGAGCTCTACAGGAGGGGCCTGATCTATAGGGCGCTGAGGCCCAACAACTACTGCTGGGAGTGCGGGACGACGATCGCCGACGCCGACATCGACACGAGGGTAGAGGAGACCGATCTGGTCTACATCGACTTCCCGCTGGTAGGCGGAGGAAAAGTGACGATAGCCACGACTAGGCCTGAGCTGATCGGCGCATGTGCGGCCCTGATCTACAACCCCGGCGACGACAGATACAGGCACCTGAAGGGGAGGAAGGCTGTGGTGCCACTGTACGGGCATGAGGTCGAGATCCACGAGCACCCTTACGCGAAGCCCGACTTCGGCACAGGAGTGCTCATGGTTTGCAGCTACGGCGACCAGATGGACGTTCAGCTGTTCAGGGAGCTGGGGCTGAAGGAGAGGATACTCATCGGGACCGACGGAAGGATGAACGCGAACGCGGGGAAGCTGGCTGGACTCAAGGTGATGGAGGCCCGCGAGAAGGTGAAGGAGCTGCTGAGGGAGGCGGGCTTTCTGGTGAAGGTCGAGAGGATAGTCCACGAGGTGCCAATCTGCGAGAGGTCTGGGACCCCAATTGAGATCATACCGATGGAGGAATACTACCTGAAGCAGCTCCACATGAGGGACGAGCTTCTGAGGCTGGCGAGGGAGCTGAAGTTCCTCCCCGATTTCCACAGGCAGCTCCTGATCGACTGGATCAACTCGCTGAGGATCGACTGGCCCATCTCGAGGAGGAGGTACTACGCCACCGAGATACCGGTTTGGTACTGCAAGGCCTGCGGCGAGCCCCACCTCCCAGAGCCAGGGAGGTACTGGAGGCCGTGGAAAGAGAGGGCGCCCTTCGAGAGGTGCGTCAGGTGCGGCGGGACCGAGTTCGTCGGGGAGGAGAGGACCTTCGACACTTGGATGGACTCGAGCATATCCCCGCTCTACATCACCGGTTACCTCAGGGACGAGGACCTCTTCAGGAGGGCCTACCCGGCAGCCGTGAGGCCGCAGGGGAAGGACATCGTGAGGACCTGGCTTTACTACACGATTCTGAGGTGTTACCAGCTGACAGGGAAACTGCCCTTTGAGTACGCCTGGATCGGCGGCATGGGGCTCGACGAGAAGGGCGAGAAGATGAGCAAGAGCAAGGGAAACATAATCGATCCGGCCCCTATATTGGAGAAGTACGGTGCGGACTTCTTCAGGTTCTGGTCAGCTCAGGAGGCTAGCCTCGGCTACGACTTCAGGATCTCCGAGAAGAGGATCAGCGATGCGGGGAGGTTCCTGACGAAGCTCTGGAACGTGGCCCGATACGTCTCCTCCTTCCCCTTCCCCGAGAGCGCAGAGCTGAGACCCTCTGACCGCTGGATCCTGTCGGAGTTCTGGAGGACGGCCGCTGAAGCGATGGAGGGATACAGGCAGTTCAACTTCTTCATACCTGCCACGAGGATCAGGGACTTCGTCTGGAACCTCTTCGCGAGCCACTACATCGAGATGACCAAGCCGAGGGCCCTCTCGGAGGACTCCGACCCAGAAGGTGCTAGGGCTGCGTGGTACACGCTCCACAAGGTGATGAAGAACGTCCTCCTGCTGCTGGCACCGATCATACCGTTCATGACCGAGGTGATCTGGAGGACCTGCTATTCGAGCAGGAGCATCCACCTCGAGAGGTTCCCGGAGCTCGAGGACCCTGGCGAGATGTGGCGGTACACCGAGAGGATCGTGGAGTTCAACAGCTCAGTCTGGAGGGCGAAGAAGGAGAGGGGCCTCTCTCTGAGGGACCCGATAGAAGTGGCCGTTCCCGAGGACCTGAAGCCCTTCGAGGACGATCTGATCCGGATGCACAACATCGTCGTCGCTAGGGTTTAGAGGGTTTAGGTGACCAAGAGCGCCCGCGCACCCCTCACGACATATTCCACGCCTATCGCTGTCATGAAGACCGCCATGACCCGCGCCACCGCATCCGCTCCGTCCTTCCCGAGCATTCTCGAGAAGAAGACCGCGTGCTCGAGCACCAGCCACGTCAGAAGCATCACCACCGCAACCGGTATCACCGAGAGCGGGATGCCGAGCGAGTGTATCGAGATCATCGTCGTGGTGATCGCTCCGGGCCCCACTAGGAGGGGAAAGGCGAGGGGGATCACGCCAGTCGATTGCGTTCCGTCCCACCCTTGACCTCCGTGGAGGATGATCCTGATAGCCAGCAGGACCAGCAGCAACCCTCCTCCTACTAGGAAGCTGTGTATGGTGATCCCGAAGAGCTCGAGGATCAGGTTGCCGGCCACGGCGAACAGCAGCAGCAACACCGTCCCCGTGAGCACAACCTTCCTCACCACCCTCACCTTCTCCTCCTTCCCCATCCCTGACGTCAGCAGCTCGAAGAACGGAACCGTACCCACCGGGTCGACGATGATGAAGAGGGCGACCGTCGATCTCGCCAGCTCCCAGAAGACCTCCTGAAATCCGGGTGCCACCATGCCTTTGCGAGCTATCCGTAACCTCAGCGATATCAATTATAATCCCATGCGTGATGGCGGGAGACCGATGGAGCGCAGGGTTGTGGTCCTGAACGTGGGCGACTTCGTCCCCGAAGAGGCCTACGCCGAACTCTTCAATCATGCTGAGGTGGCCTTCTACGGAAGGGCATCGCCCGAGGAGCTGAGGAGGGCCGAGGTCCTGGTCACCTTCAGGCTGACCGGTGAGGACCTGCAGATGATGCCGAACCTCAAAGTCGTCCAGATACTCTCGGCAGGCGTCGACCATCTGGACTGGTCGTCGATACCGGAGGAGTTGATCGTCTGCAGCAACGCCGGATCCAACGCGATACCGGTTGCAGAGCACGCGCTGGCCCTCCTCCTCGCGGCGGCCAAGAGGGTAACCTACTACGATGCCCGGTGCAGGTCCGGCGACTTCACGCGTGACAGGACGACCAAGATCCTCCACGGGTCCGAGATAGCCGTCCTGGGGCTCGGGCCGATAGGGATGAGGGTCGCAGAGCTGGCAAAGGCGCTCGGGATGAGGGTGAGGGGCTTCGCCAGGAGGCCGAGGGAAGAGCCCTTCATCGACGAGTTCTTCGCATATCCTGACGTCAAGGGCGCCCTCAGCGGAGCCGAGTTCGCCGTTCTGGCCCTGCCCTTGAACAAGCACACGAAGGGACTGATAGGTTACGGGGAGCTCAGCGCGATGAAGAGGGACGGCGTTATGGTCAACGTCGGCAGGGGAGGCGTCGTCTCCAAGCCCGACCTCATCAGGTTCCTGAGGGAGAACCCGGAGTTCACGTATGCGACCGACGTCTTCTGGAGTCCCGAGATCGCGCAGGACTCCGACGTCGCCGCGCTTCCTAACGTGATAACGACGCCGTGGATCGCAGGGGCCTTCGGACATCCTAGGGTCTACGTGGACATGGTTAGGCACGCAGTCTCCAACGTCATCCGCTACCTCCGGGGAGAGGGGTTGAGGAACGTGGTCGACCGGTCGGATTACGTCTGAAGCGCTTCTGAGCTATCGTGTTGAGCGCTAGGGTCTCCAAACGGTTTCGATGCCCTCCGGCGGCCGGATGCTCCCCTGCTACGCCTTCCGGGGAGACGGGGACGGAGAAGAGGTGAAGAGGAAATGAGCCGAGACAAGCCAGAACCCTTCAAGAGGAAGACGATCAAGCTCACGGGCTGGGTCACCGTCAAACCCCGCCAACTGCCAAACGTCAAGCCTCGCCAAGAGAGCCAAAAGACCGAGAGAAGGGAAGACATCGAGAAGAGGATAAACGAGGAGCTGGAGTTCCTGATGGAGATGGAGGACAGAATACCGAGGAAAGAGGAAAAGAAGCCTGTAGATTACGAGATGGAACAGATGATTGAGCTGTGTGTAGACGGAGCAATGGCCGACCTCAGAAGAGCGCTTCCGCCGGAGGAGCTGGAGATCTATGAGAAGTGTTACCGCTTCTACAAGAGGACGAGTTCGAAAATAATCAGAGACTACACCGCTGAACAGATACTGCGAAGGGCCGCCAATTTGAGAGGTGTTGAGGGATGACGGAAAGAGTAGTTCTGGAGACAAAGAAGGCGGAGAAGAAATCAAGGACTACCAAGCAGACAGCGAGAAACCATGAAGGGAAAAAGAAGGAAGTGACTGAGAAGGTAGAAACAATCGCAAGAAAAGGCAATGCAAAAGAGAGAGCGTTGGAGATATATCGCCAACTCCAACAACTGGGACTCAAACCTTTCTTCGACGGCGCTACTATTGACTTCCACAGGGAAAGGCCATCCATAGTCTTCTTTCCGAAGACGGAGACGATCATTGAGGTAGAGAACGGACAGCTACTTGACTTCCTCAAGGAACATGGGGTTCAAAGGGTTCTAATCGATGCACAGTTTCCGAGCAACGCCGAAGTTTTGTCGGAAATCAGCAAGGCAGGCATCGAGGTCTTCCTTCTAAAGAGGACGACAACACTCTCGGCCTTTAGGAAG